>OLLR01000038.1_pt1 | contig 40208 bp, 34 predicted proteins | sample 1604601 | NCBI WGS metagenome assembly OLLR01 (sample SAMEA104055725, study PRJEB20765) | soil metagenome | biome: Arctic tundra; feature: Polygonal ground; material: soil | place: USA | collected 2011-09 | depth 0-0.5 m | reverse complement strand
GACCTGGGGATGCCTTCAATATGTTGACGCATTGTGCTGGCAGTATCCCGGCGCTCAGGCCATCATGGCCCGAAAAATATATTCAACGCTCGTCAGCACCGTTGTGAGAACTTACCTGAGAATTATCGGGCCGGACTCACCGATTCGGACGTATGGCGGTGAGCCAACGGTAGCGCCTGCGATGCGAGAAGTTCCGCTGGCCTCGAATCATCAGGTACTCTCGTTTGCCGCGTCGCTGATCGACGGCGAGTTCGATCTGGTTATTTTTATGACCGGAGCTGGCGTTCGCGCGATGATGAACATTGTGCAAACGCAGTATGACAGCGAGACGTTTCTGACTGCGCTACGCGGAGTCAAAATAGCGGCGCGCGGCCCCAAGCCGTCGGCGGTTTTGCGCGAGTTTCAAATTCCCGTGACGATTACTGCGCCGGAACCCTGCACCTGGCATGAATTGATGGCCTCCCTGGAAGGCGCGCTGGGCAGCAATCTGCGCGGACTGCGCATCGCGGTACAGGAGTATGGCGCGCCGAATCCAGAGTTACTGGAAGCGCTGGAAGATCGAGAGTGCAGAGTGACCCGCGTGCCGGTCTACCAGTGGGCGCTGCCAGAAGACCTGACCCTGCTGCGGGATTCCATCCGCGCCATTGCCGAGCGCCGCGTGGATGTAGTTCTCTTTATGACCTCAATTCAGGTTGTCCATCTCTGGCAGGTTGCGGAGCAGATGCAGTGCCTGGAAGAATTGTACGAAGGGCTTAACGCGACCGTAGTGCTTTCCATCGGCCCCAGCACGTCGGAGGAATTGCGCCGCCACGGTATTTTGCCGGATTTTGAGCCGACGCATCCAAGAATGGGTTTCCTGGTAAACGAGGCTGCGCAGTGCGCAGGTAAGCTGCTCGAAGGCAAGCGCCCAGAGCATGGTCGCACAGCTCCGAAGCACGCGTTAGCTCTCCAGAGTGTATCTTTGGATGCGCCCTCGGAGTTGGTGCGCGAGGTTGTGTCTACATCGCTGCGCAAGACGAAAAAAGATTCCACGGATATTGAGTTTCTACACGCCATTGGCAGCCGCATGGCTGGAGCCGATCCCTTCCACGCCGTGCTGGAACAGATTGTCGATTTTGTTTCGGCGCTGTTCATGTGCGATTCCTGTTTTATTTACGTTCTGGAGAAAGATCGTCTGGTGCTGCGCGCCTCAAAAAATCCGCATGCCGATGTCGTTGATCATCTTGGATTACGCCTGGGACAAGGTATCACAGGCTGGGTGGGGCAACACATGGAGCCGGTGGCGATTGCTGCGAACGCACTCCAGGATCCACGCTTCAAAATTTTTAAGAACCTGCCCGAAGATCGTTTCGAGGCTTTTCTCTCGGTGCCGATTTTGTGCCGAGGAAAGCTGGTGGGCGTCATCAACGTGCAGCATCGTCAGCCCTACCATCACACACCGCGCGAAGTGCAGATGATCTCGACCATCGGATTTCTGGTGGGAGGAGAGATTGAGATGGCGCGGCTGGAGAGCGAAAAATCGAGTCTTTCTGAACAATTAGAGACGCGCAAGTTGGTGGAGCGGGCCAAGGGGATTCTGCAACGCGATCTGGAACTCGACGAAGATCAGGCCTACAAGGCGATGCAGAAGGAGAGTCGCCAGCGGCGCAAATCCATGCGCGAGATTGCTGAGGCCGTCATTCTGAGCGATGAGTTGCGCCGCGATCAGCCTGTAAAAAAAATCTAGCCAGCGCGAACGGGTTTTACTTCAGCGCCTTCATGCAAGCGCTGATCCCCGGAGGCGGAGGCATCGCCAGAGACGGCATAAGCAACTGCGGCCCCGATGAGTGCTGGAATGATAAAAGCGTGCCCTCCCGTCGCTTCTGCGACAAAGACCACGGCGGCCAGAGGCGTTTTATATCCGGCAGCAATGAAGGAAGCCATGCCGACTGCCGCGTACATCTCAATAGCAGGACTATGGACGATGGATTGGGCGAAGGCTGCTCCGATTGCGCCACCCGTCAGGAAAAGCGGCACGAACATAGCGCTGACACCGCCTGCGGCCAGTGTGAAGAGGGTTGCAGCTAACTTGAGCGCACTGAAAGCGAGCAGCTCCAGGGAGCTGTGATGCTTGCCCAGGATGTCTCCGACGGCTTCATAATTGGGGCCGAGGGGAATCAGGTTGCCGGGAAAGAGCTGCAGAAACAGCAGCCCGCAGAGACCTGTAAGAAAACCGCCGATGGCCAGCTTAATCCAATGCGGACGATTCCACTGCACAAACAATACCCGCGCGCGCCGAAACGTGATGACAAAGACCATCGCGACCAGGCCAACAATCAAGCCGAGAAGCGCGCACCAGAAGAGATCACGATGCGCGAAGGTTGTAGCGCTGGCGAAGTTGAACAAAGGCGCGCCACCCATGAAAGCACTCAGCGTGATGTAGGAAACCACGGACGCAATCAGCGAAGGCACCAGCGCCTCATGCGCCAGGTCGTCCTTGTAGGGCATCTCCAGCGCGAAGACAATTCCGGTCAACGGCGCGCGAAAGACCGCCGACATACCAGCCGCCGCGCCGCAGATGAGCATGATGCGGCGGTCGCGCGCGTCTAATCTTAATCCGCGCAGTTTCGTCCAAAGCCAGGATCCAATTGCGCCGCCACCATAAATGCTGGGGCCTTCGAGCGCAGCGCTGCCGCCAAATCCAACGGTGGTGATGGCGGCAAGAATCTTTGCTACGAAGGGACGCATCACGATATCGCCCTGATGCTCATGGTACGAGCGGATGATCTCTTCTGTGGAGTGCTCATTGGGGTCGGGTGTACAGAACTGCATAATGAGTCCAGTAATCACGAATCCCAGCAGCAGCCCTGGAACGATGGCCCAGTGATGGCGCAAGTAGTAGCCGAGCACGGCTGGCCACATCTTGCCGAGAATGATGTAGGCGATGGCCGTGATGGTCAGACCGGTCGTGATGCCGATAACGGGCGCAATTAACAGCCACTTGTGCAGGTCGCGCGAGTAGGTGGCGGACATATCCTCGTGTACCAGAGAGAAATACCTGCGCAGCAGGGGATGCTGGATCCGTGATCCTGGTTTGCTTGTCGTTTGCGCTTTCGCTTTGTTCATGCGGCTCCAGTTTTCTTGCGCGGTTTCGGCTGCGTTCTAGCAGAGGGAAGAAGCCAGGATTGCGTACGCTGAATCTCTTCTTGATGGAGTACTGTCAATTTGGAAAGCACACCTTCTCCGCGTCGAGTCAGAGTGACCAAAACCATGCGGCGGTCTTCAGCATCCTGCGTCTTGCGAACCAGACCGTGTAGTGCGGCGCGCTCGACCAATCCGACCACGGAATTGTGCCGTTCCTGCAGAAACTCTGCCAGTTCTGAAAGCGTGGCGCACCCGCGCCCGGTGTGTCCAGCAATGCCCAGCATCAGTTGGTGCTGCTGCGGTGTCACGCCATGTTCTCTGGCAGCTTGTTCGCTGAAGCGGAGAAACTTCCGCAGATGATAGCGAAACGCGGCCAGAGCGCACACACTCCCCGTGTGCTCTGCCTTGAGCTGAGGCGCTAATTTGCTGGCAGGAGCCTGCATTGCTGTTGACACTAACTTCACGGGATATCCTATCGCAGTACGATATATATTCTATCGCATTACGATGTAATTTTCAGCAAAAATGGCAATGAACTGCAGAAAATGCAATTTTTGCTTTTCAGCAGAATTTGTTAGGGCCTTTTGGGAGAATGCTGGTCGTTCGCATGGGTAAGCTGTCGCGCAGGGCAGGCGGGAAGCTCGCAGAGGGGCAGGCTGGCGAGTTGATGTAAAAGCACTTTTCGTTCTTCGCCCGCGCCCCGATGTTGTAAGACTTCCCTGCGCAATTCTCCGAGTTGCTTGAGCCAGGAGCCAAGGTCGGGTGCAAGCTGCGCGTCAATCTCTTTGCGCAGACGCTGGGCCAGCGCAGGACTTTCTCCCGCAGTGGAAATGGCAATTTGTAAATCTCCGCGCTCAACAATGGAGGGGAAATAAAAATCGCAATTGGGTGGATCGTCTACGGAGTTACAGAGGATGCCACGCTCGCTGGCCAGCGAGAAAATCTGATGATTCACCTCTGGTGATGAGGTTGCCGCGACAACAAGAAACATTCCATCGAGATCACTCGGCGCAAAGCAGCGCTGCTCCCACGGGAAATGACCTGCTTGCGCCTGTGCCGCGACACTGGGCAAAGCCTCCGGCGCAACGACAGTCAGCTTGGCTTGTGCATGGAGCAGGCTGGAGATTTTTTCTCCGGCAACATTGCCCGCCCCGACGATAAGACAGGGCCGTTCGGCAAGTTTTAGAAAGATGGGAAAGAGCGGCATACACGGGACTCCATAAATAGAAAACGGACTGCGCTCTTGCATACCAGGATCGCAGCCCGTCTCCCAATTTTATCGCGTGAGCGTACTACTGCTCGTTGACACCCTCAACAAAAGCGCGCAATTTGCGCGAGCGTGAAGGGTGCCGCAACTTGCGCAGCGCCTTGGCTTCAATCTGGCGAATGCGTTCGCGCGTAACCTGGAAGCTCTGGCCGACCTCTTCCAAGGTGTGCTCGGAGCCATCGCCCAGGCCGAAACGCATCTTGATGACGCGCTCTTCGCGCGGCGTAAGGGTGCGCAGCACCTGCGAGGTGTAGTCCTTCAGGTTGACGCTGATGACTGCATCCGAAGGAGAAACTGCGCCGCGATCTTCGATGAAATCGCCAAGGTGGGAATCTTCCTCTTCGCCAATTGGAGTTTCGAGCGAGATGGGTTCCTGCGCAATCTTGAGCACCTTGCGTACCTTGGACACGGGAATGTCCATGCGCTTGGCGATCTCTTCGGAACTGGCTTCGCGGCCTAGCTCCTGCACCAGTTGCCGCGAGGTGCGGATCAACTTGTTAATCGTCTCGATCATGTGTACCGGAATGCGGATAGTGCGTGCCTGATCGGCAATGGCGCGCGTAATTGCCTGGCGAATCCACCAGGTGGCGTAGGTGGAGAATTTGTAGCCGCGTCGGTACTCGAACTTATCCACTGCCTTCATCAGGCCGATATTGCCTTCCTGAATCAGATCAAGAAATTGCAGGCCGCGATTGGTGTATTTTTTCGCAATGGAGACGACCAGTCGCAGGTTGGCTTCAATCAGCTCCCGCTTGGCCTGTTCGGCATCCATGTCGCCCTGGATCATTTCGCGCTGCGTGCGTTTCAACTCGGCAATGGAGACACCGGCATCCAGTTCCAGCTTTTCCAGATCCGTCTTGCAGTTCTTCTGCTGGCGACGGTACTCCTTGCGCATTTCCTCGCTTTTGGATTGCTCAAATTTCTGGTCGAGGGTTTTAACCTGACGCTCCAGGGTGCGCATGGCATCGACGGTCTTGTTCAGCTTGTCGAGCAGGCGCTTGCGTTCACCGTTGGTGTATTTCAGTTCGCGGACGATGCGGGAAACTTCAACGCGCTCACGACCCAGCGTCCAGCGAGTCTTGCGATATTCGCGTGCTTTGCCCTTTTCTTTTGGGTTCAGCGTGGCTAATTTTTCCGCCAGATGCTGCGCCTTTTTCTGGTGCTTGACCAGCGCGTCAATGCGCGCCGAGGTCTGCTTGACGCGTGCCTGCACAACTTCTTCGGTGATCTCTTCTTCGTCGAAGATGACCACTTCTTTCACGTTGCGAACGCCGCGCTTCAAATCCTCGCCCAGCGCCATAATCTCGCGAATCACAATCGAGGAGCGCGAAATAGCCTTCATCACGCGCATCTGGCCGCGCTCAATGCGCTTGGCAATCTCAACTTCCCCTTCACGGGTAAGCAAGGGGACTGTACCCATCTCGCGCAGGTACATGCGCACGGGGTCTTTGGTGTTCTCCATCGCGCCGGGCGTCAGATCAAGCTCGACGTCGTCGCTTTCCTCGCCCGCTTCAGCGTCAAACTTCTCCGGGCCAAACTTCGGCCCCTCTTCCAGCAGGTCAATACCCTGCGTCCCAATGGTGGTAATCAGTTCGTCCAGTTCGTCCGGGGAATGTACATCCCCGGGCAGCAGATCGTTCACCTCGCCATAGGTCAAATACCCCTTTTCCTTGCCGGTGTCGATCAAACTGTCAATGTCTTCTTCGAATTTGTCCTCAAGAGCCAAGTGTGCCTCGTCTATCGCGATGCGATATGTGAATTTTGGTGTCCGTGGGCTGGACATTCCATGCGGTCAAAGCCGCGGCGGCTGGCAGCGAAGGCCTGCTTCGCTGCCAAGGCACACGTCCCAAGACAACCATAGTTTAGCATGCACTGCCTACTTTTTGATGTGGCTGAAATCGCAGACGGTTCATTTTGGATTTAATACTGAAAATAAAGGATTTGTATTCAAACTGCGAGTGGTTCGAGTTCCCCTAAAAGGGGGCGCTCATGTCTGTAGGATGCGATGCAGATCGGCGCGGTCATGGTGTGCATGGATCGCAGCGAGAATTTCCAGGGCAAGGGCCAGGGCGGCTCGACCATCCTCTGCGGAGACCACGGGCTGCGCGCGCTGACGGACGCAGTGGGCAAAGGCTTCCAGTTCCAGCCGCAAAGGCTCTCCCGAAGGAACGTCGAGCTTGTGCAGACCGAACTGCGAGGTGGGATGCTGCATGTCGGCGGATTGAAGTCGAAGCGCTGGATTTGCATCCGCAGCGGACACGGGGGTGCGTGTGCGCCCGGAGACATCAATGGTGAGAACGTCCTGGCGGGCGTAGTCGATGGAAATGTACTGATGCGGCTGAAAAAAGCGCAGCTTGCGTACCTGCTCCGTGCTGACGCGGCTGGCAGTGAAGTTGGCAACGCAGCCGGATGCAAACTCCACGCGCACATTGGCAATATCAACTTTTTGGCTAAGCACGGGAAGGCCCACGGCACGCACCTCACGCACAGGCGAAGAGACAAAGCTGCAAACAATATCGAGGTCGTGAATCATAAGGTCGAGGACAACATCGACATCGAGAGAGCGGGGCGTAAAAATGCTGAGGCGATGCGCCTCAAAAAAAAGCGGGCCGTTGAGCAGCGGACGCACGGCCTGGACAGCGGGATTGAAGCGCTCCAAATGTCCGACCTGGAGAATGCGACCGAGTCGGCGCGCCAGATGCCGAAGCGCATCGGCCTCTTCCAGCGTGGAGGTAAAAGGCTTCTCGACCAGCACGTCGACCCCAGCCGTGAGGAGCGCAGAGGCGACGGGGCAATGCAGCGAGGTGGGTACGGCGATGGTTGCAGCATGGATCTGCGGATGAGCAAGCAGCAATTGCTCCACAGATGGATAGGCGGGAATCTGATACTCCGCAGCCAAAGGCGCCGAGCGGGCTGCATCAGGGTCAACCAGAGCGACAAGCTGCACACCAGCCCCTGCGACCTCCATCTGCCGCCAGACGCGGAGATGGTTGCGGCCAAAGGCCCCGGCTCCGACCACGGCAAGACGCAATGGATGATTGGATGACAAGGTGAAGAGCTACTTCCCTTCCACCGTGCGCAGACAACGAGAATAGAGTTCCAGTAGGTGCGCGACCTGATCCTCTGGCTTGGACGAGGGAGTGGCGACAAAACCCGTTGAAGGCGTGGTTGGGCGTGCTACGCCGGTAGTAACGGCGATGAACTTCAGTAAATCGAGCGCAATATCCTCATTGCGACGTGGGCCAATTCCTGTAGACGAAACCTGATCCATTCCCGTAATTCCTCCAATGGCGATGCTACCAAAATTGCAGGGCGCGCAGGAGATGACAGGCGTAATCCCCGCAATTTTTCGTTCTGTCCTCAGTATTGCGAGGCGATGTAGCAGATGCGCCCCACGATGCGATCCGTTGGCTGCTCATGGATGGAAAATTCCAAAAGACGCACGGGATAGTTGTGGTTGCGAGGCCTAAGAATCAAACGATTGGCCTCAAAATGGAGAAAACAAATTAACAAACGCCCCTCAGCCTGCACGGCATAGAGCGTGGGCTGGAGAGGTCGGTAGCGGGCCAGCGAGTTATAGTGCCGGTCAATCACGACGATTGCATCCTGCTGGATCAAAGGCTCCATCCCGGCGGCATGCTCGGCATCTGCTCGAACAGCAACAAAGCGCTGCCAGGAAAGCCTCCCCGATGCAGGACGGGCCTGCGCGAGATGCAACACGGAGTCTGGAACATGGAGGGTCTCCAAAATCGCTGACGAGGAAAGACGCGGCTCTGAAATAGCAGCGGTGTGGGTGACGATTGGGACAACTTGCAGGGGAGTTCGGGAGGATGAATCCAGCGGCAGTTGTCCAGACTGGGGGTGAGCGGGCAAGAGGTCGAGAAGAGAGAGATTCTCAGCTGCCAGCACACGATCCATACCTTGCAGGCTAAGTGATCGTTTGCGATTGAGGAAGTTTGAGATGTGAGCATGGCGAAAACCTGTAGCACGGGCCAAACTGGAGCCGGAAAGCAAGCCCCGATCAATGCGCCGCAGGATTTCGATACGGAGGTTTTCATGTAACCGTTCTAAATTCATGCCGGAACAGTAACACCCTGCTAACTTTTTTACATTTGATTAGCTTGCAGGTAATAGAAAAGTACCTGCAAGCAAAGGGAAACTTCATATATTGATTCTAGGATCAAGGAGTGAAAAGTTTCTCTTGACATTACCTTCTAGTTTGCATACTTATTGAAAACTTTCCGCATAAACACTACGAGGTGTCCTATGTTCGATGTAACTCCCCCTGGATCAAGTAAGACAATCCCCATCTTGCACGAGAAGATGAACCGCATATCGCAGCACATAAGTAGTACATGCGTGGGCATACAAAATAGTAGTATTCGACCCACGCCTGCATTGAGAAAAACAGTTTCGCCATATCTTTGTATTTGCCGAGCTGGATAAGGGGCTACACGCTAAATCCAGCAATCTCCCAACCCCAGAATAAAGTACCGAAGGCGGGGACGTGCACGCTGTGCCAATAACAGACCAAAAGAAGTCTGGATGGCTAGGCAGTCTCCGTAAATTAGCCCTGTACCGGACAAGATACGCGTGCGTCCTGGCAGGGCAAGATGAATTATTTTGCCTTGGAGATTACAGATATGAGTGAAACCCATTTACACCTAAAAATATGTGAAGGCTGCGGCCGTCTATGGCTGCGGAACACTGAAACATTCGGGGTCTATTGCCAACGTTGCAGCACACATCTGGCACAGTTTCCAGCTCCCCGAAGCCGTAAACGTACGGGACGTACACCCAGAGTGAACAACATCCGTGGGCAGCAGGAGCGGGCGAATCACGGAGGCACACTATGAGCACAGCTCCCGTACTTTTTGCATTCCAGGCCGAAGGATACGGCACCAAGAAATACAAACAGCCCTATGATTCCCCTAAAAGAGGAATCGCAGAAGAAGCAAAGAACGCGGTGCGTGTAGATAGGCGACCAGGCCTGGAGTTTTACAGGAAATATACGGAATCCATGCTGCGACGCTACATGCGTCTTTCAATGCGAGCAGGAAGGATGCCTTCATTCCTAGGGCAAGATGTGTTTCGAGGAAAGATGAGCACCTACCGGATCAGCAGTTTTGAGGACGCCGTTATCTTTGTACACGATATGGATAAGTGTCTCGAAAGGATCGATACATTTTCTCGACAAATACTCACCCGCGTAGCCTTACAGGAATACACGCAAGGAGAAGCAGCTCACTTACTTGGAGTAAGCTTACGAACGGTAGTACGGCGCTATGCAGATGCACTGGATGATCTAACGCAAATCCTTCTGGATCGAAGGCTTATGCGGGTAGAACCAGCCTACAATGCAGTGCGTAATGGATAAAGAAATTTGAGAATACAGCAATAGCTTGGCAACTTTGCCTGGACTTCGTGGCGCAGGCATACATGCTGGTTTGCTAAGCTAATAACAGTGGTTAGGGAAACGTCAACGAGGAAGGCAGCGATGCCTTCCTCGTTGTATTTTCAGAGTACAAATTTTTATGAGGATGGAACGCCGTGCCCAAGCACACTGCAACCAGCAGCGTTCCAGCGAAGAAGCGGGAGCGCATACGTTCAATTTCGTTGGAGAATGAGAAGTATACGAAGAAAGCTCGCAGGCTGGTTTTACAATCCTTGACTGGAATCATTCAAGGCCTAATCGATAAAGCCACCAAAGGCGGATATCCGCATGCAAAGCTACTGCTTGATCTGTGTGGAATATCCAAATCAAGTGGAAAAATCTCATCCCAGCACAAGAAAAGCCTAAGCGATGCACTTTTGCAAGGACTAGATATCCAAATGGATCGCATGGATATCTGCGACGGAAGCAAGAAACATGCAGAAGAAAAAGTAATACCGAAGGATGGCCATGAGAAGCATACGGGGATTTAATATGTCGCAAAATAAGAACCATTTAAGTATGCCGTCATATTTTTTATGGCGCACCATCACAGGAGTATTTCTTCTATTAACTATGGCAGGAATCGTAAGCTATGGGCAGGTACCAACAACGCTCATTCAGGATACGATTTACCATGCCGATGGGACCTACGCATCGGGAACCGTATTAGTGACTTGGCCAGCCTTTTCTACTGCGAATGGGGACGCAATACCTGCAGGGAATCTGACAACGCAGATTGGGGCGAATGGGTCAATCTCCTTGAACTTGACACCGAATTTTGGAGCTACGCCTACAGGAACGTACTACACCGCTGTATACCATCTTGATGATGGAACCGTGAGCACGGAATACTGGGTTGTTCCTGCAGCCGTGCAAACTACGATTACGGCAATGCGTAGCGAAGTAATGCCAGCGAGTGTAGCGGTGCAAATGGTAAGCCAGACCTACATCAGCAATTTAATCAGCAACTATTTGCCTGTTCGCGGCGGAACCATGCAGGGAGCTTTGTTGCTCAACGCAGATCCACAATCAGCCTTGCAGGCCGCAACGAAAGAATATGTGGATAGCAATGTTCAGGGGATAGCTTCATCGCTAAGCCAGAAAGTTTCAACCACGCCGACGACAACGCAGGGCGTAGTCCAGCCAGTGGGGACAACTCTAGCAGTGAATAACCTCAACCACACGCTTACGGCAAGCCAATACCAGACGGGCGCGGGCAACAATGGCATTGCGAATGCTATCGCGCAGGGATGTACCGGCACGGGCTGCACGGTGATGGCTGATCCTGGGTATGCGGCGACGGAGACAATCCCCAACGGAAACAACGACGCTGGAACCTTTCTGGGATTCCATTGGCCAAAGCAAACTTCTGTGTGGGACTATCGACAAGGAAATACGCTTCTCTACAACTACGACCCCTATGCGAATTCCCCAATGACAATAACTGGCGACATAGACTTGTCATCGTTTGCACGGAACCACAATGGTGCCACAACACCTGGCGGCCCGGAGTTCATAACAAATGACTTTGGGTACACCAACAATACGCAGAACACGTTTGGGGTACCCATGGTTGGAGGGTATGGTGCTTTCTCGATTGGCATGCTTAATGAAATCAATCGCTGGGGATCAGGTCAGACTTTCGGAAACTGGAATGTTACAGCTTGCCACGGCACGGGCGATTGCATATCTCGATTCACGCAGGTCTATGTCGATGGAGGCGTAAATCGCCGGGATGATGAAGGCACGCATCTGGAAGATGCTGTGATCTCCGAAGACCCGAACGTGTACACGGCAACCATCAGCGGAACGGTGAGCACGGGAGCGACGACAATACCAACAAGCTGCACCATAGGTTGCTTTACGCAGGGGCAGGATCGGTTGCTGATTGACACGAATCCGGCGAAAACAATTACGGGGACATTTGAGGCGAACAGTGCGATTAACGGGGTGAATCATATTCCGTCTGGCGTAGTGGATACAACGGCCAGCTATCCGGTCTCGACATTTGTTTCGCTCTGCTACGGAGGCAGCGACAATGGCGCAGGCGGCACGGCGGGTTGCCCTAGCGGAAGCGCACCCAGTGGGTATATTCCACCTCAGGCTACAAGTCCAACGCAGCAGGCTCCCAGTAGTCCGATTGTGACGAGTGTGCTGGCTTTGTATCCGGGGCAGCCAACGGCCTTTTGCACGAACAGCAATCTGCAATCCAGCAACCCGGCAGGCGTGTGTTACATGCCAGCCGGTGGCGTTGGCTGCCTAACCGATGAGCAGGAGTATGAGACAGTCAACTACACCTACAACAGCAGCACACAGCAGGTGACGTTGCTGAACCTGACGAGTAGCCATCTGAACGGAATGGTGTTTGCGACGGGTGGCTTGTGCGGCTACGGAGTAGAGGAGAGGGCTTCAATCTATACAGGAGGGACAGGTGGTGGCGGGGTGCAGAGCCAGGTATGGCCAGTAGAGGGGTCGATCAATGCCACAACTCTGTACTACATTACGCAGCGGACGAATGAAGGGTACGGCGAACCTGTACTCGGATCATCCAAATCCGGGGAGATGTCGTTTTCAATATCGGCATCCAATTTTAGTGTGTCGGGAGGGGTGGTTACATTTACGTTGAGTTCTCCTGGGGGAGGATGTCAGAACGCCTACAATCTTCTTCCTGTGACCATCAGCACGAGTAACTCGACTTACAATGGAACGTATCCGATAACAGCCGTGACATGCCCACCATTAAGTGGGGGTGCTACCACATTCACGTATACGCCGTCGCCAGCGCCAAGTGGCACGATTCCTACGACGGGAACGGTTTCCTACACCAACCAACAGTACACACTCTATCCAGAAGCCAGAGTGAATAGCGTGTACGACACAAGCAATAATAGAGTGGACGGAAACTTCTATGTGCAGCCGAACACCGTGGCCTGGGCAAATGGAGACGCGGTGCGAGAGCCACACTACCCGGAGCTAGCAATCAACGCGAGCGTTCCACAGGTTACACAATTCACGCTTAATCAGGGATACTCTGGCCCTGGAGATGGCGTGATCTATAACGGTCTGGCAATTACCAACGGGCAACCGGGATTTATGGTTGGCAATAATGCACCGTCAAATTTCTACGTTGGGCATGGAGGAACCCTTGCAGTTCCAACTGATGCGTTCAACGCGGCTGGGGTTTGGGGAAATGACTTATGGATGGGCAATGCGCCGGAAGGTTCGATTATTAGCGTCGGAGGGTGCAAGGCGGATATAGGGTGCAGTAGCCAGACATCGAACTATGCCGTTATCAGTGGGCCGGTGCTACCAAACGAATTCGCTGGACTAAATGGAATCGACAATTTGATTTACGATCCAAACTATAATTCAGCACTTCGTAGCACGGGGCTGTACTCTGGGAAGTGGTATTTCGGTAATAAAATTGCTGGTGCAGTATACAACTCTAATCCAAGTGTATCAACTGTAGAACTTGGTTATCTCATAGCGGATCAAAGTGTGACGGCACCGACGGCGCAGGTGGGATCGATTACGTCGAGTGAGGCGATGGGACAACCCGGCGGCCCGGCCATTATGCTAGTGGGCACAACTGGAAGTACATCATATACATACTTAGATGTAGGTCATCCTTTAGGTGGAGGCAGCACGCAGCTTTCCACGGTTGGGTGCGAACGATACCCCGTTTACGACTGTGGGGCACCTACGAATACTCCGCCTAGCCTTACAAATGGAAACGCTACGCTGAACGTTACGAACTACAACCAGGTGTGTGTTAGCGGGGCAGGGCCAGCTTCGTCTGCACCGCCGGGTACTTCATGGGACATCTTGAAGCTGGTAGGTGGGACGTACTATGCGCTGGCAACGAATCTGGCTATCAACTCTACGAATCTGGGATGCGTGAATGACCAGGGGCAGGCGTTGCCGGCCTACGCGATTCCCGCAGCGAACACTACGGGGCAGACTACACTGAGCGGGGCACTAAATTCGCCGACAGTAAATGCGACGACGGGTTACCAGCTAAATGGGACAGCTCTAGCGGCCAGCAATCTGAGCAATGGAACCACAGGGAGTGGAGCGGTAGTGCTGGCGAATTCACCAACAATTGCTGGCACGGTAAATACGCCAATTGTGACAGGCACGCAAACCGTTACATTAACACCGGAAAGCGCGGCAGGTTCGGGAGCCTCTGTCTCATGCTATACAAGTAGCGGGAATCAATGCACGGCATCGAGTGGATTTGTTCAGCTAATTACTGGGACAGGCCCTGCGGTAGGCAATCAATTCATGGTTTCGTGGACACCACCTTTTCCGCACAGCGCAAATTGTGTTGCTGTTGCAGGAGGAGGCTCGCCTCCGGAAACAGCCGCATCGCTACTTCCCGGTACAAATAACGGAACGAGTACATCCTTTATGGTGCAAGCGAATGTTGCTCCAGCCGCAAGCACCCATTTCTACTTCATGTATGTTTGTGGAGATTGAGGATTGGACAATTCTGTATAGGAGGCGCAACGAGGTTGCGTAAGGGTCTAGCAGGGATTCCGGGGAGCTTTGTGGAAAAAGAAAAATGGCTCCGAGAGGAGCAGCAGGAGTGGGACGACCGGGAGAGGCTGCTCTGGTTGGGGGAGCGGCTGGATGGGCGCTCCCCTCAACTTTTGGGCGAGACGATTGGGGTGTGGCTGGCGCGGACGTTGCTGCGGGTTCGGGATCGGAGTGGGCGGGATGTGACGCTGGCTCCCAACGCGGCGCAGAGAGCGTACGAGGCGCGCCGAGGGCGGCAGAATATTGTGTTGAAGGCTCGGCAGATGGGTGTGAGCACCTGGATTGTCGGGCGCTTTTTTCTGAAGACGATTACGCAGCCGGGAACGTTGACGGTGCAGGTGGCGCAGAGTCGAGAGGCAGCGGAGCAGATTTTCCGGATGGTGCATCGTTTCTACGAACATCTGCCGGAGGGGCTGCGCGAGGGCGTGCTGCGGACATCGCGAGCCAATGCCGGGCAGATGAGCTTTCCAGAATTGGACAGCGAGTACCGCGTGGTGAGCGCCGGGGAGGAAAACGCCGGGCGAGGCTTGACGATCCAGAACCTGCATGGCTCCGAGGTGGCGCACTGGCCGGGAGAGGCCAGCGCGGTGCTGGCGGGGCTGCTGGCTGCACTGGTTCCTAACGGCGAGATGGTGCTGGAATCGACACCGAATGGCGCGCATGGATGTTTTTACGAGGAGTGGTGCGCGGCGGGAGCCGAGGCCGGTGTCGGGACGACAGAGATCGGCAGATCGGGGATGGTGCGGCATTTTTTTCCGTGGTGGATGGAGCCGGAGTATGTGGGTGCTCCTATAGCCGAGAGCGCGTGGACGGAAGAGGAGAGCGCGCTGGCGCTGGCGCATGGACTGAGCGGGGAGCAGATTGGATTTCGCCGGGGGCGGAAGGCGCAGTTTCGTCGGCTGGCGGGGCAGGAGTATGCCGAGAGCGCGGAGAGTTGCTTTCTGGCGAGCGGGGCCTGCGTCTTCGATCTGGAACAGGTTGAGGCGCGGATGCGGGAGGCTCCTGCTCCGATAACGAAGCGGGAGAATGGACAGCTTCAGGTCTGGTATCCAGCGCAGGTGGGGCACGAATACATCCTTGGGATCGACCCTGCTGGCGGCGGAAGCGATGGCGACTATGCCTGCGCGCAGGTGATCGAACGGAAGACGGGGTTGCAGTGCGCGGAGCTTCGGGCACATCTAGCTCCTCGGGAGCTGGCGAAGGTGGTGGCGCGATTGGGACGCGAGTACAACCAGGCGCTGCTGGTGGTAGAGAGGAACAATCATGGCCTGGCGGTGCTGGCGTATCTGAACCGGGAAGAGGCCGGGCCGATTTATGAGCAGCGTGGGCAGGCCGGATGGTTGACCACGGCGGCCTCGCGACCGGAGATGTTGGAGCGGCTGGGCGGTCTGCTGGAAGAGCAGGCCGAGATTTTCTTAAGCCCGCAACTACTGGCCGAGTGTCGTAGCTTTGTGAGAAAGAGTGATGGACGAACCGAGGCGGCAGCCGGCGCGCATGATGATTGCGTGCTGGCGATGGCGATAGCGCAGGCGGTTCGAGCGGAATTGACGGAACATTTGCGACATCGAATGCGCGGCGCATAATAGAATCCCGACAGGGACGGCGAAGGTTGTGAAGCGTCGTCGGGATTGAGGCAGGAAGCGTGGCGGTTACAGCGGTGCAGCAGATACGGCGGATGCGCGGGGGCGCGCAGAGTCATCTGATGCTGGGTTCGGACGGCCATTTGTATGTGGTGAAGTTTCAGAACAATCCACAACACCTGCGGGTGCTGGCCAATGAACTGCTGGCTACAAGGCTGGCCGAGGCGGCAGGACTGTCGGTTCCGGCAACCGAAGTGATGGACGTGAGCGAGTGGTTGATCGCGAACACGCCGGGGATGCAGATACAGGCGGGGCATAGCTCGGAACGCTGCGCGGCGGGATTGCAGTTTGGCTCGCGCTACGTGGGCGGGTTGATGCCGGGCCAAGTGGTGGACTTTTTGCCGGAGGAACAACTGGGCGAGGTGCGCAATCTGGAGGAGTTCGCCGGAATGCTGGCAATCGACAAATGGACGGGCAACAGCAATGGCCGGCAGGCAGTCTTCCATCGCAAGCCGCGAGAGAAGCGCTATCGAGCGACCTTTGTGGATCAAGGGTATTGCTTCCATGCCGGGGAGTGGAGCTTCCCGGATGCTCCGCTGCGCGGGGTGTATGCGCGCAATCAGGTGTACGCGGGGGTGAGTGGCTGGGAGAGCTTCGAGCCGTGGTTGCAGCGCGTGGAGCAGATGGAGCCGGAGGCGATCTGGACGATTGCTGAGACGGTGCCACCGAGCTGGTACGGCGGCAATCTGGAGGATATGGAGCGGCTGGTGCTGGCGCTTCTGGAACGACGGAGCCGGGTGCGGGAGTTGATTGTGCAGTTTCGGGAGAGTTCGCGGATGCCGTTTCCGAAATGGATGCGGGGGGAAGAAGCGGTGAGGAAGGGATTGTTTGCGGAGCCTGAAGGGCACGACAATAGGGGGAAGGATGGGAAGAAGAGCTGATGAGTCCTCCCCGTATTCCGTGTGAGTTTTCGCTGATCCGGTATGTGCCCGATCCGGTGAAGGACGAGTTCGTCAATATTGGCGTGCTGCTGCGCGAGGCGGGGCGGCCAGAGTCGGCGCAGGTGCGCTTTACGCGGGACTGGAGCCGGGTGCGATGCGCCGATCCAGAAGCGGACGTGGGCTGGCTGGAGGCCGTGGAGCAGGAGTTGCGCGCGCGGCTGGCACAGGGGCCGACGGAAGTGGCGCTGGTGCTGCGGATGCTGGAGGAGAACTTCTCCAATCTGTTGCAGCTTTCCGAGCCGAAGGCCTGTCTGGCGGAGTCGGTGGTGGCCGAGATGGAGGCGTTGAGCCATCTGTATGTGGAGACGCGCAAGCAGGGTCGTGAGCGGCGCCGCACAGGACGACAGGCGATTGCGCAGTCGATGCGGCAGAGCTTCGAGGCGGCGGGGGTTTGGGGGCTGATGCGGAAACGCATTGCGGCCTCGCTGTATACGCGACCGGGCGATCCGCTGCGCATTGATTGCGGCTATCGGCCCAATGGAGTGATTCGCATGTTCCAGGCGATTTCGCTGGAGGGCGATCTGGAGGCGGCCAAGGTGCTGGCCTTTAGCGCGCCGCAACTGGCCGAGGGCGTGGCGCGAGTGGAGGCGGCAACTCTGGAGTTGACGGCGATTGTGGAACCCTGGCGGAAGCTGCTGGGCAAGGATGCGGAGGAAGCTCTGGAAGAAGGTACGGAGCCGGATCGTATGGAGCAGTATCGCTTTGGTGTCGAGACGATGGAGCGCAGTCAGATTCGCGTGTTGACGGTGACTGATCTGGAGCGCGTGGCCGAGACGGCGCGGCGGGAGTTGCGGGTGTAGGGACGGGATTGAAGATTGCAGGTTGTTGCAGAGGACGTGGCGTAGGCCGCGTCCTCTTTGTTTTTGGGCAGAGGTTTTGATCCCACCCTTCGCAAACAACGCGAAGGATGGGGCACCCGTGTAGCTCAGGATTTGTGTTCAGGACTTTTGAGGAATCTGGGGTAACGGGTTTCGGGAATGCACAACAAGAAAGGTGGAGACCTGTGAGTTGGAAGGCAGCGTTACAAAACATCTGGCGAGGCGGCGCGGACGAAGGGTTCGGGATGGAATCGAGTATGAAGTCGAATACAAAGCCCGACATGAAGTCGGGCACGATGGCCGTTGTCGAGGCTGCCAGTGTCGAAGGCGCCAAGCGTCGCACCCTGCCGCTGCCCTCGATTCTGGGGCCGATGCGGCCACCCCATGCGCTGTTGCCCAAGGCGACGCCTGCGAACCTGCGGCGTTTTGCCGAGACGCCACTGCCACGGCGGGCGATCAACGTAATCAAGGATCGGATCGCCAGCATGGACTGGCAGATTCGACTGCGTCGGGGATTTACGCCAGCGTTGGTTCCCGATGCCGCCGAGCGGATGGAGATTCTGCGACGGACGCTGGAGCAGCCGAATCATGGCGACTCCTTTCGCACGGTGGTGGAGCAGGCGCTGGAGGATGCGCTGGTGGGCGGGTTTGGGTCGATTGAGATGGAGTTGACCAACGATCCGCAGCGGCCTTTTGCGCTGTGGCCGGTCGATGGAGCGACCATTCAGATCAACGTGAACTGGGATGGATCGCGCGACACGGCGCGCTACTCCCAATACACCAACCGGGTGGGGCCAGAGGCGAAGATTCCTCTGCGCGACGACGAGTTGATGTACATCCGCATCAATCCGCGCTCGCACACTCCCTTTGGACTGGGGCCGCTGGAGTCGGCCTTTGAGACGGTGAACAATTTTTTGGCAGCGCATCGCTATGCGGGACGGCTGGCCAGCAACAGCGTGGTGCAGTACGCGCTGTGGATGAATGAGACCACGCCGGAGCATCACGAGCGGATGCTCTCCTGGTGGCAGGACGAGATTGAGGGAACGGGCAGGGTGCCGTTGCTCTCCAGCCAGGAGAAGCCGGAGGTGTTGAAGTTTACCGGCGGAACGGATGCTGAGCTGCGGCTGGAGTGGCAGAAATTTCTGATCTGCATGGTGGGTAATGCCTTTGGCGTGCCGCCGCTGATGCTGGGACTGGAAAGCGATGTGACGCGCTCGACTGCTTCGGAGTTGGCCGATGAGGCCTTCCGCAGCACCATTGCTCCCACCGCACGATTGCTGGCCGAGCACTTTACGCGCGATCTATTCCACAAGCGGCTAGGCTGGCCGGAGTTTGAATTTGTCTTTAATGAGCTGGACTCCCGCGATGAGTTGCAGGAGGTGCAGATTCAGACGGCGCTGCTGGCGGCGGGCGTGCTGACGGTGAATGAAGTTCGAGCGGCTCGCGGGCTGGGGCCGCTGGAACCTGCGGCAGGCGTTCCTCCGCAGGCGAAGCCGCGTGGGTTGCCCATGCAGGCAGATGAGTAAATCTTCCACATGCTCTGAGTCATTTGTTTTGTTTCCATAAACGTCAGCCTTTATTCCGCTGCTAGCCGAAGGAAACGCAGGTTCCTCCACTACGCTTCGCTCCGGTCGGAATGACAAATTTCTGGAGTGAATGGAAAGACTCACCACACTGGAATGTACACACAACCGAATACACAACGGAAGAACAGGAGCGCACATGAGATTGGACGCCATGGCAATGGCCTTGCCGGTGGTTCACGGGCATCCGAACCGGGTGCCCTTTGAAGGCGTGCTGACACTGGTGGATGTGCCAAGCGACCGAGCACCAAGCGGCTCGCGCGGACATCGCGTGGTGCTGACGAAAGCAGCGGCGGAGGCAGCGTTGCCTTCGCTGCTGGGCATGGCCGTGGATTTTCGCCCGGACTGGGAGGGCCACGATGCTCGCACGAAATGCGGCATTTTGACGGAGGCCGATGTTGTTGGCCAGCGGCTGCTGGTGAGCGGGTATCTGTATGGGCGGGATTTTCCTGAGGTTGAGGAAAAGCTGCGCCAGGTTCCGGCGGGCAGCATGGGTATGTCCTACGAACTGGCCGACGCGCACGTCGAGGACATGCGGTCTTCCATCTGGAGACTGACGCGGGCGACCTTTACGGGGGCGGCGATTTTGCTGCGCGAGAAGGCGGCCTATCGACAGACAGCATTTCGGCTGAAGGCGCATGTGACGCGGGGACGCGGTGTCAACATGGCCGCGGATGCGACAGGCCGCGTACTGCGCTTCGAGGCGAGCACCTACGGGGTGTAACGATCTCACCTGAAAACTTGGCAGCCGATGGAGGGTTGCCAACGAGGACAACCATGAAAAGGAGCAAGGCAATGGAACTGGAAACGAATCGTTCTCTGGAAGCGCTGGCGGTAACACTGGAGCGGCTGGCTGGAGCGGCCAGCACGTTGGAGCAGACCGTAACTCGCCTGGAAGAGCAGCAGGGCGTGATCTCCGGCCAGGTACAGAAGATTGTGGCCACGGTGGAACAGGGCGGAGAGATGACACTCTCGGCAGCAGGCGAGCGCGTGGCAGAGCTGGAACGCAAGCTGCGCGAGGCTGAGTTGCAGATTGCTGCGTTGCAGGCACAGGCAGCGCAGGGTCAGGCGGCAGCAACGCCTGCGACGGGACGCAAGACGGTTTCTTCGGCCACGGTGACGCTGCTGGCTAAGCAGGGTATCTCCAACCTGGATTCGATTGAGGCTGGGGCGCTGGATGGCGCGTTGCAGAGCTTGAGCATGGAGCAGCGCATCGCAGTGAAGTCGCAACTGTTTCGCGCCGGGCTGTTGAGCTAGAGCAGTCGCAGGGTCGTTCCCACCCTTCGCAAACGAGGCGAAGGATGGGGCACCCGTGTCTACGCACCCGTACCGATGTCTGTTACCGCAGAGTGGAAGCAACGCAGAATTTTTTCATCCGGGAAGTACTATCCGGCACAACCCACGGCCCACGGGCCAGTGAAAGGACACCATGAACGCAAATTTCCAGGATATTCACGCCGCCGCAGATTACATCGGGCCAGGTGCGATTGAAGTTCCGATCTACCAGACGGAGATCACCGACATTGTGCGGCGCAACAGCATCTTCAGCCAGCGCATCAAGCAGGTTCCGGCAACCGGGCACCCGTCGCGCTACTTTGAAGAGACAGCTATTCCGACCGCGAGCGCGGCTACGGGATTTGTCGATCCGCGCAACATTGTTGCGCCGATTGTCAGTCCAACTCGCGTAGAGCGCGCGGTTCCGCTGAAGGCGCTGGTGGCGCAGATCAACTACAACCTGTTCGATATCGAACTGGGCAATCAACAGAGCCAGTTTGCCTATCTGCAGGCGAAGGATCTGACCGACACCATCGAGGGCGTGCTGCATACACATGCACTAGCTCTGTGGAGCGGCACGGATACCTCACTGAGCACGCCGACCACGTCGCAGTACTTTGGCGTGACCGGGCAGATTGCAGCGGGGGGCAACACGACCACCATCACCACAAGCGAGTCGATCGTGGACGGGCTGAAGGGAACAATTGCGCAGATGGTGGCCAGCACCAACTATGCGGTGCGCCCGACGGCGATCTATGCCAATCCTGTACTGCTGGACTTGATTGACCGCGAGATGAAGGCGGAGTTCAACGTGGTGCTGAGCACCAAGGAGATCAACGCTGGTTTCAGCGTAAAGACCTTGATCACACAAGCGGGCGAGATTCCGTTGATTCCCGACTGGGCGCTGGGATACACGGGCGTACCGGGATCGGGAACAGCCAATCTGCCGGCGTACATTGTGACCGAGGATCTGATCGAGTACCACTGGTTGAGCGATCCGAATCCTAGGGTCTTCCAACTAGGCGTACCGGGATCGTTGGCTTCGCAGTATGTAGTGGTGAAGTTCGGCGCTCCCGTTGTGAAGGGCGCCAGCTATGCCCACTACCAGGTGAATGTAACTCGGTAAGACGCAGACAGTATGTCTGAGGACAACGGCCAGTTCCGCCAGCGCGGTCTGGCCGTTGAATTTTCTACTCATGCAGCCGCCCAGGAGCGGTTCCTGCACAACCAATGGAGGACGAACCATGGGATATCTGCTGCCGACGGACTATCAAAATTTTGGGTTGCCGTCGGACACGACGGACGATTGGATTCAGGCAGCTTCGGCGATGATGGAGGCGTACTGTCATCGCGCCAGCCTGAATCCGACGCAGTATGAGGAGCGGATGCGGATGACGGCCCATGCACAGACGGTTCGGTTGAGCTATCTGCCCCTGGTTGCTGTTACGCCCAACACGACTCCGCTGATCTCGGTGCAGGCGCGGTACATCCGACCTCGACGGGGAGAGATGATCGACCCAGCCTACGAGCAGATTGCCTGGATCTTCGGACTGCCGGGATCCTGGAACACGCTGAATCCGACGGACATTGATTTTGTGGCGACGACGGGAGAGCTGACCTTCCCGATGAACATTCTGGGATTGCCCTACAACCAGGTGGACATTGTGTACACGGCGGGATTGGCCACGATTCCTGTGGCGGTGCAATGTGCCTGCGCGCAGATTGTGAAGAATGCGCAGAGCACGCCGGGACTGAATGTAAAGAGCAATCGAATTGACACAATGGCGATGGAGTATTTTTCAAATTCTCTGATTGATCCACAGGTAGCAGCGTGGCTGCAACCGTATGTGGCCACGCGGATGGGGTGAGCCATGTGCGCAGATCTGAGTGTGAGGAAACCGACGGCGGCGCAGCAACGCATGGCCGACGCGCTGCTGCGTTCGCTGGGCGGACGAACTGTCTTGCTGCGCTTGCCAACTCCGGCGCAGACGGGCGTGGATGCGGAGCAGTTGGGATTGACGACGCCATCGTATGAAGATATCCCGCTGTCGCCAGCGGTCTTTCGCCGGGTGCGTGCTGGGCTGAAGGAGGGACAGGTCAATCGCTATGAGTTGTTGATCTCAGCGGCATCAGTACAGACGCAACTGGGGATGCTGCAACTTCCATCCGCAGATGCGCTGTTTGCGATGGCTGTGGGGGTGTATGTGGATCAGGAGTTGATGCTGATCCAGTCAGCAGCGGAGGCGGAGATGTTTGGTCAGCCATATTTGTACCGGTTGCTGCTGGAAGGCCCGCAGGAACAGATTCTCTAACACGATCCGAAACAGGGATTAAAAAGATGGGAGCCGAGGATGCAAAATGCGCAAAATACATTCTACATAACGCTGCGCAATCGTCTGGCAACGCTGAATCCAGCCCGCACAATTTTTCTACGGGGCGTTACACGACCAGGGATTCTGGTGGAGAGCAATGAACTGGTGCTGGCCGAGCCGTACTCGGATGTATTTCTGTTGCGTTGGCGGGGCTTGCAGTGCGATCCATATCTGCCAGAGCTGCTGCAGCAGATGGAGTGCGAGATTGAATACCAGACGGAAGGGACTACAACCAATCTGGGTATGGATCGTGGGCAGATACTGGCGGAGATGGATGCAGAATTCGTGGCGCTGCTTTCTCCGAATGCCGCAACCAAGTTGAATTACGCACAGACACCGCCGACGGAGATGGAGACGAAGGTGTTCTGGACCGAAGCAACCTTCAAGCCGATGAAAATTGTTCGCGACCGGCTATCGCGCAGCGCGACAGTTTTTGTTTTTAGCTATCAAGAACCGGGTGAACTATGAGCACGATAACGCCCTTGGCGCTGATGCAGCCGATTACGCAACGAGTGCGCGCCTACTTTGCAGCGCCGAACCGAAGCGCCGCGCAGCCGGTACTGTTTGATCCGGCGCAAAATGGTGGATTCAACCTGAACACTCCACCAGCACCGTGGCTGGATTTGGGATGGGTAGACACGTTCGAGCGCAAGGCCGGAACCAAAATTGTTCCTCTACGCAGTGGCGCGCCGGGATTGCCGCTGTCACAGGTGAGGACGGAGATGGACTCCCTGGTTACGCTACATTTTTTGAGTTGGGGCAAGTTGCAGATGGCGGTGACGGGTGGATCGGAGCAGATGAATTTGCTGGCGACCACAACAGGCGCAGCTGCGAATGGATCCGGTGGTGCAGCGGCAGCGGCAGTTCCCGTGCAGGGAGGCAGTACGCCGACATTTGTGGGAATTGCGGCGGGCCAACTGTCAGGATTTACGCCGGGACAGATGATTGTGGTGGATGTGAATTACACGGGGCAGACGGGCTATGTGGGCAGTGGCGCGAGCGGCGCCTACGTCAGCTCCCCGACTGCGGTGAACAATGATCCGAACTACATTCGGCGAGTGAGCTTCAACGTGGCGCGAATCACGGCAGTGACAGGAAGTGGGTTGGAGTTGGCGCAGCCGTTGATTGCGGGAGCTCCAACGGCGGCCATGTACGCGCAGCCAATCTCTGGATTTGTGGATCGCGAGGGAAGCAATTTTTTTCAGGAGTGGTCGGCGCTGTTTGTGATTCCGGGAGAGCAGGGGGATCGCATCCTGCTGCACTATCCGCGTTTGCAGATTGCCGCCAGCGGCATGGAGTTGATGCAGCCTTTGGCTGCGCCGTTGACCAAGGTGGATACCTTCGCCCGGATTGCACAGGTGGCAGAGTTCCGCGCGTTGCCGGTGACCGATGCCAACGATGGCGCGCAGGTGCTCTGCTTCCGCAGCTATGTACCAGCGACAGCAACAAACCTGTGGTGAGAATCCGTCTGAAGGAGGAAAGAGCGTGAAAGTCACCATCGACAATCAGAATGGTCAGGGGCCGGTTGATTACTCCGCAGCGATTTGCGCGAATACAGCGGCAGAGAATGCGGTGTTGATTCAGCGCCGCATGAATCAGCCAACGCTGGCGCGGCTGCTACTGGATTGCACAAGCCATGGATTGCCGACTCCAGTACACAATGCGGCGGTTGTAATAGAGGCAGCGAATGGGACGCTTCTGTTTACAGGGTACGTGCCGACTATGGCCGAGCCAGCGTTTGCAGGCTATGACTCCACCGGGGCGCGCTATCGTATGCAGGTACATGTGATGAGCGACGACTGGCTGCTGGATCGAGCCGCGCTGCCGCAAACGGCACCGCTGCTGGGACAGAGCGCAGGCAACATGGTGCGCACGTTGACGACGCGCGTGAGTCCAACGCTGGTGAATCTAAGCGGCATTCAGGATGTGGGGACAATTGGATTCTTTGAGCCGCAGCCGAATCTTTCGTGGTCGCAGAATGTGGCAGCACTGGCAAATCAAGCGCGCGCAGCGTACCGCGTGATTGACGGACAACTCACGCTGGCTCCCGTGGGTTCGACCGTGCATGTGTTGAGCGATCAGCAAGGCACGGTGGACTACGGCAATCTAACGGCGAGTGCTGCCAAGACGCTGGTGAACGATGTAACGGTGACCGGGTTAAACCAGCCGATGGAATACGTGACGGAGATATTTGAAGGCGATGGCGCGACGGTGCAATTCCAGTTGCAGCGCGATCCATTTCCTATCCATCGGACGATTTTGCTGGATGAAGAATTCGCGCAGCCAACGCTCAACACAGCAATCTGGATAGTGAGCGACCCAGGCAGTTACCTGAACGTGAGCGGCTCTGGGATCACGCTGCTGGGTGGATCAGGGCTGGATGGAACGACCACGCTGACGACAATTGATCCCATAGAGCTGGGCGGAGAGATTATTGTCGAAGCTGGATTTGTGCAGATCAATAGCGGCAGCGATGGTGTCTTGTGCGGGCTGTATGTCGGCATGGTGGGCATTCCGAATTGCCTGGCTGGATTCCGCGTGCGATCGAGTGGCGGGAACACCATTATCGTGCCGCTCGTAGATGGCTCTGAAGTCGGAACGGAGTTTACCGTTCAGCCGGGCCACAATTACATTTTGCGTATTCATGCGCACAGCACGGAATTGCAGCGGATGCTGAATAGCTACTTCTCCTACGGCGCGAATGGAGCGGCGGTATATGGCGGCGGAATGGTGACATCACCCTTGCAGTTGCTGTTTGAGTTACAAGACATGGCGCTGCTGCCCTACGTGAATATTGGGTCAACGATTTTGTATGATGGGTCGCTGCCTATGTCATCGGGGCTTTGCTATTTCGGCTGCATCAACAGTCTAAATTTGCAGGGCAGCGTGGGCTACTTTAAAGTGCGGCAGCCTGGAACAGTATGGGTAGTGAGCACGCCCTCCAGTGGCGCACCGTTTACGCGGAGGATTGGGCCAGCCATCGGCGGCGCGGATTGCAATGTGCAGCGCAATGGCTTTCTGCATTTTTACAAACTGGGAACCCCACAGCCGGGAGAGATGTTGAGCGTGACCTATCGCGTAGCCGCGCCGTCGGTTGCACGCATGGCCAATGCGGCCAGCATCGCGCAGGAGGGCGTGAACGGGATTCCAGGCGTTTCACAATGGATCGGGCGCGTAGTCCATCCCCCTGTACGCAGTACGGAAGATTGTGAAAATGCGTGTCAGGCGCTGCTGAATTACTCTGCCAATCCAACGGCGGCATGGACTGGGAAGTACAGCTATTACAATCTGCAAAACCAGGCAGATGTATGGCCAGGAGATGCGCTGGACTTTCAGTCTGCCAATGGTCTGAATGCAAACGTGATTGTACGCAGCGTGACGATTGCGGCCACCAGCAGCAATCCTGAAGTACTGAACTACACGGTGGAGTTTGCCAACGACTGGGCCGAGATGATTTCGATGAAGCTGACGGACGCGATTCCTGTAGATGTGATTTTGCCGACGTTGCCGGAGACGGTGCCGGGAGCGTATTTGCAGAACTTGAACGCCTTGCAGGTAACTTCAATTACGGCGACAGCAATTACCGTGAACGCGAATGTAACGCCGCCATTTCAGGGCGGGTTTGAAGTCCGCTGGATGGACAACAACTTTGGCCCGGATGTGCATGAGGACCTGGTGCTGCGAAGTCCCGTGCCAAACTTTACGATTGTGCGCTCGGAAGATCAGCAACAGTTTTTTATCCGCATGTATGACGGCGCGAACCCGCCGAAATACTCTCGAATCTCGGCGGCAATCTTTACCAACGTACCCACACAATAAGCGGCCATATGTTTGGCCGCAACCAAGGACATTTCCATGTATGAATTTGAAGCAACGGTGCTTGCGGATCTTGCCGCGTTGAAAAGCCAGATGGCATCGCTGATTGGACAAGGGCAGCCCGGACGCCTGAACACGATGGAAGAACGGCTGGAACGGCATGAACTGTACCTGCAGCGCATAAAGGGATTTGCCGGTGCCCTGTTCGTTCTGACAGCGATGATTCATGTCGCGATTGATTATTTGTGGCGATAGAAATGTATTGATCCGGAACTATTACAATAAACCAATTTTCCCACTCTAGCCGCAAATAACACGGCTAGGATGGGGCACCCACCTATAGAAAAGGCGCTTTGGAGAATTCCTCCGAGGCGCTTTTTCGTTGGGCGCTACCAGCGCATTTGGACGAATACAAACGAATCGAGATTGGAAATGAAATCTGGAATGCTGATTTCGCAATTTTCAACAGAGGCTGGGGTTGGATCGGCGGTTATTCGGTACTTCTCCGACAGCAGCGTGTCGCATGTGGATCTCGTAATCCCGCAGGACATGTGCGTGACTGGAGTGCGATTGAAAAAAGGTTGGCTGCTGGGCGCTCGACTCCACGGCGGGGTGCAACAGCGCCCGCCCAGCTATGCGAAGTTCACACGCACGTTGCGCGTGGGCGTGGAGGTTCCCGATGTTGAAGCCGCGTATGCCTTTGCAGTCCGGCAGATTGGAAAGCCGTATAACAAGCGCGCGATTCTGGACTTTTTTCTGCATCGAGAGCGCACGTTTACGCCGGATCAACCAGCATGGTTTTGCGATGAATTGAATTATCAGATTGTGGCGGCGGGCGGGCGGCTGCTGCTGGGAACGGAAAATCCGCTGAAGCTGACTCCGCAGGAGGAGTTGCTAAGTCCCTACTGGAAGGTGGTGCAGGCTGCATGAAAATTTTTCTGAACTGGTTGCGAGGATACACACCCTCGACCCACACGTTAGTGGGATTGCTGACGGCATTTCAAACTGCATATTTGACCGATGCGGAGATGGAGCACGCGGTCAATCGAATTCTTGGCGCTCATCCCGTGGTTCACGCGATGGGCGGATATTGCCTGCTGGTGCTGGCGCTGTATCGCAATGGCGCAGCGGGCGCGAAACAACAGGGAATGGAGACAATCAATGGCAAATAAATTTGTAACGTTTCTGGATCATTTGGGAAGCATGTTCAAAGTGGGAGCGGCAAAGGCGCTGGCGATCGAGGCCAAGCTGCTGCCTGCGGAAGAGACAGTCGCGTCCGTGGCTGCAATGTTTGATCCTGCACTGGGCGGAACATTCGAGGCAATTTTGGGCAGCGTGGTGAAGGTGGAACAGGTGGCCACGGCCGTGAAGGCTTCGACAGGAACCGGACAGCAAAAGCTGGCGACTGCACTGCCAGAGGTGGAACAGGCCATCCTGAGCAATCCATTATTCAAGGGAAAAACCGTGGCGAATCTACCGTTGTGGAACACCGCAATTGAGCAGATCACCAGCGCATCGGCACAGCTTTTAAATTCCTTTGCTGCGACCAGCTCGACTACGCCAACAGCGTAGACTTTTGCAGTACAAGTTTCCTCCGCGTCCGTGCATGTACTCTGGATATTCCAGGGTATATGCACGGACGATTTTCTGCGTTGTAGCGCAAGCTTCTGCCACCTCTTTGGAGGTGCGCCGCGATCCTTCCATAATTCCCGCCGCATTTTTCTCGTGTCCACTTATAATCTCGGAATGAAGCAAGCTCCGCTGGTCGGCGTGGTGATGGGCAGTCAAAGTGACTATGACACCCTGCAGCCCGCCATCGACATGCTGAAAGAATTTTCCGTTCCTCACGAAGCGCGTGTAGTCTCCGCGCATCGCACGCCCGATTGGCTATTTGAATATGCCAGCACTGCCGAAGCACGCGGACTGCGCGTGCTGATTGCCGGAGCCGGAGGCGCGGCGCATCTGCCGGGAATGCTGGCGGCAAAAACCCATCTGCCCGTTCTGGGCGTACCCGTCTCCGCGACTCTGCTGCACGGTGTCGATTCTCTGCTTTCTATACTGCAAATGCCGAAGGGCATTCCTGTGGGCACGCTCGCCATTGGTAAGCCCGGCGCGGCGAATGCGGCGCTGCTGGCAATTTCCATTTTGTCGTTGCAGGATACAGCACTGCGCGCGCGCTTGCTGGCCTGGCGTGAGGCACGCAAACAGGACGTGCTGGCGATGGAGTTGCCAGAGTGAAAGATGCAGGGGGCAATCGCTCCACCGACATTATTTTTCCCGGCGCGACGATTGGCATTCTCGGCGGCGGACAACTGGGCCGCATGACGGCGATGGCGGCGCGCTCGCTGGGCTATCGCGTGCAGGTGCTCGATCCTGATCCCAGTTGCCCGGCACGGTTCGTGGTGGATGCCTGCTTTGAAGCCTCGTGGGAAGATGCACACGCAGCGGCGCAGTTAGCGCGTGGCTGCGACGTAGTGACGCTGGAGATTGAGCAGATTGCCATTGCCTCGCTCGAAGCCGCAGCGCAGCACGCTCCCGTGCGCCCCGGCGCGAAGATGCTGGCGGTGATTCAGGATCGCATTCTGCAAAAAGAGTGGCTGGCAGCGCAGCACCTGCCGTTGGGTGAGTTCAAAGCGGTAACGGATGTCGCACAACTGGAAGCAGCGATCTCCGCAATGGGTGGGCGCTGCTTTATCAAGAGCGCACGCGGTGGCTACGACGGGCGCAGTCAGGTGAAGCTGGGATTTGATGGCGAGGCCGCCGATGCGCACGCCTGCCAGAGCGCATGGAAGGCGCTGGGCGAGCGGCCCGTGGTGGTGGAGCGCGCGCAAAGTCTGGCCCTGGAGTTGTCTGTAATGGTGGCGCGTTCGGCGCGTGGGGAATGCACATGCTATCCCCCGGCCATCAATCACCACGAACAGCAGATTCTTGTCTGGAGCGGAATGCCAGCCAATCTGCCGCCTGCGATTACGCGACAGGCGCGCGAAATTGCGTTGGCGATTGCCGAGGCTTTTGTGCTTGAGGGATTGCTGGCGGTGGAGATGTTTCTGACCACGGATGGCCGTTTGCTGGTGAATGAGCTGGCACCGCGCCCGCACAACAGCTACCACGCCAGCGAGCGCGCCTGCGCCACCAGCCAGTTTGAGCAGATTGTGCGCGCCATCTGCAATCTGCCGCTTGGCGATGTGGAAATTGTGCAGCCGGCTGCAATTGCCAACCTGCTCGGTGATGTCTGGATCGACGCGAAATCCGAGACCGGCCCGCGCTTCGATGCGGCGCTGGCTATTCCCGGAGTGCGGCTGCATTTGTATGAAAAGCATTTGCCAAAGCGGGGCCGAAAGATGGGACATCTTTCCGCCGTGGGGGCAACGGTAGAAGATGCCGTGGCACGAGTGCTGGAAGCCAAAGCGAAATTGTGAGGGTGATTCGGCCACGGGCGGAATGAACCGATTCCCACCCTTCGCAAAAACCGCGAAGGATGGGGCACCCGAATGCAATTCTTTCAGACCGAATCCATCGTGTCGGATACAAAATAGATCAGGGCAACCAAAATGTATCGGTTGCCCTGATTTTATTTTCTGCTAATTTCTATTGGTTTGTTTTTGCTTATTTTCTTTTATCCGATTTCTTCGTTCCAATTCTCCAGATACTTTTTCAACTCCGCCATAAACTTGCCCGCCTCGGCACCGTCAATGATGCGGTGATCGAAGCCCAGCGTCAGGCGAATAATGTGGCGGATGCCAATCGTATCGTTGCCTTCGGCATCGGTCAGCACAGTGGGTTCTTTGAACATGCCGCCTACGCCGAGAATCGCCGTCTCCGGTTGATTGATGACGGGCGTGCCGAACTGCTCGCCAAAAATTCCAGGGTTGGTGATGGTGAAGGTTCCGCCGGAGGCTTCATCGGGCTTCAGCTTCTTGCTGCGCGCGCGCTCGGCCACATCGGCAATGCCGCGTGCTACGCCCAGGAAGCTGCGCTCCTCCGCCTGCTTGACGACCGGAACGATCAGACCCCAATCCAATGCGACCGCAATGCCGATGTTGATGTTCTGGTGGTAGCGGATCGAGTCGCCTTCCAGCGAGGCGTTGACGATGGGCATCTTGCGCAGGCAATGGATGGCCGCGCGCGTGATGAACGGCATGTAGGTGAGCTTGACGCCATTGCGCTGCTCGTACTTGGATTTTTCTTTTTCGCGGATGCGCACGATGCGCGTCATATCCACCTTGAAGACAGTGTGGACATGCGCGCTGGTGTGTTTGGATTCCACCATGCGCTTGGCAATGATGGAGCGCATCTTCGTCATCGGCACCAACCCGCTGGGCAGTGGCGCCAGCGGAGCACTGGCGGGAGCGGCTGTTGCCAGTGCCTTGGCTGCTGATGCGGCAGGAGCCGTCGAGCCTTTACCCTGCTGGCCCAGATATCCGAGTGCGTCTTCTTTTGTGATGCGTCCGGCTGCGCCGGTTCCGGAAATCTTTGAGAGGTCGAGATTATTATCCCTGGCGATGCGGCGCACCAGCGGCGAGGAGTGAATGCGTTCTGCCGTTGTGCCCGCAACACTGGCAGCCGCAGGCGCACTGGCTGCAACCGGCGCGGGCGTAACCGGAGCAGCCTTTGCCGGTGATGGCGCAGCAGAACCAGAACCGCCAGCCACGCCGCCAATCACGGCGACGACGGTGTTGATCTGCACCGTGGTGCCTTCGGCAGCTTTGATTTCTGTGAGCACACCGGCTGCGGGCGAGGGAATTTCGGCATCGACCTTGTCGGTGGAGATTTCAAACAGCGGTTCATCGCGCTGCACGGTGTCGCCGAGCTTCTTCAACCACTTGGTGATGGTTCCCTCAAAAATTGACTCGCCCATCTGCGGCATCACAACGTTCGTGCCGCCAGTGGAAGCTGCGGCAGGAGCACTGGAAGATGGCGCACTGGGAGCCGTTGCTGCTGCTGCGGGCTTACTGTCTGGAGGTACGGCAGGCGTGGATGTCGCAGCGGGTGCAGACTTGGATGCAGGCTTGGCAGCTTCTCCTGCGCCGCCTATCACGGCGACGACGGTATTGATCTGCACCGTTGTGCCTTCGGCAGCTCGTATCTCCGTCAGCACACCGGCTGCGGGCGAGGGGATTTCCGCATCCACCTTATCGGTGGAGATTTCAAACAGCGGTTCATCGCGCTGCACCGTGTCGCCGGGCTTCTTCAGCCACTTGGTGATGGTTCCCTCAAATATCGATTCACCCATCTGCGGCATCACTACATCTGTCGGCATGAAATTTCGTCTCCGTATCGTTGCAATATCAATCTTGCAGTACCAATCAGGTTTGCTGCTGATTTTTCTATCTCGACGGGCCGCGCGCTTTTCCTGCTGCGAACGGGCACCAAACCCTACATTCTATATGACATCGTTGCGGGTGTGCGACGCGGGCACATCCCCAGCAGCGCCGAGCCAATCTTCCAGAGATTCCATCCACAGCACCTGGCGGCCAAAGATGCGGCCAAAGTGGCGCGCCACGGCATGGCGAGCCTCTTCCATCGTCGGCATGGTCGCGTGGTTTTCATTGATCTCCAGTTCCAGGCTGGTGACGGAGCGGTCAGCGATGCCGCAGGGAACAATCAGCGAGAAATCGCGCAGATCGGCGGTGATGTTCCAGGCAAAGCCATGCGACGTGACACCCTGCGAGATATGCACGCCGATGGCGGCAATCTTTTTCTCCGGGATTGACCCGCCGGGCAGCGTCCAGACACCGGTGCGCCCGGCCACGCGATCGGTCAGCACGCCATAATCGCCACAGGCACGGATCAGAACCTCTTCCAGCCAGCGCACATACTCCACTGCGCCCAGATGCGGGCCGCGCTTGCCAGGAAACTCCCCACGCAGGTCGAGAATGGGATAGCCGACGATCTGCCCCGGCCCGTGATACGTGACATCGCCGCCGCGGTTGATCTCATAGAACGCGATGCCGCGTCGCGCCAGCTCTTCATCGGAGGCCAGAATGTTGCCGCGCTGCGTGTTGCGTCCCAGCGTCAGCACTGGAGGATGCTCAACCAGAATCAGCACGTCGCCAATTCGCTGTTGCTTGCGCAGCGCTACCAGCCGCTGCTGCAACGCGAGTGCGGCAGCGTAGTCCATTCTTCCGGCATGAAAAAGATGCAGCAGCATGATGGGGCGTTGCGTGAGCCTCTTGGAAACGGATTCAAAAAAACATATAAGGGGGGAATTCCCGGCTGCATGGGAAGACTCTGCGCCGGGCCTTTTTCCTTCCAGATGCTGCAAAACTACATGTTGATGGCCAGTCCATCGACGCTGCCATAGGCATCCAGCATGGCTTCGGCCAGCGTGGGGTGCGCGTGGATGGTGAACATCATCTCGTCAATCGTCGCCTCTAACTCCATCGCGGTGACCGCCTCGGCGATGATCTCCGTGGCCTGTGGCCCGATGATGTGGACGCCAAGAATCTCTCCATACTTGGCATCGCTGACCACCTTCACGAAGCCATCATGCGAATCCACAATCGAGGCTTTGGAGTTGGCCGTGAAGGGAAATTTTCCCACCTTGACGGTGTAGCCTTTTTCCTTGGCTGCGGCCTCGGTCAGACCGACGCTGCCAATCTGCGGCTCACAATAGGTGCAGGCAGGAATGCGCTCGCGCCGCACGGGCCGCGCGTATTTCCCCGCCAGTTTGGCTGCGACCACCATGCCCGCCATGGCGCCGACATGCGCCAGTTGCGGCAGCCCGGCCACAATATCTCCAATCGCGTACACGCCCGGCTCCTCGGTCTCCATCCACTCATTTACCTTGATGAATCCCCGCTCTGGCTTGATCTTCGTTTTGTCGAGTCCCACCTGCTCGGTGCGCGGCGCGCGACCTACAGCCACCAGAACTTTTTCAGCTTCCTTCACATTCGCCTTGCCGTCGGAGCCAGTAAAGCTCACCTTCACGCCATCCTTGGTCTTCTCCACCTTGTCCACCTTCGCGCCGACGTGGACATCCATGCCGCGCTTGCGAAGCAAGCGATTCAGTTCCTTGCTGATGTCTTCATCTTCATTGGGCACCACGCGGGGCAGGTATTCGATGATGGTGATCTCCGCGCCGAAGCTCTTGAAGATGGAACCAAACTCCACGCCTACCGCGCCTGCGCCAATCACCACCAGGGATTTTGGAATCGCCGTCATGGAGAGAATCTCCATGTTGGTCAGCACGCGCGAATCCGGCTCCAGGCCGGGCAGCATCTTCGCATCGGAACCCGTGGCGATAATGACATTCTTCGCCTGCACCAGACTGCGCTCGCCATCGGAGCCGCCTCCACCTTCCGTGTTGACCGCAACGGTGTGGATGCCGTCCTTGGCCGGGCCGGTCAGCCGTCCGTGACCTTCCAGAACGCTCACCTTGTTCTTCTTCATCAAAAAATCAAGGCCCTTGGCGTGTTTGATGACAATATCATTCTTGCGCTTCAGAATGGTCGCCCAGTTCAGCTTGCCTTCGCCCAGACCCTCGATGCCGTACTCCTTGGCATGTTTCAGATGGTCGTAGACCTCGGCATTAAAGAGCAGCGACTTGGTGGGGATGCAGCCCCAGTGCAGGCAGGTGCCGCCCAGCTTGCTTTCTTTTTCAATCAGCGCGACCTTCAGGCCGTACTGCCCGGCGCGGATGGCCGCAGTGTATCCAGCGGGGCCGCCGCCGATGATGGCTACGTCGTAGATCGTCTCTGCCAAGGGAATGCTCCATTCTGTTCTGAAGATGAGATTCGGGCCACGCCGGATTCGCGGCTACCCAAACAGATGATTTTACGGGATGAGCAGGGATTCGCGCGAATCGTTACGCACGAAGAGAGCAGGCACCGTGTCCTTAGCCCGATCTCGCAGGGCCATTTACAGGGCATCCTTCTCCGTTCCGCTGATGAGAATCTTACTGCCGCTGGCGCTGTCATTCTCAGGCTTGATGCCGAGGCCTACGCTACTATCGACATGCTCGTGTCTAAGATCGTTACAGCTGCTGCCACACACCTGAAAGCAAGCTGGGTCTCGGAATCGAGCAGATCAGCCGTTTCTTTCCAAGACTCAAGCCAGAGACAAAGTACAGCGGCGTGGAACCGGAGCTTCTGTCAGCATCGGCGTCGATTCATCTGCTAAGGAAGCAGCACCCCTCGGTAGGGTGCTGCTCCGTTGTGATACTCAGGTTGAATAGTTCTTTACCAGCGATAAATGGTCATGTTGTCTACATCGACAGTTATCTGCCCGCCTGAACCCGACCCATCGACCTGTAAGTTCGCTAACAATGTTGGCCCCCAACCCAGCGCAAAGGCAGACGGCACCGTAGCATTGATCGGTGACTCCACTCCGTCCAGATAAACGGACTGATAGGTCACGGCACCAGAGCTAGTGCGCGAGTACGCAATCTGAATATGGTGCCATTTGTTTTGGCTCCAGGTTCTCGTGTCACACGTCTGATTGGAGTGTATCCATGCGTCTTTCGGCTTGCTCGGGGTTCCCGCATTCATGGTGTAATCCCAGGTTTTGGTGTAGCCATCGCACTGAAAGCCATAGATGACGGTCTGGCCATTAGCTATCACTTGATTCATGTCCATTTCTAGATTGGCAAGGGTATTCGTAGTGTTTGCAAGGTATACCCAAACGTCATACACAAAGTTCTGAGAAACTGTATCGTCGCCGAAAGTGACGTGATACAGCCCTCCGCCAGCATTGGAATAATCCGTCACCGTCTGCAAGGTGGTTCCAGAATAAGCCGGAGAGCTAACCAGATTCAGGGATCCGCTAGTACTACCCCCGCTGGCAGAATCATTGTTGAATTGCCAGTTACTCATGGTCTGGATGTTGCTGACACTGATCGCATTAGAAGGGATATATGGACCCGTCTGGGTCGAGACCGTGCCAGCTACAGCTACAGCTACATTCGCCAGACATCCTGCACCGTGGGTGCCCCATGACTTAACGTGCAAGGTATGTGTCCCCGCACCTGCAACTACCTGAGCATCCAGGGATTGAGCGTTCACGGTAACAATGTCTGCGCCGCTATCTATTGAGTACGCCATCGCGCCCACCGGTTGAGAGGAGCAGGTCGAGGCCGCAGCAGAAAGAGTAAATGAAGAATTCACGGTCGCGCCATTCAAGGGGCTGCTGATAGAAATCGCGGCACCGCCAGACCCAGAAGTGGCAACGGTCACAGCTACATCCGCGGAGCATCCGGCGCCTTTATTTCCCCACGACTTCACATGAAGCGTGTGGGCGCCTGCGCCTGCGCTCACCTGAGTGTTCAAGGCTTGAGAGTTGACAGTGACTACGTCAGATCCACCATCAATTGAATAGGCCATTGCACCTACAGGCTGGGACGAACAAGTTGTGGAGTTCGCAGCAAGAGTAAAAGGAGCGCTCACGGTAGATCCATTTGCAGGACTGCTTACAGCCGGATTGCCACCAGCCGGAATAACGGACGCGACGTTCACAGCTATGCTCGTAGCGCACCCAGCACCATGATCTCCCCAAGACTTTACATGCAAGGTATGTGTACCTGCAGTTGCACTTACCTGGGCATCGAGCGATTGTGCATTGACTGTGACTAAGTTAGCGCCATTGTCAATTGAATATGCCATTGCACCTACAGGTTGTGACGAGCAGTATATAGCACTGGCAGAGAGTGGGAAGGGCGAACTAACAGTTGCTCCAGCAGAGGGCGTGCTGACGATTGGATTCCCGCCAGACGTTCCCACAGTCACATCAATGCTGACATCTGTGACGCATCCAGCACCTTGGTTACCCCACGCCTTGACGTGCAGGATATGTGCGCCTGTCGCAGAACTCACCTGAGCGTCAAGAACTTGAGAATTCACGGTCACTACATCCGAGCCGCTGTCGATGGAATATGCCATCGCAGCTACAGGTTGGGAGGAGCATGTTGCTGAGCTTGCCGAAAGGGTGAAGGGCGAACCAACATATGCGCCGCTTGCTGGACTGTTTACAGTAGGATTCGCGAATGCCACTGCTGTGAGCGTTAGAGATACCACGAAAGAATAAGACAACATCTTCATAAATCTGCCTCGCACGCCCATTAAATCGCGTGCATGTTTTGGTTTCTGAGGGCTACTCCCGATGTGTCGTCACAATGAGAGAGTCGAATACGTTCCGCATAACTACCTGGTACGAACTGAGAATCACAAACACCACAACAACTTGTTTTGCGTAGCTTGATTTACCTATCTGCACGTACCTCAACTGGCACGAACATTTTTATGTCTCAGGCGCGAGCAAGGTGGAAAGTGGCTGATGCGTGCGCCTACTGTGGCATACGAGTGAGATCTCAACCATCTTCACCTGAAACTAAAAAGTAAATCTGCGGCAAAACATTTAATGAATTTATAGCTGAATGCTACATGACGTTTTACAGAAGCCAAGCGCTTTGTTATTAAAAATGCTTAATGTTCCAACCTTCGTACATGCTTTAGAAACCCCGTGTAAAATTTCCTTGGAATAGTAAAAAATACATGCGCGGATCGGAACAATTTACGCAGCTACTGTAGTTGTTTCAAATGAGTAGCCGCGCTGCCGTAGAAATATCAGATATCCCTCAGCATGCAAGCTGCTTTACCGCAATGTTCAGGCATCATAGGCTCCACTCGTTTAATTCGAAGGTCTCTACTTTTTGATTGCAGATTTTATCCAGCACGCAACAGTGTGGACCAACAAGACATGTCTTGACAGGGGAGATGACCCACGCGTTCTCTTTGCTGTAGTTAGCTGGTGCTATGTGAACGGCGAACCTATTCGCAGCAATTCCTACCCATAGGTGCCGTTGAAGTTGTCCAGGTATGTTGAGCTTTGGATCTGTGGAGAGTTTCCATCCCTCTGATAATTGGCAGTAACACCCACCAGCTTGCATGTGCCGTCCTTGTGGGATACGCAACACTCAATGGATAGGTGATTCCGTTTTATGCTATGGATAGGAAGAGGAGAGAATTGGCTAACTCACTTTATACTTGAACTGCCACATGGTTCCATCCGTTCACAGACTTGCAGGGAATTCCTGCCGGAACCCATCTGTAGCTCACAATGCTCTAGATGCTTCACACAAGTCCAATTCCGTCCATAAAGATGGTGACGTCAAACTTGGACTGCCTACTCCACCGTAACGGACTTTGCTAGATTCCTCGGCTGATCGACGTCGCAGCCGCGTCGCACAGCAATGTGATACGCCAGCAGTTGTAGCGGGACGACTTCGAGTAGCGGCAGCAGTAACTCCGGCGCGTGCGGAACGTAGAGAACGTGATCCACAAGCTGCGCGATCTCCTGGTCGCCCTCGGTGGCGACAGCAATCACCTTGCCAGAGCGCGCCGTGACTTCCTGAATGTTCGACAACGTCTTTCCGTAACGCAGTTTCGAACTGGGATCACTGGCATCCTGCGTGGCCAGCACCACCACCGGCAGCGTCTCATCAATCAGCGCATTCGGGCCATGCTTCATCTCTCCCGCCGGATAGCCTTCGGCGTGGATGTAGGAGATTTCCTTCAGCTTCAGCGCGCCTTCCAGCGCAATAGGATAGTGAATCCCCCGACCGAGAAACAAAAAATCCTGTGCCGTCGCGTATACCCGCGCCAGCGCTTCACACGGAGCATCGCAACTCTTCAGCAGGTCTGCAATCTTTCCGGGAATCTTGTTCAACTCATCGCTCAGGCGCAGGCTCGTAGCGTCATCTATAGTCCCGCGCTGTTGCGCCAGGTATAGGGCCAACACAAACAGCGCCGTCAGTTGCGCGGAAAATGCTTTGGTTGAGGCCACACCAATCTCTGGCCCGGCGTGCGTGTAGATGGTTCCCTGCGCTTCGCGCGCAATCATCGCGCCGACCACATTGCAGATGGCCAGCGTCTTCGATCCCTTGGCAATCATCTCGCGCTGCGCGGCTAGCGTGTCTGCCGTCTCGCCCGATTGCGTAATCAACAGTCCAATTGCGTTGGGTTCTGCAATGGGATCGCGATAGCGATATTCACTGGCGTAATCTACCTCAACGGGCAGGCGCGCCAGGCGCTCGATCATATATTTCCCGGCCAGTCCGGCGTGCCAACTGGTGCCGCAGGCGGCGATGTTGATCGTTCTGGCCGCGCGAAATTCTGCTTCAGTAATCTGCATTTCATCCAGAAAAACTTTGCCGGTATCGAGGGAAACACGGCCCAGCGTGGTGTCACGGACGGCGCGTGGCTGCTCAAAAATTTCTTTGAGCATGAAATGTTTGTAGCCGCCTTTTTCCGCCTGGATTGGATCCCAGGTGATGCGCTGCACCTTGCGCTCGACAGGCTTGCCAGAGAAATCCATCAGCCGAATTCCGGCGGGCGTCAGCACGGCCATATCGCCATCGGCCATAAAGTACAGATCGCGCGTGTGGTGCAAAATGCCTGGCACATCGGAGGCCATAAAGTATTCGCCATCGCCCAGGCCCAGCACGGCCGGCGGCCCACTGCGCGCGGCAACAATCGTCTGCAGCTCGTCAGCAGAGAGCACGCCGATGGCGAAGGCCCCGTGCAGGCGCACTACGGTGCGCTGCACGGCTACTTCCAGCGCAATTGTTTGGCCCTGCTTTTTTGCTGCTGCCAGCTCCGCTTCAATCAAGTGGGCAATAACTTCCGTATCTGTCTCAGTGACAAACTTGTGGCCCTGCGCGGTCAGTTCGTGTTTCAGCGCCAGATAGTTTTCGACGATTCCGTTATGCACGACAACGATGCGGCCCGTGCAATCGCGATGCGGATGCGCATTCTCTTCCGTGGGACGGCCATGCGTGGCCCAGCGCGTGTGGCCGATTCCGTAGGTGCCATGCACCGGATGCTGCGCCAGCACTGCTTCCAGATTCTTTAGCTTGCCCGGAGCGCGGCGCAGCTCCATGCCATCTTTGCCGCCCGCCACGGCGATGCCCGCCGAATCATAGCCGCGATACTCCAGGCGGCGCAGCCCTTCAATAATGATCGGGACGGGATCTTTGCTGCCAACATATCCGACAATGCCACACATAGTTTGGATTCCTTATGAGTGCAGGGGCTGCAAGAAGAAACATGCCACAACTACAGACAGGCTTACACCGTGTCCAGACGATACGTGTACTCTTCAATCACCGGGTTGACCAGAACTTCGCGCGCAATGCGTTCCACTTCCGTCTGCGCTTCGGGCAGCGTCAGCGCATCACTCAGCGTGATCTGGAAGTACTTTCCCTGTCGAACCTCTTCAACACCCTGATACTGCATCTTGCGCAAAGCGCCGTGAATGGTCTGGCCCTGCGGGTCCAGGACGGTGGTGCGGAGCGTAACGTAGACGTGTGCCTTCATCCTCCCGATTATACTGGGATGTGGTTGTAGCGAATAGCGCCCAGTGCGAGAGCATCCCAAGAAAGAGATATGACAAATTACCTTGAACTT
>OLLR01000097.1_pt1 | contig 41195 bp, 31 predicted proteins | sample 1604601 | NCBI WGS metagenome assembly OLLR01 (sample SAMEA104055725, study PRJEB20765) | soil metagenome | biome: Arctic tundra; feature: Polygonal ground; material: soil | place: USA | collected 2011-09 | depth 0-0.5 m | reverse complement strand
TACGATCCCAAAAATCCACGCATCTACAGAGAATTTGGTATCCTCATCTGTTTGCCGTCTTTTTTTCTGGGCGGAACGTTTGTTGCTCCCAAGTCAGGTTAGCTATGCCCGTAGATCGCGCAAAAAAACATCAGAAAGATCGCATGGCAGAGACGCTGCGAGAAGAGATCAGCTCCATGATTGAAGGCGAGTTGAGCGATCCCCGCATCCACTTTACCTATGTGAGCGAAGTGCTGCTGGCTCCCGGCGGCAGATCGGCCAGAATCTTTCTGGCCGTGGATGGCGGCGCAGAGGCCGAAAAGGAGACGCTGGAGGCGCTGGAAGCCGCGCGCGGGCACATCCGGCACGAACTGCTGGAGCGGCTGGGCAAGCGCCACATCCCAGAGCTGAGCTTTCAGGTGGATCGGTCGAAAAATCTCCAGGTTCGGATTGACGATCTGATGGGCCGAACCCGACGCGCCAGTAAGAAGCAAGCCGCTGCGGCCAAACCTTCCTCTACCGCGAGTACGGGCGTGGCAGGTATGGACAAGAAGGACGCGTAAGCATGGCTGCTCTCGACCTCAATGGCCCCGAAAGAAATCTAACAGCGTGGAGCAGCCAGCCATCTACCGGAGCGCCGGAGCACGTTCTGGAGGCGATCCAACAGCGCCAGTCCTTTCTGGTGACGGCGCACGCGCGCCCGGATGGCGATGCCATCGGCTCCATGCTTGCCTGCTGCAATTTACTGGAGCAGATGGGCAAGCAGGTCGAGCTGGTGCTCCACGACCGGGTGCCGACCATCTACCGCGCCCTGCCCGGAGCGGAGCGCATTCGCTGCGCGCCTGCTGTCGAACGCACCGCCATCGGACGTACCTACGACGCGGTAATTCTGCTGGAGTGCGACAACATTGAGCGCACGCGGCTGCAAGGGCTGAGCGGTCAGTTCCTCATCAACATTGACCACCATGCCAGCGGACGCGAGTTTGCCCAGATCAACTGGATCGACCCTCGGCCCAACGCCGTAGCGGAGATGGTCTACCGGCTGGCTCTGATTGCAGGCGTGACCATTACGCCCGCGATGGCGACCTGCCTGTACACGGCGCTGCTGACCGATACCGGAGCCTTCTGCTACCAGGGCACGCAGGCGCAGACCTTTGAGCTGGCTCGCGATCTGGCCGAGCATGGGGCCGATCCCTCGCAGGTTGCGCGCAATGTCTACTTCAGCAATCCTGCCGCGAAAATGCGGCTGCTGGGGGCGGCGCTGGCCACGCTGCAACTGGAGGGCAATATCGCCTGGCTCTGGGTGACGCACAGCGATATGCTGCGCCACGGCGCCGAAGAAGAAGACTGCGAAGGCATCGTCAACTACGCCATCAGCATTGCAGGGGTCGAAGTTGCCATCTTTCTGCGCGAGCTGCCCGATCATCGCTTTCGCCTGAGCCTGCGCAGCAAGAGTTTGCTCAACGTCGCGCAGGTGGCAGAAGTTCTGGGTGGCGGCGGCCATAAACATGCCAGCGGCTGCACGCTTGCTGGGCCTTTGTTCGCCGCTATCGACTGTGTTTTAAAGGAGTTACGCCAGCAGCTTCCTACCGCCTCCGTCCCCAGCGCTGCCAAGCTGTAGGCCGTTCCGGCACAAATTGCTACCGAGACGTTCCGCAAACCGCCAAACTCTTGATACTCTTAGCATTCAGCCAAAAGTACGACAATTTTTTAGGCTATATGGCTGTATGGCTGAGAGTATTTTCCGAACGAAAAGTTTTTTAACGGACAATCAGGCCGCCCATCGTGACATCCCGACAAAGCGAAACTTGGAAGCGGTATCTGCCCGGTGGAACCTTCTGGCGGAATGCCAGTCCTGCGGTTGCAGCCGAGATCGGCGTGCTGCTGGCCTTCAGCGTCTTCTTTCTTTTCTATGGACTGGTGCCCCTCTTTGGCGGCAGCGTTCTGGGCCTGGTGGGGGCCGACGAACCTCGCTACGCTCAAATTGCCCGCGAAATGCTGGCGCGGCACGATTACATTACGCCTATCCTGTACGGCAAGCCGTGGCTGGAGAAACCCGCGCTCTACTACTGGCGCGCCATGTTTGCGTTTAAGGAATTCGGCATTCACGACTGGTCGGCGCGGTTGCCTTCTGCCAGCTTTGCCTTTGCGCTGATCCTGCTGATCTATCTGCACATGCGCCGCTTCCGCCCCGGCGGCCAGTTGGATGCCGCGCTCATTACCGCCTCCTGCGCGGGCATCATCGGCTTCGCGCGCGGAGCTTCCACGGACATGCAGCTCGCAGCGCCTTTTTGCATCGGCATGTTGGGCTGGTATGCGTGGTATGAGACGGATCGAAAATTCTGGCTCTTCGATCTGTATTTTTTTATTGGCGCAGCTACGCTGGCCAAAGGCCCGATCGCCCCAGCCATGGCGCTGTGCATTATTTTTGTTTTTGCGGCCCTGCGCCGAGAGTGGTCGCTGCTGCGTCGCACCATCTGGCTGCCCGGAGTTTTGCTGTATCTGGCAATGGTGCTGCCCTGGTTCATCGCCGTGCAGCATCGCAACCCGCAGTTTCTTCGTGTCTTCTTTTTAGAACACAATCTGGAACGTTTTGCGACCGACCGCTTCCGCCACGAACAGCCACTCTGGTATTACCTGCCCATCATGCTGATCGCGCTGATGCCGTGGACGGTGGTCGCCATGAATGCACTCGGCGATGCCATTCGCAACTCCATCGACGAGTGGCGCGTGCGCTGCGCGCCGGATCGCTATGTTGGCAATCCTCGCGCAGGCGATGCCTTCCCGGAATTCCTCGTTCTCTGGGCCTTGTTCCCGATTCTCTTTTTCAGCTTTTCGCAGTCCAAACTTCCCGGCTACATTCTGCCCTCGATTCCCCCCATCACGGTTTTGACCGGGGATTATCTGAACCGCATGCGCGCGCGTGGCCTGCATCTGTGGCTGCTGATAACCCACGCCCTCGTCACCGGACTTCTGGTTTCTGCCGCGCTGATGCTACCGCATATTCTGGTGCTGCCGCATCACATTCCGCCGATGCAGGTCATCGTTGCTGCGTGCATGATTGGAGCGGCCTTCGCCATTGCGATTCCAGTGATTGTGCTGCGCTTTGGCATGGAGCGCCTGCGCATTGCCACGCTGGTGCCCATCGTTCTGGTGCTTGTCTTCTTACTGGGAACGCACAACGGCCCGGTGCTGGATCAGATGTACTCAGCACGCACACTGGCCACGCAGATTGCCCACATTCAGGATGTGCCCCCGATCGTCTGCGTCTACCAGACGCGGCGCGATGTGCAGTATGGGCTGGGCTTCTATCGCAATCAGAAAATTCCAAACTACGACGCGGATGGCATTCCACCACAGGAGCATATTCTGGTGGTGCGCACGCTGGCTGTTTCCCGCTTGCGACAGGAGTTGGCGGGTCGCAGCTACAAGCCACTCTTTGGCTATGCTCCGCAGAGTCTGGTTGTCTATCGCGTCTTCGCGAAGTAGTACACAAACCGTCCGAAAACTTCTGGTACAGGCGTACCTTCGTTTGTCTGCCTGAGAAGCAATGTGGCAGGATACATCTATCTCATCGCATGGGTCAAAGATATGGGTAAGCAATTTGATTGCATCCAGGCCGCGCATCGTGAATTTATCCTGAAGCAGAAGATTTTCTTTGTCGCGAGCGCCGCGCCAGACGGAAGAGTCAATGTCTCTCCCAAGGGACTCGACACGCTTCGTATTCTGGACGACCGCACCGTTGCCTACCTCGACCTTACCGGGAGCGGCAATGAAACAGCGGCCCATCTGCTTCAACTACCTCGGCTCACGCTGATGTTTTGCGCCTTTGAAGGCAATCCGATGATTCTACGTTTGTATGGAAGGGGTACCGTCCACTTTCCAGGGTCGCCAGCGTATGCGGAGCTTCTACCTCGGTTTGAACGAATGCCCGGTGCGCGACAGATGCTTGTTCTGCATGTGGAAACCGTGCAGACCTCCTGCGGATTTGCCGTGCCGTGTTTTCAATTTGTAGCGGACCGAGCTGCGCTGCCGGAGTGGGCTACATCCAAGGGCGAGGAGGGTCTGCGCGCCTACCGCGAACAGAAAAATGCTCGCAGCATTGATGGATTCTGGACAGGCATGTTCCCACAGGAAAAAGCGTAGTTCCCTACATCTGGGAACTACGCAATTGGGATTTAGTCCAACTATCCGGCCGGCAATCCCTGCGCTTATTCGACGTTCAGCGTTGCGTTAATTGAACCCTGCCCAGCGCTACTGGTTGCCGTTACTTTGATAATGGAGTGCGAGGCAAAATCCGTCTGCGTCATACTGCCGCTGCCTGCACATCCACCCAACCCAGCAGCAGCACCCAGTCCCAACACTGCGAACAGTAGAATCGCCAGAATGCGCGGCATCCGCTGCATTCTTCTGCGTACGCGCTTCATGCCTACCAGAGGTAACAGCAGAAGTCCCAAGGCTATGGGCGCAGAATGTCGGAGCATCGGTTCGCCCGGCAAGATATTTCTGGCGGGTACAGCGGCGGTCTGGATGGTCAGCACCAACGTTGTTGGCCCGCTGCCAGCCAGGATGCTCGCAGGCGCAAAGGTGTAGGTTGCTCCTGAAGGCAGACCCGTAGCTGTAAACGTGATTGTGCTGGGAAAGGTTGTTCCATAAGCCGGACTTATAGGAATTTTATAGATGGCCTGCTGCCCAGGCATGACGGTCTGCGTTAAGGACGCATTCACTTCAAATATGAAGTCCAACCCTGTCAGCGTCACGGGAGCCGAAGTGCTGGCAGTGAAGTTTGCGTCGCCGGAGTAGACCGCCGTAATGGAGTTCGTGCCCGAATTTAAGATGATCTCACTGGGAGTCAGCACCGCCTGTCCATTCGCGTTCAGCGCTGAAGTTCCCAGCAGCTTGGTTCCACTGAGGAAGCTGACCGTGCCGGTCGGCGTGCCCGACGTCGCTGAAGCTACTTGCACCATCAGCGTCAGCGGATTTGTTATCGATCCTGGGATTCCACTGGCCGTCAGCGCCGTGACAGTTCCCGCCTGCGTGACCGTGAGAGGAAGTGCAGCGCTGTTTACCGCAGGATCACTGGCATCGCCGCTGTAGCTGGCAGTGATGTTGTAGCTGCCGACACCCAGAGTCGCCGTACTCAGCGTGGCTGCCATCTGGTTCAGCGTGACCGCGCCCAGCACAGTAGAGCCTTGCGAGAAGGTGATGGTTCCTGTAGCCGCCGGATTGCCGCTGGTCAGCGTCGCCGTCAGCGTGCCGGTTCCATAGACTGTTGTCGCTGGGCCAGTGAGTTGCAGTGAGTCCAGCGCCTGGGTTCCGCTGCCGCTCAGCAACACGGTTTGCGGGGTCAGGCCTGCGCCGTTGACAATCACCGATCCCGTTGCCGGGCCGGTCGCGACCGGGGCAAAGGCAAGGTTCTGGGTGCAACTGGCGCCTGCTGCCAAAGAAATCGGTGTAGTGGTGCTGCAGGTTCCACCGCTGGCCAGCTGAAAGCTGCCCGTCAGGCTCAGGCTCTGCACCTGGAGAGAAGCTCCGCCAGTATTCGAGATGGTGATACTCTTCGGCGCGCTGACCGAGCCTACCGACTGGGCGGCAAAGGGGGACAACTGCGGCAATTCCATGGCGCGGATGCGCTGATTCTGGCGATCGGCGATAACGACATTGCCGGAAACATCCAGCGAGGTCGAGCGCGGCGTGTCCAGCGTAGCGCTGAGTGCTGCGCCGCCATCGCCTCCGTAGCCCTGGCTTCCATTGCCTGCGACGGTATTGATGACTCCGTTGCTGACCTGGCGGATGACGTTGTTTGCACTGTCGGCAACGTAGACATTGCCCGACGCATCGACGGTAACGCCCATAGGCTGCGCGAGCGTAGCAGATGTCGCGCTGCCACTGTCACCCGCGTAGCCCAGAGCACCGCTGCCAGCAATGGTGGTGATGACGCCACCGCTGACCTTGCGGATGCGCTGGTTGTGGCTGTCGGCGATGTAGAGATTGCCCGATGTATCGACGGCCACGCCGGTTGGCGTGTCCAGGCCCGCAGCCGTAGCCGAGCCACCGTCACCCATAAATATCTGCTCCCCATCCCCGGCCACCGTGGTGATTGTTCCGGCCATGATGACCTTGCGAATGCGGTAGTTGCCGGTGTCGGCGATGTAGAGATTGCCCGATGTATCGACGGCGACGGCCTGGGGCAGAAAGAGCATGGCCGCAGTTGCGGCAGTGCCATCGCCGGAGTAGCCCGCCGTGCCGGTGCCCGCTACGGTTGTAATCGTGCCGGAGGCATTCACTGCGCGGATGACGTTGTTGTGGCTGTCGGCGATGTAGAGATTGCCGTTCTTATCCACGGCCACGCCGGACGGCGTGTCGAGCAATGCAGCAGTAGCCAAGCCGCCATCGCCCGCATAGCCTTCGACGCCGCTGCCTGCGACGGTGGTGATGATGCCAGTGGTGTCGACTTTGCGAATCACGTGATTCTGAGCGTCTGCGATGTAGAGATTGCCCGTCGTGTCATAGGCAACTGCGGCAGGAGCAGCCAGCGTGGCGCTGGTCGCGGCCGTGTTGTCGCCGGTGTAGCCCAGCGCGCCGGTGCCAGCCAGACTTTGCATCGTAGCCGTCGGCTGTACGGAGAGAATTGGCCCTTGCGCAGCAGCAGGCAGAGCGAAGACCTGCGCCATTGCCGCCAGGGCGGCGCAGCCCTGCAACATCCGTCGCAGCCCTGCGCTTCTCTGATTGTTCCCGCTGAGGCTTCTCTCTTTCGACATACGCAAACCTGTACTTTCTTCAAGCTTTCTTGCTACTGCTCCTGCCAACGACGAGTCATTCTGAGGAGTACCGCAGAGCCAGCCCTGAGCGAAGTCGAAGGGAAGAATCCAGAGAATCCCCACTCCATCGACAATGCCGGTACCTTCTGGATTCTTCGCTTCGCTCAGAATGACTCTTTCTTTTGTGCGCGACAATTCCGCGCGGGTTTAGCTGCGTGAGGGGAAGATGCCCTGCAGCGCGATGATGAAGTTGACCGTCAGGTACGGCTGGATGTTTGCGTGTGGCAGGTTGCCACCTACAGCAGAGCTATTCACTGGTGCCATTGTCTGGCCAGTGGTTGCTGCGGGTGCGTAAGCTTCCACGGTCACCGCCGTCTTACCCTGATTCGCCGTGGCTACCGCCGGATAATTATTTACAGGTGTATTCACCGTGGCATTGGCCGTGGAGACAGGTGTCGCCACCGTATGCAAATGCTGCGGCAACTGGGTCGTCAGCAGCGTGATATTTTCCGCGCCGCCATTTTGTCCAATTACATAGGGGCTCAGGCCAGCACCATTGCCCATGTGGATCGGCACGCGGCCTTGCAGGTCAGGCAGGCCAAAGGTTCGTATTCCATCGCCCCCGAAACTGGTGCCGAGCAGCGAAAACAGAGCAGCATACTGCTGGATCGGCATCAACTGCCCGTTGCAGAGTGCCCAGCCCACCGGGGCAAAGTTGAATCCCACCATCAGGATGCTTCCAATATAAACATCAACGCCCATAATTCATTCCCTTTCTACGGTTGCACTACGTTGCGGGAGATTGTCGTCCGTTATTAGCCCAAACAACAAATTAAATCAACAACTACGTTTACATCTTTATGTGAAATCTCACCGATACCATTCGGCTGACTTATTTGCATACAAGCTCGGTACTGTAGTTAATAACTGGGCTGCTACTCGACTGCGTAACTGCAAATTCAATTAAATCCTGCGCCGCCACTGTAAAGGTATGAGACGTATCTGTACATGTAGCCGTGGCTCCTATGGTTGCGCTGTTGTTGGTGACGGTACAGGTCATCGGCGTGTTCGATCCGTTGTGACGCACCATGAATGTCGTTGAATCAGTACCCAGAAAAGAGGAGTCTACCTCCTCCGCCCGGACGTAAAGGCCCGACACGGTACAAGAAGCGGGAACGTAAACATCACCAGCTCCGGGGGTTTCCTGCGTGGTAGCATTATCACCGGTTGGGCCGACTGAATTTTGACCGACAGGTGGCATGTAGTTTATGGCTGTATCAGATGCATTTGCAAAATTCGCCACCCAGGTGAAGCCGCCGGTGCCCGGGATAGTGAAGTCCAACACCACATTGCTCGCTGTACCGCCGTTGCTTACGCTCGCGCTGCTTCCTAGTGCGCCCGTTGTCGTAGTGCCCACGCTCACTGCAGTTGAGGTACCCGCTGGGCCTTGTATTCCCTGATTGCCCGGTGCGCCTGGTGCGCCTGGTGCGCCCGTCGCACCCATCATGGCCAGCAACGACCAATTGCCCGACACATCGGTCGAGGGATCAGCGGATGTATTGGCCTTCATGGCGATATAGCTGGAGCCATTGGTGGAACAGGCTGCGCAATACACAGCATCGCCCACTGCATATGTCGTCCCGCTGGCCCAGTTGCCCATAAAGGTTGCTGGCGGGCCAGTTGGGCCCGTGGCTCCGGTCGCGCCCGTGTTGCCAGTGATGCCCTGAATGCCTTGCGGGCCGGTATTGCCGGTGTTGCCTTGCGGTCCCGTGTTTCCGGTGATCCCTTGAATGCCCTGAACTCCCTGCGGTCCCGTTGCGCCGATCTGCGCCAACACCGACCAGAACGTGGGGCTGCTCTCCGGCGGATTCCCGTTATTGTTCGCTTGCGTCGAGATGTAGCTGGAGCCGTTGCGAGAAACTGCATCGCCCACGGCAAACGTCGTTCCCACCGCCCAAGCTCCCTTAAAGCTAACCGGCGGACCTTGCGGGCCGGTGTTGCCTTGAATTCCCTGAATGCCCTGAATGCCCTGCGGCCCGGTATTGCCGGTGTTACCTTGCGGGCCCGTGTTGCCAGTGATCCCCTGGATTCCCTGAACTCCCTGCGAGCCTGTCGCGCCGACCTGCGCCAGCACAGCCCAGAACGTGGGGCTGCTGTTCGGCGTGTTGCCCGTGTTCGAGGCCTGCAACGAAATGTAGCTGGAACCATCTGTATAGGAGACGGCATCGCCAATGGCATAGGTGGTTCCGGAGGCATAGGCTCCCTTGAAGCTTACCGGCGGTCCCTGCGGGCCGGTATTCCCCTGAATTCCCTGTGCACCTGTAGCCCCTGTATTGCCTTGGATGCCCTGAACACCTTGTGGTCCCGCTACTCCCTGGATACCCTGAATACCTTGCGGACCGACTGGCCCCTGAATCCCCTGCTGGCCAATCAGCGAAATATTCAACTGTGCGGCGTGACCCGTTTCGTCGTTCTCCTTGGAATCCAGCACCACCGACGCGGAGGCGGCAGAGAGCGCTACATCCAGGCTGTTGTAATGAGCCGTCACCGAGTTGACGACCAGCGACGTGACGTCGATGGTGTAGAACTCATAGCCCGAGTTCACGCTCACGGTGCCCGTCGCTGTTCCCAGCGTGGGCACCGTCGTGTACGTCACGCCGGATTCTGTCCACGCGGTGTTGATCGGCTGCAAGGAAACCGTTCCCGGTGTATAGACCCGGCTCACGTAGATGGTAAGTGTCGCGCTGCCAATTTGGGATGCCGTGGTGCTCGCTGGCAGCGAGGAGAGATCAAACTGCAACAGCGCCGTATTGCTACTGCTGACATACAGGTTCGACAGCGCGCCAAAGTTGCTGTTGGGACGCGCGGTGCTCACGAAGGTGTCGCCAACAAGTGTGGCCTCTGTGGCGCGTGCCATGCCGCTGGCAGCAAGCAACAGCACCAGGATGACCAGCGACCAGAACGGCGGACGCGCACCAACGCGAACGGAAGAACATGCAGGAACACGGGAGTGCATAGAAATCTCCAGCCAGAAAAATTTGTACAACAGAAACTCACACGGCACCGCCTGTAGGCGACGCGATTCAGCATGAAAAAAACAATGCCCCATCGGCCTGTGCGTGATGCCCATCACGACGGATGCGTTGCCCGAATTATACGGGCATCCTGCGAATATATAGATAAAAAAATGATAAAGGAATACGGGAACGCGTCGAGAGCACAGTGCGTGACATTCATCACTACGGCTATATTGGCGAACGATAGGCGAAAGCGGCAACGATAACAGGACTTCTACGCGCCGCAATCTCTGTGCTTACATGGGAAACCCTCGACGCGTTTCTGCGGATTCGCCTATTTTTTCCCCTCGCAAACGCACAGAGAATCCTACAATGGAGCGTGCTGCGTACAGTACCGAAGATGATGATGCGGATGCCTCGGTTTGTAAAACCTCTCCTGCTGGCGACATGGGCGGCAGGTTGGATGGCCGCATCCCTGTCAGCGCAGACGCCAGCACAGATGTCAGCGCAGACACAGCCGTCCCAGTCTTTCGATTCACTTTTGGATGAAGGCTACAAGCTCTATGACGCAGGCAAGTACGCCGAGGCCGCACAGGACTTTAAAGCGGCGCTGAAGTCCAATCCCAATGACGATCAGGTGATTGCCCAGCTTGGATACGCGTATCTGAACCTTCACGAAAACGACAAGGCCAGGGCCGAATTTGAGATTGTCGCCAAGGGAGCCGACGCGAAGCTGCGCGCAGAAGCACTCTCGCAATTGCAGGACATGCAGGCATCGGAATCCAGCGCAGGCTCCGGCCCAGGCACCAGTACAGCACAGGCAACGCAGCAGAGAACTGGCCTGGCAGACGCAGGCTACAAACTCTACGACGCAGGCAAGTATGCAGAGGCCGCCAAAGAGTTTGAGCAGGTGCTGCAGGCCGATCCAAAGAACTACGAGGCGGCGGCACAGTTGGGCTATGCCTACCTGAATCTGCACGATGCAAAACGCGCCGACGCAGCCTTTCACATCGCCGCAGAGAGTACCGATACAAAACTCCGCGCCCAGGCGCTGGCGGAATTAAAACTACTGCATCCTCCAACGGTGTATCTGGATGTCTATGGCGACCTGATCTATCTAAACCGCTTCGATGATTATGTTGGCGACCTGCAAACACGGCTGGCAAAATCCTTTGGAAGCAAAAGTCCCTTCAGCGTGTATTGGGGCAACACGCTCAGTCGCGACAGCAGCTCGCAGAATGGACAGTTCCCCATCATCTTTGCCGACAACGTATACATGAGCGGCGTAGGCGTTCTCTTTCAACCGGGCAAGGCGCACTACTCCCTCTATGGAGAAGCCAATGTGGCCGTCAACCTGCTCAAATATCCAACCAATGAATATAACGAGCGCTCCGATCTGCGCGTCGTCGCCGGGTATGACAATCGAATTGCGCATCAGCTGCTTGGGCCGATTGGCGCATTGACACTCTTCAAACTTCGATCGAGCCGGCTCTATACCTATATGGATGGAAGCGCCGGATACTACACGCGCTACTTTGGCGATGCCATAGCGTATGGACAAATGCAGGAGGGAGCAAGCGTGGGTAAAGCTGGATATCTGGAGTTTCTGGGCTACGCTCGATACAATCTGGCCGCGGATTCCATCCATGAGTTCTACAACAACCTGGGCGAGATTGGCCCGGGATTCGAGATTCGATCCAGCAAGGAGCGCGTCAACGTCTCCCTGCAAACCGAGTACATGCATGGAATGTACTTTGGAACCGCAGCGACTGGCTCGCCGAATCCTTATGGCGCAAACTATAACGATTTCCGGGTGACACTCTTGTTTGGGCACAGGTTTTAGGAAAATTCCTTGCATATAACGATTTTTCTGCTTCACAAATTGTTTGCGATTACGGCTGTCGCCTTTATCTTGAGCGGGCTGGATGACCTGTTTGTCGATCTGTACTACTACATAAAATTTTCTTTCCGGCTGCTGCGTCGTTACCCAAAAATGACGCGCTCTGATCTGGAGATGGTTCCAGAGAAACATATAGCCTTGATGATTCCCGCCTGGCATGAGCATGAAGTGATTGGGAAAATGCTATCCAGAACACTGAAAACATCGCAGTATAAAAACTACGACATTTATGTTGGAACCTATCCGAACGATACAGAAACGCAGGAAGCCGTCGATAGCGTGGCGCGCCTGGATGCTCGCGTACATAAAGTTGTACTAGCCAACGACGGGCCTACTACTAAGTCCGACTGTCTGAATGGAGTTCTGCAAAGCATTGCCGCGCACGAAGAAAATGGCGCGCCACGCTCTGAGGTCATTCTGCTGCAAGATGCGGAAGACGTAGTCGATCCACTTACCTTAAAGTTTATGAACTATCTTGTGCCGCGTTTTTATCTGGTGCAGATTCCCGTAGTTCCGTTGCCGGTTCCCTGGTATCAGTTCACAGCCGGAACGTACATGGATGAGTTTTCTGAATATCACACGAAGGACATCTGGGTTCGTGAGCGGCTGACCAAGATGGTGCCGTCGGCTGGCGTGGGTACAGGCTTTAGTCGCGAAGCTCTGGATGCGCTTGCCCAGAATGGTTCCATCTTCAATGTAAAAAGCCTCACGGAAGATTACGAAATTAGTTTTCGATTGGGCATGCCCGGAAAGCGCTCTATCCTGCTGCGGTACATGCGTCCCACGCAAAAAGGCGTAAGCCGTGGATCGCGGTTGATTGCAACGCGAGAGTATTTTCCCGCGACATTTCGCACGGCGGTAAAGCAAAAAGCCCGCTGGACAATCGGCATTGTCTTTCAAGGATGGAAACACATTGGCTGGAAAGGTGGCCTGGGCATGCGGTACATGCTCTGGCGAGATCGCAAGGCCATGTTGACCTACATCTTTAATCTGCTGGGCTACCTAATGCTCGGCATTGTGATCGTGATGATCCTTTTCTCTGTGCGAAATCCAGTAGCGAAAGGCTACCTGGATTTAATCATGCCGCCGGGAGGCAAGCTGCGCATGGCGCTGGCCATCAACATGGTATTTATTTTTTGGCGCGCGCTGCAAAAGTCGATTTGCGTGTATCGCGTGGCTGGATGGGGACAGGCATCGCTTTCTGTCCTGCGCATTCCCTGGGTGCATGTCATCAATTTTTTTGCTCTGCTTCGAGCGTTTCGCCTGATGATTCAATCTATATTTACACGAAAAAATTTACGCTGGGACAAAACGAGGCACTTCTATCCTGAAGCCACTGAGGATGGGCCTGCGTAATGGTTTCCTCTACGGCAGAGCGATCCGGCCATCTTTCATCGTAACGATGCAATCGGCGCTATCGGCGACATGACCGCCCCAGCCGGAGGCATCGAACGAATCTTGTAATCCCCATATTGAATCGTCAAGGTCGCGATCCCACCCAGGCGAATGGTGGAGACACTCTTGTCTTCTTTGGAGAACCAGAATTCTCCGATCCTGGAATAGGTATGAACAAGCTGCCCGCTGGTGATCCAAAACGAAGGAGTCTTAGACGGATATCCTTCGATGCGACAAATTGCAAAGTCCTGATCATTCACCCATATCCTTCCACGGTATAGCAGCTTATTGGGCACAACAGGCTGTACGGACAAAATGTAGGAGCAGCCGTCGCTGGCAGGCTGGTATTCAAGCTGGGTAAAATTGTAATTTTGGCGGTTCGGGAGCAAGTCTTTTCTGTTTTTCCATTGCTGCGACTCCGTTTCCACCGTCACCAGCTCCTTCAGAATGTGATCGGCCAGCAGCTTGGGACCGCTCTCAGAAACGATGGTAAATTTTTTGGTGTCTGGCGCCGTGTAATCCAGATCAACCACCATATCGGCATGCAAGTCACCAAAAAATCCCTTGTAGCTAACTTTGTAGGTACGTCGGCTCTGATAGCCCTGAAGCGAGTCTGACCGTTTTATATTTTCAGCAATCAGGTTGTCCACCACCTGATTGAGCGTCAAAGGAGACCTGACAACCTTTTCGGAAGGAGGGAGCGCAACTCCGCGACTCGGCAGAAAAAACATGCTGCCAAGAAGGACTATGACTGGATAAGCTCTGCAATACCCGCGAATCGACATGCAACCCTTAGACTAAAAATTTTGTGCAACCGGGGTTCCTGCAACGCCATATCGATCATAAGCGTTGTAGACCCTCTCAAAAACATACTCCCAAGAGTGCGCCTTCGCATATTCACGAGCTGATTCCCTCATAGACAGCAGCGTGCTGGGCTGGGAGATCAAGGTGGCAACGGCGGAGGAAAATTCCTCTACATTGTTGACAACATATCCCGTGATGTCCTGCTGCACGATGAACTTTGGGCCGCCGCTTGCCGTCACCACCGCAGGCACACCCGATGCGAGCGCCTCCAGAACCACCAGACCAAAAGTGTCCGTCTCCGAAGGAAAAGCCAGCACGTCCATGTTGGCATAAGCGCGTGACAAATCCCTGCCTGTAAGCACGCCACATATCTCGACGTGCTGCATGTTGGCTTGCAACCACGCTGCTTCCGCGCCTTGCCCGACAACAACAATGCGAAAATTCTTATGGCCTGCCTGCAACAATTGCTGCTCCAGCATGGCAAGCCAGCGGATATTTTTCTCCGCGCTCAAGCGTCCTACATAGCCAATGGTGAATGGGCCAGCCTGTCGATCTCGATATTCTGGAGAAAATTTTTCAATATCGACGCCATGATCCATGCGTAGGCAGGGCTTGCCCGTCGCGGTTGCCAGCATGGCGATAATTTCCGGGTTGGGAGCGAAGACCAGTCTGGGGATTTTGTAAAAGCGGGTGGTGATGGCGGAACTCCAGCGTTCGGCTGTTTTCGATAGCCCATGCGCCAACGATTCTGGCAGCGATACCAGCGCCTGCGCGGTACGCATTCCAGCATATTGCGGCAGGTTGGTTTGCCAGAAGGCTGCCAGCGGCACGTTCAGCGTGTGCGCCAGCATGGCTCCCAGAATTCCCGTATCGCTGGGGCCGGTAATTTGCACGATCTGCGGAGAAAAATCCTGCAACAGGGTAGCCACTTTGCGATAATGCCGCGAAAGCAGCAGATCAAAACTGTGAGCTTTATCCAGAGGAAATTGTATTGGCCCGCGCCGAAGTTCCACGCGCGTCACCGAACCATCGCGGACAATTTGATCCCGCGAACCTGCATGAACCATCAGAAAGGGGATGTTTCGGCTTTTTGCGTAGGCTTCAAAATGCCGTGCAAACATGGCTACGCCATCAATTTCATGGTAGCCATCCGGAAAAAACGCGACTCGCGCGACTCCTGCCGTCAAAGCATGGCCCCGGAAGCACTTTCAGAAAACGCATACGCCTCGATTGGGTCGGCATAGACGCGCTTCAAGGCCCACTGCACGGTCGTATGCTCCGCCAGACGAAAACAGGAAAAGGCGCGCTGCATGTATCCCGGCGGGGCTTCCCAGAGCGAAGAAAGCGGCAGATAGTTTTCTCCCGCGCCAGCAGGATGGAAGACGCGATCATCCCAGAAACGAGAGCCCGCGGGATGTTCCGGGTAGTAGCGAATCGTATCCAGCACGGAGCGCACAACGCGCACGCACATGGGATCAGTGTATTGCTGCATAAAATGCACATGGCTGCGCTGCTCGACTCGAACTTCCTGCACAAACTCGGCAAAGCTCTGCGCGTTGCTCAGATTTACATTGGCATTCGGCTCGCACGCATGGCGATCGCCGCCAGAAATGAGAGGGAGCTGCCAACGATCTGCCAGCGGCACAACTTTTTTATTCTCTTCCCGCCGCCGCATTCCATTCAGTTCCAGCGCATGGATAAATTCGATGTTCTGACTTAGAAACGTATCCAGATGCTGCGCTTGTTTTTCGGCTCCAAACCCATACATGTTCCACAGCGGGTGATTAAAAACAATCAATACCTCTGGCAGTTCATGCAGCCTTGCCAGTAGTTCGGTAACGGAGTGATTGGATGATTTTTGTGTGAAAGCTTCCAGCTCCGCAACAATCGAATGCGCCTGATTGCTGGGTAGATTGTGAATGCCGAGATGAAAGATTGTTTCGCCGAAAGGGACGCTCCACTCAAAGGAGAAGGGGACTTCCGCTGTTTCCTGAGATTTCCGCAGCTGGCTTGGTGCTTCAATGGAGTCGTGGTCGGTAAGGGAAATTAAACTCGACAACCCAAGGATGTTCTCAATCTGATCGCGCTCCGAATCCAAAACCTGCTTGGGGGCCAGGGGCGGCGTCCAATAGGCGCGAGAAAAATCCACAGGAATCGTCGACTTCTGGCACACGCGATCCATTGCGCGCTGCATCACAGACCAGCGCTGCGTGAATGCCGGAACAAAATGCAGTTTCTCTTTGGAACATTGCGTGTGGCTATGGAGCGAGACTCCGGTGCGATAGCCTCGCCCAGACTCCGGATTTTTCCACGCGCACGAAACCTTTGTAGATGCCACGGACAGATGCCCTCAAAAAACCTTTGAATTCTACCAGAGCGTACTTAGGAACAGACAGTTACGGCAATTGTAGCCCTATTCCCGATGGAATTAGATCAATAATGGATGAATGCACATACGCCCCAAGGTGGTAAACATTCTTGTACCTGTTGGACTGCTCACCCACTATTGAAGGTAAGCACGCCGAAGGTAAGCACGCCCTCTAGAAAATTTCGTAAACCATAGAGGACTATGATGGAAGTTACTGCCATGCTGAGCCAGGTTCAACTAGCGCGCCAACGCATTCGCGATTTCATCAGCTACACGCCCTGCCAGTATTCGGCTGACCTGTCGGGCATGACCGGACAGCAGGTGTACCTGAAGCTGGATAACCTGCAGCGCACCGGAGCATTTAAAGAGCGCGGCGCGCTCAACAAGATTCTGCTGCTTACCGAGGAAGAAAAGCGACGCGGCATTGTCGCTGCCAGCGCGGGCAATCATGCGCAGGCGGTTGCCTATCATGCCACGGAACGCGGTATTCACGCACAAATTGTGATGCCGTTGATGACACCGCTGGTCAAGGTTTCGGCAACACAGGGCTTTGGCGCCGACGTGATTCTGTATGGAGCCAACTACGACGAAGCATACGCGGAGGCTGTGCGACGCAGTGCGGAACAGGGCATGACCTTTCTCCATCCCTTCGATGATTTAGCTGTGATCCACGGCCAGGGAACCATTGCACTGGAGCTGCTCGAACAAATTCCTGACATGGAGGCCGTCGTGGTGCCCATCGGCGGCGGCGGGTTGATTAGCGGTGTGGCTGGCGCGCTAAAAGAGAGCAACCCAAAGATTCGCGTCATCGGCGTGCAAACCGAACGGCTGCCTTCCATGTTGCAGGCCTGCAAAGCGGGCAAGCCGGTTACGCTGCCCGCAGAGGCTACCATTGCCGACGGCATCGCGGTGCGTCGCGCGGGCGATCTGACCCTGCCCTTTGTGCAACGTTACGTCGATGAAATGGTCACCGTTGATGAAGAAGAGATTGCCAGCGCGATTCTAGTTCTACTGGAGCGGGAAAAGACGCTGGCTGAAGGTGCCGGAGCCGTGGCTCTGGCCGCGCTGCTGCACAAAAAAACTTCGCTGACTACGCAGCGGACGGCAGTGCTGGTCTGCGGCGGCAACATTGACGTCAGTTTGCTGGCAAGAATCATCGAACGAGGCCTGGTGAAGGATGGCCGTCGCGTGCGTATCCGCGTGCATCTTTCGGATCGTCCCGGCGCGCTGCTTGCGCTCACAAAAATCTTGGCGGATCAGCAGGCGAATATCGTCGAAACCCTGCACAATCGTGCCCACTATGGGGTCAACCTGGGCGACACAGTCATCGACATTACGCTGGAAGCTCGCGGCCCAGCACATATTCAGGCCATCTCTGCCGCACTGCACGAGGGCGGGTACAAATTCGAGCGCATTCCCTAGTGCAGCAGACTCGAAGCTGCGTCAGATACCTTCGCCCATGCTCACATAATCGGAACGGCAAGATTGCGCACTGCGATACTGGGCGCGTTCTTCTTCTTCGGCCTGCAAGGCATTGGCAGGTTCCTCCTGCGGCGTAGCTGGCTCCAACTCTCCATCCAGCTTATCCAGCCGATCTATCCGATCCAGGCGTGACTTGAGACGCTTCACCTCATCGGCCAGCGCAATAATTACGTCAGAGAGTGGGTCGCTCACTTCATGTGGATCGGTAATCAACACACGCTTGCCGCCCTGATAGACAATGTGTGCAGGAACGCCCACCACGGTTGAATCTGGGGGCACGTCGCGCAACACCACGGAGCCCGCGCCCACGCGAGAATTTTCTCCGATAGTAATGTTGCCGAGAATGTTGGCATTGTTGCCGACAAACACACCATTCAGCAGCGTGGGATGCCGCTTGCCTTTGTCTTTTCCCGTACCGCCAAGGGTTACGCCCTGGTAGAGCGTCACGTCGTCGCCGATAATTGCCGTCTCGCCAATGACCACACCGATGCCATGATCGATAAACAGACGCCGTCCAATCCGCGCCCCTGGATGGATTTCGATGCCCGTCCAGAAGCGCGTAAACTGCGAGAGCAGCCGCGCGCTCAGCTTCCAGTTTTTGCACCAGAGCCAGTGATGGATGCGATGCACCCACACGGCGTGCAGCCCCGGATAGCAGAGCAGCACCATCGCCAGCGATGAAGCCGCTGGGTCGCGCTCGAAGACCGACTGAATATCTTCGCGAATGGAATGCTTCCCACTCATACCGTCACAGGGGATGTTTTGGTTTGCAGCGCTTCCTGACGCAACTCATCAAACAGAATAGTGGAAAGATAGCGTTCGCCAAAGCTGGGGATGATGACGACAATCATCTTGCCCGCACTCTCTGGCCGACGCGCGACTTGCAGCGCAGCATGAACGGCTGCGCCAGAGGAGATGCCAACCAGCAGGCCTTCTTCCTTGGGCAGCCGGCGCGCCATCGCAATGGCATCGTCGTTGCTCACGCCAATAATCTCGTCGATCAACTCCGTCTTGAGCACCTTGGGTACAAAACCAGCGCCAAGACCCTGAATCTTATGCGGGCCAGGCTTGCCGCCAGCCAGGACTGCGCTGTCTGACGGTTCGACGGCGATGGAGCGAAAGGAGGGCTTGCGCGCCTTGATGTATTCGCTCACACCGGTCAGCGTGCCGCCGGTTCCAATGCCCGACACCAGCATGTCAGCCTTGCCGTCAGTATCGTTCCAAATCTCCGGCCCTGTCGTCTCCTGGTGAATTTTTGGATTCGCAGGATTGTTAAATTGTTGCAGCATGTAGCTGTTAGGAATTTCGCGCAGCATCTCTTCGGCCTTGGCGATTGATCCTTTCACGCCATTTGGCCCTGGGGTCAGAACGATTTTCGCGCCAAAGGCCAGCAACAGAATGCGGCGTTCGAGGCTCATCGTCTCCGGCATGGTCAGGATGAGACTGTAGCCCTTGACCGCTGCAACAAAGGCCAGCGCAATGCCTGTGTTTCCGCTGGTCGGCTCGATCAATATTGTCTTGCCCGGCGTGATCTTGCCCTCGCGCTCCGCCGCTTCGATCATGGCAAAGCCGATGCGATCTTTGACGCTACTAACCGGGTTGGAGCTTTCCAGCTTGGCCACTACAGTGGCCAAGCATCCCTCTGTCACACGATTCAGCCGAACCAGCGGAGTTCCGCCGATCAAATCCGTTACGCTTGCCGCTATCTTCATGGATTCCCCCAGAAAACGTTATACCGAAAGCATATCGCTTTTTGAACTTTTTGGGGATGGAAGGATATCCGGACTTTACCGCTGCGCCGGTTTGGCCAGACGGCAACAATTGCGGCCTGCGGCTTTGGAGGTGTAGAGCGCTGCATCTACTTCGCGCAGAATCTCCTCGACAGGAAGTGTTCCCCAGTCCCGGCTAACCAGCACGCCAAAGCTCATGGTGACGGGAACCGAGCCATCGCTGGCCGCTACGGGGGATCTGCCAACGGCTAATCGAACCTCCTCGGCGCGCGCCATGGCTCCGTCGGTATCGCAGTTGTTTAAAACGATCAGAAATTCTTCTCCGCCATAGCGTCCCACAAAGTCATAGGAACGCACCGAGGAGAGAAGGCGCCGCGCAACCTCGCGCAAGACCTCATCGCCGACAACGTGCCCATGCGTGTCGTTGATTTCCTTGAAGTGATCCAGGTCTCCGAGCAGAATGGTCGTACAGCCTTTTTCTCGAATCGAGCGCGACAGCTCGCGAGCCAGCAATTCCATGATGATTCCACGATTGAAGAGCGTGGTGAGCGAATCATGCGTGGCCTGATAGCGCATATTTTCGCGCGCCTCCACCAGGCTGTCTTCCAACTGCAAAATGCGCAGGCCTGTCCGCAATCGCGCCTTCAATTCATCGGGATTGAAGGGCTTCACCAGATAATCGTCGGCCCCGGATTCCAGACCTGCGACCACATCCTGCTTGGAGTTCTTGGATGTCAGCAGCGTGATATGCACGTATGGCTGGCTGCGTTTTTTTCGCACCTCGCGGCAGACGCCGGGGCCATCCAGTTGCGGCATCATCCAGTCGAGAAGCGCCAGCCGAGGCCCATCCGGGCGACAGAGCAACTCGGCAGCATGGACACCATTGTCCACGGCTGTGACTTCATAGCCAGCACGCTCCAGCGTTGCCCGAAGCAGGTACTGCGACATAAACTCATCCTCTGCGATCAATATCTTCATGCCAATATGTCCGTCAGATCCCTATCCAGTTCAACAAAAAGATTCGCGACTTCCTGATCCAGTGCAGGTAGAGCAACCTTAAGTTCTGCGGTGTTGGCATCTTTTCCTGCCTGCTCGATCCGCGCCGCCGTTTTGGCTGCCCGTGTCATGGCAAGATTCGCAAACACGCCTTTGAGCGTGTGCCCCAGGGTATGAATTTGTTTCATGTCTGCGGTGTCTACAGCGGACTGCAACTGCTGCCGTTGCTGCGGATACTCATCCCGAAACATGGAAATCAAATCCAGCAGCAATTCTTTGTCGTTTTCCACCCGCGCCAGAAGCTCAGAGAAATTGATGGCTGGCTCCTGCGATCGAGTCTCTGGCATTGTCATTTCGCTTCTCCTTCCTGAAATTATTTCTGCACTTGCTTCCCAGTCATACACCCGGCCTCAACGCCGACTACACCGTCAGGAGACGTACTTTTCCTGTCCCTGGAGTGAACGCACGTTCAGCAGCACCTGATCGAGTTCCTGCGGACGAACCGGCTTGGCAAGATACCCATCCATGCCTGCGGTCATGCACAGTTCCCGGTCTCCCTTCATGGCGTGTGCGGTCAGAGCCACCACCTGCTGATGGTGCATGGTTCCCTCTTCCAGCTTTCGGATCATCAATGTGGCCTCAATCCCATCCATCACAGGCATCTGCACATCCATCAAAACCAGATCAAAGCTGGCTCGATCCAGAAAATCCAGAGCCTCCTGTCCATTGGATGCCACCACGATTGCATGCCCTCGTTTCTCCAGCAGCCGGACAACAAGCTTTTGATTGACGGGATTATCTTCGGCCAGCAGCACGCGCAACCCTGTGGTCTCCGGAATCTCAGGAAAGGGCAGCGGGGCAACCTCCGTGGTTGGTTCTTCCATGCGCGCCTGCAACGTGGCCGCAATCGCATCCCGGAGTTCAAACTGGCGAATGGGCTTGAGCAGGCAGGCAGAAAAATGCAGCGGCTTGTACCGCGTATTTTCAGCGGAATATGCGGCAGAGGTCAGCAGGATAATGTCCGTATCTGCAAACTTCGCCAGAGCGCGTATCTTTTCAACCAGCGTAAAGCCATCCATATTCGGCATCTGCATATCGGTCAGAATCAGCGTGTAGTGTTCTCCAGGAGGATAGGCCACCTGCAACTCCGACAAGGCTGCTTCGCCGCTGGAAACGGAGGTGGATCGAATGCCCCACCGCGTCAACATCCCTTCAAGAATCCGACGATTCGTCTGGTTATCATCCACGATGAGCGCCTTGATTCCATGCAGAACTTCAGGCGAAGCCAGCGGATCGACACGTTGCGGCTTTGCATCAGCTGCGGCCATCCGCACGGTAAAGTGGAATTGACTTCCCTTCCCGACTTCGCTCTCCACCCAGATCGTCCCACCCATCACCTGAACCAATCGCGCGGTGATGGTCAACCCCAGTCCGGTTCCACCATACTGCCGCGTGGTGGAGGCATCTGCTTGCGTAAACGGATCGAAGATCATCTGAACTTTTTCTGGAGCAATCCCGATGCCGGTATCCGAAACAATGCAGTGCAGCAGCGGTACCTCACTGGATTTGCTATCCAGGTTGACATGCACCGCAACCTCTCCCGCGCCAGTAAATTTGATGGCGTTACCGACCAGGTTGAATAGAATCTGGCGCAGACGCCCAGGATCGCCACATACCACTTGCGGCACATCGTGCGCTACATCGCACAAGAGTTCCAGACCTTTTTCATCGGCACGCAGGGCCAGCGTCTTCAAGGTTGTTTCCACACACTCGCGCAGATCAAAATTTGCGGCTTCCAGATCAATCTTTCCCGCTTCAATCTTGGAAAAATCGAGAATGTCGTTAATCACGCGCAACAAAGAATCGGCTGAGGATCGAACGGTATCCAGATACTCCCGCTGTTCCGATGTCAGGGCCGTGTCGAGCGTCAACTCGGTCATGCCAATTACGCCGTTCAGGGGAGTGCGAATCTCATGGCTCACATTGGCCAGAAAATCGCTTTTGACGCGATTGGCCATCTCCGTGGCTTGGCGCGCAGTTTCTGTTTCCCTCTCCGCCAGCTTCTGGATGGTAATATCCTGCCCCACTCCGACCGTTCCTATGATGGTGCCGCCACGCCCACGCATGGGAACCTTGGTGGTCAGAAGCCAGCGCTCGTGGCTTGCCGAATCTAAAATCTTCTCGGCCTGACCTAACAGTGGCTCTCCGGTTCGGATGATATTTTGTTCATCCTGAAAGAATCCCTGGGCGACTTCCTTTGGATAGAAATCAAAATCACTGTGTTCCAAAAGATCATCGGGAGACTGCACGCCCATAAACTCGGCAATACTCTGATTCGCCAGCACGAAGTGGCTATTCAGGTCTTTGGCGTAAATATGGTCAGGCAAAGTCTCCGTCAGCGTACGGAGCACAGAACGCAGCAAGACACCATCCCGATCCTCTCCAGTATGCTCGTACAGCAAAGACTGTATCCAGGACAGGATTTTGTGCTGAAAAAGGTAAGCAAGGCCCATCCACATTAAAAGAAGCAACCCGACCGCATACAGATCGGCTTGCCATTCCGTAAGGCGTAAAAAAATAAAATGACGCAGACACGCATAGCCCGCGATGCCAACTACTACCAGAAAGCCACAATACAGCGAAATCTTCCACGCGGCTACAGCCGCAGAAGCATCGCGCTCGTTTCTGTCCGATTTGTGCGCAAGTCGCATTCCGCTCTGCCTATCGCTACCCATCCGTGTTATCGGCGCGCTTCCGGTTCTGCGCGAGAGCCGCATCTTCCACATCAGATCGCTGAGCACCAGAGTGGGAATTTGAAGAATGAGAATCCAAAGGACGGGAATCCAGAGCAGCCAGAAACTCCAGTACCGGCTGCGGCTGGCCAAAGTAATATCCCTGGAAGAGCGTGCAGCCTCGATCCACCAGAAAATCGAGCTGCGCTTTGGACTCAACCCCTTCGGCCACTACATCTAATCCAAGCTGGCGAGAGATAGCAAGAATGGCATCAATCAGGACTGCAGGACCCGGTTCCTTCGGCGAGGACTGCACAAAACTCTGATCAATTTTCAGCTCATCCAGCGGCAGCTTCTGGAGATAGAACAGGCAGGAATATCCCGTGCCAAAATCGTCGATGGAGATGCGAACGCCCAGTTCCCGCAGCTCCTTCAAGATGGAAATAACGTGATCCATATTGGAAAGAAACAGACCTTCGGTCACCTCCAGCGTGAGCCGGGAGGCCGGAGCACCCGTCTCCTGCATAATTGCCTGCAGGATCGCGACAAAGCCGGACTGACGCAATTGGCGCGGACTCACATTGACCGACAGCGAATACTCCACGCCCAGATGCGCGGTCTGAGCCAGCAGAATGCAGCTTTGCCGCAAAACCCACTCCCCCAGTGCCAGGATTGTCCCACTCTCTTCTGCCAGGGGAATAAATATCTCTGGCGCAACCAGTCCCATTCCCGGATGCTGCCAGCGCAACAACACCTCCGCACCTGTAATCTGCCCACGCGCATTGGTTTTGGCCTGCAAATACAAGGAGAACTCGTTGCGCTCCAATGCACCCCGCAACGGCTGATCGAAAGCCCGACGCTCTCGAAACTCTGCAGCCATCGACGCAACAAAGATGCAGGCATCATCGCGACCCAATTCCTTGCTGCGATACAGCGCGATATCAGCCTGGCGCAGCACCTCCTCCGCATGGGCCTGATCGGGCGCGGGAAATACGGCAATTCCCAGGCTTGCCGATAAGGAAGCCTCACCGTCGCCCACGGCCACAGTTTTCGATACCAGCGCGCGCACCTTCTGCGCTACGCGCTCCACCGCGCGATTGGCCACGTCCGGCGTACTCCCAAGGTCTTCCATCAGAATCACGAACTCGTCCCCACCATAGCGCGCAACGGTATCTCTCCGTCGAAGACCCGCAGCCAGGCGCTGGCCAATCGTGCGCAAAAATACATCGCCCGCTGCATGTCCATAGATATCGTTGATTGGCTTGAAGTGGTCAAGATCGAGAAAGATCACCGCGCCCCATTGGCGGCTACTCTGCGCGTTTGTAAATGCCTGCTGGATGCGATCCAGCAGCAGACGGCGGTTGGGCAAATCCGTCAAAGGATCGTAGAAGGTCAGCCGTTGCACCGCCTCGTGGGATCGTTCCTCGGCAAGCAGGCCGCCAAGCAAGGCACCCAGCGCCTGCAACCACGTCCTCAAACTGGCATCCGCGCCTGGCTGAGAATCCGTATCGAGCGCCAAGCCACCTTCCACCTGGCCGCGATACACCAGAGGAACCAGGTAATGGCCATGCGCGATGCCGATCTTCTGGCTATTTTGGGAGGATGCACGACAGAAACATTCCGCAGAGACCAGAATCTCCCCCAGCGCCGCCGATGGGGTTTCCAGATAGGACTGTAACGCCGCACATGGCGCGGAACGTTCACGCTCCTCCGCGCTTTCTCCCAACGTAACAGCGACGGCCCAGGCACCTTTATCTGAAGATTGCAAACCTGGAGATTGCGTAACAAGGATGGCTTTTTTTCTGAGAGCAAGCTGTGGCGCCGCACACAATATCTGGACTACACGAAGAAGACGCTCGTCGCGCTCTCCGTCCGCTCGCAACTCCTGATGGATACGCTGCATCGTCGCAGCAAGCTGCTGCGCAGCGCGCTGTCTGCGGGAAGTCCGCTCGCCAAGCATCACTGCGGCACAGAGCACAAGGATCGCAATGCAAAGCGCAATAAGGCGCGCAGAAAAACCGGAGGCTCCAGACAGCAGGAAAAATTGCAGCCAATAGGCGACAACTGCGGAGCACGCACCGACGAAGATGCTCCACAGCATCCACCCACGCAAGGAAGAATTTTTCGCAGTCAAATTCCGAACCATCTTCCGCTCCACATGCTGCCTATGAGAACGATATGGCAGAATCGAAAAAAATTCGCCTGTTTTTTCTATGCTCTCCCAAAAAATTCCACTTTTAGGCAAATGAGGGGCATTGCAGCTCTTCATTCCCATTCTGAGTAAGGTGTCGATTCCCATTTTGGGCAAATGTGTCCGAGTGATGGAAAGCGTTTGCAGAGTGCTACGCAATGCCAAATGATCGTTCAGCCCTGCGTCGTCAGCAGACGATCTTTGACCCGATTGAAGGTTTGCAGCAGTCCCGCTTCCAGGCGAGTGCGCGCGCGCCAGCCCAGAGCCGTCATCCGACTCACGTCCAGCAGCTTGCGCGGCGTTCCATCGGGCCGAGAAGCATCAAAGACTAACGCACCGTCGTATTCGAGAACGCTGCACATCATTTCCGCTAACTCGCGGATCGTCACATCTTCGCCAGTGCCAATGTTCACCATCGGCGCATGATCTTCGGTCAGCAGCTTCGCAAACTCAGCATCCGGCAGCCGCAGCAGATGCACGCAGGCCTCGGCAAGATCGTCGCTGTAGAGAAATTCTCGGCGCGGCGTACCTGTCCCCCAGACCGCGATCTCTTTGTCTCCGGCAGACTTTGCCTGCGCCACCTTGCGCATCAGCGCAGGCAAAACATGCGAAGTTTCCAGATTAAAGTTGTCCTCTGGCCCGTATAAATTTGTCGGCATGGCCGCAAGAAATTTTGTCCCATGCTGGCGGTTGTACGCCCAACATTGCTCAATGCCAGCAATCTTCGCCACAGCATAGGGTCGATTCGTCGGCTCCAACGGCCCGGTCAGCAAATACTCTTCGCGAATGGGCTGCGGGCAGTTCCTGGGATAGATGCAGCTTGAACCGAGAAAGAGCAGCCGCTTTACGCCAAATTGAAAGCACGCATCAATAACATTGGACTGAATCAGCAGATTCGTAGAAATAAAATCTGCCGGATATTGGTTATTGGCCTGGATGCCGCCGACTTTAGCCGCTGCAAGGACGACATACTCTGGCTTTTCTTTGGCGAAAAATTGGTTCACGTCTGCGCGCGCGGTCAAATCCAGCTCCGCGCGACTACGCAGCAGCAGATTTTGACAGCCATCGGCCACCAGACGGCGCGTAATGGCTGAACCGACCAGGCCTCGATGTCCAGCAACAAAAATTCTGCTTTCTCGATTCACGCGTCCTGTCCTTCACAACCCGTACCTGATTCTAGCTCTGCGATGGATTACTAAGCGCCAGATCAATCAGCGTCTTCTGTTCCATCGCATGGGCTTTTGCCGAGCCAGTTGCCGGACTGGCAGCGGCAGAGCGCTGCACGCTACGAATCTGTTGTTGCTCCGAGATAAGGCGGCGCAGGCGTGGCAAAACGAACGAACGCGCACCCATATTCTTTGGCTCTTCCTGCACCCATACCAGATCGCGAACATCGGGATGGGCTGCAATGGCGGCGCGCAATTCCTGCTCCGGCCACGGATAGAGTTGCTCAATCATCACAATCCCGGTCGTCGAATCCTGGCGCTTCTTGCGCTCAGCCCGCAACTCGTGCCCAATCTTTCCAGTACACAGTAGCAGTCGCTGCACGCCCTGCATCTCGGTTTCCGGCAGCACGTTCAGATATTGAGGACGAGCAAGCTCCTGCAACGGGGAGAGCGTATCGGGATGCCGCAGCATACTCTTGGGCGTGAAAACAACCAGCGGCTTGCGCCATGCGCGCAGCGCCTGCCGACGCAGCAGGTGGAAGTACTGCGCTGCGGTCGAGGGCTGGCAAATCTGGATATTGTGGCGCGCAGCCAGTTGCAGATACCGCTCAATGCGCGCGCTGGAGTGCTCCGGCCCCTGACCTTCATAGCCATGCGGCAACAGCAGAACCAGCCCACTCAGCAATCCCCACTTGTCTTCTCCAGAAGAGAGAAACTGGTCGATGATAATCTGCGCGCCGTTGGCGAAATCGCCGAATTGCGCCTCCCACACCACCAGAGATTCGGGATAATCGCGGCTGTAACCATACTCAAATCCCAATACACCCGCTTCGGAAAGCATCGAGTTGTAGACATCAAAACGCGCCTGGTTCGGAGCCAGATGGTTGAGCGGAATAAAATTTTCTTCGTTGGCAATGTCGATCAGAACGCTGTGCCGCTGGTTGAAAGTACCGCGCTGGCTGTCCTGGCCACTAAGTCGCACCGGCGTTCCCTGCACCAGCAAGGAGCCGATTGCGACAGCCTCGGCCATGCCGTAATCGAAGGCGCGCTCACCACGCCCCATCTCCGCGCGCTGTTCCAGCAGCTTTTTGAGCTTCGGATGAATGTGAAATCCCTGCGGATAGGTGGTCAGGCCCGCGGCGATGCTTCCGACTTCCGCAGCAGAAAGACCCGTCTGCACTGCATACTCCGGCTTGTACGTCCCGCCTTTGTAGGCCGCCCAATACTCCGGCAGGGTCGCCAGCACGGAGCGCTTCGTCATCTCCTGCGCCTGTTCCAGCGCCTGGTCAAGCTCTGCCTGTAAGGCCTGCACGCGCGGCGAGGGATCGACACCGATCTGCTGCGCATAGATTTTGTATAGCGGGGGATGGTCTTTGATTCTGGCATAGCGCAGTGGCTGCGTGATCGTCGGATCATCCACTTCGCTGTGACCATGCCGCCGGTATCCAATCAAGTCCACGACGACATCGGTGTGGAAGCGATAACGATATTCCACGGCCAGCGCCGCCACGCGCAGCACTGCCGACAAGTCCTCGGCCTGAACATGAAAGATGGGTACATGCAGACGGCGGGCCAGATCAGAAGAATACCGAGAAGAGTTGTATTCCTCTGGCTCCGCTGTAAATCCAATCAAATTGTTGACGATGATATGAATGCCGCCGCCGATGGAATAGCCTTCAATACTGCTCAGCGTAAGAGTTTCAGCCCAGATTCCCTGTCCGGCAAAGGCGGCATCGCCATGAATGACGACGGGGAACACGCGATCCCGACCCTCTGCGCCATCCCGTATTTGTCTGGCGTAGGCGCGCCCAATGGCGACAGGATCCACCGCCTCCAGATGGCTAGGATTGGAGACCAGATGCAGGGAAATTTCTCTGCCCTGCCGCGTGGCAAATTCGCCCGTAGCTCCAGTGTGATATTTCACATCCCCGCCGCCAAGAATGCTGCGCGGATCAACATCCTCAAACCGGGAAAAAATATCCGCAGCAGATTTTCCCAGCGTGTTCACCATCACGTTGAGCCGCCCGCGATGGCTCATAGCCATCACCGACCGCTCTGCGCCTAGCTCGCTGGCGCGATTGAACACTTCGTCCAGAAATGGAATCAGCGCAGTGACGCCTTCGAGGGAAAAGCGTTTGGTTCCCAGATAGCGCGACTGAATGATCTGCTCAAAGATATCTGCGCGGAGTAGCAGATCGAGCGTGCGCTCCGTATCCGTCGCGGGAGCGTCGGCCTCCATGTGCTCGGCCATCCACTGCCTGCGGACAGGGTCGGTGATGTGCATAAACTCAGCACCAATGCTGCCGCAGTAGGCTGCGCGTGCTTCCTCAGCAAACAGGCCGTGGAGATTCAACTCCGCAACCGATTGTGGCGCGAGATATTGCCGAAGAGGATCAAGTTGCGCCTGCAGGTAGCCCCAGCGGCGGAAGGCATCGAAGACCTGTTCACGGGATAAGGATGGAGAAGGGATGGCGGCTGGTGCGGGCTGGAGTTTTGTCGCGCTCATAAAAATTTTATCCGGGTTTTATCCGGGAAAATCGAGCCTTCCCTCACACATGCTGATACCTGGATGCAGCCACGAACATTGCTTGCACATCGCGATCGTATCGGGGTAGGAAGGACGGGGCCGATTCTGCCTTGTCTCCTATTTTACCTGTGAGCCGACTCTGCGGAAACCGTCTGGTCTGCGGAAACCATTTGGGCAACATGCGCGGCAATTCTTTGATCCTCTTCTGCAGGCAGTACATACACGGCGGTGCGGGATTCCTGTTGGCTGATGCAGCGTGCTCTGGGCTGCGTGGCTTCGTTTTTCTGCGGATCGATAACGATGCCGAAGGCATTGAGTCCCGCGCAGATTTGCGTACGAGACAGCGCATCATGCTCGCCAATTCCGCCAGTAAAGACGAGAGCATCGACGCCGCCCAGCAACGCCACATAGCCGCCAATTACTTTTTTTATGCTCCGAACAAATACTTCAATCGCCAGGGCTGCTTGTGGATTTCCTTTAGCCGCCGCATCGCGCACGATGCGCATGTCATTGGAGATTTCAGAGAGCGCCAGCAATCCAGAACGCTTGTTGAGCATCTGCTCGATGGCATCGGTCGCGCTGGCGGAATCGCCTGTCTGCCTGCGTAGTAGGTAAAAAATCAGCCCAGGGTCAAGATCACCGGGACGCGTGCCCATCACCACGCCACCACAGGGAGTGAGGCCCATCGTTGTGTCGATGGATTTTCCATCGCGCACGGCGGTGATGCTGGCGCCACTGCCGAGGTGCGCGACAATCATGCGCGCTGGAACTTTGAATGAGGAATCCTGCCCCGGAACACGTCCATCCAGAAACTGTTGCAGGATCGACTCAAAGGAAAGCCCATGAAATCCATAGCGGTGGACACCCTGCTCGCGAATCTCTGCGGGCAGCGGATAGATGGAGGCCTCTTCGGGCATGGTTTGATGAAAGACCGTGTCGAAGCACGCATAGTGTGGCACGTCGGGGAAAATCTGCATGGCTCGATGCAGAATCTCCAGCGCGATGGGTTGATGCAACGGCGCAAAAGAAACCGCCTGCTCAATATCTGCCAGAACCGCTGGCGTGATGCGCTGATGCGCGTGGAGCTTTGGGCCAGAGTGAACGACGCGATGCCCAATAGCCAAAGGACGAGGCACGCCCGGTTGATCGAGCGACGCGGCGATCCGCTGAACGGCCTCGCGAAAGGAGTCGAGTGCGTGCGGCTTTTGCTCTGTATCCTGCGACTGGCGCTGGCCTTCGTGTATCGCGAAAAAATCAAATCGTGCTTTGGGCGTTCCGATACCGCTAGCCTCGCCTTCGTAGAGCGGCGAGAGAGACGTCATCGCATCAAAAACAGAAAACTTGATCGACGAGGAACCACCGTTCAAAACGAGAATGGGCGTGCGTGCTTTCACCAAAGGTTCCTTGCTCTCAGAACGGCCACTTCCAATCACGAATCTCCTTCCGGTCGATTCCATATTCATGAGCATAGCGAATGGCATCCGCAATCTGATCCTTCAACCATTCTTTGGCGTGCGCACCGATGGTATGCAGTTTGGGCACACGGTCAATCACATCCATCGCCAGATTGAAGCGGTCCACTTGATTGAGAATAGCAAGCTCCAGCGGCGTGTTGATATTTCCCTTTTCCTTGTAGCCGCGCACATGCAGATTCTCATGGTTGGTGCGCCGATACGTGAGCTTGTGAATGAGCGCAGGATAGCCGTGGAAGTTAAAAATGATGGGCTTGCTTTGCGTAAAGAGAGAATCGAAGTCACGATCCGACAATCCATGCGGATGTTCCGTGTCGGGTTCCAGCTTGAAGAGATCGACCACGTTGACGAAGCGAATCTTCAAATCAGAAAACCGTTCGCGCAGAATGGCTACAGCAGCCAGCGATTCCATCGTCGCAATATCTCCGGCGCAGGCCATCACAACGTCGGGGTCTTCTCCCTGATCGTTGCTGGCCCAGTTCCAGATGCCCACTCCCTTGGTGCAATGCAGAATGGCGGAGTCGATATCGAGATACTGCAAGTGCGACTGCTTATCGGCCACAATTACGTTGATGTAATCCGTGCTGCGCAAACAATGATCGCCCACGCTCAGCAGGCAGTTGGCATCGGGCGGCAGATAAATGCGCGTAACGGCTGCGCTCTTGTTGGTGACGACATCCAGAAATCCAGGATCCTGATGCGTGAATCCGTTGTGATCCTGCCGCCAGACCAACGAGGTAATCAAAATATTGAGCGAAGCAATCGGCGCGCGCCATTTCACTTCCGTCTTGCACTTCTCCAGCCACTTAGCGTGCTGGTTGAACATGGAGTCGATGATGTGAGCAAATGATTCGTAAGTAGAAAACAATCCATGCCGTCCGGTGAGCAGGTAGCCTTCGAGCCAGCCCTCCAGCGTGGTCTCGCTGAGCATTTCCATGACGCGGCCATCTGGGGAAAGCTCGCCACCATCCTGATCCTCCGGCTTATACTCCGCCAGCCAGGTTTTTTTGCTGGCCTCGTAAATAGCCTGAAGACGATTTGAGGCTGTTTCATCCGGGCCAAAGACGCGGAAGGTATTCATGTTGCGGCGCATGGTTTCGGCAAGGAAATGCGCGAGCACTTCCGTGGGGCTGACCTCCGTGGTTCCCGGCTTGGTTATCAGCACGGCATAGTCACGAAAATCCGGCAACCGCAGGGCCTTACGCAGCAGGCCGCCATTCGCGTGTAAACTTGCGCTCATGCGGCGATGACCCTGCGGCGCCAGCGCCTGCAATTCTGGAATCAGCTTGCCGCTTGCGTCGAAAAGTTGCTCTGGTTTGTAGCTGCGCATCCACGCTTCCAACTGGCACAGATGCGCCGGATTGGTAATAACATCCAGAATCGGCACCTGATGCGCGCGCCAGAATCCTTCTACCTTGTGGCCATCCAACTCCTTCGGCCCTGTCCATCCTTTTGGCGATCGCAAAATAATCATTGGCCAGCGCGGTCGCTCGGCCTTCTTGGCGCTTCGCGCATGTTGCTGTATCGCGCGAATCTCCAGCACGCACTGCTCCAGCGTGGCCGCCATTTTCTGGTGCATCAGGTCAGGATCGTCGCCTTCGACAACATACGGGATCCAGCCATAGCCCTCAAAAAGTTTTTCGAGTTCCTCTGGCGTGATGCGCGCCAGAATCGTCGGGTTGGCGATCTTGTAGCCGTTCAGATGCAGGATGGGCAGAACCGCACCATCGCGAATGGGATTGAGAAATTTATTGGAGTGCCACGATGTTGCCAGCGGGCCAGTCTCGGCCTCTCCATCGCCCACTACAACTGTGGCGATGAGATCCGGGTTGTCGAAGGCCGCGCCAAAGGCGTGCGCCAGGCTGTAGCCGAGTTCTCCACCTTCGTGGATGGAGCCGGGTGTTTCTGGCGTGCAGTGACTGCCGATGCCGCCGGGAAAGGAAAACTGCTTGAAGAATTTCAGCAGTCCTTCTTCATCCTGACTCTTGTCGGGATAGACCTCGGAGTAGGTTCCCTCCAGATACGCATTGGCCAGCGTTGCGGGCGCGCCGTGACCTGGGCCGGAAAGATAAATCATGTTCAGGTCATATTTTTTGATCAGCCGATTCAGATGCACCCAGGTAAAGCTCTGGCCGGGATCGGATCCCCAATGCCCCAGCAGACGCTGCTTGATGTGCTCTGGCTTCAGCGGCTCTTTGAGCAGCGGATTCTCCCGCATGTAGAGCATTCCGACGCACAGATAATTGCAGGCACTCCAATAGGCATGGATGTCGCGCATTTCCTCCGGCGAAAGCGGTTGCGGATTTTCGCGTTTTTTCATGGTGACGGCGGAATGTCTCTTGGAAATTGTCTGCATATCCGGACTCAACGTATCCATGATGTCTGTATCCCCTGCCAATATAGATGCAACTTACAGCAAGGGCGAGCTTTGCTTCCTAAAACCCGCAACTATACGGTGGAATCCCCACATATCGCTGTGACAGCTATCACGGATCGACATGCGCAGGCTCGATATCCTACAGTGTTGTAGTTAAGTGCATGACCGTATACATCGAAAGCGCATAGCAAAGGAGATGGAACCGTGAAGATACGAATTGGCTTGGCGACCTTCGGCATTCTGGCGGTGTGTACCGTGGCTCCGGCATTTGCCCAAGGCACGGGAGCGGCGAACTACAAGGCAAAGTGCGCCATGTGTCATGGAGCTGACGGCCTGGGCAACACTCCGGCAGGAAAAGCGATGAAGGTTCTCTCCTTCAACTCTCCCGATCTCATCAAAATGTCCGACGCGGATATGATTGCGGCCACGAAGGCTGGCAAAGCCAAGATGCCTGCCTACGCCAGCAAGCTGAACGATGGACAGATCAAGGATGTGATCGCCTACATCCGCACGTTGCAGAAAAAATAGTGATTGCACGTACCGGTTGTGGAGCGGGGACAGCATGACTCTGTTCGGAAAAGTTGAGAAGAACTGGCTACGAGCTTTCTTCTTTTACGGGAACAACCCTCTCAGTCTGATCGGAGGCACGCTGACCAGCGCCGCCGCCTTCATTCTGGTCGGCTTCTGGGTCGTGGATATCTTTGGACACGGCGGTTCCACGAATCCCTATACCGGCATCATCTTCGATCTGTGCCTGCCTGCGCTGTTCATCCTTGGGCTGGTGATGATGCCCATCGGCATCTGGTGGCGGCGCAGACACCTTAAGAGCCTTGGCCCGCTGCCGCTGGAGTATCCAGAGATTGATCTGGCCGACCCGGTATTCCGCCACGGTCTTGATTTTGTTATCGTCGCCACATTCGTCAACTTTGTTATCGTCGGCACAGCAAGCTATCGTAGCGTTGCCTACATGGACACGCCCTCGTTCTGCGGACAATCCTGCCATGTCATGGCTCCCGAATGGAGCGCCTACCACGTTGCACCGCATCAGGGCGTGGCCTGCACGGAATGCCACATTGCTGCGGGCGTTCCGGGATTCGTTCATGCCAAGGTGAACGGAACCAAGCAGCTTCTCATGGTTATGTTCCACGACTACCCGCAGCCAATTATGGCAGGTGACAAAGTTCCTCCAGCACGAGCGACCTGCCTGCACTGCCACAACCCCAATGAAAACATAGGCGACAAATTGCGCGTGGAAACATCTTATGGTGATGACGAGAAAAATTCCATGACCAGCACGATTGTTCTACTGCACGTTGGCGGACGCGACCCATTCGGACATTTGAGCGGCATTCACGGCGAGCATCTGGGGCACATCGAATACATCTCTACCGATTCGACTCACCAGACCATCCCCTGGGTCAGCAAGGTTAATGCCGATGGATCGACCACGAAGTTTGTTTCCTCGGACGCAAAGGGGCCAGTGACGGGACAGAAGCATTTGATGGACTGCATTGATTGCCACAATCGCGCGGCCCATTCCTTTGACACACCCGAAGAGGCGCTAAACAAAGATATGGCCGCGGGCAGCCCCAGCGCAGCTCTACCCTTCGTGCATAAACAAGGACTCGTCCTGCTGAAGGCGAACTACGCATCGCAGACAGACGCAACCGAAAAAATTACTACTGGACTGGAAGATTTCTACCGAACGCAATATCCGCAGGTGTGGAATAGCCAGCGCGTACAGGTGGATCGCGCAGCAAAAACCCTGGTGGCCATCTATGGTGAGAATGTCTTTCCCTTTATGAAGGTCACCTGGGGCACGCATCCAAACAATCTGGGACACACTGATTATCCGGGATGCTTCCGCTGCCACGATGGCAGTCACACCGCAAAGGATGGAACCAGCGTAACCAACGACTGCTCCGTCTGTCATAACCTGCTGGCCGTCGATGAGACCAACCCGAAATTGCTGGCTGATATCGGCATGCAATAGCCATCCGTTTATGATGGAAGTAGAGTCATGGATAATATCATCATCACGGATGAAGAGCGCCTCAAGCTAAGCACCGGGCAAAAAGCCCTCAAGGTCAATCTGGACGCAACGCGCTATGGAACCTTCGCCGAGATCGGCGCGGGGCAGGAGGTTGCGCGCTGGTTTTTTAAGGTAGGCGCAGCGGCAGGCACTATTTCCAAATCCATCTCTGCCTACGACATGACGGTGAGCGATGCCATTTATGGTCGCTGCCATCGCTACGTCTCGCGCGAACGATTGCAAAGTATGCTCGACTACGAGCACTCTTTAAATCTGGAACGCTTGAGCGCCTCTCGTGGCGAGGACACGGCCTTCTTCACGTTTGCCGACACCGTGGCAGCCAGAAATTATCAGGGAACCAACGAATGTCACGGCTGGATGGGTGTCAAATATCAGCTCTACCCGCGGGACGATAATAGTCAGATTATCCTGCATGTTCGCATGCTCGACCACGAAAATGACTTGCAGCAGCAGGCCCTGGGCATCGTTGGCGTCAACCTTCTCTATGGCGCGTTTACTCTGGATCACAGACCCCATCTGATTCTGGAATCTCTACTGGACAACCTGACCACCGCGCGCATTGAAATCGACATGATCGAGTTCTCTGGCACGGCATTCCGTCACGTCGATAATCGCGTGATGAGCCTGAAGCTGGTGCAGTTGGGACTTACCGGAGCGGCAATGTTTGGCCCAACCGGTGAGGTGCTGCAACCCTCGGAGGTGCTTCACAAGCGTCCGATTCTGGTTGAGCGCGGCAGCTTTCGTCCCGTCACCAAAGTCAACGTTGACATGATGAACTGCGCTCGCGAACGCTTCTCCACGGAGCCAGAGGTGAAGGCCGATCAGGTCGTCGAACTGATGGAGATCACCATGCGCAATCTGCTGGTAGAAGGCAAGATCGACTTAAATGATTTTTTGGCCCGCGCCGATGTACTGGCAGCCGTCGGAAAGACGGTTTTGATCTCCAATTATTTTGAATACTATCGCTTGGCTGCATATCTGGCTCGATACACGCCCGAACCCATCGCGCTGACAATGGGCATGCCCAGCCTGCTGGATCTCTTCCAGGAAAAGTACTACACCGAACTGGAAGGCGGTATTCTGGAAGCCTTTGGCAGGCTCTTCACACGAGACCTACGCATCTACGTGTATCCGCTGCAAAACCAGACCGCAGGCGCGATCACCACGGTGGAGAATGTTGAGATGCCAGAAAATCTGCGCAGCCTATACCACTATATGGTCGAGCGAGGAAAGATCAAGCAGCTCGATAACTTTGACACCAGCTTGCTGAATATTTTTTCGCGCGATGTTTTGCAGCGCATTAAAAACGGCGATAAATCCTGGGAGGCAATGGTTCCTTCAGAAGTTGCCGAAGTCATCCGCCGCCGTCGTTTCTTCGGCTTTAAAGAAGCCTGAGTTTTTTGCAGCACTCGCGTCAGAATTTTTATTCGCGCATACTACAGCACCTGCAACGCAGCGTGAAGAGCCAGGACAAAAGATATGAGTCGGCCACGGATATCGGAGGTTGTCATCGCTGGCGGAGGCATTATTGGTCTTTCGCTTGGATTGGAGCTGCTGCAACGGGGTCTTGCGGTTACAGTTCTGGATCGCCAGCAGGCGATGAGTTCCGCGTCTTGGGCCGCAGGCGGAATGCTGGCCGTTGACGATCCGCAAAATCCACCGACGCTTCTTCCACTTTCTGTTCACAGCCGCGAGCTGTACCCTGCCTATCTGGATCGAATCGAGTCGCTCTCTGGCCGTCGTGTGCCACTGCGCACTCGGCAGACGCTCCAGCATCTGGAACGCGAATCTCCCTACACCGGCACGCTTGCAACGATGGATGACATTGCGGAGTTGGCTCCGGGACTGGCTTCGGGACTAGCCATACGTGACCAGACATTCGCTTTGCTAAACGAAGCGAGTCTCGATCCCAACGATCTCCGCGAGGCGCTGCCCGCGGCCTTCCTTGCTGCCAAGGGAAAATTACTGGAAGGAACCGCCGTGCTCAGCGTTGAAGGCACAGCGCAGGGAGTGCGCGTGCAGACGCAGCGTGAATCTATCGCTGCGGGAATTTTTGTGAATTGCTGCGGAGCCTGGGCCGGTGAGCCATCGCTGGGCGGATTGCCCGTAGCCCCCGTGAAAGGACAGATGATGAATTTGTCCTGCCCGCCGGAGCGGCTGAGTTGCGTGGTGCGCGCACCGGGGATTTATCTGATTCCGCGCGGAGATGGTCGCGTCACGGTTGGGGCTACGCTGGAGCACACAGGCTTTGACGAAACAGTGCAACCCGGAAACACGCAACACCTGATTGCACTGGCAACCCGCCTGCTTCCAGAATTGCAGGTTCCAGAGCCGCGGGAATGTTGGGCCGGACTTCGTCCGGGAACGCCTGACGATCTGCCAATTCTAGGCGCAGCCGCAGTGGAAAATTGCTGGCACGCCACAGGACATTATCGCGATGGAATTCTGCTGGCCCCTGCGACGGCAAGCGTGATGGCGCAGGCCATTCTGGGAGAGACACCCAACGTTCCTCTGGATGCTTTTTCACCAGAAAGATTTGCGGCGGCTTCCTATCTCCACCGTTCGGCCTCATAACAGACGCTGCACGCAGACATCTCCTGTATAGCGCCTGCCAGAACCGCGCACAGCGCAAGCTACATCTTCATGCCCACGCCGTCTTTCATGCCGCCCATAGTCCCGCCTGTTTTTGTAACCTTATTAATGAAGATGCTCTTCTTCGCGGGATTCACCGTGGCATCCACCTTCACGTTGTCGCCATAGGCATCCTTGACGATCTCAGGGTTCTCAATGGCCCACACCTTCTTGTGTGCATCCACAAAAACAGGATGGTTGCCATTTTCGATGCACTGCTTCACGCAGCCCACGCCATTATCCATGTGCATGGCGCCACATTTTGAATCGCTGATATAGCCCGTCAGCGTGCTGGTCTTTGCGGTTTGTGCCGCGCCAAATACTGTAATGCTGCTCAGTGCCAGGATGAGTGCGATGCGCTTCATGGGATGAACTCCTCTTTGTATTGCCTTGCAGTACCGTTCTACCAACGCCTCTGTTGTATCGAGACTCATGCCCAGTTGGCAAGTCCCCTGCGTATCTGCATAAAAACAGAAGCTGGGACAAGCACGGTACTCAATATTGTCGAATCATTCTTGCATGCGCGGACATGTGATGGACATCACATTGTTTCGTCAGGCACACATATGAAGATATAAACTATTTCTTCTCTGACGTGCCCACCACGGGCTTGCGATGATTTTCTATTTGCTCGCTGAGTGCTTTCACGTCGAGAATGTGCAGACGATGACCGCGCAGTTCGATGACTCCCTGTTGCACCAGCTTTTGCAGGCTGCGCGTCACCACTTCGCGTACCGATCCAAGCCGCGCGGCCAACTGCGTATGCGATAGCGAAAGCGAAAACGAAACGCCATCCTGTAATGTTGCTGATTTTCGTTTTGCTTCTTCCAGTAAAAACAGAGCCAGCCGTTGACTGACATCTTTTAATGCAAGCTGCTCAGCCAGAGAGGCCACCGCGCGCAGTTTTTTTGCCATCAGCGACAGCGCGGCCAACGCAGCCTCTGGATGCTTCAACAAAAAGTGCCGCACATCTTCCTTTACCAAAAAAAGAACCTCGGAGTCCTCCTCTGCCATCGTGGATGAAGGATAGGAGCCACCATCAAAGACCGCGACCTCGGCCAGAATTCCTCCGGCGTGCTCGACATGGATGGTCTGCTCGCGTCCGTCGATATTTTCGCGAAAGGCGCGCACAGAGCCAGACAGCACCACATAGAGACCCTCCGCTGGTTCGTTGGCGGTAAAAAGAACCTGTCCCTGTCGAAGTTTGCGTTCCACGGCATGTTGCGCCAGTTCCAGCAGCGCAGCTACGGGAAGACTTTGAAAAAGTGCCGACCTGGCCAAAACTTCGATGCGTCGCTCGATAGACATAGTGCCATCTTCCAGCATGTTTTTGCGCAAAGCAACCAGACGCTGCATTCCAGGCAAGGATGGGAAATACTGCATGTGATTTTTGTCACTGAACTGCCTTCCCCTGAAGGTTAGGGTTGAGGTTGTCAGGAGATTCCATCATGGTCATCACATCCGAAACACCCGTTCGAGACATTGCCGTTGCGCATCCCACCACCATCCCCGTCCTAGAGGGTTTCGGCATCGACTACTGCTGCGGCGGCAAACACACGCTGGCCGAGGCCTGCACGCAGAAGGATTTGCATCTGGCTCCAGTGCTTGCGGCCCTGGAGCGCCAGCAGCAGGACACGAGCGTTCCCGAATCGCAATGGCAACAGGCTCCGTTAAAAGATTTGGCCGACTACATTGTGCAGAAGCATCACGTATTTACACGGGAGCAACTCAAGTTGATTGGCGGTCTGTCGTCCAAGGTAGAAGGCCGCCACGGTGCCGACCATCCCGAAGTCTTTGGGATCAGCAAAGTCTTTGCCGTTATCAACTCCGAGTTAACGCATCACTTTTTCTGCGAAGAAACAATTCTGTTCCCTTACATTGGCAAGCTGGGGACAGCGCAGCAAGCAGCGCTGTCCCCAGTTTTTGGCAGCGTGGAACAGCCCATTACCCGCATGATGGCCGATCACAACCAGGCTGGCGATGAGCTGCGCGAACTGCGTGGTCTCACCAACAATTACACGCCGCCCAGCGCTGCCTGCCCAACCTGGTGCGCCCTTTATCGCGCACTGGAGGATTTGGAAATCGACCTGCACCAGCACATTCATCTGGAAAACAACATTCTCTTTCCGCGCGCACTGGCACAGGCTGGAAAGCAGGTCGGAGCACAAGCATGAACGCTCCAGCACAAGCATGAACGCTCCAGCACAAGCATGAACGCTCCAGCCCAAGCTCCAATGCAGCCTTCTGAAGCAATACGCATTGTAATGGAGCGGCACAGTCAGCGACTGGTGACTGCCTTTATCGCCAGCGGCATATTTTTTATGCTGCTGCCGGGAACCTTTCTTGGCGTGTGGAATTTGATCGGCATCTCGCAGCATCACACGCTGAGCAGCCTGTCCGCTGCATGGTTGCAAGCACATGGGCAGGCGCAGATTTTTGGCTGGATTGGCTCATTCATCATCGGCATCGGATTTTATTCGCTGACGAAGATGCGGAGCACGCGCTCCTTTCCCGTGCGCTCGGGTTGGACGGCCTGGGCGCTTTGGTCGCTGGGCATCTCGCTGCGTTGGGTCGGCGGCGTGACGGGCTGGCAGTGGAGAATTCTGCTGCCGCTTTCTGGCGTGCTGGAACTGGCTGCGTTCCTGCTTTTCTTTCTTTCGGTTCGGCTACATCGCCCGACGAATTCCTCCTCCAGCAAAGAACCGTGGATGCTGATGGTTCTCGCAGCAACCTTCGCATTTCTGGTCGCACTCCTCGTCAATTGCGCTGCGATGATCCAGCTTGCGCTGCATGGCAACTCGGCTGCATTGCCGCATGTCTTCGATCAGCAGTTTGTCGTGCTGGCGGTCTGGGGCGTTCTGGTGCCAACCATCTGGGGATTCAATGCGCGCTGGCTGCCTGTCTTTGCCGGGTTGCGAAATCCGGATGGCCTGCACCTGCTGATGGCTTATGGATTCAGTCTGGCTGGCGTCGCCGCTATCTTTGCGCAGTGGCTTCCAATCGCAGCAGTCTCATTTCTTTTCGCCAGCTTGCTCTCCATCGACGCTCTGCATGTCTGGGAGCGCGCGGTGCAGCCCGCCAAACTGCTGCATGTGCATCGCTCCTTTCCAATGTTTATTCGTCTAACGTATATCTGGCTGGTTGTGTCGTGCATTCTAACTGCGCTCGCCGTTCTTTACGATCAGGCAGGCGGCATCTGGGGCGCGAGCCGCCACGCGCTTACTGTAGGCTTTGTTGCCGGGATGGTCTTTGTGATCGGCCCGCGCATTCTTCCCGCCTTCTGCGGAATGCGAATTTTGTGGAGTACGCGGCTGATGTTTGTGTCGCTACTCCTATTGCATGTCGGCTGCCTGCTGCGCGTCACGCTGGAGCCGCTGGCCTACGAAGGCTATTGGCACTTTGCGTGGAAACTGCTCCCATTCTCCGCGATTGTGGAACTCACCGCAGTCACATTGTTTGCTCTGAATATTGTGGGAACGCTGCTCCAGCCACCCGCGCATTTTCGCCTGGACAAAAACGCTACAACTTAACTACCACTGGAATGCCCGGCGAATTTTGAACCAGTGAATCAGAGAGAGAAGCTGGACAAGAGGAGCTGAGGAAATGGCAAGGAA
>OLLR01000035.1_pt1 | contig 44912 bp, 33 predicted proteins | sample 1604601 | NCBI WGS metagenome assembly OLLR01 (sample SAMEA104055725, study PRJEB20765) | soil metagenome | biome: Arctic tundra; feature: Polygonal ground; material: soil | place: USA | collected 2011-09 | depth 0-0.5 m | reverse complement strand
GATTGTGGCACGAGACGACGCCACTGCTCCGTGTCGAAGAGCATGATGACGAACAGAAAGCCAGTAACAATGAATCCGTAGACATTCAGAAAATGCCATGACCGGGCGATGCCGACAGTGTGCCGATAACCCGGCGTCGCCACAATCGGCGAGATGTAGCGGGCATCGTCCTTTGCGGTCCAGACCCGATCCGTGGGGACGCGAAGGGGCGTAAGCCGAATCCACTCGCTATTCGGAGTGCAATCCGAGTTGAAGTACAGGCGAGGGTGATCGACGAGAATGGATAGCCCACTGCGGATCAGCATCATCACGAAGACGAAGTTGAAGAAGTGGCAATATCGAACCCATAGCGGAAAGCCGTGTGGGCCGGAGAAGTTGTTGGGATAGACCTGCGGGATAGGCGGTATGTATGGAAGGCCGAAGTGCAGAAACTCGATCCATGCAGCAAGAACTGGCAGTAGTACCAGCACGGCGGCGGCTATCAGGAACGAGGGCCGTATCCAGATGCGAAACCGACGATCTGGCGGGTGGTGGACTGCAGCATGGGCGGCATCGAACGAGATCATGGGTCACTCCTGAGACAGTTTCCTGGGGCATTGGATCGGCCATGAAAAAGACTACGTCCCATAGCCGCGATGCGGCATATCATGCAACTTCTGATTACTTGGCCAGGAGATGGTAAGGAGGAATCCCGATTCCTCCACAGCTTCAACGCTATGCTTGATCGAAGCGCCAAGGGTAAAAAGGCTTCCGGCCCGCAGGTCATATCCCTGTCCCTGCGTACTGTAGCGGATATGTCCCTTCAGCACATATAGAGCACTTGTGCCATCGGCGTGGTGTTCTTTGATCTGCGCTGCGGCTTCCATCGAGATGAGAACGACTCGAAGATCCGGCTTCTTGAAAAGCGTCCGAGAGTAGATACCCGAAGCCCAAGGTTTATTCTGCTCCGCCTCGGCGATCTTGTTGAGCAGATCAAACTGCGCGAGGTCGGCGATCATCGTACCATCATCGTTTGAACCCGGAATCGGCATGGACAATATCCTCTTTGGTAAGACTACTCTTTCCCTGCTTTTGCGGCTGCCCTCTTGAAGATAGACGCAAGCACAACCGCTTCATTGTGTTTCGTATCCTTTGCTCCATAGATCAGCGTCATCGTGGAATGTTTATGGGCTGCATTCAGGATCTGGGCAATCGCATCTTTCATCTCTGGAGCCGTTAGCTCGGCTTTGTAGCGTTTGCAGAATTCGAGCCAACGCACCGGATCGTGGCCGAACCACTTCCTCAACTCTGTACTAGGGGAGATGTCCTTTGCCCACATATCTAGACGCAGATCGGCTTTCTTCTTGCCGCGTGGCCAGAGCCGGTCTACAAGGACACGAAAGCCATCAGCGTTGTCCGGCTCCTCATACGCTCTTTTCATCACAATCTTCATCGCCAGGATGACCCGTAGTGAGCAGTTCTCGTCGGCATAACTCAAACCACCCATTCTACTCGACCGATAGTCCCCTCAATACAGTTTCAGGGGCACCCGCCGCCAGCCACCGAGCGGGTAGGTCTCTCGGACGAGCTCCACGTCGACAGCCAGCTCGAAACCTGTTGTCATGTCCAGCAACGTCTCTACAGCCACTACCAATTCCAACGTCGCAAGCGGACGACCTGGGCAAACGTGGATGCCGGTGCCATAAATCAGGTTATGCGGCGCGTGTTCCTCTGGCCGATAGGCATTCGCGTCTTCAAACACGGACTCATCGCGATTCGCCGAAGTCCAGTTCAGATAGATTCGCGTGCCGGGCTCAAGCACGAAACCGGCAAGTCGAGTCGAAACCGTCGTCATGCGACGGCTGACGAGGAACGGATCGTCGATCCGCAACATCTCTTCGATCGCAGCAGCCAGATTGCTGCGGTCTGCCCGAAGCGTCTTCTGCACCTCGGGGTTCGCCGCAAGGAAATGGAGGACGACACCAATCGCCGCCGCCATCGAACCGAGATCGCCCGCCGTCCAGTTGCGAAGAATCGACACGATATCGGCATCCGACAGCAACTCTCCATTGACGGTGACCGCGAGCAATTCGGTTGTGGGGTCCTTCGGAGCAGCACTGCCCATCTGTCGCCGGCGTTGCACCTGTGCCAGCACGATCTCGTCGAACGCGGCGGCCACCGCAACCGCCCGTGAGCGATCCCGTGAGCGGGTGGCTGCATGGTTCTCAGCCATCCACGCGAGAAGTTCGTCTTCAACGCCCTGCCACCCCAGCCAGTCGGCCTGTGCGCGCACGGCAAGCGGGTACCCGATCTCAGAGACCGCATCTACGGTAGCACCACGCGGCAGCGCGGCAACAATCTCGTGAGCGATTCGACGGACGCGCGGCTCGAGCGCTTCCATGCGCTCGGGCGTGAAGAATGGGTTAATCGCCGCTCGAAACGCAGAGTGCTCAGGCTGATCCAGGGAGTTGGGTACCATTCGATGGGCGGATACAGCCGAGGAAAAGGTGGCCGGATCGTTCGCTGCCGTGACCACGTCGGCGTGTCTGAACAGTGTGACACCACGCGGCGACTTGGCCATTGGGCAAGCGGCGCGCATCCGATCGTAGGTGCTGCGCTGATCCGCAAGCACAGCTTCTGATAACGTCTCCCATGCCCCTTGTTGTTTGCGGTCAGCCACGCTACCGGCGCGTGCTGGCCGAACACGGCCCTACACCGCTTCACCGCATGACCTTTGCCCCAGTGAAACGCGTGCTGGAAAAACGCGGTCTGTAACGCAGCGGTATCAAACCGGGTGCCCCATTCTTGGCGTAGCCATCATTGTGGCTGCGCCAAGGGTGGGATGAAGAAGCCTTTTCTGTTGGGAGTGTTCCTATCGAGAACGTCGTAAACCCATCCCACCCTTCGCAAAAACCGCGAAGGATGGGGCACCCGGACTCTTACTCGGAAGCGCCAGAAATCTCATCATCAAAGAAATCTGAATCCGTTTTCTTGACGACATAGCTGTTGATTGTAGAGACTCCAACCTCATACTCAAATATTAACTCTGCTAACTTCTGCCCATCTATTAAGACGACCTTGCTGTCAATCGTTTCGACGTAATCCCAAGCATCCTTGGAGAAGGTTGAGGTTGTGAGGAAGACACCCCGTTTTGCTTTTTTTTTCCATGAAGCGCACCCACGAATTTCTGGATTTCAGGGCGGCCAACTGTGGTGTTGTCCCAACGTTTCGCCTGAATGTACAGGAGATCGAGTCCAAGTTTGTCTTCTTTGATAACACCATCTATGCCGCCATCTCCAGACTTTCCGATTGCTTTCCCCGCATCAGCAAGCGACCCTCCATATCCAATGGCAGTAAGAAGTCGAACAACGAGCCGCTCGAAAAAATCTGGCGGACAAGACTTCACTCGCACAAGAATTTCTGACTCTACTTGCTTCCGTAGCTTCAAGTAACCGTCTGCAAGAGTTTCCTCTGGGGTTTGGGATGAATCCCCATTGCTTAGGATGTCTATGTTTTCTGAAACTGGGCCTTCTCCCGTTACCCTTTTGGGACGTTGAAACTCAATGAACTCTGGATACTGGCGCAAAAAAACTATGTCGATTTTTTCTGGTTTTTGGCTTATTACACTGTAACCACGATCAGTGATTTGGAAAAATCCGCGTTTCGTATAGTTAATTAGGTTTGCTTTTTTCAGATATGTTCGTGCCCAGCCGACTCTATTGTCAAAAAGATTATCCACCCCGCTTGGAAGCATTTATTTTCTTTCGTTCTCGGACAGGTTAAACAGAGAGGATAGCTCCTCAATTGCCTCCCGAACGCGGTGCTCTTTGCCGTCGGCGGCGATTTCCAGTAGAGGCAACATGAGTGTTTGATAATCGGGTATTGGCATAATTACAAATGCTACTCCTGGTTGTTGCGACGATGTTATACAGCGACGGCGACGCGATTTTTTCGGGCGGATAGCATTGCGCTCCACGCGATGCGGGCGAGCAATAAGATGGCTAGCACGACGGTGACCTTCCAGGGCGTGCGCACGCCGGTTTTCACAATCCACCAATAATGAATGACGCCTGCGATGGCCGCGACGTAGACCGCCCGATGCAAGTACTGCCAGCGCTTGCCGCCCAGTTTGCGAATCGACCACAGGGTTGAGGTTGCGGCCAGCGCCAGCAAAATCAACCACGCAAAAAAGCCTACGGTGATGAAGGGGCGCTTGACGACATCGTGCGCGATGGCGTGGATGTCGAAGTCGGAGTAGAGCCAGATGTAGGTAGTTAAGTGCAGGCTGGCGTAGAAGAACGCGAAGAGTCCCAGCATCCGGCGGAAGCGGACGAGCCAGGCCATGCGGTGATGCAGGCGGCGCACCGGCGTGATGGACAGCGAGATCAGCAGAAAATAGAGCGCCCAGAAGCCCGTCTTGTGCGTGATGGTGGCAACAGGATCGGGGCCAAGACTGTTGTTGAAGCCGCGACAGACCAGCATGCCCAGCGGAACCAGGCAGAGCGGGAAGACGATCCATTTGAGAGCGACAACGAAGCGATTGGGCATATAAAAAAATAAGCAGATTTTTTTACAGCTAGAAGCTATTAGCTTCTAGCTGCCGTTAAAACTCTTTGCGCAGGTCCATGCCGGTGTAGAGCGAGGCCACCTGATCGCCGTAGCCGTTGAACATCAACGTAGCCTGACGTGCTTTCCAAAAAGGAGCGCCGATGACGCGCTCATATTTCTGGCTCCAGCGCGGATGATCGACGCTGGGATTGACGTTGGAGTAGAAGCCATACTCGTTGGGCGCGGATTCATTCCAGGTGGTACGCGGCTGCTTTTTGACGAAGCGAACTTTCACGATGGACTTGGCTGACTTGAAGCCGTACTTCCACGGCAGCACAACACGCACCGGCGCACCATCCTGATTGGGCAACGTCTGGCCGTACAGACCAAAGGTGAGCAGCGTCAGCGGGTGCATGGCCTCATCCATGCGCAGGCCCTCGGAGTAGGGCCAGTGCAGCGAGATGTCGCGAATCCACGGCTCCTGCTTGAGGTCTTCGAGCGAGAGGAACTGCACGTATTTCGCGCTGCTGAGCGGTTCGCATTCCTTGATGAACTCCGAGAGCGAATAGCCATCCCAGGGAATCACCATGCTCCAGGCCTCGACGCAGCGATGGCGATAGATGCGCTCCTCCATCGGGCGCAGCTTCATCAGCGCGTCAATGTCGAAGGTCTTTTTCTGTTTGACCTCGCCTTCAACGGTGACCGTCCAGGGGCGAGTTTGCAGACGTCCAGCGTTTTTTGCCGGATCGCTTTTTTCTGTGCCGAACTCGTAGAAGTTGTTGTAGCTGGTGATGTCATCGTAAGATGTCGGCGTGATGCCGGGGGTCGAGAGCTTGCTAGGTACGGTGGCCAGCTTGGTCGCAGCGTGAACGGCCTGTTGCGGCGAGGCGACATCCAACACTGTATCGACCAGGCGCGATGCGCCCAGTACGGTTGCGCCCGCAGCGAGAGCGCCGGTCATCCATTGGCGGCGGTTCAGATAGTCGGAGTGCGAGGTAATCTCCGACGAGGGAATGTCACTCGGTTTGCGAATCAGCATGGCGCAATCTCCTCTACTTATGTATTTAACGCTGCGCAGAAGTTTTTGTCTTCGCGGTATAGGACGCTGCAAGTCTGCATAAGGTTACAAGCAAAACTCAGAAATTTGTATTCTGGGCCATGTTAAAGGGAAGGGGCTTGTTCCAGTTGTGGAAGAAGCACATTAGGGGTCGCTCGACGAAAAGGTAGCAGAGCACGCCTATAACGGTGCAGAATAATGCGCCGAGAAACACGCCCGTATCTGCGCCCAGACTGCCGAAGATGCGCCAGAAATGAATTACCACGCTGCGCGCCGGAATGGTGCAAAGGTAAATGGAGTATGACGCATCGCCGAGAAAAACCAGCAGGCGCGCAGGCAAGGAACGCAGGGCTGGATTCCAGAAGATTGCGCCGCCGACCAGCAGCGCTGCGGGAACGCCCCAGACGGTGACGCGCAGCCAGCAATCCTGACCTGCGAGAATGTACCCGGCTTCGCTGGCCTGACCGTAGCCGGTGAAGATGGTGGCCACAAGTAAAAGTGCGCCGAGGGCGGCGATCCAGCGGCCTGCCTTGGCCATAGAATCGGTGCGTCGCGCAAAAAACATGCCCACCATGCAGCCGAAGACAAACTCCAGAATCATGGGGTTCATCCAGAGAATCAGAAGCGGGCGATGGATGCCAATCAGCGCGCCCACCGCGACCATACCGCACAGAAATACCGCTGTGTTGCGGAGGACAAAGCGTGGTGTCCAGGCAAGAAACGCAGTGAGGATGAGATAGAAATATATCTCAAAGATCAAGCTCCAACCCAGCCAGAGCAGGGGCTGCGCGATGAATGGGTGCAATGATGGAAGCAGAAGAATCGTGGGCAACCAGGGAACATGGTGCCAGGGAACCTTGTAGCGTCCCAGTTCACTTTCGAGAATAACGACGAGGGTCAGAATCCAGTAGAGCGGAAAGATGCGCGTGATGCGACGGCGAAGAAAATGACGCGCTGGATATTTTTGCTGCGAGCTTGTTTGCGTGGCCGCGCGCGCAGCCACCAGCGAGACGATGAATCCGCTGATGACGAAAAAAATATCCAGGCCGCAAGAACCGAAGTTTTCCCAATAAAAAAACCAGCTCTGCACGGGCAGGGAAACGTGCTCCGCTGCGTCGATGGAGTGCGCCCAGACGACCAGCAGCGCAGCCACGGCGCGCAGGGCCTGCACCGAGAGCAGGCGCGTGCCGTCGAGTGCGCGTGCCGGAGAATGTCCCGTATTGGCCGTCGCTGTGACCATAGAAATAGGCTGCTGCGAATATAGCTGAGCATAGACGTGCTCGCCAGAAAAATCAGTGCGACAGGCTGAAGGAAAATTGGTAGGATCGCCCCGGTGCCGCCGCCAGGGGCTGCCCCAGCAGCGGCGACCCCAGTACGGTTCCAAAGCTGGAGGCATCTTGATTGTTCAGAAGATTGAGCACCTGCATATTGCAATTCAAATAGGTTCGCTGGCTGGATCGCAACAGAAACTTTGGCACGGCAAACCTGCGGTAGACGTACATATTCATCAGGTTGTAATCCGTCCCGCTCCCGCTGTTTCGCGGCAATCCCGCTCGATCTGTAAAAAGACCATTGCCATCAGGGTCTAGCCCGCTGGTTATGTTCAGTGGCAGTGGGCTATGCCAACTCTCCACCACCGTGAGCGAAAATGCCGGCCCCAGCCTTGAATTCGCAACGAATGTGAAGTTGTGCGCTGCCAGGCCACTCGCCGGCCCCCACTCGCCGCGAATGTTATTTTGCACTGCGGGGAAGGAAAACGGGCCATCCGTATTGTCGCGGGAATGAATCCATTCATAGTGAGCCGTCAGGCTTTGGCCGCGAATTGTATAGAGTGCTCGGAGGTGAATTTGGTGTTCTTGTTGTGCGCGGTTCGATCCCAGCCAGTCGATCCAGCCTAGGGATGCGCCGACGGGCGCGCTGAGTCGCTGCGAACCCAGAAGGTGCGTCCCATCCGTCCAGATATATTCGATGCCGGGAGAAAAATTCTTGAATGGATGCTCCACGGAAATTCGGGACATCCAATTGCGGACAGGGGTGAGATTCGGCAGGATTTTGGCAACGATCTCCGATTGAGGCGTGGTTGTTCCCGTTGCGAGGCCGGAGAAGGAAGCATTCGTCGTCAAATATTGATTGAGATGATTGCCGTCATTCTCCATCACATGCAGAAAAATATCATTCGTCCAGGGTTTGACGAACATGCCGCTTCCAGCCCGCAGGATGAGGTTATGTACATTCGCAACGGCAGAGAGTCGTGGCGAAAACAGTACGCCTCCGGCAGTTTGCGCATCGGCCCGAACCCCTCCTCGGATCACAAGGCTCTGCCTGCGGAGCAATTCCGCTTCGATAAAGGGAGCAGCGAAGTACGACGCATACGCAGCCTTGCCTTGTCCTTGCATGATGATCTTTGTTCCGTTGTTGGCTCCCGTCGTCGCGCTCAGAACGTAGTCGGCAAGATTGCTAAAGTAAATTTGGCCGTAGGCATTGGGGAGGATCGTTTCTGCATCTCCCCGGCGCGTGACCGTAGCGCCAGCACTCCAGAGATGATCTCTCCAGTGGGATTGCACGACATCCTTGAGCGTCCATCTTGTCCAGGGCGAGCTTTGCTGGTTGATTGCCGCGCCGCCCGCAATAAAAGCCCCGGACACATTCACGCCCAGAGTGCTGGAATTGGCAGCTACATTGGAGCTGGCCCAGTCTACAGAGATGCCGCCACGGGATACAAAATGTTTTGTAGTCTGGGTGACAGTGGCGCGAAATTCCTGCGCTGTTACATTCTGGCTTACTCCAGCTTCGGGCAAGGAAATACCCCCTGCTCCCATGTTCGTGTGCTGTGTCGTCTCAATGTAGAGTTCCGCATTCACACGCAGATTTTCTTTTCTGGCGTAGTCCGCTCCGAAAGCGTACAGGAAATTCTGGCCTGTCGATGTAACGGAGCTAGCCGGAACGATGGAGGTTTCCGGCAGAGAAGGAACTTCGGCTTCGATCGGTAGCTCGGCAAGATTGTCCGCGTAGTTGAAATTCGCTGTGAAGGCGAGCGGCAGACGAGGCACGGGCCCTGCGATCCCCAGCCTGGCTGTATTTGTTGTTGAGCCGAGACTGGGATTTAAGCCATTCGGCGCCTTGGTTCCCAGCGATCCCCCGACGCTGGTAATCCGAAATTTTCGTTCCGCAGGTTTGGTGGTGATGTCAATATGCGCGTCGCCAGCGTCGGAGTACTCCGCGGAGAATGGATCGGCGTTGATGGTGATGGAGGCGATTCTATCGGCGGGCGGAGGATGGTCGGCGGGCATCCCATCCACATAGAGCGCATCTGCCCCAGTATAAATTCCAGACAATTGCTTGGCATACGCAATCAGGTCGTCACTATTGTCCGATATAGCTCGAAGCTCGTCCTCGGAGAGCGACACGGAATCCAGCGAAGCACGGGAGAGATGGTTGGCAGCGACGGCTACCGTTTGTTTTTGTGCAGCGATCTGAAGCTGCAAGGTGAAGGTTCGTCTGCGTCCAAGGGGGAGTTCGAGCGCAGCAAAGTTGGGGTATACTGCGCGAAGTTTGCAGCTTGCAGGAAAATCCTGCCGGGTAAAGGAGAACTCTCCCTCCCCGTCCGTCTTGTGCGTTTCGGCGTGCTTTCCGCAAACCAGAGAAACTGTAGCGCCGACGATAACGTGCTGCTGGGGATCAACAACTGTGCCGGATACTGTCTCCGCTGGCGCGTACAACCCGCTAGCCAGGAAAAACACAACCATTCCCCGCAGCACCCAACTCCTCTTCCATTGCACAAAAACTCACCCCATCGAGGAGAAATGCTGCGGAGAATGTTGCATCAAACTGCTCATCCATTGCTGTTAATTTGGTTGATTCGGGCCTGCACAAAACGCAGCCGCAGGAGCAGCGTTGGGACCAGCGGCAGTGCAATAGCTGGAGCCACACGCAGGAACAGCACCGGAAACATTACAAGTCGTGTCGTAGTTACAAGTACAGTAACCGCAAGGGTTTGTAGGAGACAGCCCATCACACAAGCCTTTGGTTGCACCACCGCTCGAACTCGAACCCTTTGCCGCAACCGCCACGCCTCCAATTGCCACGGCACCGATGACCACCACGGCCAGTACTTTCCCATTTGCACCGTGATGCGGCGGCACAGGCGGCGACTCAACCTGCACCTTGGGGCAATCATTTTCCCCGGTCATATCCACGGCGCAAACAGCAAACGGTGGCCATCCGCCCAGCGGCGGCTTAGCCGTCGGTGTGCCATACAACAGTCCGTTCATGCCCAAGTGCATGCCGATGGGGGGAAATCCACCCATCGTATCCAACTGGAAGTGATAGGGCGGGTTGCCGCCTGTGACCATCGTGTTTTGACCGGATTTGATGCCACATTGCCCCTGCGCGGTGTCGAGTTTCAATCCCTTGGAGACCGAAAATTTTCCTCTCGGCAGGGGAACCACCTGTCCTGTACAAAAGTCGAAGGCAGATGCCAAATTAGGTCTCAAAAGGGGATGTGCGTTCGAGACATCCAATTTCACTTTTGCTGGCGGCGCTTGGGATGTGGAAATGATGGAGGCTGGAGCTGGGGCTGCCTGCGCGGCTGCGATGGAAGCCAGAGAGAACAGACAAATCAGAACCGGCAGAAAAATAGATGTTGCAACAAGCTTACTAGGGCGCGGAAAGCGCCTCTCGGTAGTCATATCGTTCTCCTTGTGATGTACGGCCCTCCACGGCTCTGCGGAAGGGCTTTGCAGCTTGGTCGCGCAGCTCTCCCCGACCCTTTTGTGGCAGAGACTGCGTGTGGACAACAGGTGATGCTCTGAAGCGTGTGGGGTGATATGGGTATAGCTGTGGCATAGGCGTTTGTCAAGGACAAAGATTCCCTGGGGTTGTTCCCTTATACTGAATCGGAAGCTGAAATCAGGTTGGTTCTAGATTTTTCTGCAACCTGTCATTGAGGAGTTCATGGCTGTATTACTGGAAGCGATCAACATTAAACGCAAGACCTTGTTTGAGCTGGAAAACACTCCGTATGTCTGTCTGGATTCCGACATCTCCACCCCGACGGCGCGCGGCGGACAGACCTTGGTGCATCTCAAGATGCGTAACCTGCTCAACAGCGCGGTCTTTGAAAAAACCTTCAAGGCCAATGACAAGTTCAAGGAGCCAGACCTCCAGCTTATCCCGGCCTCGTATCTCTACAGCGACGGCCAGGGCTCGCATTTTCTGGATCAGAATAGTTACGAGACGCTCACCCTGGACGAGGGGATGGTTGGCAATGCGCTGGACTATCTGGTTGAGGGTGCCCTACTCCAGTTGAATCAGTACAACGGTAATCCCATCGGCCTGCAACTGCCTATGTTTGTGGAACTGAAGGTGGTATACGCCGAGCCAGGTGCGCGCGGTGACTCCTCCAGTGGCACCGCCACAAAGGTAGTCAAGTTGGAGACAGGAATGGAGATTCGCGTTCCTCCCTTCATTAAAGAGGGAGATACAATCAAAGTAACGACGGAGACCGGGGAGTTTTCAGGTCGGGCATAAACCTTCTTTTTCTCTCTGCAGAAAGGATCGACGTAGGAACTACCCCTGGGCAACAGCGCGTGCAACTTCGACATCCCACTACAAGCCAGGAACAATTGGGTACAAGAAACTAGCCGCGTTGCAGGATTCGGTTGCGGCTACCCAGTTTTGGTTCCTGGGGGGTCATTGTGTCGCAGTCCTGCAAGGTTCGTTTCGCATTCATATTCTTTCTAGCTTGCCTGCTTCCAAACTATATTTTTGGTGCGGGCGTAAGTTTTTCCTCCGTTACATCCTCTGGACGAGCATCGAGCCTGCACGCCGATCTGAACAACGATGGTCGCGAAGATTTCGTCTATGACAATTTCAACGGCGCGGGTTTCTCCGTGCAGCTTTCCAATGGTGACGGCACCTATGCCTCCCCGGTCGGTTACACCTTGCCCAATACATGCTATGCAGGAGTTCTAGGTATTGTGGATTTCAATCGTGACAACAATGCCGATATTGTTGTCTTCGGGATGGATAAAACCGGAGTCTATCAAAGCCTGTTTCTCTACAAGAACAATGGCAACGGTACGTTCACCGAGGTGGCAAACTTTCCCGTTAGCTCCAACTACGGGTTGGTTGAGGGTATTGTCGTGGGAGATTTCAATCACGACGGTATTATGGACATTGCCTTTGAAGAAAATTCTGCGGTGACAGTGTGGTTTGGGGATGGCAAGAGTAACTTCAAAGTAGGTCCCAGTACACCTGTAACTCTCTACGGCTACCTGATGCTGGGGGACTTCGATGGCGATGGATTCGCCGATCTTGCCATTGGAGATATGAATAACTATGACACGGTAGAGGTGTTATTTGGAGATGGCACGGGGTACTTTCCCACACAGTCAACCATCAACGCGCCGCAGTATTCCATCTTCGGAGCTACGGATGTGAATAGCGACGGCAAGACGGATATCGTTGCGTCCACTTACTATCCCAATGCGCCGAATCACGTTGAGGTGTACTACGGGGATTCAGGTCGCAATTGGGACAACAACACGATTATTCCCATCGCGCATTGCGCCAGCAGTGTAGCCCCCGTGGTGGCTGCGGATATGAACGGCGATGGCATCAACGACTTAGTTGTGGCAGAGACTGATTGCGGGCAGAATGGTAGCGGCTACGATTACGTTGGCGTATTGACGCGCAATCGCGATGCGACCTACAACCCAGATCAAATTGTCTATCGGTCCACTTCACCCGCATTGCCTATGACTGGGCCGTATGTGCTGCGCGCCAATCTCGATTCGAAGCCAGATATCGCGCTTATCCAATGCACTGCAACTCCATGCACGACACCTGCCAATAATGAAATTCGAGTGCTGCTGAACACTACATCTGGCGACTTTTCTACCTGCTCGCCTCCCAGCGTATTTGAGGGGATCCATGTATGCACACCAATACTGGGTAGCATGGTACCGTCTTCGGTTACCTTCCAGCTAGGAGCGGCTGGTCAGGTGGCGATGCGCAAGGTAGAAGTGTGGGTCGATGGGGAAAAAATGGGAGAGGATGACAATGGCTTCTCGAACTACTCTTTCTTCAACCATTCTTTTGACATGATGAGCGGAACGCATCATGTTGCTATCTATGCCGCTGGCTGGGATAACTCCCTGGAGAAGCAGTCCTTCAACCTAAGCGTGAGATAGGGTACTCGCACAATTAAAAGATATGGGCACCTATCGTTGTACGATAGGTGCCCGTTTTATTTTGCTGTGTTGTCCCTAGCTTTGCAGTGCGGCGGCGTTGCGGCGGGGGCGACGATTGGCCTGCAAAATCTTCTTGCGAATTCGCAGGCTCTTCGGCGTGACCTCGACCATTTCGTCATCGGCGATAAATTCGATGGACTGTTCCAGATTCAAGGGTCGGAAGGGTACCAGGCGAACCGCTTCATCTGCAGAAGAGGCGCGCATGTTGGTCAGCTTCTTTTCGCGAATCGCATTAACGTCCAGATCGTTGTCGCGTGAGTGCTCGCCAACAATCATGCCCTCGTAGACTTCAACGCCCGCGCCCACAAATAGGACACCGCGCTCCTGCAAGCCGTCCAGAGCGTGGGTCGTCGTCGTTCCCGTGCGATCCGAAATCAGCGCGCCACTCTGGCGTTGCGGAATCTCTCCCTGATGCGGCATATAGCCATCAAACAACGTGTTCATGACGATGGTGCCGCGCGTTTCGGTCAGCATCTCACTGCGCAGGCCAATCAAGCCGCGGCTGGGAATGCGGAAGGTGAGACGGACGCGGCCATAGCCATGATTGTTCATCTTGACCATCTCGGCCTTGCGCGGCCCCAGGCGTTCCATCACCACGCCGACAAAATTTTCAGGGATGTCGACGGTGAGTTCCTCGACCGGCTCCATCAGCTTGCCGTCCACGCGACGGGTCACAATCTCCGGACGCCCCACCGACAGCTCAAAGCCTTCGCGGCGCATCATTTCAATCAGAATCGCTAGCTGCAATTCGCCGCGTCCAAGTACCTTAAAGCTGTCCGGACTTCCTGCGTCTTCCACGCGAATCGAAACATTGGTCAGCAACTCTTTGTCCAGCCGATCGCGGATATTCCGCGAGGTAACGTACTGGCCTTCGCGTCCGGCGAAGGGCGAGTTGTTGACGGAGAACTGAATGGCGATGGTTGGCTCATCGATGATGATGGTCGGCAGGGGCGCGGGATTTTCGATACTGGTGATGGTCTCGCCGATGGTGATGCCCGGAATGCCAGCCACGGCGATGATATCGCCCGTCTCCGTCTCTTCCGTGTCGGTGCGCTTCAATCCGCTAAAGGTAAAGAGCTTGGTAACTTTGGTTTTTTCGAGCGAGCCGTCGCGCTTGGAGATGGCCACTTCATCGCCGGTATGCAGCGTGCCGTTGAAGACGCGCGCAATGGCCAGGCGGCCCAGGTAATCGGAGTAATCGAGATTGGTGACCAGAATCTGCAACGGGCCGTTCGGGTCGCCTTTTGCTGGCGGAATCGTCTCAATAATCTTGTGATAGAGCGGCTGCAGATCGGTACCCGGCGTTTTGAGATCCAGAGTCGCCGTGCCCGCCTTGCCGTTGGTGTAGATGACCGGAAAGTCGAGCTGGTCTTCGGTTGCGTCCAGATCAATGAACAGGTCATAGACCTCGTTCAGCACCTCTTGCGGGCGCGCATCGGGGCGGTCAATTTTGTTGATGACCAGGATCGGCAGCAGCTTGGCTTCCAGCGCCTTGGAGAGAACGTAGCGCGTCTGCGGCAAGGGGCCTTCGCTGGCATCCACCAACAGCATGACGCCATCCACCATCTTCAGGGCGCGCTCCACCTCGCCGCCAAAATCGGCGTGGCCCGGCGTGTCAACAATGTTGATCTTGGTGTCTTCAAAAAAGATGGCCGTATTCTTGGCCAGAATCGTAATGCCGCGCTCGCGCTCCAGATCGTTGGAGTCCATGACGCGATCCACCATCGTTTCATTACTGCGGAAGGTTCCACTTTGGCGGAGCATGGCATCGACCAGGGTGGTTTTTCCGTGGTCGACGTGGGCGATAATGGCGATGTTGCGAATGACACGAGACACGATGCGTTCGTTTCCTGACTTGAAAGATTTTTCAATTGTGATTCTGGAGGTCAATGCACGCCGTCGTGGAGGCAGCGGGGAAATTCCGAAACACACCTAAGTTTACCGCAAATTGGCACAGATTGCAGGAATGGAGTGGGGCAGCGGTGATAATTTCCGCAGGGAAGAGAAAGTCGCATCCCAGGTCTCAAAAGTGAGACCTGGGGCACCCGGTATGTACGGGAGCTGCAAGAGTTACTTCGTAGTTTTGCTGGCTGTTTCCAGAGCTTGTTCGATGGGGGAAGTCTGGTTTTTGTAGCTGGCTCCTATGAATTCGCGGAACAAAGGATGCGGCTCCAGCGGCTTGGATTTGAACTCTGGATGGAACTGGCAGCCCAGGAAAAATGGGTGGTTGGGGAGTTCCACCATCTCCACATACGTCGCATCCGGCGTAGTGCCGGTAATGCGCATGCCCGCGCCGGTCAGCAGCGCTTCATACTCGCGGTTGAACTCGTAGCGATGGCGATGGCGCTCGCTGATTTCGGTCGATCCATAGGCCCTGGCAGCCAGCGAATCTGGCTGTAACATACATGTCCACGCGCCCAGGCGCATGGTGCCACCCATCTCTTCCACGCCGGTCAACTCGCGCAGTTTGTAGATGATGCGATGCGGTGTCGAAGGGTCAAACTCGCTGGAGTTTGCATCGGCGAGGCCGCAGACATTGCGCGCAAATTCAATACAGGCCGTCTGCATCCCCAGGCAGATGCCAAAGTACGGTACATTCTTTTCGCGCGCGTAGCGGATAGCGTTCAACATGCCTTCCACGCCGCGCTTGCCAAAGCCGCCAGGAACCAGAATGCCGTCAAAGCCTGCAAGTTGGCTTTCATAGTTGCGGTCGGCAGGGTCTTTGCCTTCGAGACCCTCGGCCTCCAGCCAGGTAACTTTCAGTTTCAAATTGTGCGACAGTGCGCCATGCACCAGCGCTTCTTTCAGGGATTTGTAGCTGTCCTCATACTCGACATATTTGCCGACGATGGCGATGGAGACCTCGCCTTTGGGGTGGTAATGGCGGTCGAGTAGGTCGCGCCAGCGATCCAGTTGTGGCTCCGAGGAAGGCAGGTGCAGATACTTCAGCAGCAGCGTATCGACATGCTCCTGCGCAAAGACCAGCGGAACTTCATAGATGGACGGCACGTCTTTGGCGGTAATGACGGCCTGTTCTTCCACGTTGCAGAAGAGAGCAATCTTCTGCTTCATGTCGTGCGTCAAAAAGCGATCGGTGCGGCAGAGCAGAATGTCTGGCTGAATACCGATGGAGAGCATCTCTTTTACCGAGTGCTGCGTAGGCTTGGTCTTCAGCTCCTGCGCGGCGGCAATCCAGGGCACCAGCGTGACGTGAACAAAGACGGTGTGCTCGCGGCCCAGTTCCTGACGCATCTGGCGAATTGCCTCCAAAAATGGCAGCGATTCAATATCGCCGACGGTGCCGCCAATCTCGACAATCACAATGTCCGTGTCGGCAGCCACCTTGCGCATGGCGTTTTTAATTTCGTTGGTGACGTGCGGAATTACCTGCACGGTTTTGCCCAGGTAGTCACCGCGCCGTTCTTTGGTGATGATCTGCTCGTAGATGCGGCCCGTGGTCAGATTGTTATCGCGGGTGAGCCGCGCGTGCGTAAAACGCTCATAGTGGCCCAGGTCGAGATCAGTCTCCGCGCCGTCGTCGGTGACAAAGACCTCGCCATGCTGAAAGGGCGACATGGTGCCGGGATCGACGTTCAGGTACGGGTCGAACTTCATCAGGTTGACACGCAGGCCGCGACTCTCCAGCAGACATCCGATGGAAGCTGCGGCAAGGCCCTTGCCAAGACTGGACACAACTCCGCCGGTAACAAAGACATATTTTGCCGACATCAATGCGGCTCCCTGAATGAATTTTTTGGATGGACGTGCGAGGTGGGCACGTCCTATTTTCGCAGACTTTTGGCGGCGTGAAAAGAGATTTTCTCGCTATGCCGTATTTTGCCTGTAAAAACGCAGGCAAAGAGTCGTTTCGATAGGCAATCGGCAGGGTAAATAAAAATACGGAGCCGCGGCCCATCTGGCTGGTGCAGACGATTTTTCCGTGGATGACGCATCCGTAGTTGCTTGTAGAAAAAGTAATGGTTGCCGCTGCATCGGTACAGGGGCAACCAAGGGAAAGATTTCAGGAGGCTTGAAAGACACTCTTAGAATAGAAAACGAGGCGGCATCTGTCTTGGGCGTAAAGTTTGGTATGTATCTCCATCCAAAGGTGGAGATAGAATCCATCCCAAAAGCGTAGGATAAGCGCATAGATTTGAACAGCGCCCATGAATTCTGCCTTCCTGAATTCTCCATTTCGCATTGCGCGATATGCCGTGCTCCTTGTCCTGCTTCTCGCAGGCCGGGAGATGCGTGCGTTAGAGAAAAATCGTCCCATTCGCCATTTCGGTCGAAGAGTCTGGCAGACGGATGAAGGTCTTCCGCAGAACACGGTCAACTGCATTCTGCAGACGCGGGATGGATATTTATGGATTGGCACGGAAGGCGGGCTGGCGCGTTTTGATGGCATTCGATTTACCGTTTTTGATCGCAGCACAACTCCGCAGATCCACAGCAACGAGATCAACAATCTATATGAAGACTCGCGTGGCGTGCTCTGGATCAGCACGGCAGACGGCCTGACATCCCTGGATGGAACGCATTGGTCTGTTCTCACCACACAAGATGGATTGCCCAGCAACCAGGTTTCCTCTGTCTATCAAGATCAAAAAGGGCTGCTCTGGATCGCAACTGCGGATGGATTCGTGGCGGACTGGAACGGAACGGTGCATTCCTTTGCCAATGCAAATGTTCAGGCAGGGGAGAACGTTGTTGCGATTCTCAGCGATGCTCAGGGAGTGGTTTGGATTGCCGGCGATCAAGGAATTCAGGCGTATGACAAGGGCAAATGGAAAGCGGTCTATACAGGGAGTGTTACGGAATTTACCAAAAGCCAGCAAGGAATTCTCTGGGCAGCTACGGATCGCGGCATAGGAAAAATTGAAAATGGGAAGCTGCGATTTGAGCCGGAGCCTACATTGCTACACGGCGCTGAGGTAGAAACAATTCTGGCCGACCATGCAGGAGACCTTTGGATTGGCACGTCGGCTGGCCTTGCTGTTTTGGATGGTCAATCTACGGCGAGCTACTCGACGCGTAATGGGCTTCCCGGCAATTCCGTTCATAGTATTTTTGAAGATCGTGAAGGCGCAGTCTGGGTCAGCACGGATCACGGCGTGGCCCGCTTTGTTGACGGAAAAATGGATGTCTTCACCACGCAGGACGGTCTTTCTGCGCCGTTGGTTTTATCCATATTTGAAGATCAAGAAGGCAGTCTGTGGCTGGGCACCGATGCGGGCGGAATGACGATGCTGCGCAATCAGGTATTCACCTCCTACACGGCTGCCGACGGGCTGCCGGAGGAAAACACCAAGACTATTTTTGCTAGCCAGGATCATGCCACTGGCCAGGATTCCGTTGTGTGGATTGGAACGGATGGCGGCGGACTGGTTCGAATGTTACAGCAGAGCTTCCAGACAATCCGCGCTAAAAATGGTTTGGCCAGCAATATAGTTTTGGCCATTGCGCAAGACACGCAGGATGATTTGTGGGTGGGTACTCCAGATGGACTGGATCACATTCAGAAGGATGGACACATCGCTCACCTTACATCTGCCGATGGATTGGCCGATGACTTTGTGCGCTCCTTGCTGGCTGATGGGGATGGATCGCTTTGGATTGGGACGCGGCATGGGCTGTCGCATTGGAAGAACGGTGCTGTCGAAACCTACACGCAGATGGACGGATTGAACAGCGACTTTATTGGAGCGCTCGCCAGGGATTCCAAGCGAGATTTATGGGTCGGTACATTGAATGGACTGAACGAGTGGAAGCAGGGAAAATTTTCTAGCTACACCGTTCACGACGGGCTTTCCAGCGATATCATCACAGCGCTATATGCCGATTCCAAAGGTGCTCTGTGGATTGGAACCAAAGGCGGAGGTCTCAATCGCATGAAGAACGGTAGGCTCTTCAGCTATGGAAACGTCGATTCCATTCCGCAGAATATCTATGGATTTATTCAGGACAACTCTGGAAATTTGTGGATCAGTTCCGATCGTGGAATTTTTAAACTGAGCTTGGCCTCGCTCGATAATTTTGTAGACGGGCGCGCGAAAAATGTAAGTATTGTGGCCTATGGAACGGCAGACGGTATGCCGACCAGTCAATGCAGCAGCGGCGGTCATCCAGTGGTATCGAAGTCTGCCGATGGTGCGCTTTGGTTTGCGACTCCGCGGGGAGTTACTTCCATCCAGCCAGAGAATGCTGCCTATAACACAACTCCTCCTCCGGTAGCGATGGAGCAAGTGTCGATTGATGGCAAGGTTGTTCCCTCCAACGCGCCGCTTCGTGTAGCACCGGGCCACACGCGTTACGCATTCCGATATGCGGGTCTTAGCTTTATCGCTCCGCAGAGTGTTCGCTTCCGGTATCGCCTGGAAGGATTTGACCCATCGTGGATCGACGCAGGGACGCGTCGACAGGCGGAGTACACCAACCTGAAGCCCGGCACGTACAGGTTTCGCGTGATCGCGGAAAATAATGACAACGTGTGGAACGATACAGGCACTTCATTTTCATTTCAGGTCGAGCCACACATCTATCAGACACTATGGTTTTACCTGGCCTTATGCGTGATGCTGGCCTTCGCGACCTACGAGCTGTATCGCCTGCGCGTAAGGCAAATGCAGTCACAATTCGGCGCAGTGCTGGCAGAAAGAAATCGCATTGCGCGCGAGATTCACGACACGCTGGCGCAGGGACTTGTAGGAATCTCTTTGCAACTGGAAATTGCAAAGCGCGTACTTGCCGATTCCAACCATGCGGTAAAAGAGCATCTCGAATCTGCGATTTCTCTGGTAGGTTCCAGTCTTTCAGAAGCTCGACGTTCGATATGGGATTTGCGGTCGCAGAATTCTGGCGCAGTAGACATTCCTGCACGTTTGTCTGAGATAGTTCAACAAATTAAAAAGAAGTCTACGGCAGAAATTGTGCTCGAAATCCACGGAGCTTATCGCTCTATTCCGGAAGCAACGGCACAAGAGCTTGTGAAGATCACGCAGGAGGCCGTCATCAATGCTGTGCGTCATGCCGAAGCCAGAAATATTCTGGTGCAAGTAAATTATGGATCATCCAGCGTGCAGGTTTTGGTTGCGGATGATGGTCGTGGGTTTACGGAAGAGGAAGCGATTCATGCCAGCACAGGCGGACATTTTGGCCTTATAGGAATGAAGGAACGAGCAAAGATGATTCAGGCTGCGTTGCTTGTAGAAAGCCAGAATGGCAACGGGACAAAGATTATGCTGAAGATTGATATCTAAGTAAATGCAAGAAGAGAGATGCTGATGGAAATGGATAACAATATTGATAAAAGTACGATTCGCATCATGGTTGTCGAAGACCACAACATCGTTCGACAGGGATTGATTGCGCTTATCAACACTGTGCCTGAGTTCGAGGTAGTCGCCCAGGCCGATACCGCCGATCTAGCTATCCAGCTTTACAAAAAACATCAGCCCGATATAACGCTGATGGATCTTCGTTTGCAGGCTGGAAGTGGAGTGACTGCGATTCTAGGTATACGGAAAATATTTCCTGATTCCAGAATTATTGTGCTCACTACGTATGACGGGGATGAAGACATCTATAAGGCTCTCCAGGCCGGTGCGCGGAGCTACTTGCTGAAAGGATCATCCAGCGAAGAATTGATCCAGGCAATTCGCATGGTTCATGCTGGGAAGCCGTGCATTCCTGCGGCAGTAGCAGAAAGACTGGCTGGCCGCATGGGTACGGAAGAGTTGACCGCAAGGGAATTGGAAGTTCTTCAGCATATTGTGCTGGGAAGAAGTAACAAGGAAATTGCGCAGCAGATGCGGATTTCTGAGGCGACCGTGAAGTCACACATCAATAATTTACTGAGCAAGCTGATGGTTACAGATCGCACGCAGGCAGCCATGACAGCGATACAACGCGGCATTGTCCGCATATAGCTGCTGCGTTTTAAAAGGATCGTATGAAGAAAAGGTATCTTTCGTTATTTCTATTTTTTGCGGTTCTATCCGGTTTTCTGGTAGCGCAGGAGTCTGGCAATGCCTGGCGTATTGCAACTACGCAGGAATTGAAATCTGTCATTCCGATGCGTGCTCCTGTTGGCAGCGAGCGGATTGAGACGGAATTTCGTTCTGCATCCGGAGTTACGGATGGCAAAGGAAAATTTATCGCAGGAGTGGTGCTGATTACCGCAGGGTACTCTGCGGATGGAAAGTACTCCCACTTTTTTTTAGCGCAGGTTCCGTTGAGCGTAGGGAGTTTTACCTTGCGTCCCGGACAGTATGCCATTGGCTGGCACCGCCAGGACGATATGCTAGCCGTTAGTTTCTATGAGGCAGCAACCGGCAGGCTGATCGGTACGGTCGACGCGAAGCGCGAAGCAGGTTCGCGCGTGGATTCCTTTCGCATGACCCCACCGGGAAACAATCCAAGAATATACATTGGCCGTTTTTCTTTTGTCTATACCGTCGCGCCAAACTAAGAAATCAATCGGTCTTACAATTTCTTTTCTTCGTGGTATTCCTGCTCCGTGTTGATATTCCAGATGTTTGATTTCTCTCTGGTTCCGGCGATGATATTGTCCACGGATTCGATGGCTGTAAGCATGGAGTGATCCTGATTGTTGTACTTGTGCATGCCATTCCTTCCCACGAGAAATAAATTTTCAAACTTGTCCGTAAAATTTTGAATAATAGGGAACTGGCTGTAGGTTCCAAAGTATGCCGGGTATGTCTTTGGCACGCGTACAACGTGGCCATCCAGAACATCGCTGCGCAGCAGCATTCCAATTTTTTCCATTTCAGTAATGGCAAACTCGCGAATGTCTGCGTCCTGCATCTTCCAGAGATCGTCCGTGTCGTTGCAAAAATATTCCAGTCCAATCCACATTTTTAATGGGTCGGCGACCATCCAGGGTGACCAGTTATTAAAGATTTGCAGACGCCCGACTTGTACATCCGGCTCCTGAATATAAATCCAGGTGTCGCGTAGTGCGCTGCCATCGGGTTCCGTAACCAGCAAGCGATTTACCAGTAGCCCAACCGTAATAAAGTCGCGATAGATCAATCCTTCGCTGACCTCAACGACTTCTTTGGGAACTTCACATTGCAGGCTGCGGATCAGATGTTGAATCGGCATGGTGGAGATGACGTAATCCGCCGGGTAGCTATGCGTTTGCCCGTTTGCATCGGTAGCGACGACCTCAGAGATGCGGCTGCCATTCGTTTTCAGTTGCGTCACGCGCAGATTTTTATGCAGCTCTCCGCCGCGCTCCGTCACCAGAGAGGCAACATGCTCCCAAAGTTGCCCAGGGCCAAATTTCGGATACAGGAATCTTTCGATAAGGGAAGTCTCGATTCCTTTTTGACTAAGGTCGTCGCTATTTTTTTTATTATTTGAGAATGCCTGCTTCACAAAGTGGCGCAGCGCGCTGGTCAGGGATAGGCCCTTGATACGCTGCGCTCCCCACTCTGCGCTGATGTGCCGTGGATGCACGCCCCAGACTTTTTCTGTGTAGGACTCGAAGAAGAGTCCGTACAGCTCCTTGCCGAAGCGGTTGACGACAAAGTCTTCCAGGGAACTCTCTGGCTTGCGCGGCGTAATTTTTGCAGCTAGGTAGCTGATGCCTACCTTACAGGTGCGAACCATCCCCAGACCACGCAGCGTTTCGCCCGTCAGCTTGATGGGGTAATCAAAAAATTGTCGCAGAAAATAAATCCGGCTCTTGCGTGGACGCACCAGCATGACCAGATCATCGTCAACGCTGGCTGTTCCGGCTTTCCCGGCGGCAACCGTGCGCTGTTTGTTTTGATAGCTGATGGGAACCGCCGCGCTCTCGCCTTCAGCAACGGCTGCCGGCATCAGTTCCAGCCACCATTCCATGACGCGGTCAGATTTTGAAAAGAACCGATGCCCCCCGATATCCATGCGGTTTCCCTTATAGCGAATGGTGCGAGAGATGCCGCCAATTTCATCGCTGGATTCCAGGATGATGGGATGGACATCAGAACGACGTAAAAGTTCGAGGGCGGCGGTGAGGCCCGCAGGCCCTGCACCAATGATGACGGCGTTTTTTTTCATTGTTTATGGGAAGGTAGCAAGGCGCCTGTTTCGCATTTTCTGGAGTACTCCACCTATTGTGACGGATTTTCGAGGGCAGAACAAATGATATTTTGCTCAATACGCGCCGGAGACTATATGGAGGGATGGTATGCTGGCTTCGATTGCCCCAGATTTACCAGAGTTGCGATGCCTGGCACTCTGGTAGATGGTTGGCGGAGGCTCTTTGCAACGAATTCGCGAACTCGATGGTCTGCGTGGATTTGCAGTAGCACTGGTGGTCTTTGGCCACTACATTCATCACCCATCCCTGCGATTTTTCGGCCCGCAATGGGGCTGGATTGGCGTGAATTTATTTTTTGTTCTCTCTGGATTTTTGATTACAACCATCCTGTTGCGTGCGGACGAGGACGCGCCGCTCAAGAAATTTTATGCGCGACGTATCCTGCGTATTTTTCCGCTCTACTACGGTGTCTTGCTGGTCTACTTCCTGGCCTCGGCCTGTGCAGGTACGCCGCAGCCCTGGAACACGTCTGTCGTGTATCTTTTTTTCCTGCAGGCTATTCTTCCGCCGACTCTGACGCACCTGCAAATTGTGCCTCACCCGGATTGGGTCATCATGGGGTTTTCCGTTTTGTGGACGCTCTCCGTGGAAGAATTGTTTTATCTGCTCTGGGCGCCGTTGGTGGTGCGGACACAGACCCGACGCAAGCGGCTGCAGCAAGGCTTGGTGCTGGTTCTGTTGCTGACCCCTGTGCTGCGCTTTTTCTATCCCGACCCACACTGGATTCAAGAGTCGTTTCTGGGGCAGATGGATTCCCTGGCTGCGGGTGCTCTGTTGGCAGTTGTGTGGAAGACACACGTAACGACGCTGCGACCGTGGGCGCAGAAACATGCGCGGTCTCTGTATGGAGTTTGCGGAGTGCTACTCAGCGGCGCAATCTGGATTGATTGGGCCACGGGCATTCCCTATAAAGCGTCAATGTACCTGCGCATGTTTAACGCAGCGGAGTACACTCTGCTCTGGGCTGCCTGGGCGGCGCTTCTGCTGGCTACACTGGCTTCCAGTGGAATGCTGCGAATAATCCCCAGAACTCTGCGCCATCGCGCGCTGGTCTGGCTGGGAAGTATCAGTTATTGCCTCTATCTGGTTCACTATCCAATTTTTTTATTTTGGCGGAATTACTTGCCGCACACTGTCGCCTTGCCGATCGCTTTGGCAACATCGCTGGCAATTTCTGCGCTCTCGTTACGTGTTTTGGAGAAGCCGCTCGCGCAGTGGAAGCAGAGAAAATTTCCGTATCGAGAATCTCCCCAGCTTGCTACGGCTGAGCTTTTTGACCGGGATTAAGCGGCTTTCTTGGTACACTGGAGCCTGACCTTCTCTCCAAAGAAAGATTTCTCTTGCCTCCCATTCTGAACGCACAAGGCCTCACACTCCGGTTCGGAGCGAAGCCATTATTTCGCAATGTATCCTTCACCGTCTCGCTGGGCGACCGCATCGGCCTGATTGGGCCGAATGGCTCTGGTAAATCCACGTTGATTGGAATTCTGGCTGGACGCATTGATCCCGATGCAGGAGAGGTAGCGCTGCGCAAGCTGGCGCGCGTTAGTTTTGTTGCGCAGGAGTCGGAGTTTGCTGCTGGCATCAGCGTGCGCGAGGTGTTGACCCACGCGCTGCGCAGAATCAAGGTTAATGAGCGTGAATGGGAAGCGCGCATTGCCGAGACGCTGGGGCGAACGGGATTTGAAAATTTTGAGCAAGAGGCAGCCACGCTCTCCGGTGGCTGGCGCAAGCGTCTGGCGATTGCCGAGGCGATGGTGGAGTTGCCCGATGTGTTGCTGCTGGATGAGCCGACCAACCATCTCGATCTTGCCGGAATTCAATGGCTGGAGGAGTTGCTGAATCAAGCCTCCTTTGCCTGCGTCTTTGTTAGCCATGATCGCTACTTTCTGGAAAATGTAGCGTTAGAAATGGTGGAGCTGAACCGCATCTATCCCGATGGCATGTTGCGTGTGCGCGGAAAGTACAGCGAGTTTCTGGAGAAGAAAGAAGCATTTCTACTGGCGCAGAGCAAGCAGCAGGATGCTCTGACCAACCGTGTCCACACGGAGATGGAATGGCTGCGTCGCGGCCCTAAGGCGCGTGCTACCAAGGCCAAGGCTCGTATTGATACGGCGAATGCCATGATCGGCGAACTGGCAGAGATGAAGTCGCGTACGCGAACGGCAAGCGCGGGGATTGAATTTTCTGCCAGCGAACGGCAGACTAAGCGCCTGGTCGAGATGGACGAGGTCAGCTATGCAATTGGTGAACGGACGCTCTTTAAAAATCTAAATTTTATTCTTACGGCGGGAATGCGTGTAGGTCTTGTGGGAGCCAATGGCAGTGGCAAGACGACGCTGCTGCGATTGTTGCTAGGAAATGCCGCGCCCACGACGGGCACTATCCGCAAGGCAGATGCGCTCCGCGTGGTGTATCTGGATCAGACGCGCGAACTAGACGAGTCGCTGACGCTGCGTCGCGCGCTCGCACCGGATAGCGATTCTGTGGTGTATCAGGGGCGCGTAGTGCATGTGGCAAGCTGGGCATCGAAGTTTCTGTTTACCAGTGAGCAGTTAAATCAGCCCGTAAAAAATCTCTCTGGCGGCGAACGTGCCCGTGTGTTGATTGCGAACTTGATGCTGCAGCCAGCGGATTTATTGTTGCTCGATGAGCCGACCAACGATCTGGATATTCCGACGCTGGAGATTCTGGAAGAGAGCCTGCTGGAATATCCTGGCGCGCTAGTGCTGATTACGCATGATCGCTACATGCTCGATCGCGTTTCTTCCATCGTGCTGGGGCTGGATGGCCAGGGCGGAGCGGAGCGTTTTGCCGACTACTCACAGTGGGATGTGTGGCAGACGCAGCAGTCGAATCTGAGTGCGGAGCGTTCCGTGCCGGCTGATCCTCGCGCGGCCAGCACGTCTACCAGAAAAGAAGGCAAGACCAAGCTCTCGTACCTGGAGGCACGCGAGCTTGCTGGCCTTGAGGATAAAGTGGTCGCGGCGGAAGATGTCCTCCACGAGGCGCGAGTTGCGCTGGAAGACCCCTCCATTGCCAGCGATGGTGCGCGCCTGCTCGCGGCCAACGCGCAACTGGAGCGAGCGCAGGATGCGGTGGATCAACTCTACGCGCGATGGGCCGCGCTGACAGAGAAACAAAAATAATTCTTCCGAGGAGTTAGAACACGATGCAGTGACCCAGCGCTAAGAAAAAATACATTGTCATTCGTAGCTGTGCATGATAAACAGGTGTATCCAATTGAGGCGTACAAGGTTCGCATGAAGCAGGTATTCGTGCGCAGGTATCCTGGAAAATCTCTGTTGATGAGGACGACGACCATCATGCGCAGTCTGAAAGTATTTTTTCTTCTCCTGTTTTTTGCCTCCATCCTGATCCCTCAAGCCGCTCAGGCTGCAACGGATTGGCAACCGCCAACTCCAGAAGAACTCAACATGAAGGCTGAGCCAGCCGCGCCCGGAGCAGTCGCCATCATCCTGTATCAGGAGGAATCCAGCGATAACAAAAACAGTAATAATACCGTGGAGATATACAAGCGCATCAAGATACTTACTGAAGCTGGCAAGGAATATGGAAATATCTCCATTGAATACCCTGGCGGAATGGCCACGATTGACAACTTTGAAGGGCGAACCATTCACAGCGATGGCACCATCCTTCCCTTTCAGGGCAAGGGATTAGATCAGATTGAGGTTAAGTCCGGTGGTGTGCGCATTCGGAAAAAAGTATTCGCCATGCCAGATGTGCAGGTAGGCAGCATTCTAGAATATCGCTATGAGATCAATTACACGGATAGCGTGGTCTCTGCGCCGAGTTGGTATATCCAGTCGGAACTCTACACGCGCAAGGCACATTATAGTTTTGTTCCTTTTGTGGATAAAGGGGGAGGGTCAAATTTTATTGTAGACAAATCTGGACAAAGACTCAGTAGGGTTGCTTTCACGAGCGTTTTGCCGCCCGGGGTGGATTTGAAGAAGGTTGGCAATTTTCAGGTGGATAGAACGTTGGATGTGATTCATGACAACTGGGTTTTGGATGTGACGAACATCCCTCCTATCCCCAAAGCATCGTATCTTCCGCCGATTCATGGGCTTTCCTACAGGGTTCAATTCTTTTACTCGGCGTATGGATCTGTGGATGAATTTTGGAATAAAGATGGGAAAGTCTGGTCGAAAAGTGTCAATCAATTCGCTAATCCTGGCCAGCAAGTGAAGGAAGCCGTAGCAAAGATGAGTTCAGGATCGGAGGATCAAAAGCTCCGCGCGATCTATTCTGCTGTCATGCAATTGAAGAACACATAGTACATACATTCTGGCGATGTTGCAGCCGCAGATCAAAAGTCTCCGGCGAAAAACAGTGATGACATCTGGACACGGAAGCGTGGAAATCCTCAGCAGATCACGCGTCTGTTTGTGGCGATGGCCAGGGCCGCAGGCATGAGGGCATACGTCATGGATGTCACCAATCGAGATCACGATATATTTTCTAGGAACTATTCGAACTTTGATCAGTTGGATGGTGAGATTGCTATTGTTGAGGTCGATGGCAAAGAACAATTTTTTGATCCTGGTTCTTTGTATTGCCCCTATGGGCAGTTGGAGTGGAAGCACACGTTGACGGGAGGCATCCGGCAGGTAGTGTATGCGGGAAATTCAATATCGAAAAAAGTTTTGGGAGGCATTGCTGGTGTCGATGTACAGAATCAGACTGTGTATGGAACGGTCTTGGCGACAACTCCATCCACAAGCTACAAGGATAATGTCCGGCAGCGCGTTGCGAAGCTGGCGCTCGCCCAGGATGGATCGGTTAGCGGTCAGGTGCAACTGGTCTATCTGGGACAACCTGCGCTCTTGCTCCGCCAGGGAGAGGCTGATACTGATCTAGCGGGGGCCACCAAGCATTTTGAAGCCGTGTTAAAGGACATGCTGCCAGCAGGTATGACAGCACAACTCACCAACATCTCCAGTTTGCAGGACGGAGAAAAACCACTGATTCTGGATTTTATGGTGCATGGCCCGGCGGCCACGGTTGCATCCCGGCATGTACTGCTTCCTTCACAGTTATTTGCCGTGAACCATAAGCAGCTATTTGTATCCGACACGCGCAAGTACCCCGTGTATTTTCCTTATCCTCAGGTGGTGCTCGATCAAGTGAACGTCACGCTGCCTGATGGTATGCGCGTGGATGACTTGCCGAAGGGTCAAAGCGTGGATGATCCCGGTGTGGCAGCCTATCGCGCGAGCGCGCAACAAGCAGGGCAGAAGATAACATTTCATCGGATGTTCGCCTTAGCGTCGATTTATATTGAGGCCAAGGATTATCCCAAGCTCCATGATTTTTACAGTCAGGTGAATGCAGATGATGCAACTCCGGCGATTCTTGCGTCTGGCAAATAGCCTGCTGCTATTGTTCGGCATGTTGGTGGTCATAATCCCCCGCGCCTATGCGGGAGAGCCAAATGCTCCCGACTGGGCGCAGCAGGCAGCGCAGTTTACAGTGCCGCCATTTGATCGTGATGTCAATGCTTACACCCTGCTGCGCGAAGATAGTATCTCTGTCGATAAGCATGGGCGGGCTACTTTGTATCACCGGGAAGTCCGCAAAATTCTGCGTCCTCAAGGCAAGCCGCTTGCTCAAGTTGTTGTATCTTTCGACGCGCACAGCAAAGTGGATTTTCTACGCGTGTGGACGATTGAACCGGACGGTCATGTGTATGAGGTGAAAAATCGAGATGTCGTCGAAGCGGGAGATTTCGAGCAGGACGTTTTATATTCGGATGACCGTGCCAAAGTAGCTACGGCGATTGCTGCGGATACTGGCAGTGTTGTTGCCTTTGAATATCAACGCAAGCTGGAACCCTACCTGACCACGGACATCTTCGATTTGCAGGAAGAAAATCTCCCATCCTTACAACAGCGCATCACGCTGCAACTCCCTGCCGATGCAGAATACAACGTGGCCTGGAAGCACCTTGCTCCGATCACGCCAAAAGAAATCAGGGCCAACACATGGCAGTGGGAGATTCCCCCCATGCCTGCGGTGAAGAGTGAGCCGATGTCCCCTGCGCGCCGCGTGCTGCACGCCAGAATGCTGCTCAGCTATTTCAGCAGTGGTCTGCCCGCCCAGTCTGGGGAATGGAGATATGTAGGCCGGTGGTTCCAGCAACTCGCCGCAGGCCGTTCGGATGCTACGCCGGAGATTACCGCCAAAGCGCAGGCGTTAATCACCGGAACCACTCATTTTATGAGTAAGCTGCTGGCGGTCACAGGTTACATGCAGGATCAGATTCGCTATGTTGAAATTCAGGTTGGTGTTGGTGGATGGCAGCCGCATCCGGCCTCTGATGTTTACCAGAACCGTTATGGAGACTGCAAAGATAAAGTCACCCTGTTGATAGCCATGCTCCACGCCGTTGGCATTCGCGCATATTATGTGCTGGTGGATTCGGATCGCGGCTATGTCACTCCAAACTTTCCCTCGCAATTCAGCGATCACATGATTACGGCAATTGAACTGCCCAAAGGACTCGAAGACTCGCGCCTAGAAAGCATCGTGACAACCAAAGATGGAAGACGCTTGTTGATCTTCGATCCGACGGAGCAGGAACTTCCCGTTGGCCAACTGGAAAATTCGTTGCAAGGCAGTTATGGATTGTTAATGGATGGCGCGAATACTCAGTTGCTGCAACTTTCGGTTGTGAATCCGGTGCAAAGCGCAGTGCGGCGCTCTGGACACTTTCAATTGACGGCGGATGGCGCGCTGGAAGGTTCCCTCGACGAAAATTTTTCCGGGCCGGATGCGTCGTATGCGCGATATCTGTTTGGCAGCGGAGATATGAAAGCGGAGCGCGTTGCCGTGGAGAACGGCCTGCGTGACGCGCAGGCTGGATTGACGCTGCAAAGTTTCCATATCCAAAATGCTACGGATCGCAATCAAGACTTGATTCTGCACTGCACACTGTCGGCCAGCCATTATGCCAGGCAGGCCGGGGCATTTCTATTGGTTCGGCCTCGCGTAGCTGGCTCGGATACTGAAACGATAGATCTCGACCATCCGCGCCTCTATCCAGTGCAATTTGGCGGGCTGGATACGCAGATCGAGGATTACACCATCGATCTTCCCGCAGGCTATGCGACGGTGGATGTTCCAGATACTGTGAAGCTGGATGTGGGATTCGCCACCTATGCCAGCAAGACTGAGGTCGAGAAAGGGAAGATTCATTATGTTCGCGAGATGCAGGTGCGGCAGCTAGAGATTCCTGCAGAAAAATACGCGGAGTTTGCCAAGTTCATGCAGGAAGTTGGCAACAACGAAAACGATCCTGTCTTCCTGAAAAAAACGAACTGATCGCGATCAACGCGAGGCTTTACCCCTGCTGTCGCACCACCAGCGACGACCCAGTCATGTCCTTGGGCTGCTGCAGGCCCAGCATCTCCAGCATGGTGGGGGAGATGTCGCGCAGCGAACCATCGCTGCGAACGCCTAGTTTTTTTGCCGCTTCTGTCACTAGAATGAACGGCACAGGGTTGGTGGTGTGCGCGGTGTGCGGGCCGCCGGTTACGGGGTCGATCATCATCTCCGCGTTGCCGTGGTCTGCGGTGATGAGCATCGCGCCGCCCTGCTGCCGGATGGATTGATAGATGCGTCCCAGGCAGGCATCGACCGTCTCAACGCCGCGAATCGTCGGCTCCAGCTTGCCAGAGTGGCCCACCATATCGGCATTGGCAAAGTTCACCACCACCACATCGAAGGCCGTATCTTCCACCGCTTTGATGACGGCATCGGCAATGCCGCTGGCGCTCATCTCTGGAGCGAGATCGTAGGTGGCAACTTTTTTTGAAGGCACCAGCTCGCGATCTTCGCCGGGGAATGGCTTTTCAATTCCGCCGTTAAAAAAGTAGGTGACGTGCGCGTACTTTTCTGTCTCGGCGATACGCAGGTTGCGTAGATTGGCTTGTGCCATTAAATTCGCCAGCAGGTTGTCCATAGACTCCGACGGAATTACTACAGGCAAGGTGTAGATCTTGTCGTACTGCGTCATGCAAATGTAGCGCAGATTGCTGGTGACGGTGTTGCGCGGGATCGCTGCATCCAGATCGTCGGCTCCCGGAAGGTCGCGCCCCTGTTGCGCGGTCAGGCCGCTGTTGCGGGTCAGCACGCGCGTAATTTGCCGCGCGCGGTCGGCGCGATAGTTGAAGCAGATACAGACATCTTCCTCGCCCACGGTGGCCACGGGCTTGCCTTTGCCATCGGTGCAGACATAGGGAATCACAAACTCATCGGTCACGCCATTGTTGTAGCAGGCGCGCAGGTGCGCCACAGGATCGGCATGGAGACCGCCCTCGGCCTGTCCTTTGACCATCGCGTCGAAGGTTTTGGCCTCGCGCTCCCAGCGTCGGTCGCGATCCATCGCGTAATAACGCCCGGAGACAGAGGCAATCGCGCCCACGCCATATTCGCGCATCTGCTGTTGCAGTTGCTCCAGGTAGCCTGCGCCGTTGGTGGGCAGGGTGTCGCGGCCATCCAGAAATGCGTGGACGAAAACTTGCGAGAGCTGTTCTTTTTTTGCCAGCTTCAGCAGCGCATAGAGATGGCGCTGATGCGAATGCACGCCGCCATCGGAGAGCAATCCAAGCAGGTGAACCTTGCGTCCCTTCGCTGCCGCATAGCGCATAGCATCCACCAGCACAGGATGCTGAAAGAAGCTGCCATCGGCAATTGCAGCATCAATCCGCGTAATGTCCATGTGGACTACACGACCCGCGCCAATGTTGAGATGCCCAACCTCGCTGTTGCCCATCTGTCCATCCGGCAGGCCGACAAAATGATCGGAGGCGTGGAGCAGCGTGTTGGGAAACTCCGCCAGCAGCCGGTCATAATTGGGCTTGCGCGCCTGCGCGATGGCGTTGGCAAAGGTCTCTGGGCGATAGCCCCAGCCATCGAGAATGGTCAGAACGAGGGGTTTGTTTTTCGGCATATCGATTTTTTATTCCCTGGAAAATTGTCATCCCGACCGAAGGTCATTCGCTCGCGGTGTCGAGCGAATGACTGAAGTGGAGGGATCTGCGTTTCCGCAGTCAAGCGCAGCAACAGCTTGCTTACTCGCCGAAGTTGACGGATTCCAAGCCGAGAAATTGCGCGGCCTGACCCAACTCTTCTTCAATGCGCAGCAACTGGTTGTACTTGGCGATGCGGTCGGTACGCGACAGCGATCCGGTCTTGATCTGCCCCGCGCCGGTGGCTACGGCAAGGTCAGCGATGAAGGTATCTTCCGTCTCTCCGCTGCGATGCGAAATGATGGACGTATAGCCATAGCGACGCGCCAGGTCGATGCACTCCATGGTTTCGCTGACGGTACCAATCTGATTCACCTTAATTAAAATCGAGTTGCCGACGGCCTCATCAATGCCACGCTGCAAGCGCTCCGTATTGGTGACAAAAATATCGTCGCCCACCAGTTGCACACTGTCGCCCAGTGTCTTGGTCAGGAACTGCCAGCCTTCCCAATCATTTTCATCCAGCCCGTCTTCCAGCGAAATGATCGGATATTGCTTCGTCCAGCTCTCCCAGAAGCGGGTCATCTGCTCGCTGCTGTGCTCGCTCTTGTCAGACTTTTTGAAAACATATTTCTTCTTTTCCTTGTCGTAAAACTCGCTGGCGGCAGGATCGAGCGCGACAAAAATATCTTCGCCCGGCTTGTATCCTGCCTGGGTGATAGCTTCCAGCACCAGTTCAATGGCTTCGGTATTGGATTTGAGCGAAGGCGCAAACCCGCCTTCATCGCCCACGCTGGTATTTAGTCCCTTGGCCTTCAGCACGCTCTTTAGAGCGTGAAAGACCTCCGCGCCCCAGCGTAGCGCCTCGGAGAAACTCTCCGCGCCCGCGGGCATAATCATGAATTCCTGAAAATCAACATTGTTGTCGGCATGGGCACCACCGTTCAGAATGTTCATCATCGGCGTGGGCAGCGTGCAGGCATGGATACCGCCCAGATAGCGATACAGCGGGATGCGCAGCTCATTGGCCGCAGCGCGCGCGCAGGCCATCGAGACGGCCAGAATGGCGTTGGCGCCAATGCGGCCCTTATTCTCCGTGCCATCCAATGCGAGCATTGTCTGGTCAATCAAGCGCTGATTGCTGGCGTCAATGCCGCACAGCTCCGGCCCCAGAATACTCTCAACATTTTCCACGGCTTGGAGCACGCCCTTGCCCATGTAGTGCTCTTTGTCGCCGTCGCGCAACTCTACCGCCTCATGTTCGCCGGTGGAGGCACCGCTGGGAACTGCTGCGCGGCCCATCGCTCCGCTTTCCAGTACGACATCGGCTTCAACGGTGGGATTGCCACGGGAATCAAGAATTTCGCGGGCATGGATAGAGACAATCTCGGTCATAGTGCTCCTCAGAATTTTATGGTGTAGCCGGTCGTTGAGTTTAGGCCTGCGATCCACGGAAATAGCTCTTCCGTCCGCACCGCCAATGGTTTGTATGTACTCAGGCATGCCCACTCAGGTTGAAGTTCAAGTTGAATTGCACGTTCAATTGCAGATGCGCGCTGCACAGAGCGCATAAAAATTTCTATTTGCTTCTCCGCGACGATTGTAACAAAATCAAGGCTTCTGGCGCAGTCTGGACGCGGAATCGAGCGCGTTGCCACAGGGCGAGACACCCGTTGTTGCCGGGTGAGGCAACGCGTGGCTGCCTTTTGGCATCCCATCGATTGGACAGTTGTGTGCGCCATCGCGCAGGGACTGCACGCGCCGCTAGGTTACTGGTAAGATACGGGGGCGACGATAGGTCTCTTGACTTTGCGCCGGATGTACTAAGCTGAACCGTGTAAGCGATATTCCGGAAGAAACAGGGATGAAAGTCGCTTGCAGCCGGAGAAAACCCAAGCCAGCGGAGAAAACCCGGAGGCAGTCTGGCTGAGCACGGCTGAGCACGATGGTGGAGAGGGAGGAATTTCCTTGAAAACGAAAGATTGTTTCCTAGCAGGCATGGCGACGGTATTGATGACGCTGGCCGCACAGGGACAGGCTGCGAAGCCCAGTCCGTATGAGGGTGTCTCACGTCCCCCGGTCAACGATACGATTGTGGCCAATGACGATGCTGATGCCAATCCGCCGACAGCCAAGTCTTCGGCGGCCACGACGACGGTCGCCAGCAATGTGACGCCCAGAGCCAATATGGTTCCCACCTTTACTGTGCGCCCGGTGCGTCCGCCGTCGGATTCCAATGCGCAGGTCGTGACCAATGTTCTCTCTAGGCCCAATCAATTGCCAGAGGGCACGATCCTGAAAGTTTTGCTGGATCAGCAGCTTTCGACGGCGACCACGCAGGCTGGGTCGATGTTTTCCGCGCGCATGATGGAGAACGTCACCAAGGATGGCCGTGTTGTCATTCCGATGGGTGCCACCGTAGTGGGCCGCGTACTTTCTGTCAGCGAAGGCCGCCGCTTCCACGGCCAGGCCAGCATTCGCCTGCGCCCGGATGAGATTGACCTGCCTGACGGGTCACGCTTCTTTCTTCATGCCGAGGTCTATGACATGAGCGCGCGCAAAGGCAATAAGACGGACAGCGAGGGCGACATCGTCAGCAAGGATAATGGCAAAAAAACGATCGCTATGGGCGCAGCATCCGCAGGCGGCAGTGCGGCTACCGGCGCTATGATTGCAGGCGTACCGGGAGCCATTGTGGGTGCAGCTCTGGGAGCGGGCCTGGTTACAGCGCACTGGCTGATGGAGAATCATCAGGCTGTGTTGCCGAAGAACTCCGAAGTGGTTTTTGGATTGACCGAGCCGATGTCGCTGGTGCCGCTGCACGATTAGAGAATCTCGTAACTACCGGGCATCAAATAAAAGGACGGGAAAAATTCCCGTCCTTTTTTTATTTCACCTTCATCGCTGGTCTACTTGGCAACGCCAACACGGGGCAGATAGCAGCGTCCGCGAATCTCATAGTTCCCACTCAACACGCGGGCAATGGCTTCGGGGTAGGCAGTGTGTTCTTCCTGCAGAATGCGCGCTGACAAGGAGGCAGCATCATCTCCATCCAGAACCGGCACGCAGCGTTGCACGACGATGACACCGTGATCCAGTTCCTCATCAATAAAATGTACCGTGGTGCCCGCTACGCGGACACCATAATCCAGCGCCTGTTGTTGGGGGTGCAGACCAGGAAAGGCGGGAAGCAGGGAAGGGTGCATATTCAAAATGCGTTGAGGGAAGGCGTTGACGAAGGTCGGCGTGACCACGCGCAGATAGCCAGCCAGACACACCAGATCGACCTTGTATTCGCGCAGTCGGGCAATCATGTCAGCATCGTGCTCGGCGCGAATACGTCCCTTGCTCTCGATGACATGGGCAGGGAAGCCGCGCTCACGCGCCCGCTCAATCCCGGCGGCCCCGGCATTATTGCAGAGAACGACGGCAATCTCTGCATCGCGCAGCGTGCCCTTCGCAATTGCATCGGCAATTGCAAGAAAATTAGAACCGCGTCCAGAAATCAGAATGCCAAGTCGCGTCATCGAATAGCCTTGAAAGAATCGCCTTAAAAGTATTTACAGTGTTTCCGTTAGTGAATTCACGTTTAGGTGTAGAGTACCTTGCGGTCGCCCTTCACAATTTTCCCAATAACAAAATGATGCTCGCTGGCGCGATCCAGTAAGGACTTCGCCTTTTTGTATTTTTCTATCGGAACAACGCAGATCAGGCCAATGCCCATGTTGAAGGTGCGGAGCATCTCCTCCCGCGAGACATTGCCTAGCTTCTGCAGATGCTCAAAGACTGGCAGCACTGTCCAGCTTCCCAGTTCGATGGCCGCTGAGAGATTCTTGGGCAAAATTCTGGGCAGGTTTTCCGTGATGCCGCCGCCGGTGATGTGCGCCATGCCCGTCACCAGATCCGCAGCCGTCAATTTGCGAATGATGCTCAGATAGCTGCGATGCGTCTTCATCAGCGCAATGCCGGCTTTCTCCTTCAGTTCATTCACGTAATGATCCGCCGAGTAGTGCGCGACCTCAAAAAACAGCTTGCGCGCCAGCGAATAGCCATTGGTATGCAGCCCCGTTGAGGGCAGTCCCACGATCACATCGCCCGCGTGAATCTCCGCGCCGGTAATAATTTTTTCGCGTTCCACCACGCCAACAATAAAGCCAGCCAGGTCGTATTCGCCATCGCGATAGAAGCCCGGCATCTGCGCCGTCTCGCCGCCAATTAACGCGCAGCCATTGGCGCGGCAACCATCGGCCAGGCCACTGACTACTTTTTCGGCGACCTCCGGATCAAGCTTTCCGGTGGCCAGATAATCCAGAAAAAATAGGGGTGTTGCGCCTTGCACGGCGATGTCGTTGACGCAGTGGTTCACTAAATCAAGGCCGACAGTATTGTGCAGGTTCAGATCGAAGGCCAGCTTTAGCTTGGTGCCAACACCGTCGGCGCTCGATACCAGCACGGGATTTTTGTAGCGCTCAGTATCCAGCTTAAAGAGGCCGCCAAAGCCGCCAATTTCGCTCAGCACCTGCTTATTGAAGGTGCGCTGGGCCAGATATTTGATGCGCTGCTTGGTGCGATCCCCAGTTGAAATATCCACGCCTGCATCGGCGTAGGTGACGGAGGGAAGATTTCTTTTCGATGGCGCGCTGGGCACGATATTTCCGTTCCGAGATAGACTCCGGCAGGTAAAACTGGCTGTACACAGGGCACTGCAAACATCCTGAAATGGACAGTTGCCGGGAAGGATTAGTCTATCATCGCCTGGGCTTTCGCCGGATTAAAAACCGCAGCAACTTCGCGGCAGCGTCTTATTCCAGCGGCAGAAAACGCTCCCGGTGCCTGGGTGCGGGCAGCGGACAGGTGTCGTATTTGCCGAAAATACGGTAGCGCCAGCACGCAATAAAACGGTAACGGGCCTCGCGCAGGCCGCGAGGAAGCTGCAACAACAGCCGCGCCCAGAGCGCCCATCCACCGCCCAGCCGCAGCAGCACCTCCGTGACGGCATCGGAGCGAAAGAGCAGCGACTCCTCGGGCGTCTCCGCCGCTGTCACAAGAACGACCGTATCGAGCGCCGAGGGGTCGGTACAGGAGAGATCGATGCCGTGGCGGGCCAGAATCGTCTGGGCCAGCGTGCCTTGCAGTGGAGCAAAATAAAAAACCTTCCTGCGGTCCCGGCACAGCAGAAAACGCACAAATCTATTGCAGAGCGCACAGACTCCGTCATAGAGCAGAATCGTGCGGCCTGCTACGGGGGAAGCGTCGCGCTTGCCAGTCGGTTGCATGTTGGGGGCCATGTCTGGGATCAAAATTCTCCAGAGGCGCAGCGGATTCTGATCTTCGCTGCTCCTATACTTATATTCGATGCCGACACCCTCCCAATCCAGCCCCTTTGCCATCCGACAGCACGAGCGCTCCCACTCCTTGCAGCAACGCGCTGAGAAGCTCTTTCCCGGCGGAGTCAATTCCCCGGTGCGAGCCTTTGGCGCGGTTGGTGGTGAGCCGCCCTTTCTTGTTCGCGCTGAGGGAGCCTTTCTCTGGGATGCCGACGGCAATCGCTATCTGGATTATTTCGGCTCCTGGGGGCCAATGATTCTGGGCCACGCCGCGCCGCACGTTGTTCGCGCCGTGCAGGAGGCAGCCAGTCGCGGCACCAGTTTTGGCGCCTCTACGCCCAGCGAGGCCGATCTGGCCGAACTCGTCCAGCAGGCCTTTCCGTCGATGGAGCGGATGCGCTTTGTCAGTTCGGGCACGGAGGCGACCATGTCGGCCATCCGCGTGGCGCGCGCTTTTACGGACCGAAAATTTGTCATTAAATTTGAGGGTTGCTATCACGGTCACGCGGACGCGCTGTTGGTTAAGGCTGGCTCCGGCGTTGCTACCTTGGGAATTCCCGGCTCGGCGGGCGTACCAGAGGAGACCGCGCAGCACACGCTGGCGCTGCCGTTCAACAATATATCTGAGGTTGAAGCTGCTTTTGCCCACCACAAAGATCAGATTGCCTGCGTGATCGTTGAGCCAGTCGTCGGCAATGCGGGCTGCATTCCGCCTGCGGAGGGATATCTGGCCGCGCTGCGTCAGATTACCCAGCGCGCAGGCGCGGTGCTCATCTTTGATGAAGTGATGACGGGCTTTCGCGTGGCGCTCGGCGGCGCGCAGGAGCGCTACAACATGCAGCAGGATACGATGCAGCCAGATATGACCTGCCTGGGAAAGATTCTTGGTGGCGGGCTGCCCTGTGCCGCATTTGGCGGTCGCGCGGAGATGATGCAGCAACTCGCGCCACTTGGCCCGGTCTATCAGGCGGGCACGCTGAGCGGCAATCCGCTGGCCATGGCCGCGGGCATCGCGACGGTTGGCTACCTTATCGAGCACTGCGAGCGCGTCTATCCGCAGTTGGAGGCCATCTCTGCCACTCTGGCTGAAGGCATCGCACAGGCAGCGCAGCAGGCGGGTATTCCGCTCACCGTGAACCGCGTGGGCAGCATGTTCACTGGCTTTTTTCAGGCAGACCCAGGGTCTGGATCGGAACCGGTTACGGATTACGCCAGCGCAGCTCGCTCCAATCTGGCTGCCTTTTCCGCCTTCCATCGCGCGATGCTCGATCAGGGGATCTGGCTGCCGCCCTCGCAGTTTGAAGCAGCCTTTGTCGGCCTCGCGCACACGGAGCAGGATGTTGCCGACACGATTGCTGCCGCGCGTGCGGCCTTTGCCGTCCTGTAGGGTGCATCCAGAAATCCTGTCATTCCGACTGAAATTCGGGTGCCCCAGGTCTCGTTTTTGAGACCTGGGAAAAAACTTACACCCACGCCTCAGGGGTTACAAATTCGCAGGTCTCGCCGCGCTCGGCAAAATGCTGTCTCCAGCGTGCGATCAATGCGCGCGTGGCCACAATCGTGTGGCTGCGATCCTGCCTCAGGCCACGGTGCCCGCCATCATGCAGCAGCACATTCGTTGCTCGCCCATGTTTTTGATTGCGCTCAAACCCGCGCCAGACATGCGCTGCGACGGCCTCTGGCGTAGTCGGCTTCCAGTCGTAGCCCATCGCATTCCACAACACGGGATTCAGCCCCAGCTCCCGCGCCACGCGCAGCACATACGGACGGCGCGCCCCATAGGGCGGACGAAACCAGCGCACCGGCTGGCCCAGGATATCCTCCAGCGCGGTGCTGCCCTCGCGCAACTCCTGGCGCACGCGCTGGGCCGAACACAACAGTAGCGCCGGGTGCGTCAGCGTGTGATTGCCAATCAGGTGGCCGCCGGAGGCAATAGCGCGAACCAAATCGGGTCGCTGGCGCGCAAAGCTGCCAATCAGAAAAAATGTGGCGCGGATTTTCTGCTCGGCCAGCACCTCCAGCAGGCGCGGGGTCTCCCGATCATTGGGGCCATCGTCGTAGGTCAGCGCAATCTGCCGAGGATGGCGCGAAGCTACCAGGCAGCGCCCAAAAATCTGCGAGGTGGGCGACATACCAGCATAGGCGTAGGCTCCTGAGGCAGCCAACGCGACAGCCGTACCACTTGTTAGAATTTCAATTTCTGTAAGAGGTATATTCATTCCACTTTAGCCTAACGTAATGCCTTATTTGCGGCAGAATGGGGAGTATCCAAAGAGTACCGATATTCGCTATTGATTCGCCATTGCCGGGGTGCTATCTTCGTGTTTCATTCGCTAGCAGAAGGAGCACGAAACGATGATTCAATCTTGGGAGCAACCTCGCTATATTGCCATTGAAGGGCCGATTCGCGCTGGAAAATCCAGCCTGGCCGCTCTGCTGGCCCACCACCTGGGCGCGCAGCACATTGCCGAGCCGGAGGACAATCCCTTCCTCGATCATTTTTACCACGGCGAAGCGGGCGCGGCCTTCGCGACGCAGATGTGGTTCCTGCACGCGCGGCAGAAGCAGTTAGGGTCTCTCGCCTTGCCGCCTGCACCCACTCCGCTGGTTGCGGACTATATCTTCGAGAAGGATAAAATTTTTGCGTCCTTAAATCTGAGTGATGCCGAACTGGCTACCTACAACCGTTACTATCAACCCTCTGCGCGACAGGCTATCACGCCCGATCTGGTTATCTATCTGCAAGCCTCGCCGCGCACGCTGAAGGCCAGGCTGCGGCGCAAGGGTTTGCGCGTCGAGCGGCGCATCGCGGACAGCTATCTGGAGCAGGTCTCCCGCGCCTACGAGCATTATTTTTTTCACTACACGGCCAGCGATCTGCTGGTGGTGAATACGGACGAGCTGGATTTTGTGAAGAACAGCTATGACCTGCAATTATTGCTGCGTCGTCTGCGCGCGCCGGTTCGCGGTACGCAGTACTTTTCGCCGCTTGCTCTGCACGCCGCCAGCGCGTAGTTCTACCGCGTAGCCAGCGTTTCAGCGGGCGCGGGCGCGTGTGGCGGGATCGCTGCCGGTGGGCAGCGCGGCCTTCAGCGCATCGTGAAGCTGCTGCTGCACAGTCGGGGAGAGCTTGGCTCCATTCTGCGTCAGATAGAAAACATCAATGGCCACATCGCCTTCTGTATCAATGAGCGCCACGCCAATGTTGCACTGATGCTGTGCGATGGCATAGGTGATGGCGCGCAACAGGCCCGGCATATCCTGCGCGACAATCTCCAGCACGGTGCTGTGCGTGGAAGAGACATCATCAAATTCCAGGCGCGTGGCCACGCGGGTCTTGGTCTGCTTGGCTTTAGAGGAATGCGCGCGCGCCGCCAGAAGCTGCTCGACGGGAACCTTGCCGCTGGCTACGTCGCTGACCTTGGTGGCAAATCGCTGATCCTCTCCCGGATTTAGTTCGAGCGTGTGGTAGCGATCCAGAAAGCGGAAGCTGTCAATGACCACGCCTTTGCCATTGGAGAAGGCATCGGCTTTCAGAATGTCCATGCCCTGCGCCATCATCACGCCAGCCAGATCGGCAAAGAGAAAGGGACGGTCGCGCGTGACCACCGTACACTCCCACCAGCCGCTGGAGCGATGCACGGCAACCTCTGCGGAGTCCTCAGCCAGCCGTGCCGCCATCTGCCAGTGATCCAGCACCTCTTTGGGTGGGCGCGTGCGCAGATAGCGCTGCGGCAGGCCATCGAGAAATACCTGAATCGCCGCGCGTTCTTCTGTGGCCAGCTTGCCCAGACGCTTCAGGGTCTCGGAATCGGCAACCCAGTGGATGCGATCCTCGTCCACGGTGCGATCCAGATAGTTGGCCGTGGCAATGTAAAGCCGCCAGATATTCTCTGCCTTCCACGGCGTTAGCGCGTCGGGATGCACGGATTGAATGTCGGCATAGGTCAGCAGACAAAGCAGGCGCAGATCGTTGGGCGAGCCGACAATGGCGGCGAAGGCGCGCACCGTTTCGGCATCGAAGATATCGCGGCGCAGCGCCTGCGACATCTCCAGATGGCTGCGAATCAGCTTCAACACCGTTTCCTGCTCGTCCGGCTCCATCTGCATCCGCTCCATAACGGCGGTGGCGACAAGGGCGCTCTGCGCGCAGTGTTCTCCATCGCTGCGCGCCTTGCCTGTGTCATGCAGAAGCGCCGTTAGATACAGCAGCGCCGGGTCGTCGATTTCATGCAGAATCTCGCCAAAGCGCTTGCCCCATTCGACATTGGGAACCTGCGTGCTCTGCGTGTCTTCGAGCGCGTGCAGGTTGGCGATAACCAGAAATGTGTGCTCGTCCACGGTGTAGCGATGGTAGGCATCGCGCACCACCAGCGCATCCACGCCATGAAACTCCGGCAGGATCAGCTCCAGAATGCCCAGCGCGTGCATGGCGTGGAGAGCCAGCGCCGCTCCGGGCGCAAGTAGAATGGCGCGGAGCAGCTCCCACATCTCGCGCCCCTCTGGCAGATGCTGTGCCAGCAGCGGCAGGCACTCAGCCAGACGGCCTTCGGCCTCGCGACTCAGTTGCAGCTTGTGCCGCGCAATCAGTTCAAAGACCTGCATCACGCGATGCGGATCGCGGTACTCCTCTGGCGTAGGCAGAGAAATGCGTCCGTTGACGACGGGGCAGCCGTCGATCAGCGTGCGACTGCGCCAGCGGCGGAGGTGCCCTAGAAAACTTTTGCGCCCGGCTGGAATTTCATCAAGCATCTGGCGCGTGATCCAGTCGATGGCGCGCGCGTTGCGAAAGTACTGGCGCATCCAGAGCGCCGTGGCGACGGCCTCGTGGAGCGGCAGGCCCAGGCCAATACCTGCGGCCTCATCCTGCGCCTGCCAGTAGAGTATGTTGTCGTCGCGCTGGCTGCGGTAGTGCAGAAAACAGCGCACGGTCAGCAGAAAACGATACGCGGCCAGGGATTCTTCCCGATGTTCCGTTACCAACTTGTTTTCATACGCCGATTCTCCAGCGCGCGTTTTCTCTGGCATCAGCCGCGTCAACCACTCGCAGATGTGATAGTCGCGCATTCCGCCCGGCCCATCTTTTAGATTGGGTTCCAGATGAAAGAGCGTGTCCTGAAACTGCTCGTGCCGTTTGCGGGCGAGTTCGGCAATGTGTTCCAGCAGTGGCTGGCGGCGACGCGCCAGCAGCGCGGGAATGCGCTCCTGATCGAGTTTGTGGAAGAGCGCCGCATCTCCAGCCAAAAAGCGTCGATCCAGCGTGGAGAGCGTGAACTCCGGGTTCTCGGCGCTCAGGCGCTCACACTCTTCCAGGGTTCGCGTGGTGGCGCTGACGCGCAGACCAATATCCCACAGCGCCTGGCAGAATTTCCGAATGGTGGATTTGTGCGTCCCTTCCACCGACTGATCGCCGCAGAGAAAGAGCAGATCAATGTCAGAGAAAGGAAAAAGCTGGCGACGTCCATAGCCGCCGATGGCCGCCAAAGCCAGCCCCTGCGGCTCGCCCGCTTGCGCAGAGAAATTCTCCTGCCAAAGCTGCGCCACCAGTCCATCGACAGCCTCGGAACGATGCTGCACCAGCGCAGCTCCGTCCTGGGTGTGGAGAAACTCCTGACGGAGCGTCTCCATGGAACGCTGATAGGCCTCGCGCAGATCGTTGCTGCTGGAGGGTTGAAGGGTCATCACTCGCATACTCCCTTCTCTGGCGTTTTTGCTGGTTGTCCGCGATCCGGGGATAGCCCCCGACCGTTGCCGCGTTGCCTTCCAAACTGCTTACAGCGCTGCCTCGCCACGCTCATCGTTGCGAATGCGGATGGCCTCATCCACCTTCGTAAGAAAAATTTTCCCGTCGCCAATCTTGCCGGTACGGGCTGCCTTGCTAATGGTCTGGATGGTGCGCTCCACCATCGCGTCGGGAACCACCAGTTCCATTTTTACCTTGGGCAACACGTCCACCGAATACTCCCGGCCACGATAAAATTCTGTGTGCCCCTTCTGGCGTCCGTGTCCGCGCGCCTCCAGAATCGTCAATCCTTCGACCCCAATTTCGGCCAGCGCTTCTTTCACCGCGTCCAGCTTCGATGGCTGCAATATCGCTTCAATTTTGTACATAAGCTCTGATCCCCGCCTCGTAACGTTGTCTGTGACGTTGTCTGTTGCACTCCATACCGCGCGTAACCATAAGATGCGTGAAGCTGTGTGGAAATTGCCCTCCCCTAGGACGCTGCAATCTCCCAATCGTACCCTTCTTCTCCGTGCAGCGAAATATCCAGACCCTCCCGTTCGTCCTCGTTCGAGACGCGCAGGCCGACCGTCAGATCGACAAATTTTAGCAGCACGAGCGTACCGACAATCGAAACGGCCCAGGCAATGGCCACGCCCACGCATTGATTCAGCAACTGGTGGGGATTGCCCTCCAGCAGGCCCGAAGGCAGCGTCTTGCCTTGCGCATTTTTGAAGATGGGATTGATGGCGCTGGAGGCAAACACGCCGGTGAGCAACGCTCCTATGGTGCCGCCTGCGCCGTGGACGCCGAAGGCATCGAGAGAATCGTCATAGCCAAACCATGTTTTTACCTTGACGACCATGAAGAAGCAGAAGAAGCCCGCGATGAATCCAATGGCGAGCGCCGACATGGGGCTGACGAAACCGGCAGCAGGGGTAATGGCAACCAGGCCAGCGACCGCGCCGGAGATCGCTCCCAGTGCGCTGGGCTTGCCATTGCGCAGCCACTCGGCCAGACTCCACGCGCAGGCGGCAGCGGCTGCGCCAAAGTGCGTGGCGACAAAAGCACTGGTGGCCAGCGTTCCCGCAGAGAGCGCACTGCCCGCATTAAAGCCAAACCATCCTACCCACAACATGCACGCGCCGATAAAGCTGAGGACAACGCTGTGCGGCGGCATTGGCTCCCTGGGATAGCCCAGGCGCTTGCCCAGATACAACGCGCAGACCAGAGCCGAGACACCAGAGGTGACATGGACGACTGTGCCGCCAGCGAAGTCGAGAGTTGGGAAGTGTCCGCCCAGCGAGGCATTGAGCAGACCGCCTTTGCCCCAGACCATGTGCGCCATCGGGCAATATACGACGATGGACCAAAGGGTGGTAAAGAGCGCCATTGCGCTAAACTTCATGCGCTCCGCAAAGGCTCCAGAGATGAGCGCCGGGGTGATGATGGCGAACATCAGTTGGTAGATCATGTAGGTCTGCAAGGGCAGCGTGGGCGCGTAATCAGGATCGGGCGCAAGGCCCACGCCGTGCAGAAAAGCCTGATGCATTCCGCCGATAAAGCTGTTCCCCGCGCTAAAGGCCAGGCTGTAGGTCAGGATTCCCCAGACGACGGTGACAATGCCCATCAGCGCAAAGCTGTGCATCATGGTGCTCAGGACATTCTTTTTGCGGACGAGGCCGCCGTAGAAGAGTGCGAGTCCGGGGCCAGTCATCATCAAAACGAGGGCTGCGCTGACCAGCATCCAGCCGTTGTCGGCAGACATCTGCGCGTTGGCCACCTGCTGATCGAGTTTGGTGATGTGATCCTGCAATGCCTGCATCGCAGCTTGCGTTGCCGCCTGTGTATTTTGGGCTGCGGTCTGGGCCGCAGTCTGGGTGCCAATGTCAGGCACCACCATCACGGCGGCGAGC
>OLLR01000064.1_pt1 | contig 45273 bp, 35 predicted proteins | sample 1604601 | NCBI WGS metagenome assembly OLLR01 (sample SAMEA104055725, study PRJEB20765) | soil metagenome | biome: Arctic tundra; feature: Polygonal ground; material: soil | place: USA | collected 2011-09 | depth 0-0.5 m | reverse complement strand
CAGCCGGAGTAGCCGGCAAAGATTCAGGCAGAGAGCCGGGAAGCACGGCGGCCATGCCCAGGACTTGAGGTAGGGTGCTGAGCCATAAGAGGTTACCGAGCATAGACTGCATCTCCTTGTTGCCGTGGGCTTCTTCCCACAAAGCGGGGAAAGGCTCAGAGTATCATCTGGGAGCGCTGCCGGATGTGCTATACGCGGTGACGAGGTGAAACAAAACTCGTTTATTTCCGTCCAAGATGTGCAGGAGAGGTGTTTTTTTCGATATTCTAAGAAATTCATACCGAAAGGGTTGCATCCGGGGCTAGGCCCAGATAAGATTCCGCAATTGCAGCAATGAAAATAAAAATAAAATGAAGAATGCAAGCACGTTGTATCCCATGCAGTATTTGCAATCTCGCCTGACGCGGGTTTGCGTGGCCATTATCGGAAACACACCGCAGGAGATGGTCGATCGGGCCGAGGAGGCGGTGCGCGAGAATACCTTTCTCGAATTTCGCCTGGATTACATGGCCAAGCCCCTGCTGGCACTGCCCAAGCTGAAGCAGTTCCTGCATGATCATCGTCAGGCCACGGCCATTGCCACCTGCCGCCGCGCCACGAATGGCGGCAAGTTCAAGGGCACGATTGCCGAGGAACTGGAAATCCTGAGCAAAGCAGCGGCATCGGGCTGCCAGATTGTCGATCTGGAACTGCAAACCGCAGAGTCGATCAAGGCCGCAGGAGTTAAGAAATTCCGGGAGCATGGCGCGGCGCTGGTTATCTCCCATCACGACTTTGCTGCGACCAAAGACCTGGAAAAAATCTACGAGCGCATTCGTCCCTTTGCGCCGGAGTTTATCAAGATTGTCCCCACGGCCAAGTGCCTGGCCGACAACGTGACCATGATGCGCTTTCTGGAAGAGAAGCGCGACGAGGCCCGCGTGGTGGGCATCTGCATGGGCGATTTCGGCATTATCAGCCGCGTTCTGGGCGTGCGGGCGGGCAGCATCTTCACCTTTGCCTCGGCAGCAGCGGGCGAAGAGACTGGGCCGGGCCAGATCACCGCGCGCACGTTGCTCGAGACCTACCGCATCGATCAGGTGGAGGCGGCGACCCGCGTCTATGGCGTCGCGGGCAATCCCATTCAGCACTCGCTCTCGCCCATTATGATGAACACGGCCTTCCGCCGCGAGACGGTGAATGCGGTGTTTCTGGCGTTACAGACGGCAAAGATCAGCGACCTGCTGCTGCTCATCCATAAGGTGCCGGTGCATGGCGTGGCCATCACCATGCCCTGGAAGCAGGAGATCATGAAGCATCTGGATCGCACCGATCCGCTGTCAGAAAAGATTGGCGCCTGCAACACGGTGGTTCGCTCGCAGGATGGCAAGCTGATTGGCTACAACACCGATGTGCAGGGCGTGGTGCGTCCGCTGGAGCAGCGGCTGCCACTGCGCAAGGCCAAGGTGCTGGTGCTGGGCGCGGGCGGCGCGGCGCGCGCAGCAGTCTTTGGAATGCGGGAGCGCGGCGCAGAGGTCTTTATTCTGAATCGCACGCCGCAGACGGCGCAAAAGCTGGCGCGGGAGTCGGGAGCCAAGACCATCCGACGCGATCAGGTGGCCAAGACGACCTTTGATGTGATCGTCCACGCCACTCCGGCAGGCATGGCGGGCAACAAGCAGCAGACGATTCTGGAAGAAAAGGAATTGAATGCCAAGCTGGTCTTCGATCTGGTCTACAACCCGATCGAAACGCCGCTGATTCAGATGGCGCGCAAGAAGGGACTGCATGTCATCCCCGGCGCGGAGATGTTTGTGCATCAGGGCGCGGAGCAGTTCCAGCTTTGGACGGGCAAACCGGCACCGCGCGAGGAGATGTGGCGCGTCGTGACCCACGCCTTGAAGCTACAGGCCGAAGCCGCCAAGGCCGCTGCGGACGAGCCAAAGCGCGAGGCAAAAAGCGAGGCAAAGGTCGCATCGAAAAGTGCGGCCAAGAGCACGCCCAGCAGCGCGGCAAAGAGCACATCGAAGAGCAAGAAGTGAGTCTGCCATGTCAGATACGTTGGAGCCAGATACGCCTGAGTTCACCATGCCGCTGATCCTGCGCAGGATTCTGCGGCTGGGCGGTCGCGCGCTGCCGTATGTGGAGTGGCTGGTTCCTGTGCTGGAGCGGGTGCTTGGCGGCAGCGCCGAGGGGATTCCCCTGGCACTGCATGAGTTGCAGATGCGCCTGGATACCCTGCAAACCACGCAGCGCGAGGTTGCGCCCGCCTTTACCGAGCAGCAGCGTCGGCTGGATCGGCTGGAAGATCGCAGCGTCGCCCTGTCGGAATCCATCGAAGAACTCTCCAGCAAGCAAGCGGAACTGGCTGACCAGATGCGCACCTTGCTGGCCTGGACTCGCGGCGCAGCCATTGCAGGCATAAGCCTGCTGCTGATTCTGACCATCCTGGGGATTTTCTTCCTGCGCCACATCCCCGCACGCCGATAGAAGCGAAGTTTCGTTCGCCGTGGCCGGTAACCCCCCCCTTACTTTTCGGGTTGCGTATTCTCTATCCCAGGGGCTAGTATGTGGACGACGTTCGGTACAGCCCATTCTCTGGGCGCGCCAGTGCGACAAAGCCAGCAGTCTTTGTGTTGTTACGGAACTTGGATGTACTTGCCGGATCGGCCACAAACACCAGCAGGACGGAGCGACTTTGTATGGCGTGGTATGCGTATTGCATTGCAGAAAAGCAAGCATTTCCTGAAGTAGCCCACCATCGGAAACCAGTACCTATGGAAAAGTTCCTGGGAGTACTGGGAAATCAGATATTCCTCTATCCAGCCAGCGACTTCGCGATGATCGTCAGTGAACACACCCCAGAAGACCACTTAGACCCCAAGGCCGCCGTCGATCACGCGCGCGTCATTAGTGAGTGCTTCAAAATTTCCACCGTTCTTCCTTTTCGCTTTGGCACGGTTTTTGCCGACGACGCGGCGCTGCGCCGCTCGGTGCGCAGCAACCACCGGCAGTTTCTTGCCAATGTGGAGCGGCTGCGGGGCAAGGCGGAGATGCACCTGAAGGTGCTGTTGCGCGATGTTAGTCCCGATCTGCCCAAGTATGCCTCTGCCGCCTGCGCGGGGCAGGAGTATCTGTCGCGCCTGCGGGAGACGGCCTGCGTGCAGCGTGATCGCCAGACCAAAGCGCGCTCCATCTGCATGCAGATGCACCGGATGTTTGCGCCCCTCGAAGAGGAAATTACCTGTCGCCGCACGGAGTCGGGCCGGATGCAGTTGGATATCGCGCATCTGATTGATCATCGCAGCGTTGAGCGTTACCAGAACAAATACTCCAGCGCCAGCCAGTCGTTACAGGAGTGCAGCATGGCACTCTCTGGCCCGTGGGCACCGTACCACTTCGTCCACCAGACGCAGCGGACGACGCAGGGAACGGGCACGCACGGCCACGCATAATTTTCGCGGGATTATCGTCAAAAACAATATCTACTCTCCCACCCTAGCCGCAAAGAACACGGCTAGGATGGGGCACCTTGGGACTTCTTTACTAGCCAACGATCAGGAGTGGGGGCTGAAGGAGAATGCCAGGCGGCGGCCACTGGGCGTAGCCTGCTGGATGTTGAGCGTGAGGTCGGCCAGTGTTGCCACGCGCCAATCGGCTGCCTGCAAGGTTTCTGTAGCGTGGGTGGTCAACACGGCTAGCACCGGGCAGCCCGCAGCTTTACCTGCGGCAACTCCGGCAGGAGCATCTTCAATCACCAGGCAATCCTGTGGCGCAAGGCCGAGCAACTGCGCGCCGCGCCGATAGGGTTCAGGATGCGGCTTGCCTTCGGTGACCATTTCTGAGGTGATGAAGTGCTCCGGCGGCACGATGCCCGCGCAGGCCAGTCGACTGCGCGCCAGTCGCTCGGTGGCCGAGGTGACAATGGTCCACGCATCAGCGGGCAGCGAATGCAGTAGCTCCAGCACGCCGGGCAACACGACCAGACCTTCATTGTCGTCGATTTCCAACTGCTCGATGACGCGCAACTCAGCATTGGCATCCAGATTTGGAAGCAGATACTGGATGGTCTCGATGGCGCGACGGCCATGCGCGATTTTGACGGCAAGCGCTGGATCGACACCGCGCATCTGCGCGTAGCGCTTCCAGCTTCGCTCGACCGAGCCGAGTGAACTCATCAGGACGCCATCCATGTCAAAAAGCAGACCGCTGACTTCCAGCTGCATCGTTTGTAAAGACTTCAAAAAATTTCTCCATTCATTCTGTTGTGCCAGCGTTATAGTTTTGCGCCAGAGGAAAGCGCGAAGGCGCGCGCAGCCTCCAGAATGGCGCGAACTGTTTCTGGCGAGACGGACTCGCAGTAGATGCGCAGCAAGGGTTCCGTGCCGGAGGCGCGCAGCAGCAGCCAGGTTTCCGCAGCATTGAGTTTTGCAGCAGCCGCTGGATTGTTCAGATAGAAGAGAATGCCGTCGAGGGTTTCCATGCGCTCGACGGCCATGCCAGCAAACTCTTTGACTCCGGCGCGCGCGCGGGCCATCGTCGCCAGCTTCACGGCTTCGGGCAGATGCAGGTCGATGCGGTCATAGTGATGCTCGCCGAACTCCTGCTGCAAATCGGCTACCAGCTCGCCCAGGGTGCGCTGTTCGTCGGCCATCACGTTAGCCAGCAGCAGCGCGTTCAGCAGGCCATCGCGCTCCGGCAGATGCCGCGCAATGCCGATGCCGCCGGATTCTTCGCCGCCAATCAGAATCTCGCGCTCCAGCATCAGATCGCAGATGTACTTGAAGCCAATGCCGACTTCATGCAGCTTGCGGCCATTCTGGTCGCAGAGGCGATCCACCATGCGGGTGACGTTGAAGGAGCGCACAACCTCTCCGGGCCATTGCTTGCGCACCAGCAGCCAGCGCAGCAGGATGCAGAAAATCTTGTGCGAATCGACAAAGTTGCCGTGCTCATCCACTGCGCCAATGCGGTCGGCATCGCCGTCAGTAATCCATCCGGCGGAACATTGCTGTTCGACGACGACCTGCTGCGCGGCGCGAATGTGCGGCGGAATCGGCTCCGGGTGGATGCCACCGAAGAGCGGATCGGGATAATCGTGGATAGCAACGAAGGGAATGCCTGCCTGCGAAAAAATTCCAGCAAGAATGCCTGCTCCCGCGCCATACAGGCTGTCGAGAACAAATTTGTGGCCGCTGCTGGCAATCTTTTCTACATCTGCAAAGCGCGTGATGGCGGCAATGTAGGGCGGGCAGAAATCCACCAGCGTGATAGATGCGGGGATCGCGGATATGGGCAGCGGTTTGTCCAGCAGTGCTTCAATCGCCGCCATAATCACCGGCTTGCCGGAGCCGCCATAGCTGGCCTTGTACTTGATGCCATTCCACTGCGCGGGATTGTGGCTGGAGGTAACCATAATGCCGCCCGCCGTGCCGCGTTCGCGCACCGCGAAGGAAAGCGCCGGAGTTGGCGTGATGCGCGAGGCCAGATAGACAGGGATGCCCGCGCTGGCGATGACCTCCGCCGCTGCGCGCGCAAAATTCGCAGAGCCAAAACGCGTGTCATAGCCTATGCAAAGGCCGCGCGAGGTACCTTCGTGCTCCAGCGTGTAGTTGGCGATGGCAGCCGCGACAATGCGGACATTCTCAAAGGTAAAGTCGTCGGCGATGATGGCGCGCCAGCCGTCGGTGCCAAATTTTATTGTGGTTGCCTGGGACATGGGGATATGTAACCGTCACGAATTTAGATAATTTTTTCTTGCTCTGTTTGCTGGAGATGCTTGACCAGCTTGCCGACATCCTGGCAGCGGTCGCGGGTGGTAACCATCAGCACATCGCCGGTATCGACGATCACCAGGCCTTCAACGCCGACCAGCGCCACATGCTTTCCGGGCGCGTAGATGTAATTGCCTGTGGCATCGAACAGGCTCTCTGCGGCAGCCTCGACAACATTGGCTCCTTCGCGGATATGCTGCCCCGCCGCTACGCGATGATCGTACAACGCGCTCCAGGAGCCAAGATCGTTCCATCCAAAATTGGTGGGCAGACAGTAAAGGTTGGAGTGATGTTCGCCCTTGGCCGAGCGTGGCTCCAGCAGAGCGTAATCCACGCTGATGTTTTCGCACTTCGGATACAGCGCGGCAAAGCGCGACAAAAAATTCTTCGTGCCATAGCTGGCGGCAATCTCTTCCAGATAGGGAGCTGTCTCTGGTAGATGTTCGCGAATGGCATCGGTCAGCGTGCGCGCCGACCAGAGAAAGATGCCGCTGTTCCAAAAATAATTACCTTCGCTCAGAAATTCTTCGGCGCGTTCGCGGTTCGGTTTCTCGGTAAATCTCTGCACGCGCAGCGTGTCGCTGGCTACGCGCTCGCCGGTTTCAATATAGCCATAGCCCGTCTCCGGGCGCGTGGGCTGGATGCCCAGCACAACGATGTTGCCCGGCAGCGCGGCTAGTTCGCATCCGCGCTGCAACGTGGCACGCAGGCTTGCCGGATCGCCAATGACATGATCGGCGGGAAAGATACCCAGAATCGCATCCGGCGCGGTACGCTCCAAAAGAAATGCCGCCAGACCCGCTGCGGGCGCGGTGTTGCGCGCTGCGGGTTCGGCAAGAATCTGTGCAGAGGGAAGGCCCTGAAGCTGCTCGACGATGGTCGGCTGCACCTCGCTGTTGGTGACCACCCAGAATTGGTCGAGGGCGGCTAAGGGAAGCAGCCGGTCAACGGTCTGCTGGATCATGCTGCGTTCGCCATCAAGCGCCAGCACCTGCTTGGGCTGGCGACGGCGACTGCGCGGCCAGAAGCGCGTGCCGCTGCCGCCTGCCAGAATTATTGGTCGAAGATCCATCGTATGCGGTTTCAATATGCCTTATGGTAGCGAATGTAGTTGGATGCGTCGAACCTGCCTGGAGTAGCTTGTGCCAGAGGCTGCTCGCGTCAGGTGCCGCTTGTGCTAGCGCGGTATGGCGCGCAGAATTTCCATCGGCTCGGCTGCTTCCATCTGCCAGGCGGAGGTAGACGCAGGCACCACGGCCATTTCGCCGCGTCGCAACAGGATGGGATCGCAGCCTGTTGCATGGAGCTTGCCCTGGCCACTGGCGACAAAGAGTAACTGCGCGGCGGCCTGTTGTGCTCCCAAGGTAAACGAATGCGGCGTGGCGGTAGGTTGCAGCGCGATGCGATCGACGCGGAAGTATTGCGATTCTATGAGTACAGTGGAGTCTTCCTGCTTGCGCGGCGCAACTTTTCCGGCCTGCGTCTGCATGCGCATGGCGCGGAAGCTCTCCTCCAGATGCAGTTCACGCGGACGCCCGTAATCGTAGAGTCGATAGGTCATGTCGGAGTTCTGCTGCGTCTCCAGCAGCACCAGACCCGGCCCGATGGCGTGAACCGTGCCAGCATCGACAAAGATCATGTCGCCTTGGACAACGGGAATCCAGTTCAAGAGCGCTTCGAGTGTCTGCTGCTCGATGGCTTTGCGCACCTGCGGTTCGGTCACGCCGGGTAGAAAACCCAGCGCGACTTGGGCATCAGGCGTTGCCTCTAGCGCATACCAGCACTCCGTTTTGCCGTGCGGCTCTCCGTGCAGGCGGGCCAGCGAGTCATCCGGGTGAACCTGCACGCTCAGCTTCTCCTGCGAAAACAGAACCTTCATCAATAAAGGAAAGCGTTCGGCATGGGTGCTGCCGGAGCCAAGCAAACTCTCACGATGGTCGGCGAAAACTTTGGCCAGCGTGGTTCCGGCTAACGGGCCGGAGTCCACCGCGCAATCGTCGCCACTCAGCCAGACTTCTCCAATTGGCTCCTCGCCCACGGCGTAGTTATACCAGGGAGCGAGCGTTCGCGCGCCCCAGATGCGGGTGCGAAACCAGGGGCGAAGACGAAAGGGAGCAAGAGTCGACATGAACCAATCCACATTCCCAATCCAGATTTCAGGACGAGAGTTCCTTCTTACTGTAACGGAATTTATGCACAGCAAAACATACCTCTCTGGTTGTACATTTGTGTACGTAAGAAGAAAGAAGGTGCGTGTGCGTTCTATGTTTCGCAGCAACAAAAAATTTCTGTTGGGAGTTTTGGCCTTTGTTTCCATGCAGGTCTTGGGGCAGAGCGACACGCCTGCCATCGATCAGCAACGCGCACGCCTGCTGATGCAGGTGCAGCAAGTGGATGCGCAGGGGCCATTCCAGCAGGATTGGGCCTCGCTGAAGAAATATGAAGTTCCAACATGGTTTCGCGATGCCAAGTTTGGAATTTTTATTCACTGGGGCGTGTACTCGGTTCCAGCCTTTGGCAATGAATGGTATCCGCGCAACATGTATCAGCAGGGCTCGTCGGAGTACAAACATCAGATTGCAACCTATGGCCCGGAGACACAGTTTGGCTACAAGGATTTCATCCCAAAGTTCACGGCGGCGCATTTTGATCCGCAGGCATGGGCAAAACTTTTTAAAGCTGCGGGCGCGCGCTATGTGATTCCCGTGGCCGAGCATCATGATGGCTTCGCGATGTACAACTCCGACTTAAGCGAATGGACTGCGGTGAAGATGGGGCCAAAGCGTGATGTTGTAGGCTTGCTGGCTCAGGCCGTTCGCGCACAGGGCTTGCACTTTGGACTCTCTACGCATCGCGAAGAGCATTACTGGTTCTATGACGGCAGCTTTCTCTATCCGTCGGACGCGCAATCGGGAAAATATGCCTCGCTATATGGCTACCCGCTGCCGCCGGGCCAGGTGCAGAATTTCGATATGCCCAAAGACACGACCATCCCGCCCAAGGCGTTTCTGGACGACTGGCTGGCCCGCGATGCCGAGCTGATTGAGAAATACCAACCGGAGATTGTTTACTTCGACTGGTGGATCAACAAGCCGCAGTATGCACCCTATCTCCAGCGCTTTGCGGCCTTCTATTACAACTACGCTGCGGCGCATGGCGGAACTGCGATCATCAATTACAAATTGCAGGCTATGCCAGAGGGAACTGCCGTGCTCGATATTGAGCGCGGGCAACTGGCGGGCATTCGCGCACTGGCCTGGCAGACGGATACGTCGGTCAGCAATAAATCCTGGGGATATATCGAGAACGACACGTTCAAAACACCGGAGAGCATTGTGCATCAGTTGGCGGATATTGTCAGTAAAAACGGCAACCTGCTGCTGAACATTGGCCCGCGCTCCGACGGCACAATTTCGGAACCGGTGCAGCAGACCTTGCTGGGCGTGGGCCAATGGCTGCGCGTCAACGGCGAAGCCATCTATGGCACGCGACCCTGGACGCAGTTTGGCGAAGGCCCGACGCAGGTGGCCGCTGGCTCCTTTCACGACACGGAGACGCAGCCCTACACCGCAGCGGATTTCCGTTTTACAACACGCACGACCACCAAAGGGATGACCTTGTTTGCTATGGAGCTGGCGCGGCCCACGGATGGCGCCGTGGTGATTCATGCATTGGATATGAAGAATGGGCAACGTGTACGCAACGTGCAATTGCTGGGCTATGCAGGCAAGCTGCCATGGACGCAGCAGGCAGATGGTCTGCATCTGACGCTGCCTGCCGCCGCCGCGCAGGAGTATGCCTACGCCTATAGAATCACGCTGCAATAGAAAAGTCCGCGCTTGGCAGGGATTGCAGAGCGCGGACTTTTTTTGATGTAGCAAAAACTTATTGCAGCGCGTTACGCCGAGACCGTCTCCACGGTTTTGACCTTGACCGAGGTCAGCCAGCCATAGCGATCCGGGCGTTTGCCGCTGGTGATGCCGAAGAACTCCGCCGCCAGTTGCTGGGTGATCGGCCCGGTATTGCCATCCTTGACCAGAATGCGATCCACGGAGCGGATGGGTGTGACCTCCGCCGCCGTGCCGGTAAAGAAGACTTCATCGGCAATGTAGATCAGTTCACGCGGCAAGGATTGCTCGACCACCGTGTAGCCCATCTCCTTGGCCAGCGTGATGACGGAGTCGCGCGTAATGCCGGAGAGAATGGAATCGGCCAGCGGCGTGGTGTACAGCGTGCCGTTGCGGACGAGGAAGAGATTCTCGCCAGAGCCTTCGGACAGGTAGCCATTCACGTCGAGCGCGATGCCCTCGGAGTAGCCATTGGCGGCGGCTTCCATGCGAATCAATTGCGAGTTCATATAGTTCGCGCCCGCCTTGGCCATCGACGGCATGGTGTTCGGCGCCAGACGATTCCACGAGGAGATACAGACATCGGCAGCGTCGCCGGCAACATATTTTCCCCACGGAAAATTGGCCACGTAGACCTCGACCGGGCTGCCAATCGGGCTGACGCCAATCTCGCCATAGCCGCGAATCGCAATCGGGCGAATGTAGCAGGGCGCAACGCCGTTGGCCTCCACCAGATCGACCACGGCGGCATTCAGTTGCTCCAGCGTGTAGGGCAGCTCCATGCGATAAATTTTGGCGGAATCAAGCAGACGCTGCATGTGCTCCGGCAGGCGAAAGATGCCAGCGCCGGTTCCGGTCTGGTAGCAGCGGATGCCTTCAAAAACCGAAGATCCGTAGTGAACCACATGCGACATGACATGGATGTTGGCCTGTTCCCATGGGATCAGCTTTCCGTTGTGCCAGATATGTTTCGTCGTTTGAATGGGCATGAAGCGGTGCAACTCCTTTTCACGGCTGGAATCTTTGATTATATCGGCATTGGCGGGAAAATGAAGGGCGAAGGGGCAGGATTCTGCCAGAGTACAGGGGGAAAGGCTATTTCGAGGGGCTGTATCGACGAAGCGCAACGTGTACTTCCCAGGTCTCAAAATCGAGACCTGGGGCACCCGATACGCTACGCGATGGAGGCAAAGATGCGGGTCTGTGCGGGAACCGCTTTTTGTTCCGGCACTGCGGCCACCATAGCCGTAGGCTTGGGCTGGCGCTCTGGAGGAGTGCTGGCTGGCTCGTCAAGGCTGAACTGCGAGACCATCCGATTCAGATCCAGGGCCAGCGAGTTTAAGCGCTGGCAGGCCGTAGCGGAAAGGTGCGCGCCCTCTGCGGTCTCGGCTACGGTGTTGGCGATGGCATCCATGTTTAGATTGATCTCTTCCGTGGCGCTGGTCTGCTGCGTGGCGGCCGTGGCAATCTGGCTGACCATGTGCTGCACCTGCTCGGCAGAGGTGATGATCTGCGCCAGCGACTCACCCGCCCGCTGCGCGCTCAACACGCCCAGCGCAACTTTTTCACCGCTGGAGGTCATGGCATCAGCAGCCAGGCGCGTCTCCTGTTGAATGGCCTTGACCATGGTTTCAATCTCCTTGGTGGCCTGAGCGGTGCGCTCGGCCAGCTTGCGTACTTCGGAGGCAACCACGGCAAATCCCCGACCATGTTCACCGGCACGCGCCGCTTCAATGGCCGCATTCAGCGCCAGCAGGTTGGTCTGCGAAGCAATCTCTTCAATCATGCTGGTGATGTGGCCAATCTGACTGGAGCGCTCGTTTAGGTTGGAGAGCTTGTCTCCGGCCTCATGCGCGTATTCGGCCACCGAGCGGATCACATGCACCGCCTCTTCGACAATCATGCCACCCTTGCGGGCTACATCGCCGGCTTCCAGCGTGCGTTCGGCAGCGCGGTGGGAGCTGTCGCGAATCTCGCGAATGGTGGCGGCCATCTCCTGCATGGTGGCGGCCATCTGCGCCGTCTGGTGCTTCTGCGTCTCCGTGCTGGTGGCCGATTGCTGCGCGATGGTGGCGATGCCTTCCGAACTTTCCAACACCTGCCGCGAGCCTTGCATGACGTTCTTCAGCGTCTGCGAAATTCCCGCCAGCGCGCGATTCAGCGTCTCGCCCATCTGGCCCAGATCGTCGGAACTGGTGATGGTGACGCGATGCGACAGATCGCCCTCGCCCAGCCGCTCCATCGCGTACTCCAACGGATGCAGGCTGCGACGGATGGAGCGCGCAAACCAGAAGGAGACACCTAATCCGGCGAAAAACAACAGCCCCAGCACCAGAATGACCATGTGCTGGCTCCAGCGAACGGCAAGAAGCGCATCCTGCGCCCAGTGCTCGCCACGCTGACGGCTGCTGCTGGCCAGAGCGTTCTCCAGCACCTCGCGCTGGGCGACGATGGGCAATACCCGCGTCTTATATATATCCCAGGCATCCAGCTTGCGGCCCGCCTCGCTCAGGCTGCGCGTCTGCTCCCAGGCGGCCATCAGATCGCTCTGTGCAAAGCCGAGCTTCGTCAGGGTGGTGGCATCGGCGGGAATTAGCTTTTGATACTGCTCACGCAGGCCGACCATGTCGCTGTTGTCGCGGGCAATCAAGGTCTCCTGCTGCGCCATCGCGTCGGGTTCCACCACGTCAATGTGCAACTGCATGGCGTTGCGCTGATCCTTGGAGATGGATTGCAGTCGTCCAGCCATGTACAGTCCAGGCAGCGAATCATGCACCAGCACGTTGATGGCCTGCTCGGTGCGAGCCGTGCTCAGGTAAGAGACGATGCCCACGCTGGCGTTCAGGGCCACCAGCAGCAGGCAGATCAGCAGAATTTTTCGGCTTAATGTCCAGTACGGCATATCGTGTGCGCTCCCGTTTCCAGCTTGCTTGCAAAGATTTGTAGACGCAGGTTTCCGCGTCAGCGGTGCTTGTGATACAACACTGCCAATCCTTTATATCGGCAGAAGCGGGCGGTACTTCACAGGGCAATGGCAGCGGATGGTAGAATCCGGCCTGAAGCATCCCCAGAAGTTCCGTACTGTATGCACCACATCCCCCACCCTGCACCCAACGTCCGGCGTGCTGGCAACTGGTTGACTGGAGTTGACGATGGTAGACGATAAAGAACGCACCCGCGCCGTAGAACTGGCGCTGGCACAGATAGAAAAGCAGTTTGGCAAAGGGTCGATCATGCGCCTGGGCAGCAAAGAGGCGATCGTTCCCATTGCGGTAATTTCCACCGGCTCGATCTCCTTCGATGCCGCGCTCGGCGTCGGTGGCCTGCCCCGTGGCCGCGTCATTGAGATTTTTGGCCCGGAATCCTCCGGCAAAACCACCATCACGCTGCAAGTGATTGCCGAGGCGCAAAAGGCTGGTGGCCTAGCCGCGTTTGTCGATGCCGAACACGCACTCGACCCCATCTACGCCCGCAAGCTTGGCGTCGATATCGACAACCTGCTGATCTCGCAGCCCGACTACGGCGAGCAGGCGCTGGAGATTACCGAAGCGCTGGTGCGTTCGGGAGCCATTGATGTGCTGGTCGTGGATTCGGTCGCCGCGCTGGTGCCCAAGGCCGAACTGGACGGCGAGATGGGCGATTCGCACATGGGCCTGCAAGCGCGCCTGATGTCGCAGGCGCTGCGCAAGCTGACTGGCACGGTCTCAAAATCCCGCACCAGCTTGATCTTCATCAACCAGATTCGCGAGAAGATTGGCGTGATGTTTGGCAACCCGGAGACCACCACCGGCGGACGCGCGCTCAAGTTCTACGCGTCTGTGCGTGTCGATATTCGCCGCATCGGGGCGGTCAAAGAAGGCGATGTTGTCGTCGGCTCGCGCACCAAGGTCAAGATCGTCAAGAACAAGGTTGCTGCGCCCTTCCGTGAGGCGGAGTTTGACATTCTCTACGGCGAAGGCATCTCCCGCGAGGGCGACGTGCTTGACCTGGCCGTGCTGCACAACATCGTCGAGAAGTCGGGTGCGTGGTACAGCTTTAGCGGCGAGCGGATTGGTCAGGGCCGCGAGAATGTGCGCCAGCACTTCAAGGACAACAAGGAGACCTTTGCCCGCGTCGAAAGCCTGCTGCGGCAGAAGCTCGGCATCGCGAATAAGGGCAGCGTGCCCGAGGTTCCGGCCATTCCTACCAACGGCGCTGCGGCTGCCCAAGAGGTCGTCAAAGCTAGCAAAAAGTAGGTGTTCTGCACTGGGCGGTATAGAAATGAGCGATAGAGATGCTGACTATCGCTCATTTTTCTGCATATAATGAGCGATAGGATGTAGGTGTATCGCTCATGATCTGGAATTGGCAAAAGTCGGATTGGCCGAACTTTCGATGGGAGCAAGCTCGGCTCTCCCAGGCGGAAGAGCAGTTCCTGCTTGGCGCGGGCGTTGCCATCGGCACCGTGAAACACCTGGACGGGGCCGAGCACAATCAACTGATCGTCGAAGCGATGAGTGGAGAAGCGCTCACGACTTCTGAGATTGAGGGCGAAATCCTCAATCGAGCCAGCGTGCAGTCCTCCATTCAGCGGCAGTTGGGGCTGGCATTCGATCCACGCAGCATTGCGCCTGCCGAACAAGGCATCGCGGAGATGATGGTCGATCTGTACCGGACATTCTCCGCGCCTCTTTCTGGCAAGATGCTGTTCTCGTGGCATCGCAGGATGACCTCCGGCAGACAAGACCTGACAGATATTGGAAGATATCGCACTAGCCGGGAACCCATGCAGGTTGTCTCTGGGAGAATGGGCGATCCAAAGATACATTTCGAGGCTCCACCATCGAAGCAAGTTCCATCGGAGATGAAGCGATTTCTGGCATGGTTCAATCGAACCGCGCCACGCGGTGCAGACCCTTTGCCTGCGATTACACGGGCAGGCATGGCGCATTTGTATTTCGAGTCGATTCATCCATTCGAGGATGGCAACGGTCGCATAGGGCGCGCCATCGCGGAGAAGGCCATCGCGCAGAGCTTTGGTCAGCCGATCCTCGTCGCTTTAGCCACCACAATTCTTGCGCATCAGAAAAGCTATTATGACGCTCTGGAAAATGCCAATAAGCAGAATGAGGTCACGACATGGCTGACATGGTTTGCTGCGATTGCTCTCGAAGCGCAACGCCGAACAATAGGACAGGTTGAATTTCTCATTGCGAAAACAAAGCTGCTGGATCGGCTGCGCGGTCAAATCAACGATAGGCAAGAAAAAGCGCTTCTGCGAATGCTCAAGGAAGGCCCCGACGGATTCAAAGGCGGACTAAGCGCGAGTAACTACAGCACCATCACCGGAGCTTCCCCGGCTACAACCACTCGCGACTTATCTGACCTGACAGAAAAGGGCGCTTTCGTCCGCTCTGGCGAACGTAAGCACGCCCGCTATGCACTGAATTTGGGAGATAAGGGAGGAGACAGGTGAAGATTATTTTGCTCGGACTAACCCATGAACTTCAATGGAAGGATACTAGCGGAGATCTCCGCAAATTACTCGATGACTATCTGGCTAGCCATCCAATTGATCTCATAGCCGAAGAAGCCAGTGGCTTGCCAACAACCGTTGCGCAACGTCTCGCCTTCAAAAATGACAAACCGTGGCTGGAGATTGACATGAGTATTGCCGACCGAAAGCTGGCTAAAATTTATAAGAAACTATCGCTACGTAGGTCAGCGCCGCTCAATCTCGGAGAAAATCTAGATTTCAGAATAGAGTATCTCCCCAGAGAAGATGGGATTAGAGAAACTGAGTGGGTACGTCGAATCCGCCGACAGCGTGTGGGCGTGGTGCTATGCCTTTGTGGCCTTCTCCATGTGGAACCTTTCGCTAAAAAGTTAGAGGAGGAGGGGTGCACAGTTGAGCAGCGAAATGTTACCGAGTTAGACTGGTTTCGAAATCTTTATGGCACATGTAACATCGTCGAAGATCAGGGCATCCGATGGTGTGAAGTTCGTAAGCTGATGGATGAATAACGTAAGATTATCCATCTACAACAGCTCCGGCCAGCGGCGCGCGGCATGAATGATGGTGAGGATTTCCACTCGGTCGGCGCGGATGCGGTAATGCAGAATGAAAGCGGTCCCGGGGATGATGAGTTCGCGCGTTCCGGCTACGGTACCTACGCGGCCCATTTCAGGGAACTCCCGCAGCCGCTCCGCACATTCGTAAATGCGGCGAACTGTCTGACGGGCCGCGTCAGGCTTGTCCTCCGCGATGTAGTGATGTACCTGTTCGAGACGCCGTAACGCACGCGGCAGCCAGACGACCGTCATTGCATCAGCCGATCAAACACAGCTCGAACCTCTGCTTCTGTGGCAAAGTTTCCGGCATCGGCTTCTCGAACTCCGGCCTCGATCTCTTTCATCTGCCACTGTTGTAGCTCGATGAAATTCTCCAGCGCCTCGTCAATCAGCTGCGTGCGGTCACGGCGCTGCCGCTTGGCCATCGCATCCAACTGCCTGACCTTTTTTTTATCCGTGCGAAAGCTGACACTGACTTTTGCCATGCCTGTATTTTACAGTAAGACATTGTCTTACGCCGTCTTGCGAAATCCATCGAGCATCGAAATCCATCGAGCATTTGGTTGTTATCGCAAGTTCGCCGAACTGGGCAAGACGAGCAGCGAGCCGTATATGACTGGCTCACTAGGAAATTCGGAACAAATCGACCCTATAAAGATTCCGCCGAACTTTACAGGCGGCATCTCATCTCGCATCGCGAGTATGACCGGATCGCGGATCAGATCGCAGCGCGATGACAACCGCCGAGAGCTTGCAACAAGCGACCCCGACGATAGAAAAGACGTCTTGATTTTTATTCCGATTGGGAATCTAGTAGGGGTATGACGAGAAAACTTCAAATCGCTGCCCTACTTCTGGCAAGCGTGGCTATGATGGGGTTCACCGGCTGCTATCAACAGCGTTATCACGACCATCATTATGGCCATGATCACGACCATCATCCGCCAGACATGAACCACGATCACGACCAGCATCCGCCAGATGTGGACCACAATAATCGATAGTCTTTCATAAACGAAATGGGCTTCTCTAAGAGAGGCCCATTTCGTTTTGGTGCAATCATGGAGATGAAATTCCGAAAGTTTTTTCTGGTGTCGAAAGCAAAATAGCCGCTCGACCCTTCGTGGAAGACATACAGTGCTCCTTACTCCCCAGCGATGGTCATGCCGTCAATCCGAATCGTCGGGCAGGCGACCGAACCATAAAAAATAAGATCGTTGCCGATAGCAGCAATGTTGTGCAGCATCTCTTTCATGTTTCCGGCAATCGTAATCTCTTCCACGGGATACGCTAGCTCGCCATTTTCGATCCACAGACCCGAAGCGCCGCAGGAATAGTCGCCTGTCACAATGTTGCCACCGTGACCGAGCAGTTCCGTCACATACAGACCGTTGGGAATCGCGGCCAGAATCTGCTGCTGCGTCTCCGTTCCCGGCTCCAGATAGAAACTCCCTGCGCCGATTCCCGGCGTGCCTGCCAGCCCGCGCGAGGCATTGCCCGTCGAGTGCAGGTTCAACTTGCGCGCCGTGTAGGTATTCAGCAAATAACTCTGCAACACGCCACCTTCCAGCACAACCGTCCGCCGCGTGGGCAATCCCTCGCCGTCAAAGGGCTTGCTGCCAAAACGTCCCGGAACCGTGCCGTCATCGACGATGGTGATATTTTTCCCAGCGACCGCCTCGCCCAGCTTGCCCGCCAAAAACGAAGCATTGCGATAGACGGCGTCGCCGTTGACCGCGTGCAGCACCTCGCTCAAAATCGAAGGCGCAATCTCTGGCGCAAAGACCAGTGGAACGCGCTGCGTCTTTACCTTGCGCGCGCCCAGCCGTCGCAGTGCGCGACGCGCAGCCTCCTGCCCCACTGCCTCCGGGCTGCCCAGCAGGCGCAGTGAACGCGCATCGGTGTACCAGTAATCGCGCTGCATCGCGCCATCCGGTGCCTGCGCAATGGGCTGCGCGGCAATGGAGCAATAGCTGGTGCGGTATTCGCCGACAAATCCGCGCGAATTCGCCAGAATTTTTCGTCCCGTCGCAGCATTAAAGCTGCCGCCTTTGGAGTTGGTGATGCGCGGGTCGTAGGCCAGCGCGGCGGCCTCGGCACGACGGGCGTATTCAATGCGCTCCTGCGCGGGCAAGCTGTACACATCCTCGTGAAAGAGTTCCAGATCACCGGGGATCGCGCCGAAGGATTCCTTCTCCGGCAGCCCGACGAAGGGGTCTTCGGAGGTAACCGCAGCCAGCGCCACCGCGCCAGAAACCAGGCGCTCGATGCCCTCTTCCGACAGGTCGCTGGTGGAGGTGGAGGCCGTCCGCTGGCCCAGAAACACGCGCAGGCCCAGCGCGCGCGAGCCGGATTCTTTCAGCGTCTCCACCTCGCCCATGCGCACTTCCACTTCAAACTCATCGCCATCGGCATAGACGGCCTCAGCATCACTGGCCCCGGCGCGCAGCGCTCTGGTAACAATCGCTGCGACAAATCCCTGGTCGATGCTACTGGCGCTCGTGTTCTCGCTGCGTGTTTCAGTTGTGCTCATTTTTAAATTTCCTCACGCTAAATCAAGAATGTCATTCTGAGCGAAGCGAAGAATCCAGAAGGTTCTGGCTCCATCGACTTAGCAATTACCGTCTGGATTCTTCCCTTCGGTCGCTCACGCGACCTCGTTCAGAATGACTCTCTCTCGGTGCGTTCCTTGTCATAGAAATAAGCATCAATTTCCCGTGCCGCCTACGGTCATCTTGTCCAGCTTGATGGTCGGCATCCCGACGCCGACCGGGACGCTCTGTCCAGCCTTGCCGCAGGTGCCTACGCCTTCATCCAGCGCCAGATCGTTGCCGACCATCGAGACATACTTCAGCGCCTCCGGGCCATTGCCAATCAACGTGGCATTTTTGACCGGCGCGGTGATCTTGCCGTCTTCAATCAGGTAGGCCTCCGACGCAGAGAAGACAAATTTTCCATTCGTAATGTCCACCTGCCCGCCGCCAAAGTTGACGGCATACAGGCCGCGCTTGACGCTGCGCAGAATATCCTCCGGCGCGTCCTGACCGCTGAGCATGTAGGTGTTGGTCATGCGCGGCATGGGAATGTGCTGGTAGCTCTCGCGGCGTCCGTTGCCGGTGTCGGCAATGCCCATCAGACGCGCGGAAAGTTTGTCGCTCAAATAACCCTTCAGCACTCCGTTTTCAATCAGCACCGTCTCCTGCGTGGGCGAGCCTTCATCATCCACGTTCAATGAACCGCGCCGATTAGGCATCACTCCGTTATCGACAACCGTAACCTTAGGGCTGGCGACCCTCTGGCCAATCAGCCCCGCAAAGGCCGAGGTTTTCTTGCGATTAAAGTCCGCCTCCAGCCCATGCCCCACGGCTTCATGCAGCAGAATGCCGGGCCAGCCAGGGCCAAGCACCACTTCCATTTCTCCAGCGGGAGCGGGCACGGCGTTCAATTGCAGGATGGCCTGTCGCGCTGCTTCCACAGCAAAGTACTCTGGAGTTTTTTCTGTCAAAAAGAAATTCATCATCACGCGCCCGCCGCCACCGGAGCTGCCGCGCGTCGTATTCTCGCCGTCCTTGGCGATGACAAACACATTGCAGCGAGCCATCGGCTGCGTGTCAGCGGCAAAGCTGCCATCGGAGGCGACGACCAGAATGCGGCGCAGTTCATCGGCAAAGCTGGCCCGCACCTGCACGATGCGCGCATCATAGGCGCGCGCGGCGCGGTCGGCACGTTGCAGCAGTTCGAGCTTCGCGGATACCTCGGCATCGACACTCGACCCCGCAATGGGATAGAGCGAGGGCGCAACAGCCTCGGTAAATCCGGCAACAGGTTGCTTGGCAGGGCCGCTGGCAATGTAGGCCGCCGTGCGCGCGGCGCGCAGCAATCGTTCAGCGGAGAGATCGTCGGTGTAGGCGTAGCCGGTGCGCTCGCCAGAGACGACGCGAATGCCGCAGCCCGCGCTGATGCCCTGACTTGCGGATTTCACCAGCGATTCATCCAGGCCCAGGCTGCTGGCCGTCACATACTCAAAGTAGAGATCGGCGTAGTCGCCGCCAGCCGAGAGCGCCTCGCCCAGACAGCGTTCCAGCAGACGATCACTCAGACCGAGCCGTTCATAAAAGAATTGCCGCGTGGTACGCGTGTCGTTTGCCGGGTGCGGCGCGGCGTTGGAAGTTCCATTCGGCTGGGCACTGGATACGGTTCTGGGCATACAGACACACTCCTGCTTCTACTTTGGATTGTAGGTTCCGCGCAGGGCTGCGGCAAACGTGGACTCGAAAGTGCGATCAACACAGCCTCTTGTGATAGCGTGGTGTGCATGGAAGACGCGCTGCGCTATCCCATTGGAAAATTCTCTCGTCCTCAGACGCTCACCACACAAGAACGTGCCGAGGCCATCGCCGTGCTGGAGGCGCTTCCTCATGCTCTGTACGCAGCCGTGCGTGGCTTGAACGAAACGCAGCTCGACACCCCATACCGCGAAGGCGGCTGGACGGTGCGTCAGGTGGTGCATCATCTTGCCGATAGCAATATGCTGCTGGCTGGCCGCATCCAGCTTGCGCTTACCGAGGAGTGGCCGACCGTTGTGCCTATGAATGAAGATCGCGGAGCGGAATTAGTGGATGCGCGAACCGCGCCCGTCGAGCATTCCCTGATCTTGCTGGATGGACTGCATGCGCGGTGGGTGCTGTTGCTGCGCGCGGTATCTCCGCAAAGCTGGACGACGCGGGGATTTCAACATCCCGCCAACGGCAAGGAAAATCTTGAACAGATTCTGGCGCGTATCGCCTGGCACAGCCGCCATCACACCGCGCACATTACCGGCCTGCGCCAACGCATGGGATGGTAGACAACTCCAAAGCGCCGGACGCGCTGGCTACGGACGCGCAGGCCGCTGCCGTGCCCACACCTGCTGCGCCCACCCCGTCTGCCTTGTCCGAGCGCATCTCGAATTTTCTCGCTGATCATCCTGCGGCGGCGCTGCTCGAAGATGGCAAGCTGCTCTTTGATTTTCGTTCTGCGCGCTATTCCGTCGCCGCCGAGCATGGTCGCTGCGTGCTACATCTCTGGTCAGAGGAACGGAACCTGATCCGCCGCGTAGTCAGCATCACCGAGCGCAAAGGCGTGTTGCGCATCAGCGTGCAGCGCATGGGGCAGGCACGTCCGCAGACGTTGGAGCTGGTGCCCGACCGCGATCGTCGCCAGCCCAGTGAACGCGAGGCCGCGCGAACAAAATATCTCCTGCTGCTGGAGCGCGTGCTGACGCGGCAATTTCCCGACTGCAACGTGGACGGCCTGCGCACGGCGATGGATTTGGAGCGCAGCTTTGGCCCTGCCTACGCACGCGGCCTGCAGGTACGCGGGACAACGGCCTGGGCCGTGATCGCCGTCAACGAGCAGGAATCGCCCGCCATCATCGACGGCATTCTCACGCTGGGGATTTTGTGGCTGCATCACTGTCGCGAACATCCGCCGCAGCGTGCGGGCCAGCGTGTCGTCGAAGGACTACGCATCATCGTGCCTGCGGGCACCAGCGCAACAACAGCGGCACGCATGGCCTGGCTGCATCCTAAGGCGGCCAAGTGGGAACTCTACGAACTCGACGAGCGCAATGAAGAATTACTCCTGCGCGATCATCGCGATCAGGGCAATCTGCAAACGCATTTGATCCATGCGCCCGATACAGCAGCAACACAGGAGCGGTTTGCTGCGACCATCCAGCGCGTTCGAGAAATGATGCCAGCGCCGTTTCGTGATCGCATGGAAATTGTCGCGCGCAGTGGCAGCGAGGTCGGCTTCCTGTGGCATGGGCTGGAGTTTGCGCGCGTGCGCACGGAACTGGCCGCCAACAGTTTTGCGCGGATGGAAGAGATCACCTTTGGCGCGGGAGCCAGCACGACCGCGCTGACTGAGGAGACCGAGCCTGCGCTGCGCGTATTGCTCCAGCATCTTGTCGATCGCCGCCGACCCGATGGCGACAAGCGCGACGCGCTCTATCGGCTGCAATCGGAGCGATGGCTGGAGTCGCGGTTGCGTACTGCACTCGACAATGTTGACCCGCAATTGGAACTGCACCCCGTCTACGCGCAGGTGCCTGCGTTTTCTGCCGCCGACCGCGCCGTGCTCGACCTGCTGGCCGTGCGGCGCGACGGACGACTGGCCGTGCTGGAATTAAAGGCGGAAGAGGATTTGCATCTGGCACTTCAGGCGCTGGATTACTGGATGCGCGTGCGCTGGCATCATGCGCAACGCGATGCTGCCGGGCTGACGGAGTTGCAGCGCTTTGGATACTTCACAGGCAAAACCCTGCATCTGGATGCGCCGCTGCTCTATCTGGTCGCGCCCTCGCTACGCATCCATCCCGCGACGGAAGTCGTACTGCAATATCTTTCGCCACAAGTGGAGTGGACTTTGATTGCGCTCGACGAACGCTGGCGCGATCAAGTGCGCGTGGTCTACCGCAAGCGCCGCGAACGCCACGCCTGACGCGCTTCCATGTCTCGCAGGAGTGAAGTGTTTTTCGGTTGGGAATGTTCGCTGCAAAAAACAGAGCGTCATTCTGAGCGCAGCGAAGAATCCAGAGAATTTTTGCAGTGCAATAGCTAGGGGACTCTTTGCAGAGTTTCACCCGACGAATTAGTAAGCCCAGGCAGGCGCGATCTCGTCGGCAGTGCCGGGTATTTCCAGCGAGGCAACACCCGGCGCGGCAATGTCCACCTCTTCCGTCCGCGTGGCGAAAAATCTCTCGACCGTCTCCAGAATCGCTGCCTCGGTTTTTGATTCATAGATTGCCTTGCGCAACGCCGCTCCGCCGGGAACGCTATGCGTAAACCACGAAGCAAACTGCTTCATCTTGCCCGTCGCTTCGGGATGGTCTTCTTCAATCAACATGGCGAAGTAGGTGCGAATCATGCGCGAACGATCCATCTCCGTGGGCTGCGTGTACTGGCCCGTGGCCGTGTACTCGGCAATCTGGCGGAAGATCCACGGGTTCGCCGGAGCCGCGCGGCCAATCATCACCGCATCGCAGCCGGTCTCGGCGACCATCGAGCAGGCATCTTCCGGCGTGCGAATGTCTCCATTGCCGATGACAGGAATCTTCACTGTGCCTTTGATCGCGCCGATCCACTCCCACCGCGCCGCGCCGGAGTAGCCCTGCTCGCGCGTGCGAGCGTGCAGCGCTACGGCGTTCAGGCCGCTGGCCTCGGCCAGTTTGGCCAGCTCCACGCAGACGATCTGGCTGTCATTCCAGCCCATGCGGAACTTGACGGTAAATGGAATGCGAACGGCAGCGCGAACCTCTGCAAAGATTTTGGCGATCAGCGGTAGATCGCGCAGCAATCCGCTGCCGCCATTGCAACTGACGACGCGCTTGGCCGGGCAGCCCAGGTTCAAATCAACCATGTCGAAACCAGCGTCTTCAACAATGCGCGCGGCCTCGGCCAGCGTCTCTGGATGCGAGCCAAAAAGCTGCGCGGCGATAGGATGCTCGTCGTCGTAATAGGTCAGATAGCGCTTGCGCTTGGATTCACGCATCCGCGACAGGCCATCGGCGGAGGTGAACTCCGTCATAATCAGCCCGCAGCCGGATTGCTGATTGCTGATCGTCGCCGCAACGCCGGCGCTCAGATCAGCCTGTGCGTCTGTATTGGCTGCAGCAGCATCTCCATTGAATAGGCTGGCATTGCGGATGAAGCGGCGAAAGATGGTATCCGTCACTCCAGCCATGGGAGCGAGCACCGTCGCCGGCGCAATCTTCACCGTGCCGATGGTCATCGACGCAGGCACGCGCACGCCGGTCGGCATGGCGTGCTCCAGCGGATTGTCCCAATGCTTTCTCATGGCTCAGATACGGGTCTGCGTCAAAAAGGCCCCCGCGCTGGCGGAGGCCCTGGTCTTATTCCGCATAATGAATCGAGTTACTTGGCGGCTGCCTTGCTGGCAGCTTCCTGGTTCGCGGCTTCGAGGCCTGCGTCGCTCTTGGCATACTTGCGGCGGAAGCGCTCCACGCGGCCTGCCGTGTCAATCAGCTTCTGCTTGCCGGTAAAAAACGGATGGCAACTGGCGCAGATTTCGACGTGAATGTCGCCTTTGTGGGTCGAACGGGTCTCAAAACCAGTTCCGCAGGCGCATTGCACGCGGATGGTGTCGTATTTGGGGTGAATCCCTTCCTTGGGCATCAGAGAAAAAACCTTTCCTTAGAACGTACTCTCTAGGGTACCCCAGTTTCCCACAGTTCGCAACGGGATTTGCTCCGAGCGCCCCTGGCGCGGGACTGCGATACTGAAAGGGATAGGGATGCCGATGGCTGAAGCGCTGCGCACAAAAAATCCGAACTCTCCCGCGTCGGCCTGCCCGCGCTGTGGTGGCTCTGGCCTGACGGTGATTCGCCGCGAGGATGGTGCGCAGTTTGCCGCTGAGTGCGAGTGCCACATTGCGCGCAAGGCCGCGCTGCGCATGACGCGGGCGCACATCCCAGAGCGCTACACGCACTGCACCCTGGAGAGCTTTGTCACGGCAAATGCGACGCACGTCAAAGCGTTGAAGGCAACCCGGCATATTGTCGAAAGCTTTCGCATTGAAACCGACGGGCATGGTCTGTTACTGACCGGCGATGTTGGCGTGGGCAAGACGCATCTGGCCGTGGGCGTGCTCCGCGAGCTGATTGAGCAAAAAGGCGCGCTGGGATTGTTCTGCGATTACCGCGAATTGCTCAAGGAGATTCAGCACTCCTACAACCCGCAGGTGGCGACCACGGAGCTGGACATTCTGCGCCCGGTTTTTGAGGCGGAGGTGCTGGTGCTGGACGAATTAGGCGCGGTCAAGCCCACCGACTGGGTCTGGGACACAGTCGCGCACATTCTGAACACGCGCTACAACCACAAGCGCACCACCATCATCACCACCAACTATCCCAACCAGTCTGCCGCTATGGCCAAACCCTCCCGCAGCAATAAAAGCCAAGACGAAACCGACGCCGAGGCAGCCATGCGCGAGAAGACACTGGGCGACCGGATCGGCGAGCGAATGCTCTCTCGCCTGCAGGAGATGTGCATCCCCGTGCGCATGCAGGGCGACGACTACAGGCAGAAAGTGCAAAACGCCAAAATGCGCTCCCGCCTGGATCTGGGCTAGTACTGAGTTCTTGACCTAGCCACCCGCTAGAGAGGGGTGCCCCGTTCAGCTTTCAGGGCTTATAGCGGGTGCGCACTGAGCGCCTTGGCCAGTGCGTAGGCCACCGAAGCGGCCAGGCCACCGATCAGCGTTGTTTGGAGTGCTCCCTTCCAGGTGCCCGATCCGGTCAGGCGGCCCTTGATTGCGCCGAAAAAGAAGAGCGCGACTAGGGTAATAGCTACGGAAGCGTGAAGCGCCGCTCCCCCAGCGGCGAGCAGCATGTAGGGAAGCAGCGGAATGAATCCGCCAGCGATATAGGAAAAAGCAATCACCAGCGCGCTCTGGCGGGCACGATTGCGGGCCGGTTCCTCCAGGCCCAGTTCAAAGCGCATCATAAAATCCACCCATGCTTTGGGATTGCGCTTGAGCGCCCAGAGCACTGGCTCACTTTCGGCGCGTGTCACGCCGTACTCGGAGAAAATTGTGTAAATTTCCTCTTCTTCATCGGCGGGCCGCTCGATGATCTCGCGCTCCTCGCGCCTGCGCTCGCTGATGAAGTGCTCGGCATCGCCGCGCGCGGCCAGGTAGCCGCCCAATCCCATCGCAATGGAACCGGCGGCAATCTCTGCCAGCCCGGCGAGCACGATGATGTGCGTGGATCCCACGGCACCAGAGAGTCCAGCAGCCAGGGCAAAGGGGACGGTGAGGCCATCGGACATGCCGATGACCACGTCTCGCACGGTTTCAGTGGATTGAAAATGCTTTTCTTCGTGGGAGTGCGGCAATTGCGACATCATAGGGCGCAGTGTATCGCATGGAGGGGTGATTCTAAAACGAAAAACCTTGCTGGGCGGATGCGTCTTCTCTTCTGGCTGCCTCGTCTAGTGCTTAGGCAGGCTGATAGCTGCGAGGATCAAAGGAAGGATATAGAGATGGGGAGGATACGAAAATGCACCCGATCCTGAATCGACGTTGTAACCCCTTGCGGGCAATCATGGTCGCGCTGACGCTTGCGCTCTGTGCCACATCCTATGGCCATGCACAAATGGACAGCGCAGGAGGCGCGTCTCGCGGCCCCTTCGGACAAGGGCGGCAGGGATTTCCCAATCTGCCCAGCGTGCGTGGAACCGTGACCGGCATGCAGAGCAACACTGCAACCATCCAGACCGAGGAAGGTGTTGCCTACACCGTGCAGTGCAGCGACAACACGCGCATCTTCAAGAATCATCAGCCCATCAAGATTTCTGACATTCATGCAGGCGACATGCTGATCGCCGCCGGGGAACTCGACGACAAAGCGCACACGCTGCGCGCAGTGTTTGTGGGCGACATCGACGCGGCAACGGTGCAGAAGATGCGGGCCGATCTGGGCAAAACCTGGATCGCGGGTAAAGTGACGAAGATTGACATGGATGCGCTGCAACTGACGCTCCAGCGCATCGATCAAAAAACACAGGTGATCGCAGTCAACGAGACAACTTCATTCCGCAAGGATGGCCAGAGCGTAACGCTGCGCGATCTGCACGTAGGCGACGGAGTACGCGGTAAGGGTAGTCTGCAAAACGGAATCTTTGTGCCGGAGGTGCTGCACATTCTAGATGCTGCGCGTCTGGCTCGACACCCGATGCCTCTGCCAACTCCGCAGCCCACGCAGCCGCAACCTCTATCGCAGTCGCCACCACAGCCATAAACATGAAACATTTCAACCTCGATAGAAATCGAACTGGATGCAACTGACGCAACCCATGAAAACTCTGCCCGCGATTCGCGCTTTTGTTTTGATTATTTTCGCGACCTTTCTGCTTAGCTCGCCGCTGGCTGGGGCTGCATCCCTTGGGGAAAACTCTGTAGATGCAAACACGCCCAACGTGCCGGTTCCCGCAGGGGGGATCCTGCGCGGAATTATAAAATCCGGCAACACGCCGTTGCCAGGTGTCACTGTGGTAGCGACGAACACGCTTACCGGCGACACTTATGCAACGGTGACCGATCTTCACGGCCAGTACGCCATGCGGATTCCCAAGAATGGCCGCTATGTGGTGCGCGCGGATCTGGCCGGGTTTGCCATCGCGACCCAGGAAGTGTTGCTGAACGCCGCGCACTCGGAGGAGATCGCTGATCTTGGTCTTACGCTGGCCTCGCGCTCGACAGCAGCCGGTGCTGCAGGCGGGCAAAATCCAGCGCAGCAATCTGGTGGAGCCGCATTGCAGAATCTTGGAAATCTGGTGCAGGCCGCCGGAATGGGCGCAGGTGGCATGCAGATTGCCGACATTGCACAGAATTCTGATATCTCCACGGAATCCGTCGCCGTGAATGGGCAGACGGGCACCGTCAATCCCTTTGCCAGCATCGACCAGTCCCAGTTGCAGCAGCGGCTGGAAGATATGCGCGCGCAGCAATCTCTCTCCCGGGTTCCCGGCCAGGGTGGCGGACGGCGCTATGGTCCTCCCGGTGGCGGCGGTGGTTTCTTCCGACGCTTTAATCCCACAAAGCCGCATGGGTCTGTCTATTATTCTGGCGGCAACTCCGCGCTGGATACGCTACCCTTTTCCGTAACCGGCGTTCCTGTGGTGCAGCCCGCGTACAACACCAACAATGCGGGATTTGTCTTTGTCGGGCCGCCACAGATTCCGGGTCTGCTCAAACCCAGCATGGCTAATTTTATGTTTCTGGGGCTGTTTATCACGCGCAACTCGAACCCGTTCAACCAGTACGCCACGGTGCCCACGCTGGCCGAACGCGGCGGAGATTTCTCGCAATACACGGGCACGGGAACCAGCGTGGTTCCCATCTACGATCCAACCACCGGACTGCAATTTTCTGGAAATAAAATTCCCGTCGGCGACATCACCACCCAGTCGCAGGCATTGCTGCAATATATTCCGCTGCCCAACCAGCCCGGCGCATTGCAGAATTTTCAGTATTTGACTACGGCGCAAAGCAACTCCACCCGCGTGGGGATGCGCTTCACGCACAACTTTGGCTCTGGCGGAGGCGGCGCGGCGTTGCCGCCTTTCCTGCGCAATCTGATGGGGCAGGCCAATCATGGACTGACGCAGAACATGAATGCCAACTTCAATTTCAGCCACGCCTCCAGCGACATGCTCAACGTCTTTCCGCAGCTAGGAGGAGCGAATCAGACCTACCAGTATTCGATCAACCTTGGCTACGTGCTGGGCTACAACCGCTGGACCTTCAATACCAGCGCCAACTTCAATCGCAGTAATTCGCAGGTCAGCAACTTCTTCACCGGGCACACCAATGTTGCGGCGAATGCAGGGATTCAGGGTCTGGGCGCCAACTCCTTCAACTACGGCGTGCCCAATGCCGTCTTCTCGCAATTCAGCGGCATGAATGAGCAAGCTCCCAGCTATCGACTGAATCAGACCATCTCCGGCTCCGAGAACATCGCCTGGACAGGCAAGGAACACAATCTGCGCTTCGGCGGAGATTTCCGTCGGCTGCATCTGAATCTGGAAGGCGGCACCAACTCCACTGGCAGCTTTTACTTCACGGGATTCGCCACGCGCCAGCCGAATGGATCTTCCACGCCGGGCCAGCAGGCATCGGGCGCAGACTTTGCCGACTTTTTGTTGGGTCTGCCGCAGGAAGCAACCGTGCAACAGGGAAGCAACACATACTATTTGCGCTCCAATGTCTGGGATATGTTTGTGCAGGATGACTGGCACGCGCTGCCGCGGCTCACCATCAATGCAGGTCTACGCTACGATTATTTTTCTCCGTACACAGAAACGCAAAATCGTCTGGCGAATATTGATTTCAACCCCGGCCTGAGCCAGCTCGCCATCGTGCTGCCCAATGGTGTTGGCCCGGTCAATGGAAAATATCCGCGCTCTCTGGTCGACCCGGATCGCAAGGATTTTTCTCCGCGTGTGGGATTTGCCTGGAGGCCCTTCGGAACCACCGTTGCGCGTGGTGGCTACGGCATCAACTACAACAGCGGCCAGTACGCGCGCTTCATTCAAAATCTGGCCTACCAGCCGCCCTTTGCGATATCGCTGACAAACATTCTTCCTGCGCAAAGCGCGCCCTCTTTGAGTCTGGCTACGGCGCTCACCAGCGCCACCACGCCCAGCGGCATCACCAACAACTTCGCCGTCAATCCCCACTACCTGCTGGGCTACGTGCAGGTTTGGAATTTTGACATCCAGAACACACTGCCTTGGAACATTGTGCTGAACGTGGGCTACAATGGCGCTAAGGGATCGCATCTCGATCTGGTGGATGCGCCCAACCGGCAGCTTACGGGCCTGCTGAATCCTGCATATCCCTCCTTCACGTATGAGGATTCCGTAGGCTTCTCGCGATTCAACGCGCTGGCCGTGAATGTGCGCAAGCGCCTGCAGCATGGCTTCTCGCTGGGCGCAACCTACACCTACTCGCATTCCATTGACAATGCCTCGTCCATCGGTGGATCGGGCGCCGTGGTCGCGCAGAATCAGCAGAACCTTCGCGCAGAAGAAGGCAACTCTTCTTTTGATATTCGACATCAGGTGGCCGGGAAGTGGCTTTTTGAGTTGCCCTTCGGTCCGGACTCTCGTTTTTTCACAACTGGCTCCTGGCTCTCGCACGCGCTCAGCAATGTTTCGATCTCCGGGACGTTTGACTTTGCTACCGGCGTGCCGCTTTCGCCCAACTACAGCGCTACCAGCAGCGACGTTGCGCGCGGTTCGGCAGGCAGCCAGCGCCCCAATCGTATTCCCGGTGCATCGCTAATGGCCGGGGGCGGCACGCTGCATCGCTGGTTCAACCTTGCAGCCTTTACGCCACCTGTCGATCCTGTCACTGGCGCGCCAGAGTATGGCAATGCCTCGCGCAACTCCATCCCCGGCCCCGGAACCGTGCAGACGAATCTGTCTCTGTCCAAGACGATACACACGGGCAGCACGCGCTCGCTGGAATTTCGCGCCACGGCCAGCAATGTCTTCAACACGGTGCAGTACGCGACCGTGGATAGTTCCATTGACTCGATTACGGCGGGACAAGTGACCTCCGCCGCGAACATGCGCCAGGTTACGATGCTGGCGCGCTACCGTTTTTAGTTTTTAGCTGAGGAAAATATGCGCTGCTTATTTCGCCGCTGCAAAGATGTTTGTATCGCGCTGGCCGTCTGCGGAGTTCTAGCCAGTCCGCTAGCCTTCGCAGCCAAACAAAACGCAGTTGCCAATGGGCAGCCTAGCACCAACGCCAACGGCACATTCACGCTAAAAATGCGCAGCGATCTGGTGCTGACCAACGTTGTTGTGCGCGATAAAAAGACGGGACAGATTGTTCAAGGATTGACGCAGAATGATTTCACCGTGCTGGAAAACGGCAAGCCGCAGCGCATTCAATCCTTCGATTATCAAAGTGTGGATGCCGTTACCAATCCCGACGAAGGGACGGTCAGCGGTCAGGTTACGCTGGGGGCGGTGCTAAATACCAATGGTTCGGTCAATCAGACAGCGCTCGAAAATCGCCGCCTGATTGTGTTGATGTTCGATATGACCTCCATGCAAGTGGAGGATTTAGGTCGCGCCGTCGCCGCCGCAAAAAAGTACGTGCAGAATCAAATGCAGCCTGCCGATCTGGTGGCGCTGGTTTCCTTTGCTACTTCCGTTAGCGTAGATCAGGATTTTACTTCGGACAAAACCCTGCTCCTGCGCGGGCTGGATCGCTACAACGGTAATGAGGGGCAGGGCCTGGCCGCAGGTGGCTCTGGCAGCACGAGCGGTGTTGCGGACACCAGCGCCTCCTACACTCCCGACGAAAATGAGTACAACTACATCAACGTTGATCTCAAGCTCTACGCCATTGCCGACATTGCGCATTCGCTGGAGCGGATTAACGCCAAGAAGTCGCTGCTATTTTTCTCTGGCGGGCTGACGCGCACCGGGATTGAGAATCAGGCATCGTTGCACGCTGCCGTCAACGCTGCGGTGCGCGCGAATCTCTCCATTTACAGCGCCGATATTCGCGGCCTGCAAGCCTTGCCGCCTGTGGGTGATTCGCAGACGGGCAGCCTGCAAGGCAATGCCGCCTATAGCGGAGCAGCCGTGCAGAATCAACTGGATTCCAACTTCGATTCGCAGGAGACGCTTTCGACACTATCTACCGACACCGGCGGCAAAGCATTTTTTGACACCAACAATTTTGCGCCTGCCTTCCAGCGGATTCAGCGCGACACCGCTGCGTATTACATGCTGGGCTTCCGCTCCACCAATCCAGCTCGCGATGGAAAATATCGGCGGCTGACTGTTCGCATCCATCGCAGCGGTGTCAAGCTGGAGTATCGCCCTGGCTATTATGCGCCCGCCGATTTCCGCCACACCACCAGCGATGATCGCGAGCGCGAACTGGACGAACAACTGAACAGCGACCTGCCTGCCACGGATTTGCTGGTGTATCTGGATGCCTTCTATTTCCGTACAGGAGAGGATAGCTTCTTCGTTCCCGTCTCGCTTATTGTGCCCGGTTCACAGATTCCCTTTACGCAGAAGAGCGATCAGGACAAGGCCACGCTGGATGTCATCGGTGTCGTCAAAAATCACGCCAATATCGAAGTGGGCAATGTGCGCGACACGGTGAAGCTGAAACTCAATACCAGCCAGCAGGCGCGACGCAAAAACATTCAATACACCACAGGCTTTACGCTTGCGCCGGGAATCTATCATCTGAAATTTGTTGTGCGCGAAAACGAAACTGGGCAGATGGGATCGTTTGAGGCTGACATCACCGTGCCCGATTACAAGAAAAGCGCTGTGAAAATCAGCTCCGTGGTGTTGTCGAGTCAGAGGGTTCCCTTCACCAAAAAGAGCACGAACCCGCTGGTACGCGACGGCGTGCAGTGGATTCCCAATATTGCTCACGTCTTTTCCGCGAACCAGCACCTCTATCTTTTCTATGAGGTCTACGATCCGGCGCGTGCGGCGGCGAAAGACAAAGCCGAAAAATCCAGCAAGCAGGCTACTACTGATGAGCCAGTGCGCGTGCTTGGCAGCGCGGAGCTGCTGGATGGCATGAAGAAGATCTACGAAACACAGATCGTTACGGCCACGCGCATCAACCTGCCGCAGCGCAATGCCGTGGCGTTTCTCTTTGATGTGCCGCTGGACAAACTGCCACCCGGACTCTACACCTGTCAGGTGACGGTGATTGACGATGCGGCGGGGGCATTTAGTTTTCCACGTCTGGCGCTGCGCGTGCGTCCGGCGGATTCAGCCAACGCTACCGCCGCGAACACTGCGACTGCCAAGACGATGCCAGGCAGTTAGTTTTTTGGTATGGATCGTAGCAAAAAAAGTCATTCTGAACGAAGGTCGCTATACGGGCAATGGCGGCAGCCGGATTGGCAACAATAGCCGCGCCGCAGATGGTATGCCTCGGTGAAGACCAGATACGGGCCATCCATATAGAAGTCGTCATCGCCGACTGCGCCTGTTTCGGTTGCATTCGAGGCGGATAAATTTGCAGGCTGCGTCGTGTCCGTCATTGCAATCCTTTATGCGGTTGCGGTGGCATCATGATTTTTTGTACGTCTGCGCAGACGCAGAATCAGTTGCTGCGGCAATGCGGAGCCAGTCGCCTGTAACACGCCCCAACTCAGCAGGAACCAGACTGCGCTGCCACAGGCAAGCAGCAGCATGTCCGCGCGATGTGTGCCAGAGATGGGCAACCTGTGCGCCAGAAGAAATATCCCTGCACCGCCAACGGTAGCGGCTAGCAGCGCTCGTCCCATCTCGGCGAACTCCAGGCCGCGCAGCGTGACCAGCTTGTAGCTATGCAGCAGCAGCGCCAGAACCACGGTCTGCACGGCAATGCCGATGTCAGAAGCTAGCGCCAAACCCACCACGCCCATGCGATGAAATAAAAATGCGTAGAGGGGAATGGATGCGGCTGCAATCAACGTGCTGGCGGCCATGGGCGTAAGCGTATTGCCGGCAGCATAGAATGCGCGCGCATAGATGGCCTGCGCGGACCACATGCAGAGCGATCCGGCGAAAATGGAAAAGTAGAGCGCGGTGGTTGTCGCGTCGGTGGCGCGAAAGGAGCCGCCGCGCAGCACCAGATCAATCGCAGGGCGGGCGAGCGCGATCATCCAGGCGGAAAGTAAAAATGAAAAGGCAAAGATACGCGTGACGGAACGATTGACCGTAGCTGCAAATTCCTGCATCTTTCCTTTGCCAGCCAGCGCAGCAAAAAATGGCAGCGAGGCTGCGCCCGCAGCCTGACCCAGCACGGCCATCGGCATACTGAAGAGCCGCTTGGCATAGCTGAGACGCGCGATGTTTCCAGCGCCAGGCGAGGCAAAGTACGACAGAATCCAAGTGTCAACGGTGACCAGCGAAACACCGATCATCAAAGGAATGGAAAGCCGTACCCACTCGCGCAGGCCGGGATGCGTCCAATCCAGATGGAAGTGAAGACGGATTCCAGTGCGATAGGCTCCGATGGCATTCAGCAGAAACCAGCCCGCCGATGCGCCAACGAGTGCTCCAATGGCCAGCGAAGAAACGCCGATGGATCGCTCCAGCAGCACCGCACCCGCGATGATGCCCACGTTGTAGAGCAGCGGCGCAATCGCCTGATAGGTAAATTGTTTGCGCACCATTTGCACCGCAGCCAGAATGCCGCCGACAAAAAAGAAAAGCTGGCCGGGCAGCAGAATGCGCGTCATGTGTGTGCAGATTGCGGCGGTCTTTGCATCGAATCCAGGAAAAAATACGCGTGTGTATTGCGCAGCGAAAACCTCTGCCAGCAGGATTGCCGCACCCAGCACCAGCAGCATGGTGCTCAGAATGACGGAGAGTGCTTCTTCGCCTTCGGCCTCTTTGCCCTGCTCGCGGTAGTGGCTCAGCAGCGTGATGATGGTAATGGAAGCTACGCCACCGACCAGCAGGTAGGTAATCATCTCCGGCAACTGGAAGGCTGCGCGGTAGGCATCGGTTTGCGAACCAGCGCCAAAGAAATAGGCAATGATTTTTTCCCGCACCAGGCCGATAATGCGCGACAGAAATGTCGAAGCCATCAGCAGCAGCGTGGCCGAAAATGCCGTGTGCGCATGCGAAAACCGCAGCCAGGCGAGCCTACGCTGCGCGCGCGCGGCGGCTGGCATAGCGGGCTGCGAATTTTCAGCTTGTTTCGTTTCGGTCATTCGTCGGTGGCATCCATAGGCTGCATCCACAGGCATGATTGTATCGGCTCGCCCCGGCCCACGCCGTGCGGGGTCTTCATCCACACTTGCAAGCATCGTGAGATATAGGTGCAGGTTCGGATGTTTCGCCATCCGCAGGCTGGTAGTAACGCGCCTCTGGCGCAGCGCAGCCGTGGCAGAGCTTTTTCTGGTCGCGCAGAATGTAACGGTCGTAGTTGATGCCCTCGCCGCAGATGGCGCAGGCGGTGCGCTCGGATTTGTAGCCGGGAAACTCCCGCGCATCCAGCGGTACGCGCACCCACTGCTCTGCAAATAAAATCTCATCGGGCAGTTCGCGATAGGCCAGCATCTGCTGCTGATTTTTATTTTCAAGCTCCGGGTGCAGTTGCCGCGCTGCGTCTTTGGAGGATTCCTTTGCGGCGATGCGAATTGCGCGGCCTGTCGAGAGATCAATAAAGGTCGCGGCCATTTTGCCCCAGTCTCGAAATTTTAGAGCGCGCTTGCCCAGCCGACAGCCGGTGACCACGGCGATAGCATCGGTCGCGCAGCGGTCGATTTCGACAAAGGTTACCAGCCGCTTGCGATCTTTACCGCGCGGATCTTCGATGCCAAGCTGCTGGCAACCTCGCATCGCCATGCGCACACCCAGCACCTGTCCGGCGCATAGATGCCCATGCGCCACTTCTGCCTCGCGCAGTAAGGTGTCGAGACTTTCCATAGTGTTGAGTATGCACCAAACGGGCTGGCTGCGGTACGATCCGCGTCCGCTAAAAGCGCAGCAGGTAGGTCATCTTCATATAGATCGTTTTGCTGTTGTTCATCAGCGAAGAATAGGTGTTGGGTAGGATCGGATCTAATGGATTGCACAGTCCGTCCTGTTCGCGTGTGCAGAGCGCGCGATTTACGTTTTCGAAATCCCCGATATAGCCAAAATAAATCGCCGTCCCAGGATGCGGCAGGTAGGTAAAGAGCGCATCGCCAAAAATATTTTTTGAGTTCGACAGATTGGTGTAGGTCGCATTGGGCTGGGTGGCAATGTACTCGCCAATCAAGTTGAAGGAGATCGCCTTGGTCATCTGGTAATTCCAGCGCGAGATCAACTCCTGATTGTCGTAGACCAGGCCTCCCGTCGTGGGATTCGTGAAATGTGTATACGTGTAGCTGTTTTGCAGATCAAGCGGGCTGACTGGCTTCACCTCCAGATTTAAATTTGGAGAAGTGACATTCGCGGGATTTGGCCCGCTACCATTTTGCGGCGAGTAGTTGACGACCGTTCCTGCATACACGCCGCCGCCCACGGCAAAGTAGGGCTTGGGCGAAGAGTAAAAATTCATGCCCTCCGTATGACTGTGGTATTTCACGTTTTCCGGCAGCGCGGCATAATCCACGGGGCGAAGACGATCCTGACCCAGGTCTACGTTGGCCGAGACAGACGTTCGATGTTGAAAATTGATGTTGTAGGCAGGATTGATGTAGAAATCGAGCGGCAATCCCGTGTGATCCCAGATGCGTTCGCTGTAGATGCCGGGGCCATGCGAGAGGATGAACCCGTGCGCAGGGCGAAAGGTGTAGCCGTAATACCCATTCGGCTCGCGCACATCAGGTCGGCGAAAGAATCCTGTATCGGTAATAAAGCCCGCAGCCGTGTCGTTGTAGGCGATCCAGGCATTTTGGTGTAGGTCAGAATAATTCACGCCCTGCTGATAGACCTGTCCACTGCAAGCGAGCGTGCCCACCTCGCAGGCCTGTTCGCCGGTCGTGCTGTTCGATAGATTCTCTGTGGCCGAAGTGATGGCTTGTCCCGTCAGCGTCCAGCGTTGATGCAGGCGTGCGCGATAATCCAATCCTCCAGCGCGATTGGAGGAGTCCAGATATTCGTGGTCGGCATAGATCACGCCAACATTGGATTGCGGGCCGATATCGCGATTTACACGCGCCAGATAAAAATGCGCGCGCGTATTAAAGTCCGGCGTGCCCGGAGGAACCGTCTGTCCGGGATTGCGATCATCTACATCCAGAATTCCCAGCGCCCACGGCCCCAGTTTTCCCGTCAGCCGCGCGCCATACTGCGGCAGCACAATGTTGTTGGTGTAGTACAAGCTGACTGGCGTCATAAAGTAGCTGCTGTTTTCAATAAAGAAGGGCCGCACTTCAGGAAAATAAGCCGGAAAGCGCTGGTTCGGCGGCGCTGGATTGTCGATGCCCACCTGGCTAAAGTCTGGATTCACCGTGGTGTCGAGCACCAGACTGTTGTGCAGAATAAACTTCGCATCCAGGCCGGCGTAGCCCTGCAGATGCTTGTCTTGAAAGTGCGGATCGAGCGGATTGACGGTGTTCAATTGGCGCAGATTGCGTGCCAGAACATACGGTTCCAACTGCCAGTTTCGTCCGTGTTCAATGTTCACGAAGCCATCGACGGCGCGCTCCTGTGTCAGGCGTCCGGCAACATTGTGCTTGACCTGCGGCCAGAAGGCATACTCGTTGGCGTGCGCGATGCCGCGCTGCAAAACCATGCCCCAGGTGCGCGTCTCGGTCGGCATGGCTTTGGCAAAATACAAACTGGAAAAGGGGATGCGCAGCAGCACGGTGTAGCCCTGCGGCGTGCGCTTGCCCCAGGTATCCCACACGGTATCGAAAGCATAATCCGAGCCGGTCTGCTCGGTGTAGAGCGCGTCGGCCTGAATGCCCAGCGCATTGGTCTTGAAGACGAAGCCGCGCCGCCGGTCGCGAAAGGTATCCAGAATCACTTCGACAAAATCGTCGTCGCCAAGATTGTCACGCGCCAGCATGTGCGCGCGAATCAGCTTGGGTGTCGCGTCTTTGCAGACAAAGGCGACAAAGAAATATTCGTGCGTGTAGCCCAGGTACGCGACTGTTGGTTCTGTTATCGGATGCCCATCCTCTGGATCGCGCTGGATGAAGTTGTCCACGCGCAGCATTTGGCGCGCCGGTAATGAGTTCAATTGCGGAGTCAGAAAATCACCGAGCCGGGGATCGCCACTGAGGTGCGGAATGTGGATGCGGGGCGTGTAGGTCGTAACGGGAAGCTGCACGGTAGCCGGTCGCGGCAGGGTTGTGTCCGGTGCATTCGGAGCGGAAACGGGCGCATCGGGCAGGCTCTCTGGCGCAGGGGTGGTTTTCGTTGTAGCGGCTTCGGTGTGAACGCTGCCCATATCGCGATCGGCCACGCACGCACGAGCCAATGTTCCCCACACGAACAGCAGGGCGAGCGATGCCGAAATGAAAAAGAACTTACGCATCAAAATTTTATTGGCTTGCGGGTGCCGGAACACGTTCGCGTGAAATCACAAAAAGCTGCGAAGAGCCTGCATCAATCTTACCTGCAATGTAGATGCACAGGCCTGTAGGTTGGACGCAGATTCTGCCAGAAAGTTAGAACAATCCTGTCTGCTTGCGCGGCATCTCAATGCCGAAGTGTTGATAGGCCAGGCGCGTGGCCACGCGACCGCGCGGGGTGCGATCCAGAAATCCAATTTGAATTAGAAAGGGTTCGTAGACCTCTTCGAGCGCGTCTTCTTCTTCGGCCAACGCAGCAGCCAGAGTGTTCAGCCCCACTGGCCCACCGTCATATTTGTCGATGATGGTACGCAGCAGGCGGCGATCCATCTCGTCAAAGCCATGCGCGTCCACATGCAGCATCTCCAGCGCAGCCATTGCCGAGGCGCGGTCAATGCGCCCATTGCCGCGTACCTGCGCGTAGTCGCGCACCCGGCGCAGCAGGCGATTGGCAATGCGTGGCGTGCCGCGCGAGCGCATGGCAATCTCCGCTGCGCCATCGTCGTCAATAGGAACCTGGAGCACCTCCGCTGAGCGATGCACGATGATGCGCAGATCGTCGTCGGTATAAAACTCCAGCCGCAGCAGAATGCCAAAGCGCGCCAGCAGCGGCGAGGCCAGCAGGCCAGGGCGCGTCGTCGCGGCGACAAAGGTGAAGGGGTGCAGATCCATCACATGCGTGCGCGCCGCTGGCCCCTGCCCGATGATAATGTCCAGCTTGTAATCTTCGAGCGCGGTGTAGAGCTTCTCCTGCAAGCCGGCCTGCAGGCGATGAATCTCATCCAGAAATAAAACCTGATGCTGTTTCAGGTTGGTCAAAATCGCCGTCAGGTCGCCCTGAATCTGCAAGGCTGGCCCGGAGGTCTGTTGAAAGCCCACGTTCAGTTCGTTGGCGATGATGTTGGCCAGCGTCGTTTTGCCCAGACCCGGCGGGCCAGAGAGCACGACATGATCCAGCGCCTCGCCGCGATTGCGTGCCGCCTCCAGCGCAATGGCGAGCTGCTCCTTGGCTTTTTGCTGCCCGATAAATTCGTTCAGCCGCTGCGGACGCAGCTTTAGCTCAAAGCTGGCATCGTCGTCCACCTGCGCGGCAGAGACGGTTCGATCCTGCTGTTGACCCGGTTTTTGCTGCGACTTTTGTTCTGGGGGCATTCATGCGGATGGTATCGCGTGCGGCAACGCCAATGCAATGGGCGCGTAGCCTCAGCTTGAAACATGAGGGGCTTGTGGAGGATCAATGACGATGTAGTTGCGAAGAAACGCGAGGAGATTTTTGGGGATATATGGGCAATGCCACCCACCGCCATCCTTCATCATACATTTCGCATGTCCGTGCTCTTTTTCCATCCATTCATATAAATCCTTGTGCGGCACAAGAAACCACTCCCGTTGGAAATAAGCTTTCTTTGGGTCTGGAAAGAGCATCCATAGGGTCCGGTTCTTATTATATTTCTTGTCCACAGTAGGGCGAGATTTCAACTGTACTGCCCGAAATTCTCCGAATGGAAACGGTTGTCCGTTGGAAAATTGTTTTGGGTCTGACTTGTCTGGGAAACGCAGGATCAAATCTTCGCCATCACGATCCGCCTCAGAACGATAGACTCGATAGCCTTTCTGAATCAGAAGTGCGGCGGCCTCCGCGCGATTGGCTGCCTCGGTTTCTTCCGTGTTTCGTTTTTCCATAGAACCTCGTTCGGGGATGTCGTGAATACGGGCTGATAGTAGACCTGGAAATGGGAATTGTCATCCTGTTGCATCTGCTATCTTCCGGTAGACTCTTCTTTGGTTCTCCATGCGCATCTTCTCCCTTGAAATCGGACGCCCGCAGCGCATCGCCGCGCTGCTGCTGCTTTTTTTTGCCGCGCAGTGTCTATGGGTCATCCAGCACCAGCAGCTTACGGAGCAGGATTACCAGTACGCCCGCTGTGGCCGCGAGATTTGGGAGAAACCCTCGCCACTTGCTGGCTACTTCACCTCCTGCGGCAACCTGCATGACGGCACCTTCGCCTATCGCGCCGCCGGATTGCCGCTGACCGTGCAGCGTATCGTCACCGGGCAATCGGCCAGCGCTTCTACCTGGGAATCGCGCCATGTTCTCCACTTCGTCAATCTGCTGCTGCATCTGCCGTTTGTTTTTTTTGGCGTGTGGCTGGGCGGCGCGCTCTGGTGGGTGGCGCGACGCATGTACGGCAATCTTGGCGGAGCCTTCGCGCTCGCGCTCTATTGCTGCTCCCCGGAGATGATCCGCGCCTGCCTGCGACCCAACAATGAAATTCTCGCGGCGTGGGGCATGTATGGCATCATCTACACGGCCATCGGCGTGGCCCATTCCATGCAGGGGCCACTGCATCGCTGGCGGCCACGGATTGCGCTGCTGATGTTAGCTTTGGGGCTGACGGCGATGGCGCACATTGCTGCGGCCATTGCGGGCCTGCTGCTGGCGCTGGCCTTCATGCTCTATCTGGCGGAGGGTCGTCGCGCCCAGGTGCTCTGGGTGACACTGCTCGCAAGCCTCGGCGCGCTGCTGATTCTGTTTGCTTCCTACACCTTCAATGCAGACGCTTTCAGCTATGTTTTCCAAAGCGCCGCCGGACGCTTCTGGTTTTCGCTGGAGGACGCTCGCCGCATGTTCACCAGCCTGCCCAGCGCGGGCGTGACCATTGCGGCAGGTACGGCGCTGGCCTTGTATGCCATTCATCGCCGCTCGCGCTACTTTGGCAACACGGCACCGCTGCTGGTAGCGGCATTGTTGTTGTGTCTGGAGACCACGGGTGTTCGCTCTGAGCCGTGGATCTGGGCACTGCCGTTTCTGCTGACCTTTACCGGAGGCATATTCGCCGACCTCCTGGAATCGCGCCAGCCGCACGTTTCCCGCTCGGTTTGCTGGCTGGCCGGGGCCATCCTCGTTGCGCAGGCCGCGCTCAGCCTAGTCAGTCTCCCGCTGCTGGTTCAGTAATGGCTGTAGATTCAGAAGGTTAGGGCAGCATCAAATTTCCTGATTTCCGATCCAATTCGCGCCCCGTAACTGGCTCCGACACGATATCCTAGAGATACAACTGCATCGTGGAAATTTCGCGGTCTTTCACCAGTCCAACGTTCGCGGTAGACATACAAGAAAAGGCTCATGGCAGACGATCAGAACCCACAACTTCCCCTCGGCAACGGCAGCAATGGCAATGACGGCAATACTCCCGGCAATCCCACCGGCCCCGGCGCATTGAACCTGATTCCGATCAACATTGAAGAGGAGATGCGCCATTCGTATCTCGACTATGCCATGTCGGTCATCATTGGGCGGGCATTGCCCGACGTGCGCGATGGCCTGAAGCCGGTGCATCGCCGCGTGCTGTACACGATGCACGAGATGGGCTTGCAGCACAACAAAAAATACACCAAGTCCGCCAAGATTGTCGGCTCCGCGATGGGCCAGTACCATCCGCACGGCGATGCGTCGATCTACGACACATTGGTGCGCCTGGCGCAGCCCTTCTCCATGCGGTACACGATGGTGGATGGCCAGGGAAACTTTGGCTCCGTTGATGGCGATCCGCCTGCCGCGATGCGTTACACCGAGTCGCGACTGACCCGGCTGGCCGGAGAACTGCTGGCTGACATCGACCAGGACACCGTCGATTTCACGCCGAATTACGACGAGAGCACCACCGAGCCAGTCGTGCTGCCTGCGCGCATTCCGAATCTTATCGTCAATGGATCGAGCGGGATCGCCGTCGGCATGGCCACCAATATTCCGCCGCATAATTTGACGGAAGTCATCAACGCGGCCATCGAGATGATCAACAATCCGCAGGCCGGATTGCTGGAAGTGATGCGCCATGTTCAGGGGCCAGACTTTCCCACCGGCGGCTTCATCTACGGGCGCAGCGGCATTCTGGAGGCCTATCGCACAGGCCGTGGCCGCTTTCTGATGCGCGCCAAAGTCGCGATGGAAAACATTACGCAGGGCCGTCAGGCCATCATCGTTACGGAGATTCCGTATCAGGTGAACAAGTCCAAGCTGATTGAGCGCATCGCCGCGCTGGTCAACGAAAAAATCATCGACGAGATCAGCGATGTGCGCGATGAGAGCGACCGCGACGGGATGCGCATAGTCATTGAGCTGAAGCGCGGCGCCGAGTCGCAGATTGTGCTGAACCAGTTGTACAAGCACACGCAGATGCAGGAGAGCTTCTCGATGATCTTTCTGGCCGTGGTCAACGGCCAGCCCCGCGAGATGGGCCTGCCGACGGCTATCCGCCATTTTCTCGATCATCGCATTGACGTGGTGCGCCGCCGCACCGCCTTCCTGCTGCAAAAGGCGCGGGATCGTGAGCACATTCTGCTGGGCTATCAGATTGCGCTCGACCATCTGGATAGCGTCATCAAAATTATTCGTGGATCGTCCTCCCGGCCCGACGCACGCGAAGGGCTGTTTCAGTATTTTTCTGGCAAGTCCATCCAGTTGAACGGCAGCGAACTGCGCGGCGTCAAACTGGATGCTGCCAAATACGGCATTGACCTGTCTCAGTCCACCGTGGCATCGCTCGTCCTGAGCTATCGCCAGATTGACGCGATTCTCGAATTGCAACTCTATCGTCTGACGCAGCTTTCCATTGACGAATTGCTGAGCGAGTTGAAAGAAGTTCGCGACCGCATTGCCGAGTTTGAATCGATTCTGGCCAGCGAGAAGAAGCTGCGCGCTGTCATCGTCAAGGAACTCGAAGCCGTCAAGAAAGATTACGGCGACGAGCGCCGCACGCAGATTCTAGACGAGAGCGCCGAGTTGCAACTGGAAGACCTGATCGCCGACGAACAGGTCGCCGTCACCATCTCGCATTCTGGATATTTGAAGCGCACGCCTATCACCACCTATCGCCAGCAACGGCGCGGCGGGCAGGGGCGCATGGGCATGAAGACGCGCGAAGAGGATTTTGTCGAGCAGTTGATTGTCGATTCCACGCACGCCTACCTGCTCTGCTTTACAAATACGGGCCGCGTCTACTGGCTCAAGGTCTACGAGATTCCCGACATTGGCGCAGCCGGCAAGGGCAAGGCGATGGCCAGCCTGCTGAACCTGCAACCCGGAGAAAAAGTCTGCACCATTCTGGCCGTGCGCAATCTGGAAGAGGAAGGCAAGTTCATCTTCTTCGCCACGCGCAATGGCACGGTCAAACGCACGCCGCTCAAGGATTTTTCCAACGTGATGGCCAAGGGCATCATCGCCATCGGCGTGGATAAAGAAGATGAGCTGGTTGTCGTCCGCATCACCGATGGACAACAGGTTGTCTTTTTGGCCACGCACGAAGGCATGGCCATTCGTTTCGAGGAAAATGATGTGCGCTCGATGGGCCGACCGGCCTACGGCGTGCGCGGCATCGACTTGGGCAAGAACGACTACCTGGTTGGTGCTGCTGTCACGCCGCTGGAGCGCAAGAAGACCGGCGCGGGCGCGGATTGTGCCTGTCTCATTCTCTCTATTACCGAGCAGGGATTCGGCAAACGCACCGACGTGGACGAGTATCGCCTGCAAACACGCGGCGGCAAGGGCGTCATCAACGTCAAGACCACCACGCGCAACGGTAAGGTCTCGTCGATTCAGTTGGTGGATGAATCGAGCGAGCTGATGGTCATCAGCCAGTTTGGCAAGATCATCCGCATCGACACTAACACGATTCGCGCCGCGGGCCGCTCCACGCAGGGCGTCAAGCTGCTGAATCTGGAAGGTGGCGACAAGGTGGGCGCTGCGGTGGTGATTCCGCCGGATGAAAAAGAAAATGGCGGCGAGAACGGCACGCTACTGCAATAATTTTTCGTCGTAATAGAAAAATGTCGCAGCAGGGGATTTCCCTTCGCTGCGGCGTTTTTTTGCTCATGAAGGGGGTCATTCTGAACGAGCGCAGCGAGTGAAGAATCCAGAGAATCTCCGCTTAGACAAGACTGCGGGCGGTGTAATTCCCAGGTCTCAAAATCGAGACCTGAGGCACCCGGCATCTTGTCTCGACGCAGCCGCCTCTATTTTTTGATTGGTGGCGGGTAGCGTTGCAGCATTTTGAAGATAGACATGGCCACCTGCTTCTCTTCTTTATCGCCACCGGAGGCGATGTTGTCCTCCGTGGCCTGGCCGCGCCAGACCAGATTATGAGTTCTAGCATCGGTCATGTCCAGGGTCAGGATGCCAATAGTACGCGGGTGCTGTCGGGTGCTGGCCAAGCCTGGGCCACCCCATCCCAAGCCCATACCACCCCAACCCCAACCACCCCATCCACCACCCCAGTAAGTGGTCTGCGTGTCCATCGCCCCCTGGGTTAGAAAGTAGTATTGCACCAGCAGATCCGGGGATTGCACGGAGGAGACCTGTTGCAGGCCTTTCTTTTTCGTCAGCGCGTAGTTGACGTACTCATCCACATACTGACGATAGAAGGGGTGGTTGGTGTCCTTGCTGGGAATCCACTCGTAGGTTTTGTACGAGGAGAAGGGCGCGTCCAGTCTCCAGTTGGCGCGGATGCTCTGCGCGCACAGGGTTGCAGGCAGCGCCGCGAGGCACAGTGTCAGCGAAAACAGAAAAATAAAATATCGACGCAGCGTAGGTGTATTCATATCGCTCATTCCATTTCTTGAAGCCCTTAGCGCTTCTGGCAAAAGGGCCGTCCATTCCTGACAGAATGGACGGATTGCCTGCAAATTTGTAAGCAACCTTCATCAAAATTTTCTTCAACAGAGGCAGCGGGCGTTGCGAACCGTCCTCCGACTCTCGGCAGCATTTTACGGCGTGGAGCCGTGCAGCGTACAGTCCCACCCTTATCGCTTGTCCCGACAGTAAAATGAAACGATGATCCAATTCAGAATCGCGCGGCCGTGTGCAGCGGGCGCGTACCTGGTCAAGCACTCCCCACTGGCGGGTTCCATGCGATACGCTCCAAGTAGTTGCGATGCATAGAACAATTTCCAAGTCGTTTTCTTTTCGCGCAATGCGCTGGTTTTTCTGCCTTGCGTTTTGTCTGTGTGTGATGCCCCTGGCCTCTCTGGCGCAGGCAGCGACGCCAACGACACATTCCCGAACTCATGCACGGTCGCATCGCAGCCGTCGCGCGCGCTCTGTTCGCGCTGCGCGCATCACAGCCCGTCATCGCCGAGCCGCGCATCTGCAACGCATTCGGCAATCTCGTTTGCGGCAAACCCGCACGCGGCAATCTGGCACGAACCGCGCGAATTCGCGCCAAACTTATTTGCGACAGGCCTATGCGCCCGCATCAACCTTGATAGCCGCATCCGATGCCCAGAGTGCAGCAACCGCGCCAGACGATCCTGACTCCGCGATTGATGCAGCGAGCAGCACGTATGTTGCACGCAACACAGCCTCCGCGCAGCCGTTGGTGGTTCCTATTCCACGGTATGTTCCGGCTCCTCTGCGTGGTTCCCACGATGTGCTGGTTCACCAGAACATTATTGCGGATGTCGAAGGACTGGGCCGCATTCAGAATGACGCGCAGATTCACGAGATGCTGACCGAGCGGAGTTTGGTTGCGCTCCCAGTTGGGGCCACGCTGCGCGTCGATCCGCGACTACCTGTCAACCGTCGCTATTGCCGTCCGTGGACTGCGGATTTTTTAACGAATCTTGCGCGGGCACACGAGTTTTTGTTTTATCGTCCGATTCAGGTCAACTCCGCCGTGCGCACGGTGCAGTTTCAGGAGCACCTGGAGCGCGTCAACGGCAATGCCGCACCCGCCAGTGGCGATACGGCCTCGCCGCATCTGACTGGCCAGGCTGTCGATATTGGCAAGAAAGGGATGTCGCGGCGCGAGATTGCATGGATGCGCGCCTATCTGGGAGAGTTGCAGGACGCAGGCAAGCTGGATGTTGAAGAAGAATTTCAGCAGTCCTGTTTTCACATCTCTGTCTACCAGACCTACGAGCCGACGGCGCTGCCTTCGATGCAGCCTTCCAGAAACTTGATAGCGCGTGCCGATGTGCCTCGTGCTGTTGTCTCGGCGTACACCGCGCCCCGCGCTGTACCGCATCGCGCCTCCTTGCGCAGCCATCGCGCGGCCCGCCGCCGCCG
>OLLR01000074.1_pt1 | contig 46621 bp, 41 predicted proteins | sample 1604601 | NCBI WGS metagenome assembly OLLR01 (sample SAMEA104055725, study PRJEB20765) | soil metagenome | biome: Arctic tundra; feature: Polygonal ground; material: soil | place: USA | collected 2011-09 | depth 0-0.5 m | reverse complement strand
TTCGCTTGAGTGGAAAAGTGTTCCAGACTAAGCTGATCGCATGCCCTTGGGACTTAGGCGATTTCAAGAATCCGGCCAAGTTCACTTCATAACATTCTGCTGCTATCGTCGGCGAGGGTCATTCATCGATGCGGCAGCCAGGTATACGTTTCAAGTTGCGCTGGAACGGGTTCGAAAAAGTTTTGGGATGTGCATTTACGGCTATGTTGTCATGCCGGAACACGTCCATCTGCTCCTTGGCGAACCCAAACACGCCAAACTTTCGGACGCGATCAAATCGCTGAAGCAGGGCGTGTCGCGCAGATTGATCGGCGGGGCCGAGCACTTTTGGCAGAAGCGCTACTATGATTTCAATATTCGGGATACTCCGCAGCATGTTGAAAAGCTGCGATATATTCATCGGAATCCGGTGCAGCGGGGATTGTGCGAACGCCCGGAAGATTGGGAGTGGAGCAGCTTTCGCCAGTATGCGACAGGCTGCGAAGGACAGGTGGAGATCGAATGCGAGTGGACGGCAAGAAAGCGCGAACGGGCTGCGGGGTCATTCGATCCGCCACGCGAATTGCCCCATTCAAGCCAAAAACAGGCTTGAATGGGCCACCAGTCACCAGCCCAGCCGTGGATTTTAACCCTTCCGCTCTGTTGGGGACTCCTTGATTAGGTAGTCAATCAAAGGCCCTTTCTCATCTGGCTCCTTCATCCTTTCTCTAGGAGATTTTCCCGCTGTTGCCTTCTTGAGTGCTTCTTGAAAAATCTCTGAAGGTGACTTTGGACGCTCATTCATAAACAGCTTCCTCCCTGGAAGCTGTCAGCTAGAGTATCAAATAGCCGACGGTGGCCCATTCAAGCCCGATTCTGGCTTGAGTGGGATAGAAACCCTGCACGTACCCCATTCAAGCTGCTTTTCGCTTGAGTGGAAAAGTGTTCCAGACTAAGCTGATCGCATGCCCTTGGGACTTAGGCGATTTCAAGAATCCGGCCAAGCTCACTTCATAACAATTCGATGCGCCACGCGAATTGTCCCACTCAAGCCAAACAACGGCTTGAATGGGCCACCAGCGAGTCCTTATCTCCGCCTGAACAGCCAGTCCCATGTGCCCCAAGCGGGCAATTATATATTTGCCGCACAAGATTGATTGGGCGGACAATGGGGTATGCTTCTACATTTTCTCAGGCTGCTTGCGCGGGCGTTCGTCTCGGTTCCTGGAGCACTTGGATCGACCTGGCTCGGGATTGTGTTCCCTGTTGCTATCGCATTGCTCGGGGAACTTATCGGCGTCTTCCTTTTTGGGTGGGCGGCGATGAAACAGAACTGGAGACGCACCACCGGTATCGGATTTGCTGCATTGGGGATCGGCTATACAATTCTGTTTCTGATTATGGTCATTTCGACGACCTATACCGATCACGTGAATCTCGTCGCAACTGTAACGGGCTTCAAGAACCGTTTACAGGAAGCACAGACCGCTCTGAATCAGAGCGTTTCGGCGGTCACAAAGGAAAAGGATGAAGAGATTGGCAAGTTAAAGGAGAATTGCGCCTATCAGAGCGGAGCCGCAGGAGCATTCCAGGAGCAGATCGGCGGCCTTCAGGGGCAACTAAATGCCTGCATAGTCCAACAAAAAGAAGTGCCCATAATCAGGAGCTTTATGATCTTCAGAGATGCGCGTCCAGGGGTTCCTAGAATGGAGTATTTTTTGACTACCAATGTGGTCCGTACGCCAGCAAAATTCGTCATGAGTTGCGACATCCCAATTGCGGATTCCTCAGTTTCCCCCATGACTGAAACCGGAGCAAGTACTTCATCGATTGGGCAGAACCGGATATCCGCGAATTCAGTGAAGGTAGACATGGAATCCCCCGCATGGTCCCCGGCAAGCCCACTAGGGGTGATAATATACTTCAACCCGCCGGTAAGTGCGATGCCCCGGTGTTCTTTTTCAGCAGATTGATCGAAGAAGGAGTGCCGGGCGATCGGGTGCCCCACGTCTCGCTCGAGACCTGGGAGTTGCCTGGACGGCCAGTCCCTACAGCCAGTGCCGCAGCGCCAGCACAATCAGAGCCGCGTATACTCCCGCCGCCACATCATCCATCATGATGCCAAAGCCGGAGTGCATCCGGTCAAACTGCCGTGCCGGAGCGGGCTTCCAGATATCCAAGCCGCGAAAGAGCAGGAAGGCCAGCAGCCACTCCTGCCAGCGCAGCGTAGCCGCAGCCAGCGCAATCCATTGCCCTGCAACTTCATCCAGCACCACAAAGCTGGGATCGTCCGTGCCTGCCTCGCGCGAAACAATACTCGCCGCAGGAATGCCAATCACAGTCGCAAGGATGCCCGCCGCCAGCGTTGCCAGGCTCAGCTCGCCGTGCGAGAGCGGACTCCAGCGCGCCGCCGCCAGCCAGAGCAGCAGCGCCGCCGCCGATCCCCAGGTTCCCGGCCCAGGACGCAGAAATCCTGCGCCAAAAAATGTCGCCAGCGTCCAGGCCCAGCCTGTTCGCGGCGTGTTTGTTGGCGTTCGCTTCATATTCGTAGCGGGGGTGTGTTTAGGATTCGTCATCGTCCTGCCGACCTTGCCCGCGTTGCAGTTGTGCTGCATCCAGACCTTCGAGTACTTCAGGGTCGAGAATCTGCGAAGAGATACGGTACGCTCCGCTGGCCCATTTGCCCAGATCAATCAGGCGGCAGCGTTCGCTGCAAAATGGCAGGTTCGGATCATCCAGCAGGACAATTGTGCGACAGGTTGGGCAGCGCAATCCCGATGATTTTGCAGCGTCAGAAGAATTCGAATTTGGCATGATATTTCCCTAAAAAAACGCGTAAAAACGATCGTTTTTGATGTATTTTTGACTGTTTTTTGCTTATTTTTAGTCAGTTTTTTAAGAAATTACTCTGGCTACCAGATCGTAATCATGCGCCTCGGTCACTTCGCAGCGATAGAAGCGTCCAGTTTCCAGCGTCGTATGTGGTCCAAAATCATTTACATAGACCAGGCCATCAATCTGCGGCGCGTGCCGTTCGCTACGTCCCTGCCACAACAGCGGCGTCTCTTCGGATTCGCCTTCGATCAGCACATCCATCGTCTGGCCCACCAGCATTGCCTTGGCCTTGCGACTGATTTTTTGTTGCTCGCGCATCAGTCGATTTTGCCGCGCGGTAATCGACCGCTTGGGAACTTTTCCATCCAGCGCATAAGCCGCCGAGCCTTCTTCGTCGGAGTATTGAAAGACGCCCAGCCAGTCAAAGCGCGCTTCTTTCACAAAGTCCAGCATCACGTCAAAATCTTCTGCCGTCTCGCCGGGGAATCCAGCGATGAACGAAGTCCGCAGCGCAATCTGCGGCATCACGGCGCGCGCGCGTTCCAACATCTTTAGAAAAATCTCCGCGCCGCCACCGCGCTTCATGCGCTTCAACACCGCAGGCGAGGCATGTTGCAGCGGCACATCCAGATATTTGCAGATGTTGTCATGCCGCGCCATCGTCTCCAGCAAGCGCGCTGTCACCTTGTTCGGATAGGCGTAGAGAAAGCGCAGCCAGCGCAGGCCGTCAATCTTCGCCAACGCATCCAGCAACTGCGCCAGACCATCCGTCAGGCCCAGGTCTTCGCCGTAGCAGGTGGTGTCCTGGCCAATCAGCGTAATCTCCTGCACGCCTTCGGCAACCAGCCGCTGCGCCTCGGCCACGACAGATTCAAATCTTCGCGAGCGAAATTTTCCGCGCAGCTTGGGAATGATGCAGAAGCCGCAGGGATGGTCGCAGCCCTCGGCGATTTTGATGTAGGCCGAGGCGTGCAGCGTGGTGCGCAGTCGCGGCGTGGTTTCGTCATACAGATAATTCGGCAGATCGGCGAGAGCGCCATCCCAGCCTTCACGCGAAAAACGTCCCTGCGCCTCGCGCGCATCGCCTTCGGCGCGAGAGGTACGCACGGTCTGCGAGGCTTCAGTCGTCGTCAAAATGCGAAAGGGCGAATTTCCGATAGAGGGCTGTGTTAATCCCGCCGCAGCAAGAATACCTTCCAGCTCGCCGGTGCCAACCACGGCATCCACCTCTGGGATATTTTTTCGGATTTCATCGCGATAGCGTTCCACCATGCAGCCAGCAACCACCAGACGCTGCGCGCGGCCTTCGGTCTTCAGACGCGCCATCTCCAGAATCGTGTCCACGGATTCCTGCTGGGCCTTGTCAATAAAGGAGCAGGTATTCACCACCAGCACGTCGGCGCTGGCCGCGTCGGATGTAATCGTCGCGCCCGCCTGTTGCAGCATGCCCATCATCACTTCACTGTCCACAAGATTCTTGGGGCAGCCCAAGCTGACAAAGCCAATTCTGGTGGTGGAGGGAGATTGGGGCAGGATCGCGGCTGTGTCTGGTAGCGTCTTCGGCAGCGTGTTCGCGAGCGCGTCTGCGTGCGTGTTGGCGGTTAAAAGAGTCACCTCTTCATTCTATCAACCGTGCTGCCAATATCTCCGTTTGCGGCCTGACGAGAGGGCTTTTCCAGTGATATCATCGAATGTGTGCCGGGTCCTACGCGACGCAATCCCGCCAACCCCGCCAGGTCCGGAAGGAAGCAACGGTAACGGGCCAGTGCGTGTGCAGTAGGATCCCCGGTACATATTTCCCGCCTCTCAATTCCATTTTTCTGCGCACCGTTTGTGCTGCTTCTGCCCAGACCGCGCCGCCTCTGCATAGACATCGCGCTCTCCCTGCGTAACAATACGGTTTGGTTTCTATCACTGGGAGGAATCCATTGAATCTTGATCCTCGTCCGCGCTCGCTTGTCCGCGCGCGGATTAGCGCCCTGGGCACCTACGTTCCGCCACGCATTTTGACCAACGCCGACCTGGAAAAGATGGTCGATACCAACGACGAATGGATTGTCACGCGCGTTGGCATTCGCGAGCGCCACATTGTCGAGAAGGGCGTTGCCACCAGTGATCTGGCGGTCGAGGCGGCGCGCAAGTGCCTGGCCGAGCGTGGCATCGGCCCTGAAGAAGTTGAGGTGATTATCGTCGCTACAGTGACGCCGGATATGTTGTTTCCCTCGACAGCCTGCCTGGTGCAGCACAAGCTGGGGGCGGTTGGCGCGTGGGGTTTTGATCTTGCTGCCGCGTGCAGCGGCTTTCTCTACGCCCTGCAGGTAGGCGCCAAGTTGATTGAAACCGGCGCGCACAAAAAAGTGATGGTCATTGGTGCCGATGTTATGTCCTCAATTATCAACTACAAAGACCGCACCACCTGCGTGCTCTTTGGCGATGGCGCGGGAGCCGTGTTGCTGGAACCAGCCGACGACGACACCACAGGAATTCTCGACTACGCGCATGAGATTGATGGTTCTGGCAGTTGCTCGCTCTTTATGCCTGGCGGAGGCAGCCTGCACCCGACCTCGCATGAGACCGTCGATCAGAACATGCACTTTGTGCATCAGGAAGGCCAGGCCGTCTACAAGTTTGCCGTGCGCAAAATGGTGGAAGCCACAGAAACAGTTTTGCAGCGCAACGGCATGAAGGTTGCTGACCTCGATCTGCTGGTTCCGCACCAGGCCAATCGTCGCATCATCGACGCGACGGTGGAGCGGCTGGGTCTTGACCCCTCGCGGGTCGTCATCAACATTGATCGTTTCGGCAACACGACTGCGGCGACGATTCCGCTGGCTCTGCAAACAGCACGCGAAGAACATCATTTGAAGAATGGGGATCGCGTGCTGCTGGTCTCAGTCGGCGCGGGATTTACTGTCGGCGCCTGCCTGCTTCGCTGGCAGATGTAGGATTCGCAGACGCGGATGAAAAGCTCTCGTACCTGTGCCGCTACCGGCGCTGGCGGAAGAACTGTCGTAGAAGTTCGCTGCATTCTTCTGCCAGCACGCCGCTCTGCACCTGCATCTGGTGATTGAGCTGTGGGTGGTTCAGTACGCTGAGCACGCTGCCTGCCGCACCTGCCTTGGGGTCAGCGGCACCATAGACCAGACGCGAGAGCCGCGCATGGATCATCGCTCCGGCGCACATGGCGCAAGGTTCCAGCGTGACGTAGAGCGTGCAGCCCTCCAGTCGATAATTGTTCAGGGATTTTCCCGCCGTGCGCAGCGCAACCATCTCCGCGTGCGCGGTGGGATCGCTGTCGCGCAGGACGCGATTCTGCCCAAGCGCGAGGATCGTTTCATCCGGGCCGACAATCACCGCGCCAACAGGAACCTCGCCCGCCTCAGCGGCAAGCCGCGCCTGCACCATGGCCGCGCGCAGAAATGTTGCATCGTTGGCAGAGATCGCCGCATTCGTTGTAGCTGGGTTCATTGCGGGTAGTCTACGGCGCGGGCTGCTGTTGTGTCATGCAGTGCAGCGCGCCCAGGCCCCAGATGAAGTCCACGCAGTGAATGCCGACAATCTGATGCCATGGAAACAGAGAAGCCAGCGTGTTGAGCGCGACGCGGTCGTTGGGATCGTTGAAGGTGGGCACAAGAACCAGTCCGTTGGCGATGTAAAAATTCGCGTAGCTGGCGGGAAGCCGCTGGTCTTCAAAAACTACGGGCGCGGGCAGGGGTAGCGCAACAACGCGATAGGGCTGGCCGTGCAGCGTGCGCGCACTGCGCAGACGGTCAAGATTTTCCGCCAGCGGCGCATGGTTTTCGTCGTCTGGATTCGCCTCCACGGAAATTACAATCGTCGTCTCGTCCACAAAACGAGCCAGATCGTCGATGTGTCCGTGCGTGTCGTCCCCGGCAATGCCACGGTTCAGCCAGAGTACCTGCTCAACGCCAAGATACTCGTGAAAGCACTGCTCCAACTGCTGGCGCGACACGCCAGGGTTGCGCTGCTGCACTGCGCTGAGCAGACATTCTTCCGTCGTTAGCAGAACGCCCGCGCCATTCACGTCAATGCTGCCGCCTTCGAGCACCACGCGATGTTGTTTCCCCTTATCCAGCGCGATCTCCGGCGTCCATTCCGGCAGATGCAGCAGCTTTGCCACGCGGGAGGGGATTTTGTCGTCGTGCTGCCAGTCGTCATACTTGGCCCAGGCATTGAACTTCCAGTTCGTAATGGCAACCGGAGCCTCCTGCCCGCTTGGCCTGCTCTGACGAACAAAGATCGGCCCGGAGTCGCGTGTCCAGACGCGATTTGTAGGCCAGGCATGGAAGTGTACGCGGGAAAGCGCTACGCCATTGCGCGCCAGAATCTTTTGCGCACGCTTCTTTTCTGCCGCGTCGCTGATAAGAATGTGGACATCTTCCACACGCGCCAAATGGCGCACGATCTCCGCATAGACCCACGGGATGGGCTGAAACTTCCCCGGCCAGTCGGTAGGATTGTGCGGCCAGGCGATCCAGGTCGCGGCGTGCGGATGCCACTCTGCGGGCATGGAGTAGCCCAGGGAACGTGGCAGGGAGCGCGGGGTTGCATCAGGAGAAAAAGTAGATTTCGGCATCGTGGCTTTGATCGTCGCTTACGTATCGAGAAACCGTTGCGTGATGGGCGCGTAGGCATCAATGCGTCGATCGCGCAGAAAAGGCCAGTTGCGGCGAGTCTCTTCGATCAGCCGCAGATCAATCTCGCCAAGCAAAATCTCTTCGCCATCGTGCGATGCCTGCGCCAGAATGCGTCCAAAGGGATCGGCAAGAAATGATCCGCCCCAGAACTCCAGTCCATCGCCGCTCATGCGGTTGCCGCGCACGTCGCCCTGCTCGTGGCCCACGCGATTGACCGCAGCGACATACACTCCGTTGGCAATGGCGTGCGAGCGCTGGATAGTCTGCCACGCGCTGTATTGCGCCTCGCCATACTCGGCCTTCTCCGCCGGATGCCATCCAATTGCCGTCGGATAGAACAGTACATTCGCGCCTTGCAAGGCAGTCAGGCGCGCGCCCTCTGGATACCACTGATCCCAGCAGACCAGAACTCCAATAGAACCAGCTTGGAGATTGAAGCTGCGAAATCCCAGATCGCCCGGGGTGAAGTAAAACTTTTCGTAATAGAGCGGATCGTCCGGGATGTGCATCTTGCGATAGAGGCCAGCCAGCGATCCATCCTGCTCCAGAATAGCTGCGGTGTTGTGATACAGGCCCGCTGCGCGGCGCTCGAAGAGGGAAGCGACGATGGCGACCTTTTCTTCGCGCGCGACGGCGGCCATGCGCCTGGAACTGGGGCCGGGGATGGATTCAGCTAGGTCGAAGAGTGCGTGATCTTCGCGCTGGCAGAAGTATTGCGTGCAAAAGAGTTCTGGCAGGCAGACGACGCTGGCTCCCATGCGTGCAGCCTGGCGAACCAGATCGGCGGCCTTGTCCAGATTGGCATCTGGATCGGCAGAGCAGGACATCTGCACCAATGCGACACGGAAATTTTCGCGGCTCATACGGTTCTGTCCTGCTCCAAAGATTCAGATTTGCAGCGTTACTCGAAAATCAAAATGGCGGCGGCGATGGTGGTCGTCCACAAACCGCGCTTGTCGCCAATGGCAGTTTGCGTCACGTTGGCCGTGCGCACAATTTTGTTGGAGATGCGGTAGGTTTCCTTTTTCTCATCCCAGCTTTTGTCGGGATCGAATTCGACATTCAGCGTGGTCGCCAGCATCTCTGCGGCCAGTTCTTCCGCGTAATCGCCAGCCTGGTCTTCGGCCTCGCCAAAGCTGTGATGCTCGCTCAGATATCCATACATGTTGCGATCCGTCGGGATGGCTACGCCGATGCTCGACGCAATCAGGCGATGCGGTTCCCGCGTAGAATTTTCCGCGACCACGGCAAACACAACCTCGCCGGGATGGAGATACTTCAGTCCATCTTTGCGTGAAATCAGTTTGGCCTGTGGCGGAAAAATGGAGGAGACCCGCACCAGATTCTGTGCCGCGATGCCGGCATCACGAAGAGCCAGCTCAAATGAAGTGAGACGTTCCTTATGTTTCCCGACGCCCTTGGTAAAGAAAAGACGCTTCGGGACCATGCTTTTGCCCAATTTTTGTTCCTCCGGTCGGCGGCCCGATCCAGTACCGCCCGCTTCAAAATAACACAGATTTGCCCGCTCTCCTGCTCGATGGTCACAGAATTTACGGTGCCTTTACAGGATACGGCAGATATTGGACTTTCGGGGGGAATCACCTCAAGGAAAACTGGGCAGAATTTACCGGGAAGCGGAGACTTTTATGGGTGAAGATTCTGCGGTGGTCAAAACCGCGCGCTTGGAGCGATGGGCGGGCTGGGCCTGCTGGGCAATTTCAATAAATGCTTTGGCGGCCCGGCTCAGGGACTTGTCTTTGCGATAGACCAGCGCCAGATCGCGCTCAATGCCTGTGTCCGCAAGCTCCATGACAGCCAGCAGACCGGCTTTGCGGTCGGCAACGGTGTTCGATCTCGCTAGAAAGCCGACTCCAACTCCCGCAGCCACAAAGCGCTTCAGCAGCTCGCTGGAGTCCAGTTCCATCGACACATCCACCTTCAATTGATGGCGAAAGAAAAGCTGATCGATCGTGTCGCGTGTGCGCCCCTGCTTGGGCAGCAGCAGCGGATACTGTGCAATTTCTTCCAGCTTCACCTTTCCGCTGCGGATCAGCGGATGGTGTGGCGGAGTAATCAGCACCATTTCATCTTTATGGATGGGCAGCACGGTCAGTCGCGGGTCGTTAACGGGAATCGAGACTGCGCCAAAATCAACCTCCTGCGAAAGCACGGCCTCCAGCGTCCCGGCGCGCTCATTGCGCGCAATGGAGACGGCAACGCGAGGGTATTGCTGCTTAAACTCCGCAAAAACCTGGGGCAAAATGTAGAGGCAGGTGGCCTCATTGGCGCTGACCACTAAATCGCCACGTGGCGTGCGTTCCAGGTCGGCAACGGCTCGGATAATGTTGCGTTTGGATTGCAATGCCTGCTCAGCATATTGCAGAAAGAGCTTGCCGCCTGCGGTCAGCTTGACCCGGCCACCGGAGCGATCAAAAAGGCGAGCGCCGATTTCGGTTTCCAGCGCGCGAATCTGCGTGGAGATGGCAGGCTGCGTCCGAAAGAGCTTTTCCGCTGCGCGCGAAAAGCTGGAGGAACGCGCAACCTCCAGAAACGCTTTGAGCTGCTCGAAATCCATAAGGTGACTGCCCCCCATGCTACCGGAGAATCCTTGATAAAGAAATACTATGGACGAGATAAAGGGAATTTATTTCTAATTCTTGGGAATGCGCAGTAGGCTAGGACACAAGCAGCCACCAGACACGACAGCATCAGGCACAGCAATATCCGGGATAGCAGGCCGGGGAGCAGATTCCAGCGCTGGGTTCCACGAGAATCTGAATCCTGCTAGTAGAAACCGGCCAGAGTCCGACCAGCAATCCGGCATTTGAACCCGATCCCAGGCACTCGATACACTGAAAGCACCATGATCACGACTTTCTAATCACCACTCAGAGGAGATCCATGTCGAACGAACTGCGTAATTTTCTAACGCTGTCCTACGAGGAACTGGAAGAGCTGAACCTCGAAGCCAAGCATCAGCGCAAGAGCCGCATTGCCGCCCACAAGATTCAGGAGCAGCGGTTGAAGTATCTGACCGACGAGTCGCGCATCAAGGCCGTCACCGTGTTGTTCAGCGATCTCGAAGGCCGGCTGCACATGCTCGACTACGACAAAAAGTTTCTGGTCAAGAGCTGGGACAACCTGACCTTCGATGGCTCGTCGATTCGCGGCTTCACCGCGCAGCGCGAGAGCGATCTGCGCCTGGGCATTGACTGGAGCGCGTTCTACTGGGTGCCGTCCGATGTATTTGGCAGCGGCAAGGTGCTGGTCTTTGGCGAGGTGATCGACAAGAATGGCACGCCATACAGCGCCGACATTCGCGGCGTGTTGAAGCAGTTTGCGGAGAAGCTGCACAAGACCGAAGGCTACACGCTCAACGCGGCCAATGAGATTGAGGGCTTTCTGTTTGATGGCGTCGATGCCGAGCGCCACTACGGCGAGACGGGTCGCTTTGAGTACGTCAACACTGGCGGCTACTATCACTCGCTGCCCGGCGATCCGCTGCGCACCTTCATCGACACCACCGCCGAGGTGCAGCGCGCGATGGGTTTTGAAAACGAGAAGGATCATCCGGAGGTCGCGCCCTCGCAGTTTGAGATCAACTACAGTTATGGCGAAGTGGTGGCGGCTGCTGATCAGATTCAGTTGTACAAATTGATTTGCCGCCAGGTGGCGACCAACATGGGCATGACGGCCTCGTTTCTGCCCAAGCCGGTGGTTGGCGTCAACGGCAGCGGCATGCACACCAACGTTTCCATCAGCAAGGGCGGCAAGAATATATTCTGGGATCCGAAGGGCGAGGAGAAGATCAGCACGCTGGCGTGGAGTTTTGTTGACAAGATTCTGACGCATGGCAACGACATCTGCCTGCTGCTGAATGCCAGCGTGAATGCATATCGACGGCTGGATCCGCACTTTGAAGCGCCGAATCAGATCAAGGCCTCGGCGGTAGATCGCGGCTCGATGATTCGCATTCCAATCGGCAATGAGAAGAGTTCGCGCGTGGAAGTGCGTTCGGTCGGCCCGGATGCGAATCCGTATCTGGTGCTGTATTCGATCTTCAAGACGGGCCTGCACGGCGAGTTGTCGAAGGTGAAGAATCTGCGGCAGGCGGAGCGGTATCTGCCGGACAACATCTACACGGCGCTGGCGGATTTCCGTGGCTCAAGCTGGAACACCAAGCTACTGGGCACGGACGTGAAGGGCCGCTACGCGGATCTGAAACAAGGCTCGGCAGATCGCTGCGCGCGCCTGCTGGGCACCTTCGTCAAGGCTCCGGAGATTCAGTACCACCACGACATCTACAACCAGTTCCTCTGGAACCAGTTCTAGAAAGTTTTTATTAAACTTCAGCATCAACTTGCTGGGAACCTGGCATCTCTGTTTCAGAGGAGCGAACGGGTTCCCGGCAATTTTTTTATTCAACTTCAGGATTTTACAATCGCATGTTGCAGGTAGAGTTCGCACAGCTTTCCGATCCTGGCCGGTTGCGGGATCACAATGAAGATTTCTTCGGTTGCGTTCTTCCGCAAACGCCGGATGAGGCGCGCATGCAGGGCTGGCTCTTCGCTCTGGCCGATGGAGTCGGCGGTCTGCAACGCGGTGAAGTTGCCTCCAGCATGGCCGTGGAGCATGTTCTGGATGGATTCCGAAATTCGACCCGCGGAGAACAATTGAACGCGGTGCTGCCGCGCCTGCTGCAAACCGCCAATACGAATGTTTTTGAAACAGCCATGGCCACAGGGGTTTCCGGCAGTTCGATGGCGACGACGATGGTTGCCTGTGCGCTGCGTTATGACCACGCAGTCATTTCCCATGTTGGCGATTCCCGCTGTTATTTGATTCGCAAGCGCCAAGCCGAAGTTCTTACTCGCGACCATACGATCTCCAACGAGCATCTGCGCCTTGGATTGGTCGCGACGAAAGAAACAGCGACATCCGAATCCTCGCATGTGCTCAGCCGAGCCATTGGGAGCAACATGTTTGTCCAGGTCGATACCAGCGAGCGACAGGTTTTTGCAGGCGATGTGCTTCTTTTATGCTCAGATGGGCTGCATCACTCCGTAGAGCAAGAAGACATTGCAGAAATTGTTGGAGACGGATCAGATTTAGAGGATGCAGCGCGCAGATTGGTTGCGCTGGCCAGGGAACGGGATGGCAGCGATAACATCAGCGTTCAAATTCTGCGCGTGCAGAGTGTAGAGCGCGTGGGCATGTTCCGTGGAAGGCATTACAAAATTCGTTGAGGTGTCTTTATAAATTCCTTATGCGTCCATGATGAATCGTTTACCCTCGCCTGTGACAAATCGTTTACCTTAGAGCCTGGTACGAACTTTCCCGCGGCAGCGCTGGGAGGCAATTTTTCTCAGTTCGAGGAGTGAGGAGTGACGCTTACTGGACGTACGCTAGCGACGAGCAACGATGAAATGGGGAAAATTTCCCCCAGCCCTTTGGGTTGCGGCGAAAATTGGGCCAGACTTTGTTCTCGTCCTCGAACTTGGAACCACCAAGCCCCTCGGACTCCGCCTCATCTGACCCAATTTTCGGCACGCAACGCTGCTCGCGCGAAAGTTCATACCAGGCTCTGGGGGTCGTAGTATAGGATTATCTTCTGTTTCCGCACTGGCAGGATTCCACCCAAGGGACGACATGACGGCATTACATGCTGGCGACAAGCTTGATCATTTTCGCATTGAAGCGCTCGTAGCCAGAAGCGGTATGGCATCCATTTATCGTGCCACCGATCTCCGTTCCGATATTCCCGTAGCGCTCAAAATTCCTCATCCAGAAGTAGAATGCGAACCTGTTTTTTTTGATCGCTTTCGCCGCGAAGAGGAGATTGGAGTCAAGCTGGATCATCCTGGGGTGATGAAGGTTTATCCCAATCCAGATGCCAGTCAGATTTACCTGGTGATGGAATGGGTTGATGGCGACTTACTGCGCCAGATTATGTGCGATGAAGGCAAGCAGTCCGCTGAACGCGCTGTGCAAATTATTCTCAAAGTCTGCGATGCGCTGGACTACATCCACGCGCATGGCGTCGTCCACCGTGACCTGAAACCAGAAAACATCATGGTTGGAAAAGAAGACAAGATCAAACTGATTGATTTTGGCATTGCGGGGCTGGCAGGTGCTCGACGCCTGACCTTTGGCAAACTCTCGCAGGTGATGGGAACGCCGGATTATATTTCTCCAGAACAGGTCAAAGGCAAACGCGGGGATGCAAGCAGCGATGTCTATGCGGTTGGCGTCATGCTCTACGAAATGCTTACCGGAACGGTTCCTTTTCGCGGGCCAAACGCCTTTGCCATTATGAACAGCAGACTGCTGAACAATCCCGTACCTCCGCGAGAAATTGAAAAATCTATCTCTCCAGAATTGCAGGAGATTCTATACCGCGCGCTGGAGCGCGAACCGAAGAACCGATATAAAAGCGCGCAGGAATTTTCGTGGGATTTACAGCATCAGGATCAGATTGGGGTTGCCGATCGCGAAGAATTGAAGAACTGGAAGCATCAACGTTCGTCCTGGTTCCGAGAGGTGCTGTTTTATCTGATGCTGGCCGTAATCCCTGTTGTTGTTTTTGGCCTGCTGTACTTCATAGCCCGCCGCAAATAGTGGTTCCACGATCCTCTGAACTGCAATCGTGCTGCAAATCTATAAGTGCGAAAAGTCATCGCTGTGGATAGAAAATTCTGGATAGGCTCCAGACCCTAATTCGTAAAGATCGATTCCCTGACGCTCCCCTTCCGTGGAGATACGTTGCGGATAAATCTTATTCAGAATCCAATTGGCTCCGTATGCCAGCGGAAGGATGAATCCAAGCAGGGCGGCCACGCCAACCAGTTGCGCAAAAAATTGTCCAGAGTCTGAGCTTGCAGACGCATTCGGAATTCTTGCAATCTGTTCAGGGGTGAAATGGGCAAACATACCCAGCGCCAGGATTCCCCAGATGCCGCCAACTCCATGCACGGAAATTGAGGCTGCTGGATCGTCAATTTTTATATGCGATTCGATGACTTCAATCGAAAGCAGCACCAGTGCTCCGGCGATTATTCCAATCGCGATGGCTGCCGTTAGACTGACAAAGGCCGAGACTGCGCTGCTGGCAACAAGCCCGCAGAGTAATCCGTTGGCGGTCAGCGAAGCGTCTGGTCTGCCGAATCGAATTCGCGTAATCAACAAAGATGTGATGCCTGCGGATGCCCCACAAAGAGCCGTCTTGATGATGACTGGAATTAGCTGTTCTGCCTGCGCTCCGGCAAAGAGGATCGCCCCGGCAGAATTCAATCCAAGCCATCCTATACTGGCAAGCATGCAGCCCGACAAGACCAGGATTGTATGATGACCCGGCATAGCACTCGGAATTCCATCCTGGGTATATTTCCCCAGACGTGGGCCTACTATCCAGGCGATGGAGAGAGCTGTCAACCCTCCAACGATGTGGATACAGCTTGCGCCACCTGGATCTAGAAATCCATGACCAAGGCCGTAATTGGATCCAAGCTGGGACAACCATCCTCCGCCCCATACCCAGTGAGCAAATATGGGAAATGTTACTCCGGCAAATAAGGCGGTAGAAAGTGCGCTCGCTACAAGCTTCCATCTCTCGGTTCCTGTCGATATAGGTATGACGGAAGCCAAGGCAACGCCGAACATCGAAAACAGGAAAACTAAAGGGACGCGCGTCAGATCAAACGTGAATCCGTGCAAGAAAAGAGGACCATTCCCGAACAAACTCCATGGCTTGCCGAGAATGTGAAAAATGTGGGATGGAATTCCGCTGGCTCCCTGCATGGAAAATCCACAAGCAACGTAAACAAGCATAGCTACGGAGGAAACGCACAGGGAAGAGAGAATCGCATGGGAGGCTCCACGGGATCGACTGAGGCCCGTGGTAATAAGAGCAAGGCCCATTCCAGCCAGGGGAACGAAAAGCGTGCAAAGCATGCAAGTGAAAAATAATGAGTTACTCAGCGCGGGATAGCCATCAGACGACACTCGTAAACCTCCACAAGAAATCCGCCTAGCAGTTTTCTACTTGGAACGCAGCGGAACGGCTCTCAGGGTACAAACTAGCACAGCATTTTGCAGATGGTAAAGCATCAAAAACGTTGATAGTGGCTATATGAAATTTTAATAGGCAGTCTGCCTGGCTTGTAAATAGACTGTCTGGTTCTTCGTAGTTCACGATGGATAGAGCTAGATATATAAGTTCCTGAACATTTTGCGCAGAAATAGTAAGAGTTTAAGACTGCAATCGATCTGTCTACATCCTGTATTGGAATCCGGATTGGCTATAAAAAAAATCTATCGGCGATATGCGCAAGAGCAGGATGGCCCCCATAAAAATTATTGATTGGTGTTGTAGTAGGTTCCATCATAGTCTGTTGAAACAACATCAATGCATCGCACGATACGACAGAAACCCATTGTGTTGCGAAACCTTTTATTGGAGGAAACACTTGCAGATACTTCGTGTCAAATACGCGCTTATGCTCTCGTGTGTGCTGTCCTATTCGGCAGCGCAAGCTCAGACGACAACGCCTGCAGCGCCAGCGCCGGCGGCAGCGCCAGCACCGGCTGCACCCTTGTCGATGCCGTCCATGTCTGGCCCACTCAGCACGGCCTCACCAACTACGTTTGATGCGGGTCGCCTATTCGGGCAGCTACAGGTCACAGGTATTCTCAGTGGATTTGGATATTTACAAGACAACCATAGTTCAGGCGACTACCTAAAGTACACAGACATCAGCAATGCTCAGGTCTTTGTCCAGAAGACAACTGGACTGGTGCAGTTCTACTTGCAGGGCGGCGCGTACAACCTTCCCGCATTAGGCTCGCCGTTTCTTACCACTCGTGCGACAGTAACGGATTTCTATGGTGCATTCCCACAGGGATACATCAAAATTGCTCCCAAGGGCAGCTTTTCTTATGAAGGCGGTAAGTTGCCAACCATGATTGGCGCAGAGTACACGTTCACCTTTGAGAACTTCAACATCGAACGTGGACTTTTGTGGAATCAGGAAAATGCCGTCAACCGTGGCTTGCAGGCGAACTACAGCAAGGGAAAAATCAGCAGCTCGCTGGCCTGGAGCGACGGGTTTTACTCCAACCGGTATAACTGGCTTAGCGGCATGTTTACCTACACGCCAAATGCCGCGAATGCGATTGAAGTTGTCGCAGGTGGAAATTATGGGAAGACTGGATACTCCAGTGTGGCCACGCCTGTACTGCAAAACAACAGTTCAATCTATAACTTGATCTATACGCGCACAGCCAAAAAGTGGCTACTGCAGCCGTATGTCCAGGTTACGTATGTCCCACAAAATACAAGTATTGGTTCTGGATACAAAACCGGAACGATTGGCGGAGCAGTTTTGGGGACGTATACTCTCACTCCAAAAATTACGCTGGCCGCACGCGGTGAATATATTGCCAGTACCGGTACTACTACCGAGGGAGCCGATAACCTGTTGTATGGCACAGGAAGCGACGCATTTTCTGCGACGGTGACTCCAACATTTGTGGATAAAGCGTTCTTTACTCGCGCTGAATTTTCCATAGTCCATGCGCTGGATTCCACGCCGGGTGACGTATTTGGCACCACAGGCACGGATACAACCCAGGCGCGTGGCGTGCTTGAAGCGGGATTCATGTTCTAGAAGTAGTATGTCCATACTTTCGGAATACTCCATTTGTTCCATATAAGTACCAACCTTAGAAGGAGGTAGGTAATGGCAGATAGCAAACCAGTTGAGATGCAGGCAACATTAGGTCTTACAGGCCTAACGATGAATGCGATGGCCTTGATCGCTCCCGGAGCGTTCTTATGGCTGACGTATGGAATTCAGGCCAACACTGGTGTAACGGGGCCTGCGATGTGGCTAGGCATTGTAGTTGCCTTGTTACTGTGTTTGGCGACAGCCGTGTGCTACGCAGAAATGGCCAAGCTCTATCCAGGGACGGGGAGCTCGTATTACTTTGCCGAGCAGTCTTTCCTGAACCATGAAAAGGCATGGAGACTCGCTCGACTTGCCAAGTTCATTGTTGGATGGGGTTCGCATTTGTACTACTGGATATACCCCGGAGTTATGGTCGCTGTTATGGGCGTGCTCTGCGGATATCTAACAGGTACGCTGTGGCCGAATTTCATGAGCGCCTCGAATCCTGGAATCCTCTACATGGCGGTCATCGCGGTGGTGTTCTCATTCTTCATCGCCTATATCGCACAGCGTGGTGTCAATGGATCTACATCCATTAACATTGCGATCAACGTGATTCAGATTTCCGCGTTGCTTATTTTCGCTGTGATGGCGTTTGGCTACAGAATGAATCATCCGCCGGGAAGCGTTGCCTATCAGTTTGATGCAACAACGGGCCAAGCCTACACCTATCAGTTTGCTACGCAGACGACGACTGTAGGTGGACAGCCAACCGTAAACATCGTGCGCGATGCAAGCGGTGTACCGCAACCCATGCTGGATGCAACGGGCAATCCAGTTCCATTCCACATCGACTATCCAGCGCAGGACGACAAGGGAGTCTTCCTCAGCCATCCCTCTGCTGGTTCCGTGATTGGAGTTCACAAGATTGGGTGGGTCTTTGTTCAGGCAACTGTCGCGATTCTGATTCTTGTAGGATTTGAATCGGTTACTGCGATGGGCGGTGAGGCAAAGAATCCCAAGCGGGACGTACCGATTGCCGTGATTACTTCATTGCTGGTACAGGGAGCATTCTGCTATCTCATTGAGTACTTCGCAGCGAATTACTTCCTGAATACTGGGTATTCAATGCAGTCGGCATCTGCATCCGCTGCGCCAATCGGTGACATGATGGTCGTCGTTGGCAATGCGGTCTTCGGTGCCGGGCATGGACGAGCGTTTATGTTGGCAGAGGCATTTACTGTGTTTCTCGCCATCATTGGTACGACTCTTTCCTGCATGAACACCGGAGCACGCGTAACGTATGCGATGGGCAAGGATCAGGAATTGCCTGACCACTTTGGTGGTTTGCATGCCGCCAATCGCACTCCACATCGTGCGATCTGGACGTTGGCGGTGATCTCCGCGGTCATCGGTGTCATCGGTGTCTGGCTTGTATTCGGCGATGCTGGTGCACCAGCCGATGCTGCAATTCAGGCTCTGCCGCATGGTCTCTGGTCCAGCTTTGGATATACCACGCACGACAAAATGGCGGCACTGCCAAACTCGCTGCTGACAGTTACTTTGGCATCAAACTTTGGAACGTTCCTGCTGTATATGTTGAGCTGCGTTACCTGCATCGTTGCGTATCACAAGCATCCAAAGTTTAGTGTCATAAAGCATTTTCTTATTCCAGTGTTTGGATTGGTCGCCAATTTAGCCTGTATGGTTTTCTATCTTATTGGCCCGTTCATGGGGTATGGCACAAAGATGGAACCATTGCTGGCGCTGGGCGTTGCCGGAGTCTGGGCAATCTACGGCGGCATCTACTTTATCCGATCGAGTAAAGCAACCGGACGTACGACGCTTGTAACTCGAAGCGCGTAAGTTCTGGTAGATTTGCCTGGGTCATGGATGCAGAGCGAAGGCAACTTCGCTCTGCATTTTTATTTTGCTTTTGCAAGCGCCGCGCACAGCTCCTCAACCCTGCGCATGTGGTCGAATGTTTTTTTCAACTCTGCCGTCCCGATTTTCTCTTCAAAAATTCTTTGCATCTGGTCGAGAATTCCAATAACACGCATGGCTCTCTTTTTGCCATTGGGCTTGAGCGAGAGATGAAAGCTGCGGGCATCTTCGGCATGAATTTTTCTTTGCAGCAATCCTTTTGCTTCCAGCGAGGAGATGCAATGGCTCACATTGCCTCGGCTGGTCGAAAAGGTTTCGGCAAGCTGCGAGGGCTGAACAGGCCGGGACTCCTCAAAGAAGATGGCGACCAGAACCAGGGACTCCAGAAAATTCAATTCCTCGGACTGCAAAATGCTACCCAAATCGGCATCCAGGCGACGCGCGATGCGGCTGGCCTCAAAAATCGGGCTTTGCTTCAGAAAAGATTCGATGCGCATAGGGAACCATAAATAGTTTACTGTAATAACTATTTAGTTGCAGCGTAAATTATCTGCGCATTCTTCGCCAGATCACGCATGATGATGGCATGCCTTCCAATCTTGCGAATATCGAACTGACTGTCGAACCTTCTGCCCTGACGCAGACTGCGCTCCACCTCTACCAAAAACCTTTTTTTGAGCTTCTCTATGAAGCGCACACGGTGCATCGTTCTCACCACGCGCCAACGGATATCCAGCGCTGCGTTCTGCTCTCCATCAAAACTGGCGGCTGCCCGGAGGATTGCGGGTACTGTTCGCAATCGGCGCATCACAAGACAGAGTTGGAGCGGCGCGCGCTCTTGTCGGTGGAGGATGTGCGCGAGGCCGCCACGCAAGCCAAGGAAGCGGGCGCGCAGAGATTTTGCATGGGTGCGGCGTGGAGGCAGGCTCCTGAAGGCGAGCAATTTGAGCGCGTGCTGCAGATGGTGCGCGAGGTGAAGGCGCTGGGCCTGGAGGCATGTACAACGCTGGGCATGTTGACGCTTCAACAGGCGCAGCAGTTGAAGCAGGCAGGTCTCGATGCGTACAACCACAATCTGGATACCAGCCGCGAATACTATCCAAAAATTATAACGACGCGCACCTATGACGATCGCCTGAACACGTTGCACGCAGCCCGCAAAGCAGGCCTGACAGTTTGCAGTGGCGGCATTCTTGGTCTTGGCGAAAGCATTCAAGATCGCTGCGCGATGGTGGCAGAGCTGGCTGCGCTCGATCCGCAACCGGAATCGGTGCCGATCAATCTGTTGATGCCCGTCGTCGGAACGCCGCTGGAGAATGCTCCCGATGTCGCCGTCACCGATCTGGTGCGGACGATTGCGGTGGCGCGCATCCTGATGCCGCGGTCGCGCGTGCGACTCTCCGCCGGGCGCGTTCATCTGTCGCAGGAGGCGCAGTTGCTGGCGCTCTTTGCCGGGGCCAACTCCATCTTTATTGGAGACAAGCTGCTCACCACTCCCAACGCATCGCTGTCGGCGGATGAAGCGCTACTCGCCTGCCTGGCTGGAGGCGCGTCGCAGGGAAGTGTTGCGGATGCCGGGAACTGATGTGAATCTGGAGTCCAGAATCAGCCATCGGCTGGAAAAATTGCAGGCCGAGGGACTGTACCGAAGGCTCCAGCTGCCCACGGGAATTGATCTTTGCTCGAATGATTATTTGCAGCTTGCTACGCACGCACAATTGAAATCGCGCATGGCTGCGGCGGTTCTGGACGAAGGCTGCGGCTCGACGGGATCGCGTTTGTTGCGCGGGGATCGAGCCAGCTTTTCTGCCGTTGAGCGAAGGTTCGCGCGATGGAAGGGAACCGAGGCAGCACTGTATTTTGGCAGCGGCTATGCGGCCAATCTAGCCGTGCTTTCGACATTTCTGGAAGAAGGCGACGTTGTTTTTTTTGATCGCCTCAACCACGCCAGTTTGATTGACGGCATCAAGCTGGGCAAAGCAAAAAAAATTATCTTCCCTCACGCGGATTTGGCTGCGCTGCGGCACTATCTGGAAACCATTCCCACAGAGGGTCAGCGGTTTCTAGTAACGGAATCTCTGTTCAGCATGGATGGCGATCTTGCTCCCTTGCAGGAGTATGCGGCGCTCTGTCGAGAAGCGAGCGTTGTGTTGATTGTGGATGAAGCGCACGCGGTCGGCGTGTATGGCGAGCGCGGCACGGGCTTGATTGAGCAGGCCGGAATTGCGAGCGATGTGTTTCTCTCCATCAACTCTGCGGGCAAGGCGTTGGGCGTCAGCGGAGCATTTGTAACGGGGGCGAAGTGGGCCATTGAATATCTGATGCAGCGCGGAAGAACTTTTTTATTTTCGACGGCGCCACCTCCCGCAGTCGCGGCGGCGATGGATGCCGCGCTCGATATGATGGAACAGGAGCCGGAGCGTCGCAGCCATCTACACGCACTAACGAGCCTGCTGCGTGGGATGCTTGCTGAGCGCGAATTGGGCGTGGCGCGGCACGGTTCGCAGATTATTCCAATTGTTCTGGGGGAGAATGCGCGCGCCGTCCAGATTGCCACAGCGCTTCAGGCGGATGGCTTCGATGTTCGTGCGATTCGTCCGCCGACGGTTCCAGAGGGAACGGCACGGCTGCGTCTTTCGGTGAATGTTGGCTTGGAAGAAGCAACGCTGCAACGCTTGGTTGCCAGCCTGGATGCGGCATTGCTGCACGCGAGGATGGCATGACAGGCCTGTTTGTCACCGGGACGGATACCAACATCGGCAAGACGATTGTCTGCGCGGCGCTGCTGCATCGCTATCGAAAAATCCGCACGTTGCGCTACTGGAAGCCGGTGCAGACTGGATTCCCGGAAGATGATGACACAGCCACGGTGCGCGATCTGGGCCAGTGTGCCGATGCAGAAATTCTTGTTGAAGGGGTACGGCTGCCGCGTCCTCTGTCGCCACATCTCGCAGCGCGGTTGCAGGGGAAAGAGATTCAGATGCAGGAACTCCTTGCGCCCGCAGCACGAGCGGACACATCTCGCGCCTGGATTGTCGAAGGCGCTGGAGGCGTGCTGGTGCCGCTGAACGCTTCATGTCTGATGATGGATTGCATCGTGGCTCTCGGAATGCCAACGCTGGTCGTGACGCGTTCTTCGCTGGGGACCATCAACCACACGCTGCTGACGCTGGAGGCGCTGCGTGCCCGAGCGCAAAAAATTGCAGGCGTGGTGATGGTGGGAGATCGCAATACCGAGAACCGTCGCGCGATTGAGGAGTACGGAAAGGTTTCTGTTCTGGGTGAGATGCCGCAGTTTTCCTTGCTAACGCCTGCGGTGCTGGCCGACTGGGCGCAGCGCGAACTTGACCCGCTGGGCACGTTGGAAGCAGTGTTGGCAGAGGTACGCGCATGACGGATTCTTTACACAACATCGCATCGGCAGACGGAAACCAGGCAGATTGGCAGCAACAGGATCGCGCCTATCTCTGGCACCCGTACACGCAGATGCAAACTGCTCCGTTGCCCGTGCCCATCGCGCGCGGCGAAGGCATCTATCTCTACACGCCCGACGGCACGCGCATTCTGGATGGAATTTCTTCGTGGTGGGTCAACATTCATGGGCACTGTCATCCGTACTTGAATGAGGCGATCCGCAAGCAGGCAGGGGAGTTGGAACATGTGATGTTCGCTGGCTGCACGCACAAGCCGGCAGTACAGCTTGCGGAGCAACTGGTTCGCGTGCTGCCTCCAGGCTTGCAGCGAATTTTTTATTCGGACAATGGTTCGACTGCTGTGGAAGTGGCGCTGAAGATGGCGCTCCAGTACTGGCGCAATAACGGACAGCCGCAGCGACAAACCTTCATTGTGCTCGACCATGCCTATCATGGCGACACTGTGGGAGCTATGTCGGCCAGCGCATCCTCGTTGTTCACGGAATCCTTTCAGCCCATGCTTTTTCCCGTGGCGCGCGCGCACGCTCCGTACTGCTATCGTTGTCCCGTCGCGCTCGATCCCGCGCATTGCCAGATTGATTGCCTCGCCAGTCTCAGAAATTTATTAGAGAAACACGGCGCATCTGTCGCAGGTGTGCTGGTGGAACCCATGCTGCAAGCTGCGGGAGGCATGATCGTCTGGCCGAAACAATTTTTGAAAGAGGTGCGCCAGCTCTGCGACGCGCACGGCGCGCTGATGATTGCCGACGAAGTGCTGACTGGCTTTGGTCGCACCGGAAAACTGTTTGCCTGCGAGCACGCGCAGGTCTCGCCTGATCTGATGTGTCTCTCCAAGGCGCTCACTGGCGGCTACCTGCCAATGGGCGTGACTGCGGCGACAGAAAAAATTTACGACGCATTTTTGAGTGATGACCGCCGCAAGACCTTCTTTCATGGACATTCGTTTACGGCTAATCCGCTGGCCTGCGCGGTTGCTATCGCCAGCCTGGAGTTGTTGCAGCGCGACAACTCACTCGCGCGCGTGGTTGCATTAGAAGCGCTCTTTTATTCCAGAAAAGCTGCGTTGCAGAATCTTCCCCATGTCGGGGAGGTGCGCATTCTGGGCGGAGTGCTGGCCTTGGAATTGGTGCGCGACAAACAGACGCGCCAGGCATCTGGCTATCTGGATCGCGTTGGCCCTGTGCTCTCCAAAGCATTTCTGGATCGCGGTCTGTTGCTGCGGCCTTTGGGAAATGTGCTGTATTTCATGCCGCCCTACATCATCCGCGACGACGAAGCACATGGGGTGCTCGATCAGATAGAAGATGTGCTGCAACACTGGCAGTGGCCAGCATAGAGACGGAGAAGGGAAGTAACGCGCGTGCTGCATATACAAGTTGCCGGGGTGGCTTCGTCCATTCCACGCAGCGGCACCAACAATGCGGAGATCGAAGCGCGGCTCGGCCTGTCTCCAGGCTGGATTGCGCAGCGGACGGGCGTGCAGTTTCGTCCCGTCGCAGCGGATGATGTTGCGACCTCTGATCTGGCCGTTCAGGCGGGCCAGCAAGCGCTGGATGCGGCTGGCATTGCTCCAGCGGAGATTGGACTGCTGTTGCTGGCTACCAGCACGCCCGATCACTTGTTGCCGCCGACGGCTCCGCTGGTGGCGCATCGTTTGGCGCTCACCAGCGCAGGAGCGATTGATCTCACCGGTGCCTGCTCCGGATTTCTCTACGCGCTGGTGCTGGCGGCGACCTACGCGCAGACGATGCAGAAATCTGTGCTCGTCATCGGAGCCAATATTCTCTCGCGCCGTGTTGATCCAATGGATCGCAACACGGCAACCTTATTTGGTGATGGCGCAGGCGCAGTGGTTGTCGTGCCTGCAAAGGAGCCGCATCTGCTCGGCGCGCATCTCGCTGCGGATGGCTCGTACTATGCGGCGATGGGCATTCCTGCTGGCGGCACGCGCGAGCCGCTTACGGCGGAGGGATTGCTTGCTGGTCAGCATCGCATGATTCTGCGGGATGGCAAAGGTCTCTTTCGGCAGGCCGTCGCGATGATGGCCGAGGCGGGTCGCGTGGCGCTACAGCAAGCGAACCTTAGCGCCGAAGATATCCAGTGGTGGGTTCCGCATCAGGCCAACCTGCGTATGGTGCGCGAAACCGGCAAGCTGCTGCACCTTCCAACCGAGCGCACGATCACCGTAATGGATCGCTATGCCAACAGCTCCGCTGCAACAATCCCCATTGCTTTGGCTCAGGCCGTGGGCGATGGTCGAATCCATCGCGGGAACAAACTGCTGCTGACTGCCGCAGGCGCTGGCATGATGTCCGCAGGCGTTGTCCTTATCTGGTAGTGGTGTCTGGGTGCTTGCGCAACCCCTGCCGCTCATCGGATAATAAACCTTGGGTGTCTCGATTCGTCTTCGACGAGCCAAGTACTTGTTCTATTGGGGTTTGTTGTCAATTTGCACCGTTTGCGCTGCAAAAATATCCAATAGAAGTGGCGCAGCGGAAGAAATCCTCTCCCAGAGCAGCGCAGAGTTGGTACCATAAGGTATCAAGGAAAAATCCAGGGGTTCCAGAGAGCGGTGGGTACACATCGCTGCTTTTTGTATTTCCAGAAAAGCTAGCTGGAAAGCCGTATTCGTTTTTTCGTGCAACAGGTAGTTTCATCATTTTGAGGCACCAGGAAGTGTCGAGGAATTCTTCCATGACTGAACAGCCAGCCATTCACGGGCTACCGGTAGCGCAGGGATTGTACGATCCGCGCAATGAGCATGATGCATGTGGTTTTGGGTTTGTTGCCAGCATCCGTGGCGAAAAAAGCCACGACATCATCCTGAAAGGGATTGAAGTCCTCATCAATCTGACCCACCGCGGAGCTTGTGGCTGCGATCCAGAGACCGGAGACGGCGCTGGCATTCTGATTCAGATTCCTCACGCTTTTTTTGTGCGCGAATGTGCCGCGATTGGTTTCTCGCTGCCAGCGCCGGGCGCGTATGCGGCGGGCATGGTCTTTCTGCCGGTTGAAAAGCACAGCCGCTTGCAGTGTGAAGGCATTCTGGAGCGCATTGTGCGCGAAGAAGGTCTGGACGTGCTGGGCTGGCGTGACACCCCCTGCAATGGAAGCGCGATTGGCCGCGTTGCGCGTAGTTCGCAACCGTATATCGAGCAGATTTTTGTCTCCCGTCCCGAAAGCATGGACGAGGATGCCTTTGAGCGCAAGCTCTACGTTGTGCGCAAGCGCACAGAGGCGGAGATTGCCGGTTTAGAGATTCAGGACAAGGGCATGTTCTACATTCCCTCCTTGTCCGCGCGCACCATTGTGTACAAGGGTCTGCTGCTGGCTCCGCAGATCGACAAGTTCTACACAGAGCTTTCGGATCCAGAAGTGGTCAGCGCGCTCTGCATGGTGCATCAACGCTTCTCCACCAATACCTTTCCCAGTTGGCAACTGGCCCATCCCTATCGCTATGTCGCGCACAATGGTGAAATCAACACTGTGCGTGGCAATGTGAACTGGATGCGCGCTCGCCAGTCGATTCTGGAGTCACCACTCTTCGGCGACGATATCAAAAAACTTTTCCCCATCATCGCGCCCGGTGGCAGTGATTCTGCGGCCTTTGATAACGCAGTCGAACTGCTCTTTCAGTCGGGTCGTTCCATGCCGCACGTCATGGCCATGCTGATTCCCGAAGCCTGGTCGGGCAATCCGCACATGAAGCCAGAGAAGCGGGAGTTCTACGAATATCACGCCTCGCTGATGGAACCCTGGGATGGCCCGGCTGCGATTGCCTTCACCGATGGCCGCGTCATTGGCGCGACGCTCGATCGTAACGGCCTGCGCCCTGGACGCTACATTGTCACCAAGGATGGTCTGGTCGTTCTCGCCTCAGAAGCGGGCGTGCTGGATGTTGCGCCGGAAAATGTGCAGAAGAAGGGCCGCATTCAACCAGGAAAAATGTTTCTGGTGGATACCGTCGCGCAGCGCATCGTCCCCGACAAGGAGATCAAGCAGCAACTCGTCTCGCGCCAGCCGTATGGCGAATGGCTCAAGGAGCATCAGGTTACGCTCGATCATCTGCCCAAGCCCCTGCGCGTGCATGGATCGCACCATGAAACGCTGCTGCGTCGTCAGCGCGCCTTCGGCTACACGGAAGAGGATCTGAAAATTGTTCTGGAGCCAATGGCCTCCAAAGGCGAAGAGCCTATCGGCTCGATGGGCATTGACACGCCGCTGGCCTGTCTCTCTGATCGTCCGCAGATGCTGTTCAACTACTTTAAGCAGCTTTTTGCTCAGGTGACCAATCCGCCCATTGACCCCATCCGCGAAGAGATGGTGATGTCGATGATCAGCTTTATTGGCACGGAGCGGAACATTCTCGACGAGAAGCCAGAGAACTGCCACACACTCAAATTGCCGCATCCCATTCTGACGAATTCGGAGCTAGAGAAGCTGCGTCGCGTTTCGCGCGGCGATCTGCTGGCAACGACAATTCCCGCGCTCTTCCGCGCCGAAGAAGGCGAGGCTGGATTGCGGCGCGGGCTGGAGGAACTCTGCCAGCGCGCATCGCTGGCCGTGCGTTCGGGCTACACGCTTTTGATTCTTTCGGATCGTGGCGTGGATGCACGCTACGCGCCGATTCCCAGCCTGCTGGCACTGGCTGCGGTTCATAATCTTTTGGTCGGCGAGGAAACACGCACGCAGGTGGCGCTCATTGTCGAATCCGGCGAGCCGCGCGAGGTGATGGATTTTGCTCTGCTGATTGGCTATGGCGCGAGCGCCGTCAATCCCTATCTGGCGATTGAAACCATCCGCGAGCTTTCCGTGCGCGACTACCTGCCCGAAGGCATCACGCCAGAGATTGCGCAGAAGAATTTCGTGAAGGCCATCAATAAAGGATTGATGAAGACCTTCTCCAAGATGGGCATCTCCACGCTGCAAAGCTATCGCGGCGCGCAGGTCTTTGAGGCTGTTGGCTTGAACAAAGAACTGGCAGAAAAGTATTTTGCCGGAACCGCATCCCGCATTGGCGGAATCGGGCTGGACGTGCTCGCCCGCGAAGCGCAGATGAAGCATGAGTACGCCTTCCAGACTCTGACGGAAGATGAAACCGATTTGGATATCGGCGGCGCGCATCAATATCGCGTGAATGGCGAGCAGCATATTCTGAATCCGCTGACGATCAGCAAGCTGCAACATGCCGTGCAGCAGTCGAATCCCAAGACGTTTAAGGAATACACCGACCTGCTTGACGACCAGCACCGCAGCCTTTGTACGCTGCGCGGTCTGTTGCGCATCAAGTCGTCGAAAACTCCAGTGCCGCTGGAAGAGGTTGAGTCAGCCAAGGAGATTGTGAAGCGCTTCACCACAGGAGCCATGTCCTTCGGCTCCATCAGCAAAGAAGCGCACGAGACGCTGGCCATTGCCATGAACCGGATCGGTGGCAAGTCCAACACCGGCGAAGGCGGCGAAGATGAAGCTCGCTTCACGCCCGACGCGAATGGAGATTCTCGTCGCAGCGCCATCAAGCAGGTGGCCTCTGGCCGCTTTGGCGTCACCGCGCAATATCTGGTGAATGCCGACGAATTGCAGATCAAAATGGCGCAGGGTGCCAAGCCCGGCGAAGGCGGCCAGCTCCCCGGTCATAAGGTGGATGATGTCATCGCGCGCGTGCGCCACTCCATCCCCGGCGTGGGACTCATCTCGCCGCCGCCGCATCATGACATTTATTCCATTGAGGATTTGGCGCAGCTCATCTATGACCTGAAGAACGTCAATCCACAGGCCAGAGTTTCGGTCAAGCTGGTCGCCGAAGTTGGCGTGGGCACCGTAGCGGCTGGCGTAGCCAAGGCTCATGCCGATCTGGTGCTCATCAGCGGGGATACGGGCGGAACTGGCGCATCGCCGGTCAGTTCCATTCAGCACGCGGGCCTGCCCTGGGAACTGGGTCTGGCTGAGACGCAGCAAGTGCTACTGCTCAACGATCTGCGCAGCCGCATTCGCGTGCAGACCGACGGAAAACTTCAGACGGGTCGCGACATCACCATTGCTGCGCTGCTGGGTGCCGAAGAATTTGGCTTTGCCACCACGCCACTGATTGCGATGGGCTGCATTATGATGCGCAAATGCCATCTGAATACCTGCCCGGTGGGCATTGCAACGCAAGACCCGGAATTGCGCAAGCAATTTACCGGGCAGCCGGAGCATGTCATCAATTTCTTTTTCTTCCTGGCCGATCAGGTGCGCGAGTACATGGCGCAGATGGGCTTCCGCAAGTTCGACGAAATGGTTGGTCGCGTAGACATGCTGGATTCGCAGGCTGCCGTGAATCACTGGAAGGCCAAGGGCATCGACCTCTCCTCCATTCTGTATGCGCCGCCGTTGCCCGCGCGCGTGGCTCGTCACTGCGTACAGGCGCAGGATCATGGACTGGAACTGGCGCTCGATCATCAACTGATTGCCGCTGCCCGTCCCGCGCTGGAAAAGCAAACGCCCGTCAAGGCGAGCTTCGCCATTCGCAATGTGCATCGCACGGTTGGCACCATGCTGGGCGGCGACATCGCCCGGCGCTACGGAGCGAAGGGGCTGCCGGATGAGACCATCCAATTCAGCTTTACCGGTTCTGCCGGCCAGAGCTTCGGCGCGTTCCTGCCCAATGGCGTCACGCTCCGTCTGGAAGGCGAGGCGAATGACTACGTGGGCAAGGGACTTTCTGGTGGCCGCATTATTGTGTATCCCTCGCCAAAGTCTGGCTTCGTTCCAGAAGAGAGCATCATCGTCGGCAACGTTGTTTTGTATGGAGCTACCAGCGGCGAAGTCTTCTTAAACGGAGTAGCGGGCGAGCGCTTCGCAGTGCGCAACTCCGGCGCGACGGCGGTTGTGGAAGGCGTGGGCGATCATGGCTGCGAGTACATGACCAACGGCATGGTTGTCGTTCTGGGGCAGTGCGGACGCAACTTTGCCGCAGGCATGAGCGGCGGCATCGCGTATGTCTTTGACGTGCGCGGCGACTTTACGCAGAAGCGTTGCAACGTTGCTTCCATTGATCTGGAAGCCGTGACCACGCCGCAGGATATTGCGACGCTGCGCGATCTGATCGTGCGCCATCGCGACCTGACCGGCAGTCCACGCGCTAAATGGATTCTGGAGAACTGGAAGGAAGCGTTGCCGCAATTCATTAAAATTTTCCCGCATGAGTACAAGCGTGTTCTCGGTGTCAGCCGCGTCGCGCAGGCCTATATTCCCGCGGCAGAGATCGCATCACAAATCAGCGTTGGGCAGGTGCAGCATGGGTAAGGACACCGGGTTCATGGAATTTCAGCGCGAGTTGCCGACACGTCGTCCGGTTGCGGAGCGCGTTCACGATTGGTTTGAAATCTACCGCGAGCTGCCGGAAGAGAAGCTGCGGATTCAGGGCGCGCGCTGCATGGATTGCGGCGTTCCCTTCTGCCACAATGGCTGCCCGGTCAACAACCTGATTCCTGATTGGAACGATCTGGTCTATCACGGACGCTGGAAAGAGGCGGTGCGCCGCCTGCACGCGACTAACAACTTTCCAGAATTTACCGGAAGAATCTGCCCGGCACCGTGCGAGGCTGCCTGCGTTTTGGGCATCACCAGTCCCCCGGTGACGATCAAGCAGATTGAGAAAAACATTGTCGAGCGCGGCTTTGCCGAAGGCTGGATTCATCCAGAGCCGCCGCCCTACGCAACCGGCAAGCGCGTGGCCGTTGTAGGCTCCGGGCCTGCAGGCTTGGCCGCTGCGCAGCAGTTGCGTCGTGCCGGTCACATGGTCACGCTGTTTGAAAAGGCCGATCGCATTGGTGGACTGTTACGCTACGGCATTCCAAACTTCAAACTGGAAAAGACAATTCTCGATCGCCGCCTGGAACAGATGCAGGCCGAAGGCGTGAAGTTTGTCACCAACGCGCATGTGGGCCACAACGTTCCCGTGGAAGACCTGCAACGCGATTACGATGCGCTGCTGCTGACTGGCGGAGCGGAACATCCCAGAGACTTACCCGTCCCCGGCCGCGAACTCAAAGGCATTCACTTTGCCATGGAATTTCTACCGCAGCAGAACAAACGCTGCGAGGGCGACACCATTCCTGATGCGGAAAGCATTTTGGCCACAGGCAAGCGCGTGGTCATCATCGGCGGCGGAGACACGGGCGCGGATTGCCTGGGAACCTGCCATCGCCAACAAGCAAAATCTGTTGAGCAGTTTGAGATTATGCCGACACCGCCCAAGGATCGATCGCCGCAAACGCCCTGGCCGCTTTGGCCAATGCAACTGCGTATCGAAGGCGCGCATGAGGAAGGCGGCAATCGCAATTGGAGCGTAGCCACGACGCGCTTCACCGGAGACGCTCAGGGTAATGTGAAGCAGCTCCACGCTGTTCGCGTGGGCGACGCGCCGAAGTTTGAACCCGTGGCGGGCAGTGAATATGTTCTGGATGTCGATCTGGTGCTGCTGGCCATGGGCTTTATGGGGCCGGTTCGCAATGGAATGATTGAGAAGCTGGGCGTTGCGCTGGATGCGCGCAGCAACATTGCCACCGATGAAAATTATATGTCCTCGGTTCCTGGTGTCTTTGCTGCCGGAGATATGCGTCGCGGACAATCGCTGGTGGTGTGGGCCATTGCAGAGGGACGCAAGGCCGCCGCTGCCGTAGATCGTTATCTCAGCCAGACTCCGGTTGAGCAAACGATTCGGCAGGTTATTGCTGTCGGCAAGTAATTTTTTTCTGATGTAGAAGGGCCGGGTGCCCCACGTCTCGCTTTTGAGACGTGGGTGTTTGCCTGGACGGCCAGTCCCGGGTGCCCCATCCTAGCCGCGTTCTTTGCGGCTAGGGTGGGAGAGCAGGATACTTTGCGCAACGGTCAACACCCTGACCGAAAATGATTCACTGCCGCAGCTTCCACAAAATTCTACGTAACATACCCAGCAATATCTCGACATCTCGGCTGCAAAGGTTGAGACGCAGCACCAGCCGACGCGCCTGCTCCTCGATATTTTCCGTAGTTTGCGCTTGCCCGTAGTTGCTCGCGCGTAAGACTTCCAGCAGCACATCCAGTAGACGTTCGATCTCTCCAGCCGTAGCGGGCTGCGGCAGTGTAGTCGGCGAAGTCGCTGGAGATACGCTGCGCGTCAACTCATACAGACACACAGCCACAGCCTGTCCCAGGTTCATTGAGTAATTTTCTTCTCGCGTGGGAATGTGCAGCAGTCCGTGACAATGGCTGAGACTCTCATTCGACAAACCAAATTTTTCTGAGCCAAAGACCAGCGCAACGCGGCCCTCCGTCAAGCCAAGCGCTGTATGAATCTTCGGTGCCGCGTCTTGCAATGTCCACAGTGGCTGCTGTAACTCTCGATGCCCAATTGCAGTCGTCCCAATGACGAGCGTGCAATCGGCTACCGCAGCGGCAAGGCTCGTGCATTCCTCCGCGTTGGCCAACAACTCCGCTGCGCCGACGGCGGAGCGTGCCTCTCGAAACGCCAGCGCATACGGATTCACAACGCGCAGGCAGGGGAAGCCAAAATTGCTCATCGCGCGCGCCGCCGCGCCAATGTTCAGTGGGTTGCGGGGCGCGACCAGCACCACGCACAAGCGCTCCAATGAATTGTGATTCTCCATTCGTGACCGGTGAGGAACCCTAGCCTCGTCCCTTCAATTGTGCTGGGCTGATGCCAGAGGGATCCAGATACCAGGGAATGTTGATGACCAGAATCTTCCGATTTCCCTTCAGCAGCAGCGCGACCTTCAGCAATCCGGCACGTTGGTTATGCAAAAGATTTTGATACCACCGACGAACCACCAGCTCCGGCACAAGCACGGCGATGGTGCGCGTGGGATATTTTGTTTCCAGGTCGATCACAAACTGCACAATCGGCGCGATGATAAAACGGTACGGCGAGCGCAGCACGGTCAGCTTGGGCACTGGGCGATGCGCGGCGCGAAGTGGTGCGCCGACAAGCCGCTCCCACTCGCGATTCAGCGCTGTTTCATCTACCTCCGATGCAACATGCACGGCATAAATTTCTGGTGATATAGACAGCGCAAATTGCAGGCCTTTCTCTGAAATCCGGCTCCAGTTGTCGATAGGCATCACCACGATGGGTGGTTCGGAATCGCCCAAAACCAGCGGGGATTTATTTTCTGTCAGTTTAGAGACGCGATCATAATGGTGGCGCACGCTGCGCATAACCAGAATCAGCACGGGAATCAGGAGCGCTGTGATCCATGCACCTTCTGCGAATTTCGCAACCAGCACGACCATCGTCGTGATGCCGGTAGCAATCGCGCCAATGCCGTTGACGAACATGCGTCTGCGGCTGCCGGGGCCAGGATGCGTGTGCCAGTGCATCACCATGCCAGCCTGCGAAAGCGTAAAGGCCATGAACGCGCCAATTGCGTACAGCGGGATCAGACGATCCGTTACGCCGCCAAATAGAGTCAGTAGAGAGGCCGTTAAAAAGACCAGCGCGAAGATGCCAAAGGAATAGAGCAGCCGTCTTCCGCGCAACACAAAAACGTGCGGCAGATAGTTGCGCAGCGCAATGGCACGGGTCAGGCGCGGAAAATCCGCGAAGGCCGTGTTGGCAGAGAGCGAAAGCACCAGCAGGATGGAGGCAATCGTCACAGAATAAAAAATTCCTCGGCCCATTACTGCAACGGTCAGTTGCGAAAGCACGCTCTGGTAGTGGCCTCCGGTCGGATCGGTGGCTCCAATATGGTAGGCGCGGCACAACACCGCGATGCCAGCCAGCAGAACGATCAGCAGAAAAATAATAATAGTCAGCGTCCGCTTGGCGTTCTTGGCAGCGGGATCGCGAAATGCCGTCACGCCATTACTGACTGCCTCCACGCCGGTCATGGCCGTGCATCCACTGGCAAAAACCTTCAGCAGCAACCACAGCGTCAGCACCGCCGTCGCGGGAGGCAACACAGAAGGCGCTATCACCGGCGTCGGATGTCCACCGCTGGCAATGGCGCGCACGATGCCCACTCCAATCACAATCAGCAGCGTGCCAACAAATAAATATGTCGGGATCAGAAAAGCTACGCCCGTGTCATGCACGCCGCGCAGATTGATGATGGTCAGCAGCGCGAGAATCCCCAGACAGATACTCAGCGTATGCGGCTGCAATGAAGGCACGGCGGAGATCAGCGCGCCCACGCCTGCTGAAATTCCTACGGCAGCGGTCAGCACGTAATCAATCATCAGCGCTGCGGCGGCCAGCAATCCCGCGCCTGCGCCAAGATTCTCTGACGCAACGGTGTACGATCCGCCACCGTTTGGGTACGCATCAATCGTCTGCCGGTAGGAGAAGTACACAAGTAGCAGCAGCAGCAGGATGGCGGCAATGACCGGAACAATATAGTGAACACCCAGCAGTCCCAGCGGAATCAGCAGCGTCAGCGCCGCTTCTGGCCCGTATGCTGCCGAACTGAGCGCATCCAGCCCAAAGATGGGAATGCCCGCCGACGGGCCAACCTGTTCCGCTCGACCTTCTGACGATGCCAGGGGGCGGCCAAAAAGAAAGTCTGTAATCTTCATAAGAGAAAACAATCCGCGTTACAAAAAGTCTATATCGCCGCACATGCGGCTCTGTAAGCATACAGCCACGCAGCGCTTTCGTCCGATATTATGGAAGCGGGAGCAGAGTCGGCGCTTCTCCAGAGACAGCATCAAAAATAACCACCATGGAAAATTTCTTCAGCTACTTTTCGATTGGCTTCAGCACGCTCTTTCCGCTTATCAACCCGGTGGGTTCCGCGCTCATTTTTCTGGGCATGGTGGGGCCGGTGGAGCAAGCGGTATACAAGCGTCTGGCACGAAAAATTGCACTGATTACGGTGCTGTTCTTGCTGGTTGTCGATTTTGTTGGCTCTTTCATTCTCACCTTTTTCGGCGTCTCGATGCCGGTGGTGGAGGTTGCAGGTGGCCTGGTCATTGCCTCGATGGGATGGAAGCTGCTGAATGAGCCGGATCGCGCGGCTGCGGAGCTGCCAGAGCAGCCCCTGCAGTCTTCGGCAGCGCTGGATGCGCGCGTCTTCTATCCCTTTACCTTCCCAATTACGGCTGGCCCCGGCACCGTTGTCGTCATGCTGGCGCTGGCGGCCCACGCGGAGCAGCCGACGTTTTTAGGCAATGTTTCCAGCCAATTAGGTCTGTTTGCCGCGATTCTTGTTCTCTGCATCATGGTGTATTTTTGTTACGCGTATGCCCCGACCATCACCCGGAAAATCTCTCCGCAGACCACGCACGGAATTCTGCGAATCATCTCCTTTTTACTGCTGGCCATCGGCGTGCAAATCTTCTGGCGGGGTGCAGACAAGCTCCTGCTGGGGCTGATGCACGGCCATTAAACCTGACCTGGAGCCTGCAGGGAGGCAGCCTGTGCATATCTATGGCAAGAAAGGTGTTTCGCCCCGTAGTCTGTAGTAAGTTGATGGATGGATAGGGTTTTCTTGTGGCATTGCGATGCCACAAGTTGGCGAATCCAGCAGAAAATGCCGGATTTGCTATTGATTTTAGAATAAAAACTCCGTAAAATGATAACTGTCTGGCTCCCTAGGAAGTTCCCCATATTTGGGGCCATACGCAAGCAGGGATCGACCGTTCTATCCATCTCATTTTGCAGTTCAAGACAGTTCAACGAAAAGGAACAGCATACACATGGCAAAGCGTCGCGGAAATCCGAACTGGGGGAAACCCGAACCCATCGGTCCAGTTGTGCCTACGGTTACATCCTTCGAGCAAGTTGTGAAGGAATTTAAATTAACTCCTGATCAATATCTTCGTTCTACCCGCCTGCGGGAATGGGCGCGTCGGAATAAAAATTCAAAGTACATTCCAGAAACCTTGCTGGAAGCTTGGGGATTTGAGATCGAGTCTTCTCTCTAGCTGGATGTACACGCAGTTCGTCGGACAACGCCACTCCCCACGGAGTGGCGTTGTTGTTTGTGCAGTTCCATTCATAGAGTGATGCTTCCATTCACTCCATAAAAAATGTCATTCCGACCAGAAGTTCGCCGTGGCGAACGTAGTGGAGGAACCTGCGGTTGATTCAACCGCAGCAACACAACCCCATCGACTCCCCGACCCAAGTACAATCAACCTGATGAGTACGCACACAGCATTCGTCGATGTGCCGACCGCTCTTGAAGAGATGCGCGCCGGACGCATGATCGTGGTCGTTGACGACGAGGATCGCGAGAATGAGGGCGACCTGACCCTGGCCGCCGAGTTTGTCACGCCAGAGGCCATCAACTTTATGGCGCGTTTTGGCCGAGGATTGATCTGCCTCGCTCTGACCGAGGAGCGAGCCGACCATCTGCGCCTGCGCCCCATGACGGAAGAAAACACCTCGCGCTTTGGCACTGCATTTACGGAGAGCATTGAAGCTCGCGAAGGCGTAACGACCGGCATCTCCGCGCATGATCGCGCGCATACCATTCGCGTGGCCATTGATCCGCGCTCCACGGCTGCCGATCTGGCCCGACCGGGGCATATTTTTCCTCTCTGCGCCCGACGCGGCGGCGTGCTGGTTCGCGCCGGTCAAACTGAGGCTGCCGTCGATCTGGCGCGCATGGCTGGTCTGGTTCCCGCAGGCATCATCTGCGAAATTATGAAGGACGACGGCAGCATGGCGCGCGTCCCGGATTTGATTGAGTTCTGCAAGACCCACGGCATGAAGATGCTCACCGTTGCTGAGCTGATTCGCCATCGCCTGCAACATGAGCGCTACATCCATCGCGTGGCGGAATCCATGCTGCCCACTCCCTTTGGAGAGTTCCGCATGATCGCCTACGAGAGCGAGGTCGAAGGTGGCGAGAGTCACATCGCGCTGGTGCGCGGCGACGTGTCGCAGGCCGATCTGGCACAGTCTAAGGATCCGATCCTCGTTCGCGTCCACTCCCACTGCCTGGCCGGGGATGTCTTCGGCACCACACTCTGCGATTGTCGCGAGGTGCTGCGCAACTCCCTGCGCATGATTGCCGAGGCCGGACGCGGCGCCTTGATCTATCTGCACAACTCCAGCAAGGGCTTTAGCATTGACCGCACCACGCCGCAGCACCGGCTGATCTTTCATCGCGACCTGCGCGAACGCGAAGGCCACGCCGAGCGCCAGCAGCGCACGCTGCGTCAGGTGGGATTGGGCGGCCAGATTCTTTCAGACTTGCAGATTCGCAAGATTCGCCTGCTCTCCAATACGCCCACGCATGTGCCCGCGCTCCAGGGCTTCAACGTGGAGATTGTCGAGCGCGTGCCGATTGGCACCGAAGCAACGCGCAGCCTCTCTGGCCGGTAAGCAGAGATGTTCCCGTTGCGCAGAATACAAATTCCTAGAGTGAGTCATTCTGAGTGAGGCGCAGCCAAGCGAAGAATCCAGAGAATCCAGGCTGCATCGACGAAGCATGTACTATCTGAAATCTTTATCGGGTGCCCCATTCAAGCCTTCTTTTGGCTTGAGTGGGGGCGGGAGGGTTGGCCCAGATGTTTTTGAGACCTGGGGCACGCAGAGAAGATAGTCCGTGACAAATCCACACTGCATCAGGTACGCTGGGTGCCATTTGCGAGGTGCCTATGTGCTGTGTTCTTTCCTCTAATGCCAATTCTTTTGCGGAGCGAAAATTTCTCCATTCCGCAAAGTACTTCTTCCTGCTCCTGTTGCTTGCCGGTATGTTTGCGACCTCGCTTTTCGCGGAGCAGACAGATATCAGTCACTACGATATCTACACCGGCTTTACGGATCTCAATAGCCCGGCTCTGGGCTTAAATCAGATGGGCTTTCACACCCAGGCGGGATGGAATCCGCGTACTTGGTATTCGCTGGGCGTGGACTACAGCGTGGCCAGTGGTTCCGAGGTTTTGAAACCTGACCTGCTACCCGCCGCGTTGCAACAGCAATTGGGAGGGGTGGTTCTCGGTTTTATTCAGGCTGGCGTCATTCCTCCAACCTATCAGTTGGCGATTCCGATCCATGTGATGACCCAATCGTTTGCTATCGGGCCGCAATTTCCGTATCGACATTTTCAGAATGTGACGTTGTTTCTGCGCCCATCTGTCGGAGCGTTTCGACTGGCGGCAACTCCGCATCCAACGGATCTAGTCTCTACAACCATCGCGGGGGCATTGGCTCCGTCCGGCCATAAAGTGGATTGGACGGGCTTCTATGGCGTTGGCGGCGGTGACGAGATTCGCCTCACACGGTACATCGGCTTGCGCACGCAGATGGACCTGGTCTACAACCATCCCTTCAACGATATCCTGGCTCATGGCTTTTGGACGATGCGCTATTCCGGCGGCCTCATGTTTCATTTTGGAAGCAATATCGCCGCTTCAGGCAAGCACTAGCCGCCCTCGCAAAGCTGACGAGTCTACAGGGCTGGCAGCTGCGTGTTCCATCCCGTGCGCGCCAGATCGTCGCGCAGGGTGGCGACATCGCGGAAGAGCAGTGCGTTTATCCCGACGCGGCGCGCGCCTTCGACATTCTCCTCGCGGTCATCCAGAAACAGCGCTTCCTCGGCGCGAACTCCGAGCTTGTCCAGCGTGTGCTGATAAATCTCCGGCTCTGGCTTCAGCATGTCCAGCTCGCATGACCATGTCAGATGATCGAAGGTATCGAGCCAGGCGAAGTTCGCTCGCATGTGCGCCAGCACCTCCGCGCCCATGTTGGAGAGGATGGCCGTGCGCAAGCCTGCGGCCTGTAGCCGCTCCACCCAGTGCATCATGGTGGGGTTCAGGTCTGTCCACATCCGAATGTCTTGCTCGATCAGGCGGTCGATGACCGCTGGCTCCAGTGTGGTGGATGCGGAGTAAGCAAAGCTCTGCCAGTAGGTTTGTCCATGCAGCGTGCCGCGATCGTAAGCCATGCGATGCAGCCAGTAATTTTTTTCAAATACTGGATGGGCCAACTGCGTCAGCTCCAACATGCGCTGGTGGGCCAGCGGATTGGCTGGCCCGGTCAGCACCATTCCGTAATCGAAGATGACTGCGCGCAAAGGCATTCGAGTTACGACTGCGTGTAGTTCACAATTTTTGCGAAGGATTGCGGATCGAGGCTCGCGCCGCCGACCAGCGCGCCATCAATCTCCGGCTGGTTCAGCAGGGAAGAGGCGTTGTCGGGCTTGACGCTGCCTCCGTAGAGAATGCGCATGGTGTCAGCAAGCTCGCGTCCAAGCGCCTGCGCCACCTGGCCACGAATGATCAGGTGCGCCTCGGCCGCCATCTCTGCCGTCGCAGTTTTTCCGGTGCCGATAGCCCAGACCGGCTCGTAGGCAATGACGATAGTGCGAGAGGCTTCAGGCGCGATATTCGCCAGCGCCTTGACTGTCTGGCGCAGCAGAACCTCTTCCGTCTTGCCGCCTTCGCGTTCGGCCAGCAATTCGCCAACGCAGACAATGGGCACCAGCTTGTGTTTGAGCGCGGTGTGCAGCTTCTGGTTGACGGTCTCGTCTGTCTCGCCAAAAAACTGGCGACGCTCGGAGTGGCCCAGAATCACATGCGTGCAGCCCGCGGCGTGCAACATCTGCGCGGAGGTCTCGCCGGTAAACGCGCCTTCCTCCTGCCACAGCATGTTCTGCCCACCAACGTGGAGGTTCGTTCCCTGCACGGCGGCGACAACGTTGGCTACGGAGAGGAACGATGGGCAGAGCACGATCTCATCGCGCGTGTGGCCCTTGACCAGTGGCGCAAAGGCCTGCACAAAGGCGGTGGCCTCGGCGGGAGTTTTGTACATCTTCCAATTGGCTGCGATTAGCGGTTTGCGCTGGCTCATGCTTACTGTTTCTCCGTCAGGGCTTCAACGCCCGGCAATTTTTTACCTTCGAGGAATTCCAGGGACGCGCCACCTCCGGTGGAGATGTGCGTAATTTTTTCGGCGACGCCCGATTGCTGCACAGCAGCTACGGAATCACCGCCGCCGACAATGGACGTGGCATCTTCATTAGCAGCGATAGCGCGGGCCACCTGCATGGTGCCGCGCGCAAAGGCGGGCATTTCAAAAACGCCCATCGGGCCATTCCAGACAATCGTCTGCGCCTCAGCAATTTCGCTGGCGAAGAGTTCAATCGTCTTGGGGCCGATGTCGAGCGCCATCCAGTCGGCAGGGAAGGCTCCATTCCCGCTGAAGGCTTGCGTCTTCGCGTTGGCGGCAAACTTGTCGGCCAGGATGTGATCCACCGGCAGCAGGAAGCGAACGCCGCGGGCTGCAGCAGTCTCCATCGCGTGGCGGGCAACATCAAGTTTTTCAGCTTCCAGCAGCGACTTGCCAACATCCTGACCCTTGGCTTTCAGGAAGGTGTAGGCCATGCCTCCGCCGATCAGGATTGCGTCCACTTTATGGATCAGGTTCTGGATCACTTCAATCTTGTCCGAGACTTTTGCCCCGCCGATGATGGCGATGAAGGGACGATCCGGTTCCGTAAGCGCCTTGCCCATGTAAGTGAGTTCTTTTTCCATCAGCAGGCCAGCGGCAGATTGCGCAACGTGATGCGTGATGCCTTCCGTGGAGGCGTGGGCGCGATGCGCGCTGCCAAAGGCATCGTTCACGTACAGGTCGCAGAGCTTGGCCAGCTTTTTCGCAAAGACAGGATCGTTGGCTTCCTCCTCCGCGTGGAAGCGAAGATTTTCGAGCAGCAGCACCTGCCCCGATTCCAACTGGCTCGCCAGTTCTTCAGCCGTATCGCCGACGCAATCTGGCGAGAAGCCTACGTTGACCTCCTGGCCAAGACATTTGTCGATCATCGGACGCAGCCGATCGACAATGGGGCGCAGGCTCATCTTAGCGTTGGGCTTGCCCTTGGGGCGACCCAGATGCGAGGCCAGAATCAACTTGGCGCGATGCCGCAGCGCGTACTCAATGGTGGGCAGCGTCTCGCGGATGCGGGTGTCGTCGGTAATGATGCTGCCATCTTCTGAGAGCGGAACATTAAAGTCCACGCGCAGCAAGACATGTTTGTGTTCGAGTGAGAGATCGCGAATGGATAGTTTTGCCATAGGAATTTCGTTCAGCTTTCTTGACTGCTAGCTTTTATCGTTGACGATAACAGCTTCGGCTTCAATTTCAACGCGCCAGGTTGGATCAAGCAGCGTGGCGACGACCATCGTGGATGCGGGACGGATGGCACCAAAAAACTCGCCGTGGACGCGGCCAATGGCCTCCCAATCCTCGGCGCGAGCCAGAAACATGCGTGTGCGCACTACGTCTTCCAGTGTAGCTCCGGCCTGGGTCAACACGCCCTGGATAATGCCGAGCACATGACGCGCCTGCGTGGCAGCGTCGGCGGTGGCAGTGTCTAATCCTGCTGGGCCGGTGCCGGAGACGTGGACGGTGTTGCCGATGCGAACGGCACGCGAGAAGCCAATGACAGGTTCATACGGGGAGGTGCCTGCGATATTGCGACGCATGGGATTCGATGGACTCCAGAAAAATCGAGAGTAGCTGCAACAAGTGTAGATGCCAGTAGGGGCCGCGCATGGAATCCGCAGCCCCTGTGGCAGGTTCAGTGGAAAGAGCCGCGACTACAGGCCCTTTTTCGTCAGGAAGAGAATCAGATCCTTGACGCGGTTGGAGTAGCCCCACTCGTTGTCGTACCAGCTAATCACCTTGGCCATGTTGCCGCCGATGACCTTGGTCGAAGGCGCATCAATGATGGAGGAGAGCGGATTGCCCTTGAAGTCGGAGGAAACCAGTTCTCCCGCTTCGTAGCCCAGAATGCCCTTCAGGGAACCTTCAGCCGCCGACTTGAGCGCGGCGTTGACGGATTCCACGGTGATGGGCTTTTCCGTTACGACGGTCAGATCGACCACAGAGACAACCGGCGTGGGAACGCGTAGCGAGAAGCCATCCAGCTTGCCCTTCAGCTCCGGCAGCACCAGATGCAGCGCCTTGGCTGCGCCAGTGGAGGTCGGGATGATGTTGAGCGAAGCAGCGCGGGCGCGACGGAGATCCTTGTGCGGAAAGTCCAGCGTGACCTGATCGTTGGTAAAGCTGTGGATCGTGTTCATCAGGCCGCTAACGATGCCGAAGTTGTCCAGCAGCACCTTGGCCAGCGGAGCCAGGCAGTTGGTGGTGCAGGAGGCGTTCGAGATGACGTTGTGCTTGGCCGGATCGTACTTATTCTCGTTCACACCCAGCACAATGGTGATGTCTTCGTTCGAGGCCGGGGCCGAGATGATGACCTTCTTGACGGTACCCTGCATGTGGGCCTTGGCCTTGGCGGCATCCGTAAAGTGGCCGGTGGATTCGACAACAATCTGCGCTCCAACCGAACTCCAGTCCAGCTTGGCCGGATCGCGCTCGGCGAAGACCTTGATGTGCTTGCCATCGACGCTGATGAAGTCTGCACCGGCCTGCACATCGTGGTGCAGATTGCCGAGGATGGAATCATACTTGAGCAGATGTGCCAGCGTCTTAGGGTCGGTAAGATCGTTGACGGCGACAAATTCAATTTCGGGATTGCCGAGCGATGCCCGCAGGACATTCCGCCCGATGCGGCCAAAGCCGTTGATGCCAACCTTTACTGCCATGATGTGTACTCTCTCCTGATGGAAGTTGGGACATAGTTTGTGGTCTATAAAGATATTGTATGCGGAACGGGCGCCTTTTGTGTGTGACGAAGATGCCTTTTGTGTGTGATGGGGACATGGTTTGTCTGTGATGCAGCCATAGATACGCCATTTTTGGGACAAACCCACAATTTTCTGCGCCATTCGCGCTGGCAGAGCAAGAAAATCTTCTTTTTTCTTCCGCCGAGCCGCAGGCTGGACCTGCGAAAATCCCAGAAAAACGCACAGAAGTTTGCGGCCAGTGGGCGCAATGTGTTACAAGCGCGGTATGCGCAATTGGATGCGCGATCGATTCATGAGACGTCGCTCGAAGCGTGGACCGAATGATTCGGAGTCCACAGGAAAGATTGGCCAGGAGCTTCCGCAGGATCAACCGGCGCCATTGCAGCCGTCCTACCCTGGGCCACACCCCACCCTAACCGCAGCGGAACCCATCGCTGCGCCAGTAATTGAACGTCGCGCGGAGCCTGCTGCACGCTCCAAGGCCGAGCCATCCCGCGAACGGGGACGCAGAAGTTCTGCGCCCGCCGAGGGCAAGCTGGCCGTTGAAGGCAAGTTGGCCGCTGAAGGCAAGCTGGTTGTGGAGACACAGCCGGAGTCGCTGGCGACGCCGCCTGCCGAATTGCAGGAAGCCCGGTCGCCAAAGGGCTACGTGGTGCTTACCATTGGTCTACCCGGTTCGGGCAAGACCACCTGGTACAAGCGCCGTGGTGTTACGCCGCTCTCCAGCGACATGCTGCGCAGCATTCTGTTTGACGACATCACCGAGCAACGCTACCAGGGGCTTGTCTTTTCTACGCTGCGCTCCCTGTTGCGTGCCCGGCTGATCGCCAAAATGCCGTGGAATTACGTGGATGCGACGAATCTGTCGCCCCACGAACGCCGCCAGTGGATCAAGATGGCGCGTAGTTTTGGCTTTGAAGTTCAGGCAGTATTTTTTGATGTGCCGATCGAGGTTTGTCTGGAGCGGAACCAGCGCCGCGAACGTACCGTCAACGAAGAAACTCTGCGCAAGATGGCCGAGCGTCTTCGTCCGCCCAGCTTCAAAGAAGGCTTCAGCAAGATCACCGTGGTGCGCGTCAAAAGCGCATCGTCGGAAGAAGCTGAAACCACCCACGAGTAGCGCGCATGGATACAGAACCGCGAAAGAGTCGTCCAGGCGCAAAGCATCAGCCTGGACGACTCTTTTTTTGTCGCCAAAAAATTAGCCCTCAAAATTGCATTCGGGTGGCCCATTCAAGCCTGCTTTTGGCTTGAGTGGGATAGATTCATTCCAACAGCAACGAATCAATCAGACGAAGAAAAAATTGTTAGGCGGGTGCATCCCTGCTCAAAGACATTCTCTCCTTGCCGCCGGAGGAGTTGCGCCGTCGCAAGATAGAAGCCGTCGAGGTTGCATCCTAAATCTTCAAGCCGATAGATCGCATAAGATGCAATGCGTTGCTGGTCTGCACAACGCCAGGATGCAATTGATAATCGAAGCTCAATGTCCCATTTTCAAATTGATCAGAAAAGTGAACATTGGTTGCCTTCTGTTCCATCACCGTTACAATTTCCGCCAAGGCAAGGTCATGCGTCGTAACCAATCCAATGGCGCCATGATTCACCAAGCTTTTTACGATCAGTTCTGTACCCTGTCGCCGGTCATGTGAATTTGTTCCCGACAGTAATTCATCCAGCAGGAACAGCACAGGGATCGAACCCTCCGTTAAATCGCTGATGTGTTTCAATCGTTGGATCTCCGCATAGAAGCGAGAGATTCCTCCCTGCAGCGAATCAAGCACGCAGATCGAGGCAGTCACCGTCAGGCTTGAAAGCACCAGTCGGGTGGCTCGCACCGGCGCCCCGCATTGCGCTAGAACCACGTTCACGCCCACGCCGCGCAGAAACGTACTCTTCCCCGCCATGTTCGGGCCGCTGACCATGAACATTTGCATCGCAGCGTTCAATTGCAGATCGTTCACAACAGCTTTCTCTCTTGGCAGCAGCGGATGCGACAATCCTGTTGCATCCAGTCGTGGCCCCTCCGCAACAAACTCTGGGAACATATTCTCTGGATTTTCGTATGCGTAACAGGCCAATGCAGACAGAGCCTCCATTGCACCTACGGTTGCCATCCAGCCGCGAATTGCGCCTCCATGTTTTGCCCGCCAATCCTCCAACGCGAAGCTGCACTGGGCAGTCCAGAATACAAATGGATCGAGACTTTTTAAAATCAAATTACGCCTCGATTCCAGCCATCGCACCCAGCGACCTAAGCGATCAATCGCATGGGATGCCCTTTCTCCTGTAGTTTGCAATTTCCCCTGTAATGCGACTAGCTTTTCTGTCGAAAATTTCTCTTGCTCAATACAAGCCAATACCTTCGCTAGCACGGCTAAATCCTGCGTGATCCGTTCGACGGCCAACGCCGCCCCGTCTACCTTTTTACGCAGATATCCAGTCATCGCTAGATTGATGACACACAGTGCCAGAAAAAAGGTAGCCTGCCCTTTCAGCACCCAAAAAACAAGGCTGCCAAGCCACAGCATCGCCAGCATCGCCGTGCCCCAACGCAGAGCACGCGTCTTCCTTATCCCCGCGCCTTCCCCCCAGGTGGACAGCAATTCAGGATGAACCTTTGCGCGGACATCTTCGCCCGTAGTTGCCAGCGACTCTCGGAGTGCAAGCCGTGAGCGCAACTCCTCCACCGCTGCCTGACGCGCGATTATCTCCGTTGGCTCTGCTGCAAACAACAACCACTGCGCCAGCGTTTCCTCTCCCGCACTCGTCCGCGCTGTACACAGCAGTTCAAATATGCTGCCCGATCCAAAAATGTCCAGGTCGCGCGCATACGGATGGGTCGCTTTCAGGAATCGTTCGCCCGTCGTCCCACCTCCGCACCAGCGATCTTCAAGACGTGCCATGCCTCGTTCATACCAAGCAATCAATCGTCTGTGATGCTTCAGGAATTTTAGGACGCGCTCATGCAGGACAATCAGGAACAGCAATCCCAGGGCTGGGATCAATACAAAGAAAATCTGGGAAGGATGATGCTTGGCGAGCCATGCGACGAAAATCAGCAGGATCGCGAACATAAATATCTTGGACATCCCCAGGACTTTATCCCCGCGCGCAGTTTTTGACTCTAATAAACGCAACGCAGAGAGACGCTCTGTATATTCCAGTTTTGGGTTGCCCACGGTTTCCATCATACCGCCCTATTGTCGCAGAGCGCATTTGGCATGAACTCGGGTTGTGATGTTGAAATAACTGAGCAAACGGGAACCAGGCAAACAGGAAAGTGAACAGGTGGCGGGTGGCCCATTCAAGCCTGCTTTTGGCTTGAGTGGGGAAGAAACCGGTTGGTACAGCAAAGCACATGCAGATTCCTCGACTCCGCTGCGCGGAGCCTGTCCTGAGCGTAGTCGAAGGGCTCGGAATGACAAGTTGTGGTGTGGTGGTGCTTGATGCAACAAGCGCTTTGTCATTTCGACCGGAGTCCGCGCCAGCGGACGCAGTGGAGAAACCTGCGGTTGTTGTTTGTGCGGGCTAGAAAATAAACGCAGGTCCCTCCACTGCGCTGATTCGCCGGTGGCGAATTAGCTTCGGTCGGGATGACAGTGTGTGGGGCGCTTCGCTCGGAATGACAACCCCTGCGTCTATCTATCGCAAGTCACCGGCGTATCGCAAGTCACCGGCGCGTTTACAATTCCGACAGGTGGCCCATCTTGTCGCGCTTCACCTGCAAATACTTTTCAAAGCTCTCCAGGGATTCCACGCTGGCCGAGACGCGCTCGACCACGCGAATGCCGGCGGATTCCAGAGCTGCGACTTTTTCCGGATTGTTGGTCATCAGTTTTACAGCAGAGACACCCAGCAGCTTCAGCACCTCTGCGGGCAGCTCAAACTCGCGGCAATCGGCTTTAAATCCCAGATGCTCGTTGGCCTGCACGGTGTCCATACCATCGTCCTGTAAAGCGTAGGCCTGCAATTTTGGCATCAGGCCAATGCCGCGCCCCTCCTGCATTTCGTACAGCAGTATTCCCGCACCCGCTTCGGCGATAGTGCGCAGTGCCAGCTCCAGTTGTAGGCGGCAATCGCAGCGCAGGGAACCCAGAACATCGCCGGTTAAGCATTGCGAATGGATGCGCACGATGGGTGTCTGTGCGTGGATATCGCCCATCACCAGCGCGACGATTTCTTCCGACGGATGCTGCTGCGTCAGACTGTCGTCGCAGCCAGCATTGCCGGGGGTGCCATCCCATGCGCCGACGAAGCCGTGAATGCGGAAGTGTCCCCAGCGACTGGGAAAATCTGCCTCGGCAACTTTGTGTACGCTCAGAAATGCCATGTTGTTTGTACGCTCAAAAAAATGTTCGGTCTCTCTCGATTATAGAGACGCGCTTACGCGATGCGATAACGCTGAAGACAAATCCTCTGCTTATCGCGCGGAGTTTCGCAGCACCGATTCATAAAACTGCTCATAGCGCGGAATCACATGCGAGGAGCAATAAGTCTTCTGCGCCACGCAGCGCGCTGCTTTGGACATCGCGCGCATGCTCGCTGGATTCTGCAGCAGCGCAATCGCCGCCTCGCTCATCGCCGCCACATC
>OLLR01000050.1_pt1 | contig 47987 bp, 39 predicted proteins | sample 1604601 | NCBI WGS metagenome assembly OLLR01 (sample SAMEA104055725, study PRJEB20765) | soil metagenome | biome: Arctic tundra; feature: Polygonal ground; material: soil | place: USA | collected 2011-09 | depth 0-0.5 m | reverse complement strand
TGCCGTGATCGATGTGTCCGATCGTTCCTACGTTCACATGCGGCTTCGACCGGTCAAACTTTTCCTTCGCCATGATTTCCCTCTCGCTTGCGTTGGTTTAGGTCTTGTCTCAGCACCTGTAAACCGGTGCCGCGCTTCGTAAATCTAAAACTTACTTAGTCTGGCTGCGACCAATAATCTCGTCACTCACTGCGCGTGGCGCTTCTTCGTAGCGCGCAAAGTGCATGGAGTAACTCGCGCGTCCCTGCGTTGAAGAGCGCATATAGGTCGCATAGTTAAACATTTCCTTCAACGGTACGTGCGCCTTGACCACCTGCGAACCGCCAGAATGCTCCACGCCTTCAATGCGTCCACGACGTGAGTTCACATCCCCGATGATGGTTCCCATAAATTCTTCCGGCACGGTTACTTCGACCGACATCACCGGCTCCAGCAGCACGGGATTTGCCTTGCGAACCGCTTCCTTGATGGCCAGCGAACCAGCAATCTTAAAGGCCATTTCGTTCGAGTCCACATCGTGATAGCTGCCGTCGTACAGTGAAACCTTCACATCGATCATCGAGTAGCCCGCGAGAATTCCGCCTTCGAGCGCTTCGCGAATACCCATGTCGATGGGCTTGATGTATTCCTTGGGAATGGTGCCGCCCTTGATGTCGTTGCTGAATTCGTAGCCCAGGCCAGGATTCGGCTCAATCTTGATCTTGCAATGTCCGTAGTTACCTGAACCGCCCGTCTGGCGAATGTACTTTCCTTCAGCATCGGCATGCTTGCGGATCGTCTCGCGGAAGGCGACCTGCGGCGTACCGACATTGGCTTCCACCTTATGCTCGCGCTTCATGCGATCTACAAGAATTTCAAGATGCAGTTCGCCCATGCCGCTGATAATGGTCTGGCCAGAATCAATATCCGTGCGCACCTTGAAGGTGGGGTCTTCATCGGCAAGCCGACTCAGCGCAATGCCCATCTTCTCCTGGTCAGCCTTGGTCTTGGGCTCGATAGCAATCGAGATGACTGGCTCAGGGAAATCAATCGCACCCAGAGCAATGGGAGCCTGCGGTGTGCAGAGCGTGTCGCCGGTTTTAACTTCCTTCATGCCCACGCAGGCGCAGATGTCGCCGGAGTAAATCTCGGTAATGTCTTCGCGCTTGTTGGCGTGCATCTTCACCAGGCGTCCGACACGTTCCGAACGGCCTGTGCGCGGATTCAGCACCGTATCGCCGGTCTTTAACGAGCCGGAGTAGAGGCGGATAAAGCTGAGCTTGCCGAAGGGGTCGTTGATGAGCTTGAAGGCCAGCGCGGAAAACGGCTCAGCATCTTCACGCTTGCGAATCAAAACAACCGATGGATCGCTGGGATCAATACCTTCTACGGGAGGAATATCAATCGGACTGGGCAGATAATCGATGACCGCATCGAGCAGCGTCTGCACGCCCTTATTTTTAAATGCCGAGCCACACATCACCGGGAAGACCTTCATGGCAATCGTCGCTCTGCGCAGCGCGGCCTTCAGTTGTTCCGCATTCGGTGTCTCACCTTCCAGGAACATGTGGAGCATTGCATCATCATGCTCGGCCACTGTCTCGATTAGCTGCAAGCGGAAGGCTTCAGCTTTCTTCAACAGGTCGGCAGGAATCTCTTCCACGTCATACTTCGCGCCCATCGTCTCGTCATGCCAGAGAATCGCGCGCATTTCAACCAGATCAATAACGCCCTTAAATTTTGCTTCCGCACCAATCGGAATCTGAATCGCAACCGGACGAGCACCCAGGCGCTTGCGGATGGTCTCAATTACATACTCAAAATCCGCGCCAGCCTTGTCCATCTTATTCACAAAGCAGATGCGAGGAACCTTATACTTGTCGCCCTGCCGCCACACTGTTTCCGACTGCGGCTGCACGCCCGACACAGAATCAAACAGCGCGACCGCGCCATCCAGCACGCGCAGGCTGCGCTCAACCTCTGCCGTGAAATCGACGTGCCCGGGAGTATCAATAATATTGATGCGAACATCGTGCCAGGTGCAGGTGGTGGCAGCGGAGGTGATGGTGATGCCGCGCTCCTGCTCCTGCTCCATGTAATCCATGGTGGCTGTGCCTTCATGCACTTCGCCAATGCGGTGCGTGATGCCGGTGTAAAACAGAATGCGCTCGGTCGTCGTCGTCTTTCCGGCGTCAATGTGCGCCATGATCCCGATGTTGCGGCAACGATTTAGAGGTACTTGACGAGGCACAGTCTTTTCTCACTTTGCAGGCACACGGCCTGCGGTTGGAACTTGCGTTACTTCAATTGCAGAAGCATGGCTTCTGTTGCAAAAGATTTTTACCAGCGATAATGCGCGAATGCCTTGTTGGCTTCTGCCATGCGATGCACATCTTCCTTCTTCTTCATCGCAGCGCCACGGCCATTGGCCGCGTCCAACAGTTCATTCGACAGCTTTTCAATCATGCCCTTTTCGCCGCGCGCGCGACCGTAGGTCACCAGCCAGCGAATGGCCAGGGAGGTACGCCGCTCCGGGTTCACTTCAATCGGAACCTGATAGTTGGCGCCGCCCACACGACGAGTCTTCACTTCCAGCAGCGGCTTGCAGTTCTCCACAGCCTTCTTGAAGAGCTTGAGAGCTTCCTCGCCCCCGCCACGCTTCTCCAGGTTTTCCATGGAGGTATAGAAAATACCCTGCGCGGTCGACTTCTTGCCGCCCCACATCATGGAGTTGACAAACTTGGTGACCAGCGTTGAGCCGTACACCGGGTCGGGAGCAACCTCCCGCTTCGCAATATGACCTTTTCTCGGCATGATTCAAAAATCCTTAAAAATCAAAACTTGCTTGAACTACTCAATCTCAACACTGCGGCAGAACTACTTGACTGCGGCAGCCCCTATTTGGCAGCAGCAGCCTTAGGCCGCTTGGCTCCGTACTTGGAGCGGCTCTGCTTGCGATTGGCAACGCCAACCGAATCTAGCGAGCCACGCACAACGTGATAGCGAACACCTGGCAGATCCTTCACACGGCCACCGCGGATCAGCACAATCGAGTGCTCCTGCAGGTTGTGGCCGATGCCGGGAATATAGGTGGTGACTTCGATGCCATTGGTCAGGCGAACGCGCGCGACCTTGCGCAATGCGGAGTTCGGCTTCTTGGGGGTTTGCGTGTACACGCGGGTGCAAACACCGCGCCGTTGCGGGCTTCCCTGCAACGCCGGGCTGGCCGTCTTGTAGCGAGGGGCCGTGCGACCCTTCCGAACGAGTTGACTAAACGTAGGCACTAAAACTCTCCCTGCTTCCAACCAAAGCTATGCAACAAACTCTATTGGAGATTGTCGAGACACACTCCGCGCATACGCAGCACCGCGCACGAGCGCATCTGTACAACCCCGGAAAATCTAACGTTTCGTGGCTAGAACCTGCGACGGTGACCGGATGATTGAAGCAAACCGATTCCGTTTCGCTGTTCTGGTCCGCATAGCCTGCCTGGTGGCAGGGTGTCGCGGATTCCCAAGACGAGAAACACCTGAATTCCCGATGTATCTGTTGCTACTGTTACTGTACTGCATCTTGCTGCGGTACTGCAACTTTTTCGATCTCAATCGACGCAATTCTATCGATTTGATCTCAATCCAACGGGCCGGGCATTCTCAGGGCAACTCCCATGCAGGCGAACTGCCATACGTGCCAAACTTCACAAGAGTATCAAGGGTTGCCTGCGGAGTCAACTATGGAGTGACTTTCCGAAAACTCAGACATACATGTTTGAGACGTGGGAGTCGAAAATCTTCGCGCGACGAAAGAGTCATTCTGAGCGAAGGGCGGTCGCGTTAGCGAGCACACGAAGAGAAGAATCCAGAGAACAATGGCAGCAAAGATGAAGCCAAGATTCTCTGGATTCTTCCCTTCGACTTCGCTCAGGGCATGCTCAGCCCGCCACTGCGGACTCCTCAGTATGACCCGTCGATAGATTCGACGATTGCGAGTACCCCGCGTTTATGCTGTGCGGTGTGTTGCTTTTGCGCGATGCTCTTCTTTGACAGCATCGATCTTTGCATTCACGCGGGCTTTCACGTTTTCAATTTTCTGGGAGATATTGTGACGCGCTTCGTTCTCGCGTCCCTTGGCGTGCTCGCGGGCTTCGGCGCGTTTGTGAATATCTCTCGAAATCTGCGCGGCAGCGTCTTTTGCATTCCCCCAGGTTTCTTTGACCGCACCTTTTATCTGATCGACGACACCATCATTGGCCAGCTTTTCATTGCCGATGGTCTCACCAGCATTCTGTTTGATCTTGCCAACAACCTGATCCACGTTGCCTGAAATCTGATCCTTGTTCATAGATTCCTCCTTGGAATTAGCAGCGAATGCGGCAAGTGCCGAAGACGCTGGCTCGGTTCGTTATGCGGGGCTGAACTCAGCCTGGCCTACAACTCATCGTGCAATCACAAAGCTCTACCACGACCACCATTGATGAGCGCAATAACCAGCACCACCACCGCGATCAATAAGAGGATGTGAATGTATGCACCCAGGATATGAAAGCCGATAAAACCCAGCAGCCACAGAATTAAAAGAACAACAAATATAGTCCACAACATAGCGCATTCTCCTTGCGGTTCAAGCTTCTAACACATGCAGTGAGATGCGCCCCTTGTCGCTGTGGTAGCCAGGTTTTCTTGATTTTTTCCAGTAGGCCGCAGAACGCTGGCAAAAATTCTCCGTTCGTTTTCCACTTCTTCACCCCTGCATGAAGCTCCACACACGCGCAATGACCGGCGCTTTCGCTCAGTCGCAACCGCTACGACTTCAGCAAGGTTGCCGAAGCAGCGCTGTACCCATACACTAAAGGCATCGGAATCATGTGTTCGTGAGTTTTCTTTTGACCGTCCGCGCCAGTACATGCGCCGACGGGGAGGTTCGATGCGGCGGTTTGTTTTTCTGGCAATTCTGTGTACCTTGTCCTTACCCATCAGCATGTCCCTGACCGGGTGCTACCTGAGCGATTACGGACAAAACTTTTGCAGTGGCTTTCAAAGTGGCCCGTCCGTGACTGCCACGTCAACCATTGACTTGGAACCCCGAACCTATGGTCTCTCCATAAATTATGGCGCCACCAACGCGGTGGTCTCGACAATAGCGTATACCTGCAAGGGAACTCCCTCCGGCCTCAAGACGTTCACCTACGGCAGCAGTGACATGACCATTGCCGATATCACGCCGCACGGACAACTCTGCGGTGGTACGTGGAACCGAAACTCCGGCAATGGCGTGGCTAATTTCACCACCTGCATCCCGACCAACAAGACTGGGATTGTGTACATCACCGCCAGCGGAGGCGGCGCGACCAGCAACGTGATTCCTGTCTTCGTGCATCCCCAGGTGACCAGCGTGACGCTGACCCCAGGCGGTACGGCAGAAAATTGCTCCTACACCAGCAATCCCTCCAATGGGCAACCTTCTCCTGTAACGGTTTGCACCTATGTTGACCCGGCAAACTCTGCAAACAACACTCCGGCTGGATGTATTCCTGCCTATACACAGACAAGCTGCATCTCGCAGAACAACACCGTGCCCCTGGCGGCCACGATCTGCACGGGCGGCGGAGCCTGCACGGCAGGTTCTGCCAATGACATCACCTGTGCTGTAGGCCACCTGACGTATACGCCACAAAATACTGACATCGTCACCGTGGATCAAAATGGCATCGCTACGGCCCACCTGCCCGGCGCGACCGTCATCAGCGCGACCGTTGCACAGGCCTCCAGTTCAGCAGGATACTTTTTCACCTGTCCGCCGAAAAGCATTCAGTTGACGGTTGGCAACACCGCCAGCACCAGCATCTCCGTAAACCAGACCAACATCCAGCCCTTAACTGCCACGGTGCTGGACACCAACAACAACCCGATCACAGGTCTAGGCCTTATCTATAGCTCCACCAACCCGATCAACATTGGCGTGAACCCAAGCGGCGTGGTCACAGCCACATTTCCCAGCGACGCAGAAATCGTCGCGCAGTGCCTGCCGGGCATTTGCAATCCTGCGCCTGAAGATCAGATTGGATTGATGGGTGCAGGCTTATCGGTAACCAGCAACCCCATTTCCGTTCACACGCCTGGCCCCAGTTCTGCTATCTTGTACCTGGCCAGCCCACAATCCTACGGTTACCTGCCGATTGATTTTCTGGTCGGTAACGTTGGTCTTCCCGTTAAACTACCCTACCTGCCCAACTCCATGGTGATGAACCAGCAGGGAACAAATCTGTACTTCGGCAGCGCGTCGGAGTTGATGATTATCAAAACGCTCAACAACACCTTAAGCACCCAGGATGCATCTGTTCCCGGTACTGTGCTGGCCATCTCCCCAGACAACACCACCCTTGTCATCCATGATCCGTGTCGCCAACTCTTCTACATGTACAACGTAGGTACAGCCAAATCGCTCCAGTTTCCAGCACCAGGCCCCGCCGTTGCCTGCGATGCAGATAACAAACCGATTTATGGCGCGGGCGTAGTCAATCCCGTATACTCCACGCTCAATCCTGGTGGCGAAGTCAATCCGCCCTATACCGCAACCTTTACGGAAGATAATCAGAATCTCTACATCACCTACTCCAGCCCACCGAGTGCGAATACGCCGAATGCCGCAACGCTGTTCGTCTACTCACGATTCACTGGCTGGCATGCCTGCACGGACAACGGCGCCAATCCTGCGACGAACTGTCCCGTTAGTTCGTCCGGAGCCAATGCATCTGCAGTCCCCAGCGTCGCCGTCACCGTGCCTGGAGTGGGTCTCTTCGCCAGCACAGCAGGCGGCACGCAGGTAAGCGCCTTCAGTTATTGCTCTACCGGTCCAAACAACACGGCAGCTCCGCCCAATCCCAACGTGGCGGTCAATCCGACGAATTACTATCCGCCTGTGGGCATCGTCACTGACCCGATCGACCAACTGGCCGCGACCACAGACGGCAAGCACATTCTCGGGGCCACCGCAGCGACGGCCAGCCTCACCGATATCGACGTAACGATCCCTGCCGGTGCTTGCCCAGCTACGGGGAACCTGCAGTTTGGGACGACTCCCAACGTGGCCGGCACGCCGTACACAACGTCGTTAGGTGTGAGCAACATTGCCACCATTCAACAGGTCATCCCATCGCCCAGCTCGGCGCTGGCGTTTGTCACCTTCAACTCCACCACACCGGGTGCCAGCAATAACACCGTTCTGCCGACATATACCGTTCCTGCCACAGGCAGTGGAACGATCCAGGCGCTGCCTCTTACCGGCACGGCGGGAGCTCCTATCGCGGGTGTATTCAGCCCAGACACGAACACATTTTACGTCAGTACGGATCAGGACAATCTGGTTCACTTCATCAACACCACCACGCTGACGGACACGAAACAGATCAATCCAGGACTCACCAACTCCAGTAACCAGCCCGTGCCTGCATTCTTTATGGCGACGAAGCCACGGCCCGTCGAATAGAGCAACCCTTGCACAACACAGAAAGGCCCTGCACAATCGCAGGGCCTTTGCTGTTGCTCCAAAAAATTGCAGTCCTTCTACTTGGTCGGCTTGGACACTAACTGCTTGGCGGCACGCGGCAAAGAACGCGCCACAGCGTCCAACACCCCATTCAAAAACTGTGTAGATTCTGGAGCCGCATAGAGCCGCGCCACCTCCAACGCCTCATTGATGATAATGGGCAGCGGCGTTCCCGGATATCCCAGCATTTCTGCAATCGACGCACGCAGCAGGTTGCGATCCACGGCAGCCATGCGCTCCAGCCGCCAGCGTTCGCTGGCCTGCTCAATGTAGCCGTCGATCTCTTCCTTGCGTTCACAAGCGATGCGAAAAATATCCTCCGCAAATCCGCGCGTGTCCGGATCATTGGCTTCGCGAGCCTTCCAGAAGGTGCGGCGAACTTCATCGGGTGTCTGCTTGCCGATATCCGCCTGAAACAACATTTGCATCGCTAGTTCACGGGACTTACGTCGTTTTCCCATGTCAGCTTCGCCCTGCAGCGGATTTCGCAGCCATAGAAGTTCCAATTTTTTTCTGTACAGAAATCATTTCGATAGCCGCGATAGCCGCCTCAAATCCTTTATTGCCCAGCTTCAGCCCTGCTCGATCCAACGCCTGCTCCAGGGTGTTGCAGGTCAGCACGCCAAAAGTATGGGGGATGCCTGTCTCCTGCTGGCTCTGTCCAATGCCACGCGCCACTTCGTTGTAGATCGCCTCGTAATGGGCCGTCTCGCCGCGCAACAAACAACCCAGCGTCAAGATAGCATCCACCTGTTTCGTCTCTGCCAGCGTTCGCGCGGCAGAGGGAAGCTCCCAGGCTCCGGGAACGCGCACGATGCAAATATCTTTTTGTTTTGCGCCGCTGCGTAGCAGGCCGTCAAGTGCCCCTTGCAGCAGACGGTCGGTAATCACGGCATTCCAGCGCGCGACCACAATGCCAAACTTCATTCCCTCTGCTGTCAGGTCGCCTTCGATCGCCGCAGGCTTTCCATGCAGAGCATCCTCGTGCTCCCAGAATCCAAGCGTGATTCCCGGAGCCGGCTCTACGGTAAACAGGCGCGACTTCCAATGCGTGGGTTGAATCGCAGAGAGGCGCTGCGCTGCCTCAGATGCTGGATATACCTGTTCCATCCAGCGCTGCGCGACCTGATGCACCGCTTCCAGGCTGGTAACTTCCACCAGAATTTCCGGCGTGGCGGGTGGCAGTCCCTGCACAAACTCCAGGTTGCCCAACGGCGCCAAAAATGATGCGCCGGAGTTTGCGCCGTCAGCCCAACCCTTACCTGGCTCAAAGCCCAGCGCAGAAAAAAACTCCGCCAGATTGTCAAAGACGCTTGGTGCGCTGGCAATACGTACCAGCGTAATTCCCTTGATCATAATACTGATGGTACACCGCCCAGCAGCCTCCTCGCTTTACCCGTATCGAGCGCGCTTGGTACACTCGCCTGTTTTACAAACAAGCACTGTCTCAGGAAGCGGGATTGCGATGAATCTTGAAACTATCCTCTTTGAAGTGCGCGAGGACCTGGCCTTCGTCACGCTCAACCGGCCCAAGGTTTTGAACGCGCTGAACGCGGCAACGCTCACAGAATTGGAAATCGTCTTCACTACGATTCTCACGGACGATTCCATTCGCGCCGTGGTGCTGACCGGGGCGGGAGAAAAAGCCTTTGCCGCTGGAGCCGACATTCAGGAATTAGCTGCGGCGAATGGCACGCAAGGCGAGGCAGTGGCACGTCGTGGTCAGGCAGTTTTTGGAGCCATTGAGAATTGTGGCAAGCCGGTGATCGCCTGCGTTCATGGCTTTGCGCTTGGCGGAGGCTGTGAGTTGGCGCTGGCCTGTACCCTGCGCATCGCCAGTGAAACAGCCCGCTTCGGCCAGCCGGAGGTTAAGCTGGGCCTGATCCCCGGCTACGGCGGAACGCAGCGCCTGGCGCGGCTGGTGGGCCAGGGCATCGCGCTGCACATGATTCTGACTGCGGAGATGATCTCTGCGGCTGAAGCGCTGCGTATTGGTCTGGTGCATGAAGTGGTGCCAGCAGAAAAATTGCTGGCACGCGGCGAAGAGATCGCCCGCACTATCGCCAGCATGGCACCGTTGGCCGTTCGCGCCAGCCTGGAAGCCGTGCATCGCGGACTGAATCTTCCATTAGAGGAGGCCTTGCAACTGGAAGCCTCACTCTTCGGTTCTTGTTGCGAGACTGTTGACAAGGCAGAAGGCACGCGCGCATTTCTGGAGAAACGCCCACCAGTATGGCAGGGCCGCTGAGTATCTGCGTCGAGTCCAGGACTGCTATCCTACAGTAGTGATGTCTTTCCACACACGCCAGAAATTTTTATTTCCGCTTTTCGTTGCGACACTTTGTCTTGTGCCTGCTGGATGTTCCCGCAGTTCGGCTTCCCATACACAATCCTTCGCCCAGCCATCCAAGTCCGCTGACGATGCAGCGCGCCCCGACATCGCCAACATTCCACCGCCAGCCAAGAGCCTGTATCTGGCAGTGCGCGAAGAGTCACGCTGGCAGAATCCCTTCATCAGCGTAGAAAGCAACATGCTGCTGCTGCGCATCTATCTGCCTAATGAAAATCTCAGCACCAATAATCTTGGTGGCATCACACAACCTGCAAATGCACGCAAGCAGGAACTCAATGTCCGACTCAGCGATCTTCCGCGCGCGCTGGCGGCGCTGCCGCAAGGCTCCTGGCCCTATGGACGTGTCGTGGCTGTAGCAGAAGGCTATGAGACCACGCAGGATCGCGCGCAGATTCGCCGCAACATAGAAGCTACGCTCCAGACCCTGAATGACCTTGGCGTTGTCGTCGATGAGTGGACACAGAACGCTACATCCCCTTCCCACTAGGGCCTGCTACGATGAAGGGCAATGGCAAACGGTGAGTTGAAGATTCTTTCCCACGGACACGCACGCGCCGATGGACATGCCCACGCAAAACGGCAGTCCTCTTTTGCGGAAACGGAACTCCGCGCACTTGAAGACAAGCTGCGCTCTACCGTGCAGGGCGACGTGCGCTTTGACGCTGGCTCGCGCGCGCTCTACGCTACCGATGCCTCCAACTATCGCCAGATTCCTCTCGGCGTTGTGGTTCCGCAAACTATGGACGATGTACGAGCCACATTGGCCGCGTGCAGAGAGTTTGACGCACCGGTGCTTTCACGCGGCGCAGGAACCAGCCTGGCCGGGCAGTGCTGCAACATTGCCGTTGTGCTGGATTTCTCCCAGCATCTGCAAAAAATTCTCGAACTGGATCCCGTAAAAAAAATTGCGCGCGTGCAGCCAGGCATCGTGTTGGATCGCGTCCGCGAGGCTGCCGAAGCACATCACCTCACCTTTGCTCCTGACCCGGCTACGCACAATCGCTGCACCCTCGGCGGCATGATCGGCAACAACGCCTGCGGTGTCCACGCGCTGATGGGCGGCAAAACGGTAGACAATATCCAGTCCCTGCGCGTGCTGCTCTACGATGGCACGGAACTCGAAGTGGGCGCGACCAGCGAAGAGGAACTTGCCGCGATCATCCTGCAGCGCGGACGGCGTGGCGAAATCTATGCGGGCCTGCGCCGTATTCGCGATCAATATGCGCCGCTGATTCGCCAGCGCTTTCCGCGCATTCCGCGCCGCGTCTCCGGCTATAACCTGGACGAATTGCTGCCGGAGAATGGCTTCAACGTAGCGCGCGCGCTGGTCGGCAGCGAAGGCACCTGCGTCACCATCACCGAGGCTACGCTGCAACTGCGCGACAGCCCGCCGTATCGCATGCTGGTGGGGCTGGGCTTTGCCGATGCTTATATCGCCGCCGACCATGTTCCCTTTGTCTTGGAACACCAGCCCATTGGACTCGAAGGCTTCGACGGAGTGCTCGTTGATTGTATGCGTCGCAAGCAACTCGCTGTAGAAGATATTGCGCTGTTGCCTGTTGGACGCGGCCATCTGCTCGTCGAGTTTGGCGGCTGGAGCAGCGAAGATGCCAGCGCGCAGGCGAGCGCTTTGGTTGCGGCCTGCCAGCGGCTTCCCTCTGCACCGACAGCGCGCATCTACTCCAAGCAGGAAGCCAGCCGCGTCTGGCATGTGCGCGAATCCGCGCTGGGCGCGACGGTTTTTGTTCCCGGCGAGCCACATGGCTGGGAGGGATGGGAGGATTCCGCCGTTCCCGTGGATCGTCTCGGTAGCTATCTGCGCGAGATTTCTGTCGTACTGCAACGCTACGACTATCGCACGCCACTCTATGGACACTTTGGTCAGGGCTGCGTTCACATGCGGATGAACTTTGATCTGGAAAGCGAAGCGGGTATCCGGAAATTCCGCAGCTTTCTGGACGATGCTGCGGATGTCGTCCTGCGACACGGCGGCTCGCTTTCCGGTGAACACGGCGATGGCCAGGCGCGTGCAGCTCTGCTGCCAAAGATGTTTGGCCCAGAGTTGATGCAGGCATTCCGCGAATTTAAAGCCCTCTGGGATCCAACCAATAAAATGAATCCCGGAAAGTTGATTGATCCGATCGCGGTCTATCAACCAGATGAAAATCTTCGTCTGGGCGCGAACTTCCAGTTAGCGCAAACCTCTACGCACTTTCAGTTCCCTGCTGATGGCGGATCTCTGGCCCACGCAACCATGCGCTGCGTCGGTGTTGGAGCCTGTCGCAAAGTGGATTCTGGAACCATGTGCCCCAGCTTTATGGCCACGGGAGAGGAGCAGCACTCCACGCGAGGCCGCGCGCATCTGTTATGGGAGATGTTGCAAGGCGAGTTGCGACCCGAAGGCTGGCGCAGCGAGCCAGTCAAAGAAGCGCTCGACCTATGCCTCTCCTGCAAGGCATGTAAGAATGAGTGCCCGGTCAACGTCGATGTCGCTACCTACAAAGCGGAATTTCTTGCGCAGTATTACAAAGGCCGTCTGCGTCCGCTCCATGCCTATGCCTTTGGCTGGATGGATCAGTGGGCGCACCTGGCTTCGTTTGTTCCCCGCGCAGCCAATTTTTTCGGCCAAAACGCCTTTCTATCTGCGGGTATCAAGCGAGCGCTCAGCATTGCGCCCCAGCGCAGGCTGCCGCGGTTTGCGTCGGAAAATTTCCGCGACAAGTTTTTGGGTCAACAAAAACCAGCAAAGTTTTCTATACGAAATTCCTCTGCTTCTCCTGTATTTTTATGGGCTGATACCTGGAATAATTATTTCCACCCGCAGACGTTACACGCCGCGTGGAGTGTTCTGGATCGCGCAGGATTCGACGTGCAGCTTCCACAACGCCACCTCTGCTGCGGACGCGCCCTCTACGACTTTGGCATGTTAGACCGCGCCAAGCGCTATCTCAGGAATGTGCTGGACGCGCTGGCTCCGCAACTGCAAGCCGGAACACCCATTGTCGTACTGGAACCAAGCTGCGCCAGCGTCTTTCGCGATGAGCTGCAAAATTTATTTCCAAATGATCCTCGTGCAGCCCAGCTTGCACGGCAGACATTTCTACTTGGAGAGTTTCTCGCGCACCACGCGCCAAACTATGCGCCCCCTTCGCTCGCTGGAAAAAATCTCCTACTTCACGGACATTGCCATCAAAAGTCGCAGATGCAGAATGAACTCTCCCTGCTAACACGCACGGGCGCAGCCGTGCATGTACTCGACTCCGGCTGCTGCGGCATGGCCGGACCGTTTGGATTTGAAAAAGATAAATATGAGATTTCAAAAAATCTGGCAGAGCGAGTTTTGCTGCCAGCCGTTCGCGCAGCGGGAAACGATACGCTGCTGGTTACGGATGGCTTTAGCTGCCGTGAACAGATCGCGCAATTGTCGCCGCGACGCGCTGTGCATCTAGCTGAAGTGTTGTGCGAAACTCCATCCTGCCGCTAATATCCCTGCGGGTTCACGACGTTCCGCAGCGGTTCTCCAGTAAGATACCGCTGGATTTGCTCTGCGGCAAAGCGGTAGGCGCGCTGGAAAAATCCAGGAGTAGAACCGGCCACATGCGGCGTAAGAAAGCAGTTGGGCGCAGACCAGAGCGGATGGCCCTTGGGCAGCGGCTCTGGATCGGTCACGTCCAGCACGGCGCGAATACGATTCGCTCGCAGCGCTACAAGCAAGGCATCGGTATCCACCACTGGCCCGCGCGCCGCATTCACCAGCACGGCTCTGGGTTTCATCCGCTCGAACATCGCAGCGTTCATCAGCCCGCGTGTCTCTGCGGTCAGCGGGACGATTAGAACGACTACATCCGCCTGCGGCAGCATATCTGACAATTCAGAAACAGCAGCAATGCCGGGCCGCGCCGTACGCGCTATGCGGAGAATCTCTGCGCCAAATGGCTTCAAGCGCGCCTCGACCGCAGCGCCAATGCCACCGTAGCCCACGATCAAAACAGTCTGTCCATACATATCCTCGCCCAGAATGCGATAGGGCGGAGGTTCCACGTCGCTGGGAAATTTTCCACCCACCAACTGGCCATCCCAAAACTCTTCTCGCTGCTGATCGCGAAACTCTGGGAATTGTTTATAGGCTCCCAATATTCCACCCACCACCCACTCTGCAACGGAGACATCATGCAATCCCTGCCCATCGCAGAGCGTAACTCCGGGCTGCATCCCGGACTGTACCCAGGGCAGCATCCAATCCACGCCTGCCAGCAGTGACTGGATGACCTTCACGCCGCGCAATCGCGCATATTGTGGATCAGCAAATTTTCGATAGAGCGGTGGAATCCAGAAATCGATCTCGTGGATTTCACTCGACGCGTACCCGAGCTGGATCAGTTGCACCGACTCAGGAAACTCTGGAAGCCATGAAGCGGGAATGTTCTCGGAAATACCGACACGCAGCATAGCTTCATCTTATGCTGGCGCAGCATGGCTCGGCAACGCATGAACTGCGCTCACAATATATTTACTGGCTGGCCTGCTTCATGTGCAGGATGTGGGTGCTGATGTCTGGCCAGAACTCACGGAAGACGTTGGTGAGGTCGTCACGACCCAGCTGCGCTAACCAACGTTGTCCGGTCTTCGTCCAGGTAATCGAGTTGGAAGGATAGTAAAGATTTCCAATCCTGGCTTGCGCGCCCTTGCCTACAATTTTAGAGATATTCAAGGTGTTCTTCCCGGAATCGGTGGGTGTGATCGCCAGGCGAGAGAGTGCATAGTAGGCGCGATAGCGCTTGCGTCCGTGCCCCAGAGTGAAGTATCGCGAATCTTCTCGCGTGAGGATGGGGAAGAAAAAGTCCGTCATGTATTTGCCAACAGTTTTTTCGGTGAAGGCACGCCAGGAATACTGACCATAGCCCGACCAGCCATTGCCCAGCGTAGGATAACTCTTCGAGACGTAGTTGGGATAGGCATCAATGGCCGCAAAGGCGGTTGTATTCTATATTCCTTGCCAGAGGGATGCATTTGACCTATCTCCATCAAGCAGACAGAATGATCCCATAAGAGTGCTTGTATTAAAATTGCACAGACCTCTCAATCCATGTTTTCAGAATCCAAAGAATCTATGTGCCTCGTTCGCGCGTTTACCGTAATGACATGTCTGGTAATTCTGGCTGGGCCGAAGGCTCGTGCAACCAGTCTACCCACCTCTTCCAGCACGCCGACCCTTGGCCCAACGCTTCTGGATCATGGATATTCCGATATGTACAACCTGGACTTTGCACAGGCTCACCAGGAATTCGCTACCTGGATGCAGGCCTACCCCACCGATCCAATGGGGCCGGTTTCCGATGCCGCAGCCTATCTGTTTACGGAATTCTCCCGTCTAGGCGTACTGGATGTTGATCTTTTTGACGATGACAACAACTTTGAGAGTCGCAACAAAAAATCTTCCGACCCTGCTCTAAAAATTGCATTCGATCGCGATCTAGATCAGGCCAACCAACTGGCCGATGCAGCTCTGACCGTGTCTCCACGAGACACTCGCGCTCTATTTGTAAAAGCGCTGGCCAACGGACTGCACGCTGATTACGCCCAAATGATTGAGAATCGGGACTTTGCCGGTCTGAAATACACCAAGATCGCGAGCAAATACGCTGATCGATTACTGGCCATTGCCCCGCAGGATTATGATGCCTACCTCGCCGTGGGACTGGAAAATTACATTCTGGGATTGAAGCCTGCGCCCATTCGATGGTTTCTCAAACTGACCGGCGCGCAGACCAACGCCGTGCTGGGGAAAAAAGATATGGAACTGACCGCCAGCCAGGGACATTATCTGGCTCCCTTTGCGCGACTGCTGCTAGCCGTAGCTGCATTGCGCGATAAAGATACAACCAAGGCGCGACAAATTCTTGCATCGCTGGCCCAGGAGTTTCCGAATAATCCTCTATACACGCAACAACTGGCTAAGATTCACTAACGCAAAAAAGTAGAGGCGCGGAATTGATCCGCGCCTCGTTCAATGAAGTTCTGTATTGGCTTATGGGATGTAATAGCGGAACGAGGTCCAGAACATGTTTTCGTCCGCTTCCGGCTGGCCACCCACACCCGACCACGTCTTGCGCTGCATGTGGTCGTACTGCATGCCGAAGACCAGCTTGCCCTTGCTGCCGCGATAGAAGTTGTACCAGAAGCCCACGTCATGCGCTGTCAACGCGCGTGTGTCTCCGGTGCAATTCGCCAATCCGCCCGGCCCGTAGGGCGAGGCACTGGGCGGTGTTTCCGTTTCGCAGCCTGTATTGCTGAACGACGGCGCACCGTACCCAACCGGCTTGCCAGCACTGTTCAGTGTCCAGTCGCGTGCCGCATAATCACCGCCAAAGTAGTAGTAAACATCCAGCTTGCCTGGATGGAACTCCAGCGATCCTAACGCGACTAAATTACGCAGCGGGGCCAGAGTGCCATTCGGGCGCACCGTCGTATCGGGAAGGCCAGAGGAGCCATACCGACCGACGCTTTGACCATATAGACCGCGAAGTCCAATGTTGTACAAGCCCTTCTTAAAGGGGAGCCATGCTGCACCTTCCACACCACCTGCAACCTTGGAATCGTTATACGCACCCGTTGCAGAAGCTGGAGTCGCCGACGCATTGGGATATATCCGGTCGCGTAAAAATGTTGCAATTCCTGCGACTTCATAATGCCCAAAGCCCGGCTCAATCGCAACCTTCGCAATGATGTCCGGAGCCATGTTGATGGAATAATTTGTGTCTGGATTTAACAGCCCGCCGGGATTACCCGCCGTGCCAAATGTAAAGTTGTTGCTGTAGCCATGTCCGCCGAAGGTCATCTGCGGATTTTCAAAGGACACGCCGGCAAACATTTTCTTATTGAAGAAGCTGTCGTAGATGCGCATTCCATACTGACGCGCCCAAATATAGCCCGGGGTATATTGAGGGTCAATCGTGAACGGAACCGCTTCGGATTTATTCTCAAATCCCTTGGTGGTAAGCGTCAGGAACGACCACATCTGGCCGCCGACAATCGTGAAGCCGCTGTCTTGTTGATAGCGCGCCCACATCTGCCGTTGACGCAGCGGATAGCTATTACTCTCGTTAGCATTTGAGGTGGCGCCTGCGTTCAGGAAGTCAGCCTCGTAGTAACCGCCGATGGTTGCATGATCCACCTTGCCTTCGACATTGAGGGTGATGCGCGACTGACGACCCGTAGCGACGAATTCCGATTGCTGTCCTAGTGCTGAAGCGCTGAACGGAATGGCATTGAACGGCGTGTTGATATCGCCGCCCGTGGCCCGTTGGCGGTACCCGGTTTCAGCCGCCAGGAAGCCTCCTGGGGTGATGTAGACGCCTTTATATTTCAGCGCGATAGGATTGGCATAATTCTCACGCAGACCAGCGCCAATCTGCCGTACCGCGACGATATCCGCCTTAGACTGCTCTGTATCGGACTTGAGGCTCTGCACATCCTGCTTTAGAACGTTTACATCTGCCTTGCTCTGCGAATTGGTCTGAGCCGCAGTCTGGGCAGCGGTTTGGGCCTGCGTTGCAGCTTGTTGCGCCTGCTCTGCGGCACTCTGAGCCTGTTGCAACTGCTGGTCGCGCTCCATCACTTGCCGTTTTAGTTGATCAATCTGGGTTTGGAATTGCTGGCGCATCTGCTCAATCTGCGATTCGATGCTCGGCTTCTGGGCCGCCACGGTCTTCTTCTTGTGTGTTGTCTTCGTGCTGCTGGATTGCGCCAAAGCAGTATGGCTCACAGCGGGTACAGCAGCAACACAACAGGCTAGAAGCAGGGCTTGCAGCGTATTGGGTCGAGAATTCATTCGGCCTCTCATTGTTTTGTTCGTCTCCCGTGCTCGAATTTCGCTCAAAAAGGCGTGGTTCGATTGCACTGCCTATGAGGATGGCAGCCAAATGTGAATCTCCGGGAAACAGAATGTGAACAGAAGGTGAATCCGATGAAAATCCTGTGAATGCAGCATGGATGAAAAATTCGTGCACTGAGGAAATTTTACTGCTCAGCGCAACCCCTCCACTCCACGAAAACTGGGCCAGTCCAAAACTGGACTGGCCCGGATCGAGCATTCAAGACGCTAAGGCATGTTGCCAATCTGATAGTTCAATGCAGCCAGAGAGAGTTCATACGCATATCGCGCATTGATGTTCGCAATGGCCGCCTGCGTCTGCTGTAACTGCGACTGGCTTAGCTCGACAATGGAACTCAGCCCCAGTTTATAGCGCGCCTGCGCCAGATCGAGCCCAAGATTGGCAGCCTTTACCAGCTTTTCCGTCACGCCAATTTTTTCGTAGGAGGTATTGGTATCCAGCCACGCATCGTTCACATCGCGCACCACGTTGTCGCGCATGTCGCGCAATTTCGCTTTGGATGCCTTGGCGCGTTGCGAAGCCTCCGATGCCTCCGCTGTGTATAGAAATCCATTGAAAACCGGTATCTTCAGATTCACGCCTATCGCCCCAAACCAGTTGCTGTCAAAGTACTGATCGTCGCGCACCGGCGTACCACCCAGCACACCCGTTGTGTTGATTGTAGGCAGCAACTGTTCATGTTGCGCGCGGCTGAATTTCCTGGCCGCCTTCTGGTCGTAATCGAGCGCCATCAAATCCGGACGCTGTTGCAGCGCCAGCTTGACCAGCGCATCAACATCGGGCGCAGGCAACGGTGGGGTTGCGCTGTCATCGACCAATTGATAGTTCTGAGGATGGTCGTATCCCAGAACCGCAGACAACGCATTGATGCTCTTCTGATATTGATCTTGCGCATCCAGCAGCAGCAGTTTGGCTCTGGCCAAATCCTGGTCAGCGAAGGCCAGGTCGATATCCGAACGCAGCTTGTTCTTGGTCAGTTCCGCGATTAAATCCTGCGTGTTCTGGCGCGTCTCCACCGTTTGCTGCGCCGTCTTCACCAGCGCCGCAGCCTCCAGCGTGTCGTAAAAGACCTGATCTGTAACTAAAATCACGTCCAGTTGCGTGGCCATCGCGGTTGCATTCTGCGCCTTCTCATGCAATTTTGACGAAGCGATCAAATTCGAGGTGTGACCAAAGTCCGTGAGCAACTGTTCCATCGTCACGCCGCCACCCGCGTGGGTAATCAAGCGGGTCGTGCGCAGTCCATCAACAGAAAAGCGGCTGCCATTATCTGCCAGCACGGCAACCATTCCTCCATACAATTGCGGCAGGTACTGCGAGCGCGTTTCACGATAGACCTGATGCTGCGCCAGCGCAAGCAATTTGCTGGCGCTAATGCGCGGATTGTTTTTGATGGCAAGCTGCTCTGCCTGCTGGTGAGTCAGCGACGTAGACTGATCGCTCCCACTTGATAGGGCAGCAGGGGTTGAAGCGCCTACCATCGGCGCTTCCGTAGTCCCAGAATTCTGCTCCTGCTGAATGCTCTGCGCCAGCAACACGGCTGACGGCGCATTCGCCAGAGCTTGTCCTTGCAGTGAGCTGGAAGATAAATACAGTCCCAGGCTGAAGATGATGGCTAGCCGAGCTGTCAGCATATTGTTTCTCATGGTTCCTCGCATCACGCCCGCGCCTCCAGATTGGGATGCTGCTGGTCTAGTGCTTCCCGATCTTGGTCCTGCTTGCGGTAGATAAGGAAATACGCTGTGGGCACTAAAAATACCGTCACAATCCCGGAGATGACAAGTCCGCCAAGTACAGCGCGGGCCAGCGGAGCATATTGCTCGCTGCCTGCTTCCACGCCTAAGGCCATAGGGATCAGACCGAGCACCGTGGCCAGCGAGGTCATCAAAATGGGGCGCAGGCGCACTCTACATGCCTCGGCCAGCGCGAACTTGAGTGGCTTGCCCTCCGCCCGCAGCGTTCCAACAAACTCCACGATCAGGATGCTGTTCGAGACCACAATACCCGTTGTCATAATGATGCCCATCAGGGACATAATGTTCATGCTGGTGCCCGTGACCAGGAGAAACAGCAGCACGCCCGCGACTCCAGGTGGCACGGCCAGCAGAATTACAAACGGATCGGAGAATGAGGCAAACTGCGCCATCAGGATCAGGTAGACCAGCACGACAGCCAAGATCAATCCAATGCCAAAGCTACGGAAGGAATCGTGCATGTCATTCACCGCGCCTGCAACCGTAACAATGGTTCCAAGCGGTGGGTGAGTGCTCTTCGTGATCATATCAATCTGCTTGCCGATTGCGCCCAGATCCTCCGTCTTTGGCATCACGTACACATCGAACACACGGCGTAACCCATAGTGATCCACCACCGTCGGCGTGTTGATGTACTTGACATCCGCCACGGCTTCCAGCGGCGTAATTTCATTCGCGTTGGGCAGCGGCGTCACCTCCGGCGGATGGCTGGCGCGGAGCGGAATCTGCTTGAAATCCTTGATCGACTGAATCTGGCTTTCGTAATACTGCACCGTCAGCATGTAGTTGTTGCCCGTCTTTGGATCGATCCAGTACGACGGCGCAATCTGCCCATTCGAGGTCAGCGCCGTGATCACGCCATCCACCACATCCTTCTGCGTCAGCCCCAGGAGCGCTGCCCTCTGTCGGTCAATATTCAACTGCAATCCCGGATAGTCGATGCTCTGCGGTATCAGCACGTCGCTTACATCCGACAGCTTCCGCACCCGTGTCGCGATCTCCTGCGCGATTCGGTTTCCATCTTTGAAGCTCATCGTGCTGACCCGGATATCAAACGGCGCGGGCTTGCCCTGATTCACAATCGAATCCACCAATCCCCCGGCCTGAAAGAAGGTCTGCACCTCAGGTATCTCTTTACTTACACGCTCCCGCACCCGCTGCATGTACGCATAACTGCCAACCTTGTGATCTTCTTTCAAACTCACCTGGATGAACGCATTGTCCATCGCCGTGTTCGTCGTATAGATCGACGATAAATCCGGGTACACTCCGATATTCGACACAATCATGTTCATATCCGACGGTCGTACTTCTTCCCGAATAATCTGCTCGATCCGAGCGCAGTACTGATCTGTCAGCTCCAATCGCGTTCCTGCCGGAGCCTTTAGGTTAATCACAAACTGCCCGGGGTCGGTTCGTGGGAAAAATGCCACTCCCAGCAACGGATACAACGCCAGGCTTGCCGCAACAAAAACACTGAATCCAACCACCACCGACACCGGATGCTCCAGACAGGCCGCAATGGTACCGTCATACTTCCTTTGCATCCACGCAAATCCTTCATTGAAGCGCGTGAAAATATATCGGAATAGCGTTTGCCGTTTTTCCTGCGCGCCATGATCCTGCTGTATCTGCTCCGCCGCCAGCGCCGCAGGATCGCGCTCTTCAACTTCCGCGTTCAGTTCCTTCTGGGATTCGCCTTCCTGCTCGGCGTGACCGTGAATATCAATAAACTTGGCGCAGAAGAGTGGCACCACCGTCATCGCCACCATGTAGGAGGCCAGCAACGCCAGCACAATAGCCAGCGCCATCGCGGTAAACAGATACTTGCTCACGCCCACCAGCAGCACCACCGGAAAGAACACGATCGAGGTGCTCACCGTCGCCGCCAGCACGGCAAGATCGACTTCTTTGCCACCCTGCGCGGCAGCTTCAATCGGCGGCTCGCCCATCTCCATGTGCCGGAAGATGTTCTCCAGCACCACTACCGAGTTGTCAATCAACCGTGACAGCGCCAGAGCCAACCCGCCCAGCACCATCGTGTTAATGGTGTTTCCCGTCAGATTCAACAACAAAAACGTCGCCATCACTGAGATCGGAATCGACAACAGCACCGCCGCCGTGGCTCGCAGGTTTCCCAGAAACAGCAAAATCATCAGCCCCGTCAGCACCAGGCCAATCGTGCCTTCTTTCAGCACATTTTCCACCGCCAGCTTCACAAACACCGACTGGTCAAACACCACTTTGGCCTGTAACTGCGGCGGAACATCCAATAGATGCGCCACACGCTTCCGTATCCCGTTCACGATCGTGATCGTGTTGCTTCCCCCGCCCTGCTTGAACACCGGAACATATACCGAATGCTGCCCATCCACACGCACAATGTTGTACTGCAACTGCCCGCCATCCTCCGCGTGCCCCACATCTCCCACCAGAATCGACGAGTTCCCTTCCGTCTTCAACGGAATATAATTCGCGTCGCTGCCCTTCACCACCTGGCTGTTCGCGTAGATGTTGTAATCCTTCGGCCCGATCCGCACATCCCCAGCAGGCAAAATCAAATTCGATTGATTCACCGCCTTGTACACATCGTTGATGCTCAGCCCATTCGCTTCCAGCTTCAACGGATCCACATACACCATGATCTGCCGATACCGTCCGCCATACGGCTGCGGCACCGACGCTCCCGGCACGCTTGCCACCTGATTGCGTACCTCAAACTGCGCCAGGTCCTTCAACTGCGTCTCGCCCAGTCCCTGTCCCTCCAGCGTGATCAAACACACGGGAAGATTCGACGCATCAAAACCCAGCACCACCGGCGGCAGCGTTCCCGGCGGCAGTCTTCGCAAATCCGCCATCGCCAGATTCGAGATACTGCTCACATCCGCATTCGCATCCGTGCCCGGCTGAAAGTACACCTTGATCAAACTCACGCCCGTCATCGACCGCGATTCGATGTGCTCGATTCCGCTGCCCAGCGTAAAAAACCGCTCGAACGTGTCCGTAATATCGGCTTCGATCTGCTGCGGCGGCATCCCGGAATAAAACGTCGCTACCACCACCACGGGGATCTTCACCGCTGGAAATAAATCCACCGGCATCCCCACCAGATTCACCGCCCCCACCACCACGATGATCAAACACGCCATCAAAATAAAAAACGGATATCGAATCGCAAAGGAAGACATTTATTTGCTGCCTCCCTGCGCGCTGCCCTGCGTTTGCTTGAACTCAATCAGGTTGGTGTCCGTTGGACTGGGTGCGACAATCTCCCCAGGCTGGTAGTTGGCCTGGTTGCCAACAATTACGCGGTCGCCTTCCTTGACGCCACTCACAATCTCGTAGCGATTCGGCCCCTGAATCCCCAGCACCACCGACCGTTTTACAACACGATTATTGCTATCCAGCATCAGCACATAAGGATTGTCGCCTTCCACGATGGCATCAATGGGAACTGAAAGTGCATTGTCATGATTGATCAAAGAAAACGTGGTGTTCGCATACATGCCGGGAGAAAGATGCAGATCTTTATTCGGAATGTCTACCTCCGTTAACATGGTGCGCGTGTTGCGATCCATCGAACGTGTAAAGCGGACAATCTTGGCGTGAATCAACTCTCCCGTGGCCTGCGCCTGCACCGTGACCGGACCGCCGATGTGCATATAATCCGCCGCCGATTCGGGGACGGGCATACGCAAACGCAGCACGCCGCTTTGCGCCAGACGAACCAGCGGCAAAGCGCTGGCATCTTCGCTGGTGCCCGCGGCCAGCAGCGCACCGGTATCGGCATAGCGGAAGGTAACAACTCCATCAAAGGGAGCACTAACAAAGGTGTAGGCAAACAACGCCTGATAGTGCTGCAGCTCCGACTGATCTTCGCTCAATTTTTCCTGCGCAGCATCGTGGCCCGATTTCGCTGCATCGATCTGCGCCTCGGACGAAAGATCCTTTGCCTGCGCATCATCTAATTCCTGCTGTGCAATCAAGCCCGGACGAGTTGCCGCCGCTTGAGCTAGTCGAGCGTACTCCGCGTGCAGAGCTGAATGAACTGCCTCTGCGCGAGACACATCGTTTTGTGTCCGCCGCACCTCATCGCGGTCGCGTGTTACAGCAGCCTGCGCGGCCTGAACCTGCGCCTTCAACTCTGGCACTTCCAGAACCGCCAGAACCTCTCCCGTATGGACGATGTCGCCAATATCGACGTTGATTTTTTTGATATAGCCAGAGACTTTCGCATGAACCAAAATGTCCTGGTATGCCTGAAAGACGCCCGCTACCGTGATGCGCGATACTGCTGGCAACCGACGCACCACGGCCACGGCTGCGGAAGGCGCGTCGCTGCCATTGGATGTTTGACTTGCCGCATTTTCTTTCGACCGGTCGTGCCAGAACCACAAACCTGCGAGCAGAACAATCACAACAATCGCAATCAGAAATTTACGCTTGGAAGTACCCATCGAAAACGTCCCTGTCGTACCAGATGGCACGGAGTTGTCCATCAACTTACAAGCAATGCGCCGGTTTACATCCCTGAGTAGGATGTAAAAAAGGCAATCCTGCGCAAAAATTTACAGGAGGGTAAAAACAGGTGGGGGTCGCGAAAACAGAACACCAAGATGCCGCCAGCGCGGAGGACGAATTCGGTTCGCACGAGAAATATCCCCAGAAATGAAAGCCCGGCGAGTATTCAAAATCAAAATTATGCCGAGGAAGGCAATCAAAACGGGAAACCGTGGGCCACGTTCCGCATGGACACCGGCAGGTGTAGCCGTGTAGCTACGCTCCCCCAGCCACATCTTCGCCACGGGAACAATGCTGCCGTGCATCCGCGCCGACTGATACTGTTGCAGCCGGTAATGCAGTCCCCAATAGAAGATAGCCAGAGCTAGGACAAACCAGCCCACACTCAGCCCGCTCCAATAGCGCCGTTCGCCGCGCCTCATGGCGGGAGCCATTCCGGGCGCGCTCTTCGCTACGCTGTCGTGTATCTGAGTTCCGTGCATTTCTCTTTCAGTAATTCCATTCCGGTGTTGCATACAGCCAGACCAGTCTACATGAATCTATATAAAAAAATCGTCCTGCATTCATGAAAAAACATATTGGCGCATCTCTGCCTTCTAGGTAGACGATTTCAATTTGAATTGGGTAGCAGAACTCAAAAAAAATATTTTTTTATGCTGTGCTTCTGTGCTTGCCTGCAGGCCACACACCTGCTTGTTTCCCGTTTACCCGTTTGAGATTATGATTGTTTAGAAGATGGGATTTGCAGGTACGACTCGCCAAGCAAGCGAACGACATCTCGATGTTACGCAACGTAGCCGACGACGCAGGCTTATTTTTCAAGACGCAGTGGCGCTCCTCAGTTTGGCAGGGATCACCCTGGCGCTGGCCGTTGTCACATACTTCTTCTTTTTTTCCTTTCGCACCCACCGGCAGCAACTGGAGTTGCGCTGGTTTACACGCGGTCAGCAGGCGCTGACCGCAGGCCATGCGCAGGATGCGGTGGAGGCCTTTCGCTCCGCGCTTGCGCTGTCTCCTGGCAATCGCTCCTATGAACTGGCGCTGGCCCAAGCGCTGGCCGACGCTGGACACATCGATGAAGCCTATGCCTATTACTCCACGCTGCTGGAGGCCAAACCCGGCGACGGTCTGCTGAACCTGCGCATGGCGCGTCTCGCGGTAAAAAAGAACGATCCGGCAGAGGCCATCGATTTATATCAGGCAGCACTGAACGGAGACTGGCTGGCCGAGGGCGTAGAGCGCCGACGAGAGGCTCGGCTGGAACTGGCTCAGTATCTAATCGCGCAGAACATGCCCACACAGGCACAGGCCGAACTGCTCACCGCCGAAGGTAACGCGCTGGAAGACCCCGCTGGGATGAACCAGATCGCAGCCCTGCTGGAGCAGGCACATCTTTCCAACGATGCGCTCACGGCATATCAGCGCGCGCAACAACACTCCGCCGCCAATAGCCCTGAACGATTGCAGGCGCTGCTGGGCGAGGATCGCGGTGCCGAATCCGTGGGCGAGTATCCCGTTGCGCGTCTTGCGCTGGAACATTACCTCGCGCATGTGCGTTCAGTCAGCAATCCACCGATGACAGCCGCAACCGCTGAGGCATCTTTGGATCGGCTCCAGCGGTTGCAAGCTCTCGATCCACTCGCCAGCCTGCCACCCCGCGAACGCGCCCAGCGCCTGCTTGCCGATGGGGCCATTGCGCATAAACGTTTTTCGACTTGTACCGCGCAGTCCTCCAGTTCGCTCCAGGCTTTGATCCCTGATGCGGCCTCGCTGACATCGCTGGCCCCGGAGTGGAAGACTTTTTCTGCGCTTCGACTCTCGCAACTGGCCGACAACTCATTGATGCAAAATTCGCTAAAGTCTCTGATCGATCAAACAGAAATTTGGACTAACAAACTTTGCGGCACGCCGACAGGCGAGGATGCCTTGCTACTGCAACTGGCCACGGTGCCCAACCGAACGGAGTAATCCCCGCGCAATGGACATGGAAGCACACTCGACCGCAACGCCGCCGCCCGCAGCACCCGTCTCCCTCGCGCTGAGCGAAGAGGAGATTCAGCAACTGGCTCCCACGCGCGGCGACCGTCTCTTTCTTGTGCTCTCCATCTTCATCGGAATTCTCTCTGGCCTGCTTGTGGTCTGCTTCCGTATCTCCATCGAATGGCTCAAAGTGCTGCTGCTCGGTTCGGTGCCGCATCCGGGACAATATCGTCTGCTCTTTGCTCCCATGCTGGTCGGCCTACTGGTGGCCCTGCTGGTCAAATACTTTTTCCCGCAGGCGCGAGGCAGCGGCATCAACCAAACGAAGGCTGCGCTCTACATCTACAACGGCTACATTTCCTTTCGCACTATGATTGGAAAATTCCTCACCTCCGCGCTCGCCATTGGCGCGGGACATTCGCTGGGGCCAGAGGATCCCGCGCTGCAAATTGGAGCTGGACTCGCCTCCATTGTCAGCCGCCATCTGCGCCTGTCGCGCGAACGGCTGCGTCTTTTTGCTCCTGTGGGAGCGGCTGCAGGACTGGCCGCCGCCTTCAACGCTCCCATCTCCGCGATTCTGTTTGTCATTGAAGAGATCATCGGCCAGTGGAGCGCTGCCGTGCTCGGCTCCATTGTGCTGGCCGCTGTTTCCAGCGTGGTAGTCGCGCGCGCCTTCTGGGGTTCGGAGCCAATGTTTCACATCCCCAGCGTCAACCTGCGCGACAACCGCGAGCTGTTGGCCTACGCCGCGCTCGGCATCATCGGAGGATTGGCCTCAGTGCTCTTCTCCAAACTGCTGGCCTGGCTGCGACCCCGACTGCGCGCGCTTCCCGCAAAAACGCAGGTCTGGCAACCCGCCATTGCAGGATTGCTGGTTGGAGCCATCGGCTTCTTTGGATTTCCGCAGGTCATGGGGCCAGGCTACGAAGTCATCGACCACGCCATGCACGGCGAATATCTCTGGCACATGCTGCTGGCTCTGGCCATTCTAAAAATTCTGGCAACCACGCTTTCCTTCTCCAGCGGCACACCGGGCGGCATGTTTGCGCCCACCCTATTTATCGGAGCTATGCTGGGCGGAACCGTCGGCAGCGTGGAAAAATTATTTCTTCCGCACCTCACCGGCTCTATCGGCTCCTACGCGCTGGTCGGCATGGGCGTGCTCTTTGCCGGATTTCTGCGCACTCCGCTCACCAGCGTTTTTATGGTGCTCGAAGTCAGCGGAAATTACTCCATCGTTCTGCCCGTTATTCTGGCCAACACGCTGGCCTATTTGCTGGCGCGCAGTTTGCAACCTGTGCCCATCTTTGAAGTCCTCACAAATCAGGATGGCCTGAGCCTGCCTTCTATGGAAGAGGCACGCGAGGAAATTTCTCTGCGTATCGAAGACGCCGTTCATCTGGTCGAAGCGCCTGTCGTCTTTGGAACGGACGCTCCGGCCATCATCGTCGAGGCGATGAAGAAGCAGAAGTCCGAGCTGGCGTTGGTGCGTTGCCACGACAACCGCTGGTATGTGCTGACGGCAAATGAGGCCGCCAAAGCCGCACAGTCCAGCGTAGTGCAGATTGAAGCGGCACTCCCCGAAGATCGCGCACCGCTGCTGTATCCAGATCTGGCTCTCGACGAAACGCTGCCGCATTTTCTGCGCTGGCCCATTTTGCCGATTGTCAATCGCGCCGTGTCCGGTTTGCTGGAAGGCACTGTCTCGCAGAATGATGTCCTGCAGTGCTATCAGAATCATCAGCAAATCCACATCCACCCCTAGCCCGGATGCAGGTTCCGGGTTAGGGGTGGATGTGGATTCGGAGTGCCCCATGCAAGCCTTCTTTTGGCTTGAGTGGGCCGTCGAGTCATTATGTGTGGGCCGTGATTCCCCAGGTCTCAAAATTGAGACCTGGGGAACCCGCCAGGCTACTACTGCTTCAATCCGCCCAGTGACATTTGCATACCGGAACGAAAAGTAAACGGCAGCGAAGGATAGCCAATCACCTGCTGATAGTGCTGGCTCAATAGATTGTCCATCACCGTGTAGGCGTAGATGCGGCGGCTGATCCGGTAGCTGCCAGAGAAACCAATGTCCTGATAGCCGGGATCGAGATTGTGATTCGGCAGCAGCAGCGTATTCCCTCCATTAGCGTCGAGCAGGAAGGTGCTGTCATCGCTCTTGCCCATAATCGTTCCCGTCATTGTGGCGTACCAGCGCGGATGCGCGTAGGTGACCGAGAAAAATCCACTCTGCGGAGCGCGCCGGAAGGGACGCTGGCCCACCAGTGGTGAGTAGGCCCCGATGCGCACATTGGGAATATTCGGATTGGTCGTCAGATTACAGTTTTGCAGGTTGGACAGTGTGTTATCACACGGAAAAAAATTATCGCTGGAGAATGAATGCTGCACCACGGAGTTGGTATAGGTGTAGCCGCCACGCGCAAACATCCGATTGGTAATGCGATACTCCATGCTGCTCTCCAACCCCTGCGCCTGAAAGCTGAGCGAGTTGCTGTACGCGCCAAAGGACGTATTCGCAATCACCTGCTCCACTGCAACGGGCACGCCAAGTTGCAGTAACGCGGGCGCATCGACAAATTCAATCTGGTTGCCAAATTCATTATGGAAATATCCCGCGTGCAGCATGGCTTTGCCGCCGAGCAGTTGCTGATCCACGCCGCCCTCGTAGGTGCGCGCCGTTTGCGCGTTCACCGGCGCAATGCCATTCTGCGCAATCAATTGCTGCCCGTTCGTCAGCGATGCCAGCACGTCGTAGATGGAGCCGCGCTGCTCAGCAATCGTTGGCTCAAGAATGCCTTTGGAGAAATTGAAGCGCGCCTTGGTTCCTGCCAGCACGCCAAAGGTTGACGGCTTCCTCAAATAGTATGCAAGGCTGGCTCGTGGAGCGGGCGCAAACCCAAACACGGAATAGTTGGGCAGATCGGCACCACCGCTGTAGTCAAAGCGACTGCCCAGCGTGCCCGATACCTGCACAATGTAGTCAAAGTTGCCACGGTCGGCCCATTGCGGAACATAGTCATAGGCCGTTTCGCCGCGTTCGGATTCATACCGGAATGCGCTGAACAAGACCAGCTTCGGACTGAGCTTGTAGTCAGACTCGCCATAAAAAGAATCGCGATTGGTCAGAATACTGTCCGTGCCGGGAAAGGTATAGCTTGGGCAACTATAAAACGCCTGGCCGCTGGCAGAGTAACCGTTGCCGCCCTTGATCGTCACCGGCAGGCCAAGATACTCTGGCGCGCCAGGATTGAAGTTGCTGTCATAGCAGTTCGTATTGTTGGGATTGTTGACCAAAATTCCAGCTGGCGAAGGATCGACGTTCAGCGAGCGCAACCGCACCAGCCCGTACTGCGCCTTCAGGTGCAGCTTGTCGGAGTATTGATCCTCCAACGTCACGCCGCCGTAGAGATCGTGCTCTTTCAGATATTGCGTGTCAGAAATGCCATAGAACAGCAGCGCATTTGGCTCGCCACTGGCTGCGGCCACGCGCCGTACCGTTACGCGCAGTGTAGTGTGCGGACGAATTGCATAGCCAAAATTCCCCGCAAAGGTGCCATTGTGAAAGCTGCTGTTGGGATAGCTATTCGACGTATCGAAACGCGCAAAATTTGTGTAGTAGTCCGTCGCGTTGCGCACGCCGCTCAACGAACCTTCTTCCCGATATGTGCCAAAATTTCCGCCATCCGCTGCGTAGGTCAACAACGGCTTCGTCGTGGTTCCGCGCACTGTGGTCAGATTGATGACGCCCGCCGAGGCTCCCGCGCCATACAAGGCGCTGTCTGGCCCGCGAAAAATCTCTGCCGTGTTGATGCCGTTTGCTGAGAGATACGCAAAGTTGACTGCGCCGCCAATATCGTTCACCGGCACGCCATCCAGCATCACATCCGTTGCATCGGAGTTGCCGCCCATCGCAAATAACGATGTCGCCGCGCCACGCTGCCCCGTGGTAACGAGCTGCAATCCATCTACCATGCGCAGCGTATCCTGCATATCCTGCGCGTGTGGGTAGAGCGTTTGATCCAGCACCGTCACGGAAGCTCCGGTCTGCGATTGCGGTGTGGGCATTCCATTCGCCGTTACCGTAACATTCTGGGTCAGCTTGCCCATCTGCATCACTACATCCTGATACGCAATCTGCGCCGCGGAGATGTACAGCTCCTGGCTATAGGTTGCGTTAAAGCCATTCGCGAAGACGCGCACCACATAGCGTCCGGGCTTGGTCGCCGTCAACGCATACGCCCCCTGATTGTCGGTGTAGTTGAAGGCTACGGGCTGCGGACTATTCAGCGTCACCAGCTCGACGCGTGCGTGGGAGACGGCTGCGCCCAGCGGATCGGTCACAATGCCCCGCACAGTTGATTGTGCTGCATACACCGGCAGAGCCACGCACAAAAATAGCGCGGCAAGTACAAAACGAAATCGAGACAGCATAGAAATACGCGACATAGAATCCCCAGCGAACTATACGGGAAAAACATTGCATCGCCGCGGCTCCTGGCTGTGGAACCAGCCAGAACTGCGCGCCCCTCGGCCCTCCCATCGGAACCGAAGACTGCATGGAAGTGACCTCTGGCCGGTCTCCTGACTTACGCATCAACGGGCTGGAACGCCTTCCCGGAAGCTGTATTTCCATGCTTCCAGTGGCTGCACTTGCGTGCTTGTCCCAGCCCTCCGCGTTTACAGTTACGGGGTAGTGGCGGATTTGCACCGCGCTTCCCGAACACCGGAGGCTAATGAAATTGTATATCGAGAGAAAAGCGCGATGGAAAATTTTCCACAGCTACTTCTTTATGTGGTGCGCGATGATGAATCCCTTCACCTTGGCGTACACATCCTGCGGCAGAATGCCACGGGTCAGCAGTTGGCGCTTCGAGGTGTAGGGTCGCCCGCCAACGATGCGCTTCGCGTAGGTTGCGCCCATCCCCGGAACGGCCTGCAACTGATCGACCGTAGCCGTGTTAACGTCCACCAGCGCCGCGCGAGCCTGCTTTACTGTCATCGCAGCGCTCTGCGCACGGGCAGGAGTAGGCAGTATCGGCAAAACAACCGCCAGCGTCAGAATCAAACCCAACCCTACGTTCCAAATTCGTGTCCGCTTCCGCATCCTGCCCCCTCCGCTTCGTCTTTGATTGGCAATCCCTCTGCGCCATAATCGTAGCGCACCTCGCAGGAATTTGTATCTATAAAATTTTCAAAATTTTGGTGGATGGTACGGGGGCCGGGTGCCCCATGCAAGCCTTTTTGGCTTGCGTGGGATGAGAACTCGCGCTTCGTTCATTCCATCCTCATAACGAAGCGCCATTCTGAGAGAAGCGAAGAATGACTCCGTTGGAATTGGAGGGTTCTCCACATCGCTCCCCAAAGATTTTGACATTCCCACGACTTCTGGTATCTTTTTTGTATGCAGCTTCACGGACACCATCGCCAGCACCATCATCATGCCTTGGCGGGCGTGTCAGCGAAGCTATCTGAGCCGAATTCCTAAGTACCACCAAGATTCAGCAATCAGACCAGCCCGCAGATGCGCTCAGCATCCGCGGGCTTTTCCTTGCGCGTCTACACTACAAAGAGAGAAAACAGCATGACAACAGCAACATCCACAGAAATTAAGCTCGACTTCAGTAAACTCGATGGCCTGCTCCCCGGCATTGTGCAGGATGCAGCCACCGGCGCGGTTCTCATGGTCGGCTTTCTGAATGAAGAGAGCTACCAGAAAACCCTGGCCTCTGGCTTCGTCACCTTTTGGAGCCGCACCCGCAGCAAGCTCTGGATGAAGGGCGAGACCAGCGGCAACCGTCTGCGCATCGTTGAAACCCTTACCGATTGCGACACCGACACGCTGCTCTTCCGCGTTGTTGTTGAAGGCGACGGCCTGGTTTGCCACGAAGGCACAGTAAGCTGCTTCACCAAATCCATCGCTCTCGCCCCTGCGGCCACAACGAAGAATGAAGGGAAACAGTAAATGAGTATGGCTAACAAACTTCGCCTGGGCATCCCCAAGGGCAGCCTGCAGGACGCGACCATTGCTCTGTTTGAACGCGCGGGCTGGCGCATCTTCGTCAGCAGCCGCTCCTACTTTCCCGGCATCGACGACACGGAAATTGAGTGCATGTTGATTCGCGCGCAGGAGATGGCTCGCTACGTTGCGCACGGCGCGCTCGATGCCGGACTGACGGGCAATGACTGGGTCGTGGAAAACGGTCTCGACGTGGCCAGCGTTACTAGCCTGACTTACTCCAAGCAGAGCCGCCAGAAGGTGAAATGGGTTTTGGCCGTGCCAGAGGACTCTCCCTACCAGCGCGCCGAAGACCTGGAAGGCAAGATTATCGCCACGGAGTTGGTCGAAGCGACTAAGAAGTATTTCGCCAGCAAAAATGTTTCCGTCAAAGTGGAATTTAGCTGGGGCGCAACCGAAGTGAAGCCGCCGATGCTGGCCGATGCGATTGTGGAAGTCACCGAAACCGGCAGCAGCCTGCGCGCCAACCGTCTGCGCATCATCGACACGCTGATGGAAAGCGAAACGCAGTTGATCGCTAACCGCGCCGCCTATGCTGATGGCTGGAAGAAGCAGAAGATCGACAACATCGCGTTGATGCTGAACGCCGCGATCGCCGCTCAGGGCCAGGTCGGCCTGATGCTGAACGCGCGCAAGGCCGATCTGGCTGCAATTCTGGCCGTACTACCTGCGCTGAATGCACCCACCGTTTCCACGCTAAGTGACCCAGAGTGGGTGGCGCTGAATACCATCCTCGACGAGCGCACCGTGCGCGATGTTATTCCCAAGTTGAAGGCGGCACGCGCCACCGGCATTGTGGAATATCCACTCAGCAAGATTGTTCTGTAATTTTGTAATTCGAGGAACAGAAAAGGCTATGAAGACCTACGCCACCTTCGGCAGGAACGCTCGACGCACAGAGGCTTTGTTGCGCCAACTCGAAGAGCGTTCCTCCGTTGCGACCACGCAGCTTGAACCCGTCGTGCGTCGCATTCTGCTGGCCGTTCGCCGCAATGGAGATGCAGGGCTGCGCCGTTACGCGCACAAGCTTGACGGCCTTGCGGCTGCGACTCCACTGCGCGTCTCGCGCGAGGAGATGGCGACGGCGTGGAACGAAACTCCGAAGGAACTTCGGCAGTCCCTGCAAATTGCAGCGAAGAACATTCGCCGCTTTGCACAATGGCAGATGCCAAAGGATTGGACGCGGAAGGCAGCAGACGGTCTGCAACTCGGCCAACGCTGCCTGCCGCTGGCTTCCGTCGGCTGCTATGTTCCCGGCGGTCGCTATCCTTTGCCCTCTACTTTATTGATGACGGTGCTACCCGCACAGGTTGCAGGCGTGGAGCGTATCGTAGTCGTCTCGCCGCGACCTGCGAAAGAAACTCTCGCCGCTGCGCACCTGGCAGGCGTTACCGAGATGTATCGCATTGGCGGAGCGCAGGCCGTAGCTGCCCTCGCCTACGGCACGCAAAGCATTCCGCGCGTCGATAAAATCGTCGGGCCAGGAAATCTGTATGTGACCACCGCGAAGAAGTTGGTGGCCTTTGATTGCGGCATCGACATGCTTGCCGGGCCAACGGAAATTGTTGTTGCCAGCGAGAATGGTGATGCTGCCTCCATCGCCTCCGATCTGGTTGCACAAGCCGAGCACGATCCCAATGCGCTGGCCATTCTGGTCACCAGCAATGCAGTGCTTGCCAAGGCCGTGGATGCAAAAGTCCGCGAACAGGCGGCAGGAAACCTGATCGCGCAACAATCGCTCAAGAAAAATGGCTACATATTTGTTACAGCGTCGCAAAACGACACCGCGACGGTTACCAATCGCATGGCCTCGGAGCACCTCACCATCGACAGTGAGAAAGACCTGGACTGGGTGCGCCACGCTGGCTCCATCTTTATTGGCTCCAGCACGCCGCAGAGCATGGGTGACTACATCTCCGGGCCAAATCATGTTCTGCCGACAGGCCGCATCGCGCGCACTCGCGCTGGGCTTAGCGTGCAGGACTTTCTTCGCGTCGTGACCACGCAGTCCTATACGGCTAAGGGTCTCGATACTTTGGGGCCACACGCCATCCGCATCGCAGAATCTGAAGGCTTGCATGGCCACGCCGCATCGGTGCGCGTGCGATTGCAGGCTGCAAACATATCATCCAGAAAACGCAAGGAGGCCACCGCATCGTGACCACAACCACAAACACTACGCTGCACCCACGCATTGCCGTCGAGCGGATGAGCGAATATCACCCACCACTCGCGGATCGCGATGGCCTGCGTCTGGATTTCAACGAGAACACGCTTGCTCCCTCACCGCGTGTGGCAGCCGCGCTGCAAGGCATCAGCGCTGCGGGCCTTACTAAATATCCTGAGCGCGAGCCTGCGGAGCGCATTGCAGCCGCGCACTTCGGCCTGGACGCGAAAGCCGTATTACTAACCAACGGCGTGGATGAAGCGCTCCACCTGGTCTGCGAAACATATCTGGAGCCGGAGGACGAGGCTATCGTCGTTACGCCGACCTTTTCTATGTACGCCCTGTATGCAGAGGCCACGGGAGCTACAGTGCGATCCATCCAGGCTGACGCGACCTTGCAATTTCCCGCCGCGCGCGTACTGGAAGCGATCCGTCCCAACACGCGGCTTATTATGATTGCATCGCCCAACAACCCTACGGGCGCAGTTGTCGGAAACGACACGCTGCTGACCATCGCAGCCAAAGCGCCGCAAGCAGCGCTGCTCGTCGATGAGGCGTACTACCACTTCCACGGGGAATCGCTTCTTGCTGCGACCGCGACGGTAACAAATCTTTTTGTCGCGCGAACGTTTTCCAAAGCGTACGGACTAGCCGGTCTGCGTATCGGTCTGCTTGCGGGGCACCCCGACGCGATGCAGTATGTTCGCAAGGTCAGCTCGCCCTACAACGTGAATAGCGTAGCGCTGGAGTGTCTTCCCGAAGCTCTCGCAGATGAGGCCTACATAAACTGGTACGCCGAGCAGGTACGCTCCTCCCGCGAAGAACTTGCTGCCGCGCTCGATCAACTTGGCGTTTTTTACTGGCCTAGCCATGCCAACTTTATTTTGATGAAGATTGGCGCAGCACATGCTGCCGTTGTAGAAGGTATGCGAAGACGCGGCATTTTAATTCGTGATCGCAGCCGCGACCCCGGCTGTGATGGCTGCGTGCGCATCACGGCTGGCACGCTCGAACATACTCGACGCGGCATTGTCGCACTGCAAGAAACCTTGAAGGAGTTGCAATGGCAACCGGAAAAATAAAAGCTCGCACAGCCAAGCTGGATCGCAATACGACGGAGACGAAGATTCAGTTGCGCCTTGCCATCGAGGGTCAGGGACGCTACACCGTACAAACTGGCATCCGCTTCTTCGATCACATGCTGGAGCTATTTACGCGCCACGGAGGGTTTGACCTTACCCTACAATGCAAGGGCGATCTGGATGTCGATCAACACCACACCGTCGAGGATGTCGGCATCGCGCTCGGCGAGGCCTTCGATCAGGCTCTTGGCGATAAAAAAGGTATTCTTCGCGCCGGATATTTTCTGATGCCGATGGATGAGACCCTCGCCATCGCCGCCATCGACCTGAGCGGCCGCACGGCTTGCGTCGTCGATGCCAAGGTGCGCGTGCGTCTGGTTGGCGATCTGCAAACGGAGTTACTGTACGATTTTTTTGAAGGCTTCGCACGCGGCGCACGCGCCAATGTTCACTTGAAGGTTCTGTATGGCCGCTCCAATCACCACAAGATTGAGGCCATCTTCAAGGCCTTTGCTCGTGCGTTGCGCTTTGCCTGCTCGCGCGATCAGCAATTGCGCGACATGCTGCCCAGCACGAAAGGCCTGCTATGAAGCCTACGAACATAGCCGTCGTTGATTACCGCGCTGGCAACCTTACCTCCGTCTGCAAGGCGCTGCGCGCGCTGGGCTGCGATCCTCTGGTCACGGATGATCCCAAAACGCTCAGCAAGGCTGAAAAAATTATTCTTCCCGGGGTCGGTCATTTTGCAGCCACGGAGCGCCTATTTCAATCTGGACTGGCCGAGGCTATCCAGCAGCGCGTAGCGCAAGGTATTCCATTTCTTGGCATCTGCGTTGGATTGCAATGGATTTTTCGCGGCAGTACGGAAGCTCCCGCAGTTTCGGGCCTGAATATCTTCCCCGAACAATGTGAGCGTTTTCCCGACACCGTAAAATGCCCACATGTTGGATGGAACTCGCTTGAAATCGTTCGTCCCTCCAGACTGCTACGCGGCCTGGACGCAGGTACCCATGTGTATTTCACCCATTCCTACCGCGCCCCAACGATACAAGCTACCGTGGCGACGACAAATTATGCCGGGGACTTCTCCGCTGTCGTTGAAGATGGAAACTGGATGGCCGTGCAGTTTCATCCAGAAAAATCCGGCCCCGCTGGATTGAAAATCTTGCAGAACTTTCTGGAGCTGCCCGCATGTTGACACAAAGAATCATTGCCTGTCTCGATGTAACCGCAGGGCGCGTGGTGAAGGGCGTGCAGTTTGTCGGCTTGCGCGATGCAGGCGATCCAGCAGAACTGGCTGAGCGCCATGTGCAGGGCGGAGCCGATGAAATTGTTTTTCTTGATATCACGGCCACGCACGAAGGCCGCGATACGCTATTAAACGCCGTACAACGTACAGCCGAACGTATCTTTGTTCCGCTCACAGTCGGCGGAGGCATCCGCACGCTGGAAGATGCCACGCGCGTCTTTGATGCTGGTGCCGATAAGATCAGCCTGAACTCTGCAGCCATCACCCATCCTGGGTTGATCGAAGAGATTGGCGCGCGCTTTGGTGCCCAGGCCGTTGTCGTGGCCATTGACGCGCGTCGCAAGCAGCCAAATCAAACTGAAGTAGTTTCGCCAGAATTGGCCGAGGTCTACATCAACGGTGGACGCAAAACCACGGGCAAGCGTGTACTGGATTGGGCACGCGAGGCCGAGCAGCGCGGGGCTGGAGAAATTTTGCTGACTTCGATGGATGCGGACGGAACCCGCACCGGCTTTGACTGCGAGTTGACCGCTGCCGTTGGCCGCGCCATGCAGATTCCCGTCATCGCATCAGGTGGCGCTGGAACCGTCGATCATTTTGTCGAGGTGTTTACGCGAGGCCATGCCGATGCGGCGCTGGCTGCGAGTATTTTCCACTATGGTATGACCGATGCGCGCACCTTGAAAGAACATCTTGCGGCGCACGGACTCTCCATGCGTCTACCCTGCTAACTGCAATACAAAAATATCCCTACAAGGGGCAATCAAAAAAAATGCTGATTCCTGCAATTGATTTAATGGGCGGAAAAATTGTGCAACTGGTGCAGGGCGAACGTCTCGCACTGCAATTTGACGATTTTGAATACTGGATCGAACGTTTCGCAGCCTATAAGCTGGTGCAGCTTATCGACCTGGACGCAGCTAAGCGCCAAGGCAACAACCGCGCATTGATTGAACGCATTTTGCAGCGACTTCCCTGCCAGGTCGGCGGCGGCATTCGTTCGGTTGCAGACGCGCGTGCCCTGCTTGAACTTGGCGCACAGCGGGTGATCTTTGGATCATCTCTATTCACGGCAGAAGCAGCCTCCAGTTCCGCTTTAACCACTCCGCAAAATTATGTTTGTGTGGATTTTGCGCGGCAGCTTGCCGAAAAACTCGGCAAGGATCGCCTGGCATTCAGCGTCGATACAAAAAATGGCCTCGTCGCCGTCCGAGGCTGGCAACAAAACATCGCTTTGCGCCCCGAACAAGCGATGGAATTGCTGGAGCCTTACTGCTCCGCATTTCTTTACACGCATGTCGATACGGAAGGCCTGATGCAGGGATTTCCTTACGCAATTGCAGCCCAATTGCGCGCTATCACCCAGCGCCAATTGATCGTGGCAGGCGGCATACGGGATCAAAGTGAAATTGACGCGCTGCACGCGATCAACGTGGATGCTGTGGCGGGCATGGCCGTATACAGTGGGCTTCTTGCCACGTAAAAACCGACGCTAGAATCCTGCTGGAGGTTCGGTTGGCGGCGTATCCGGTGGAGGAATCGCTGCCGTGTGCGCATCGACGATATCCGCCTGCACAGAAGCAGGTGCGGCGACTCCCAACCCATCCTTGCGCACACGCAAATCGTAATAGCACAGTGTGCTTGCAATGCCGGTAAAGGAGATCATCCAAGCACTAAAGAAAAGATTTGCCGCAGAGGCCACGGCCCCCATCAGAGATGCCGCGAGTGTGTGTCCGCCGTGGTGCATCGCCAGCAGGCGAAGAGGCAGAATAATCATCAAGCTCGCCAAACCTAGAAAAAATACTCCAACATACAGAGCGTAGATTCGGCTCTTGCTTTTAGCAGTCAGAACGATGGAGCGCCGAACGGAAGCCGACGCTGACAGGTTTTCTGCCAGACATGCCGGAATGGAGATGGCATAGCGGGCAACCACCCAAATAATCGCCGCCCCATACACTCCCACCATCACAATCACCACGGGTGCCAATAGCAGCGCTTTGCTCACCCAATCCAATCTTTGCAGCGATCCACCCAGACTAGCGTGCAAAAGAACAATCAGGAGAGCACTGATAACTCCCACGCCCAACACTACGAGCACCATGTATCCTAAAACACGCAGCAGAACCTGCAACGAAACACCAATCAACCGACTCATTCGCTCCAGCGCCAGACTACAAGCATCACCAACGAGCATGGCCGGACCTTCAACCCACGCCGTAACCGCATAAAAGAATGCGCCCTGCACCACCTGCATCACCAGATACACCAACAGAAAAGCCAGCACGATAATGCAAAAAAATGAAAGCATCTGGATTGGCTGAATCCCACTGCCACCCAGTCGGTGCATCCACACGACCATAGATGTCATAACGCCGGTAGCTGCAATTTGTGTAGCGGCTACGATTAAAACCAGTCCAAAAATAAGCCGGGGGCGCTCACGATACATCGCAAAGGTGCGCTGCAATAACCCCGACGGCGTAAGCGGGCCGTAGGGATTGGCGTTGGAGGTTGTCATGTTCCGCCTTCCTGAATCACAGAGGGATACTTTTACTCAGAGTGTTCGTGCGCGGAGAATACCACAGCCGCATTGCGTTAGGCACTCAAAATATTTTCAGTTTCCTGCTGGTTTCTTTGGCTGTGGATTCAGGCTATAAATTTCAATTGCGCCACTATGTAGCACGGCCAGGCGATTTCCATGCGGAGACAAAGCAAAGTTCCCGCCTGCGGTGTAGACCGGCGTAGTCATCACGCGCAGCACGCGCTTGCCGGTATGCGTCTCGTAGACGGTAATCCTCTGCCCATCTAAATCCTCGATGCTCAAAGGATCGAGGACTGCGACCGCATGGGTTGTATGCAGGGCGGCAATGGCTATGCGCGATTCATCTGCCGCATACGAAAATTGCGGCGAGCTGTAATTTTCTCCCACTGGCTTCTGCCACAGGCGATACCCGTGCAAATCGTATGCCTGATAGAACTGCAACGTTGCAGGATAGCCCTCGCAGATTGCGGCCAGAAACGTGCTATCCGTCAACGCCACCACCTGCGGAATACACGTTGAATTAATCCGGCCCAAAACCCGTAATTCTTCGTTGTATGGCTGTAGGTTCACCTGCCACTTACTGTGGGGAACGCCAACAACCTCCAAAAATCCGGCCTGTAACAGGGGAATAGCTGCCAAACTTTGAATGCGGGATACCGCAATCACACCCAGAGGATGGAGACGGATAAAATTCATGTCGATATCTCGAAGCTCCGCGAGCGATTGCGAAGACTCCGTCTCTGAAAGCTTCCCAGCAGCAGCACCATGCGGCACATGCTTGGATTCCAGAAGCAGGAGTGAGCGATCTGGAGACAATCCCAGTAACTGAAATTGTCCCTCCGTATGGATGTAGGGATGTAGCTCCAGATGGGTATCCAGAAGACTGATCTGCGAGCATCGCCGAAAAATAAATTCTCCGTTCTGCAACGGCCACAGAAATGGAGCATAGTCACTTAGCTCCCATTCTGTCTGGTTCTCCACGCTACCCGATGGCAGATTGAGTACCACTGCGCGCATCTTATGCTGCATGCCGTCCGCATCTGACTCACAGTCCTCGGAGCGCTTCATAAGTCCCGTGATATTGAAGCTGAATAGCAAGTGGCTACTGTCAATAAAGTCGAGCGCCACAAGCGAATAGTTGCTCAACGCGGGCAATTCTCCTGGCGGAAAATATCCCAGCGGAGCCAAGGGAATCCGTACCTGCGGGCGCACTTCGCTAACATCGGTGAGCGTGGAAGAAACTGCGTAGGTCTGTGCTGTCGCGTTTCCCCACACCAAGCCAATCAGCAAAACAACCGCCGCACATCCGCGATATAAAAATTTCATCCCAGTTAGTGTACGACCATCGCGCATACGATACATTGGATGTGAAAGGAAGGACGCATGAATTTTTTCTCCAATAAGCACCCAGCTTTATCTTCCCTCTTATTTTCGGCACTGCTCTGTACTGCGTGCCTTATGCCAGCCTGCGCTGTGGGTCAGTCCAGTGCCAGCGGTCAGGCGTCCAGTCCCGCCGTCAGCAATCCTGCGACGCAAAAATTCTCGCCCATTCCAGGATTTGACCACAGCATTCTGGATGTTTCTGCCGATCCCTGTGCTGATTTTTATCAGTACGCATGTGGAAACTTCGCAAAAAAATATCCAATCCCCAGCGACCTGCCCATCTACGATCAATTTGAAAATCTACAGGAGTACACGCAAGAACTGCTGCACGGCATTCTGGAGCAAGCGGCGCAACCTAAAGTTACACGCACAGCCAATGAGCAAAAAATTGGCGACTACTATGCCAGTTGCATGGACACCAGCGCCATCAACGCCGCTGGGCTGAAGCCACTGCAAGCGGAGCTGCATCGCATTGACGAGTTGCATAACAAGAATGACCTCTCCGCGCTCGTCGCGCGCGATCAAATTCTGGGTGTCAATGCTTTCTTTTCGATCTCATCGCAACAGGATTTTCAAAATGCCACCAAAGAAATCGCCACTATCGATCAGGATGGCCTTGGCCTGCCGGAAAAAGATTATTACCTGCGCACTGATCCGAAGAGCGTGCAGCTTCAGCAGGAATATGTGCAACATGTCGCGAACGTGCTCCACCTGTCTGGAGAACCCGCCGATCAATCTCTGAAGGATGCCCAGGCCATCATGGTGATGGAAACCGCTATGGCGAAGGCTTCGATGGGCAATGTGGAGCGCCGCGATCCTCTTAAGGTCTACCACATCGAAACCCTTGCAGCATTCTCGGATCGCGCTCCAATTTTCCACTGGTCAGCAATTTTTCAGAATGTAAACACACCCAGGTTGAATACCCTAAACGTTGCCAGCCCGGATTATTTTACTGCCCTCAATCAGATCGTGCAGCAAACAGATATTCATGTCATCCAGAAATATCTGCGCGCGCATTTGCTGGATTCTTTTTCTTCGCGTCTGCCAGAGGCCTTCGATCAGGAAACATTCGATTTCTACGGTCGCAAGCTTTCTGGAATTCCGCAGCAGCGTGTGCGCTGGAAGCGCTGCGTTGCCGCCACGGACAGCGCGCTCGGCGAGGCACTCGGCCAAGTCTATGTACAAAAATACTTCGCTGGTGACAGCAAACAGATGACGCTGGACATGGTGAAAGCCATCGAAACCACAATGGGGCAGGATTTAAGCTCTCTGGACTGGATGAGCGTAGCGACAAAAACCAAAGCAAAAGAAAAGCTCGACCTTATCACCAACAAAATCGGCTATCCCAACACCTGGCGAGATTATTCCAGCCTGAAAATTATTCGCACCGACGCGCTTGGCAACACGATGCGCGCACGCCAGTTTGAATTTGCGCGCCAGATTCGCAAAATCAACAAGCCTGTCGACAAGAACGAGTGGGGGATGACTCCGCCCACCATCAATGCCTACTACGATCCCAGCATGAACAACATCAACTTCCCTGCTGGAATCTTGCAGCCGCCTTTCTATGACCGCAGCGCGCCGCAGGTAGTCAATGATGGCCATATTGGAGCTGTCGTCGGACACGAGTTGACCCACGGCTTTGACGATCAGGGCAGCCAATTCGACGGACATGGAAATCTGAAAAACTGGTGGACGCCTGAAGATAAAAAGAACTTTGATGAGCGCACTGCCTGTATTGTCAACGAGTACAGCAGCTTTGTAGCCGTGGACACGCTGCACGTCAATGGCAAATTGACCCTGGGTGAGAATACCGCCGACAACGGCGGCCTGCATCTGGCCTACATGGCGATGGAAGCCTACGCTCAAAAAAATCATATCGACATTGCCAAAAAGATGGGGGACTACACACCGGAGCAAAAATTCTTTATCGGCTTTGCGCAGAACTGGTGCTCCAACACACGGCCAGAGTTCCTTCGACTCCGCACCCAGACGGATGCACACTCTCCCGAACGGTTTCGCGTCAATGGAGTGGTGCAGAATATGCCGGAGTTTGCCCATGCTTTTCAGTGCAGGCAGGGCCAGCCCATGGCACCTGTGCATCGTTGTCGCGTCTGGTAGCTTATGCGCGCGCGGTCTGTCCCACGGCGGCCAGATCGATCACCATCTGCTCCAGAACCAGACGCTTGTCGATTGGCGAAGAGCGTAGATCGCGATCGGCGTGGGCAACGCGCTCGATCATGCGCATCAGATCGCGGCGGCTCTTATAGCGCCGCGCCTGGCGGATCAGATCGTCCACCGCGAACGGAGCCACGCGAAAGCCGGGCCACAGCGCCTGCCAGATGGCGCGTGAATCGCGCACATTTTTTTCAAGAATCACCAGCATCTGGCGAAAGGTTCGCGCCAGCATGTACAGATGCCCAATCGCTGCATCTTCGCCACCATCGCTCGCATTCAGCAGCCCTTGCAGCAACCGCAGTGCGCGCGCCTTGTCATGTGCGGAGATGGCATCGGTCAGCTCGTATAACGAACGCTGCCGCGCGGAGGCAACCATCGCCTCCACATCCGCCAGCGTAATCTGGCCGCGTCCACTCACGTAAAGCAACAGCTTTTCCACCTCGCTTGCAATGGCCATCATATCGCCGTGCAGCGCATCCACCAACCCTCGCGCAGCATCCGCCTCGCAGCGCACTCCAGCCTGCGCGGCTGTTTCCACCACCCAGCGCATGGCATCCGTTTCTCTTGCTTCGGCCAGTTCCACCATGCCGCAGGCCTCGCCCAGTGTTTCGCGAATCTTCTCATACTGCTCTTTGTCCTGCATCTCCATGCGCCGGATATCCGCAGGAATGTGGAGATGATCCGCGACAAAAATCATTAGCGCCTGCGGGTTGGCTGCACGAAAGTAGCAGTCGAGTGCGGCGAACTCCTCTTTCTTGGAACCACGCTGATAGAGAGCGCGCACATTCCGCACAAAGATCACCTGAAAGGGAGCCATCAGCGACGGCGTACAGGCCCGATCCAGCGCATCGAAGATAGCCTGCTCGCCCAGCACAATTTCAGAGACGCAAAAATCGCGCAGCGCCGGATCAATGAAAGCATCCAGAACGCCCTGGCGACATTGCTGCTGAAAAAATACTGCATCCCCCAGAAAAATGTAGCCGGAACGACGGGCCTCGCCGCGCAGTTCCGCCAGAAAGCGCCGCACTGCCGCGAAGCTGCCGCCGAGTGGTGTCTGTGTCGGAGTTCCGTTCTGCGTCGTGCTCCCCATTGTGCTCCCCATTAAAAGGAATCCAGAATATCGCTCACCAGCGCCTGCGCAAAATCACGCGCCAGACGATGCACGGCTGGCGTGTCCTCCTGAATAAAGCTGGTCAGGTCTGCGGTGGATTGATACTGCTGCCGAAAAATGTAATTGGAATTCTGATACAGCACCTTGCCATCGCGATCCGTCAGCACCACCTTGACCGTTACCGCAATCAGGTAGCTGGAGGATTGACCGGTCTGTGGATTGTAGGTCAGCGGCGTGTATATCTCGTTCAGAATCGTTCCGCGCAGCGTTGCATCCGCCGCGCCTATACCTGTTCCAGAATGATCGCTGGAGAGAATCCGATCCCGCGTCCGACTGCTCAGCTCCTGCACCACGGCCTTGGTCAGAGCAACTTCCGTGTGATAATTTTCCACCTTGGTCTGGAAGATGGGGACAGCAATCGTGGTCACATCCGGCGGCAGATACGAGGCAGCGCTTGCGGTGTGGTACCCACAGCCCGACATGCAAAACGAAAACACGCACAGAAAAACAGAAATCCAACGCATCGTTTGTTGCCTTGCCTCGATTGCTGCTTTGCCGATACTGTATATTCCGGACATTGCTACACGATTGCTACAAAGAGTATCCACGAAATTTTGAATGGTAGTGAGGTTTTCTGGAAGTTTCTGGATACTAGATTGGTAGCGCTAACGGGAATCGAACCCGTGTTTTAAGATTGAGAATCTCACGTCCTAACCCCTAGACGATAGCGCCACGGCCACTCCTTCTACTATACGAAACCGAGCGCACTTAAACAATATACCCCCTCCGCCACGACAGCTCCGCGGAATTCTATTTAGTATGGAATTCAACCATGCCGACGGACGCATTGACCTCTCCAGACCCATCTTCCAGAAGCCGTGTGCGTTGGGTGATCTGCGCCATGCTGTTCTTCGCCACGTCGAAGAACTATCTGGATCGTCAGGTGCTGGGAATTCTGGCTGACACGCTGCAACAGCAGTTCCACTGGACGGAATCGCAGTACGGCTACATCATCAGCAGCTTTCAACTGGCCTACGCGATTGGATTGACCTTTGCCGGGCCGCTGATTGATCGCGTTGGAACCCGCATTGGCTATGCCGTGATGGTCGCAGCCTGGAGCCTGGCCTCAGCGGCCCATGCGCTGGTGCATTCCATCCTTGGATTTGGCATCGCACGCTTTTTTCTTGGTCTTGGCGAGGCAGGAAACTTCCCCGCTGCTATCAAAACTACGGCAGAGTGGTTTCCTCCTTCCGAACGATCTTTTGCCACGGGAATCTTTAATGCCGGTGCGAATGTGGGTGCGATTCTGGCACCACTCTGCGTACCCTGGATCACGCTGCGCTATGGCTGGCGCGCCGCGTTTTTATTTGTCGGAGGATTGGGAATCGTATGGCTGGCCTGGTGGTGGGCCTACTATCAGCCGCCGGAAAAACATCCTGGAGTCTCCCGCGAAGAGTTTGCCTACATCCGCGCCGGGCAGTCGGAAGCTCTCGAATCGGAGCGCATCGGCTGGTGGGCCTTGCTGCACTATCGCCAGAGCTGGGCCTTCATTCTGGCCAAAACGCTCACCGATCCCATCTGGTGGTTTTATCTCTTCTGGCTGCCAAAATTTCTTGATCAAAAATATCATTTGGGCCTCAGCCATCTGGGCCTGCCTCTGATCGTGATCTACATCATCTCCGATCTGGGCAGCGTGGGGGGTGGATGGCTGCCCAAGTGGTTTCTGCGTCACGGAGCCAGCATCGTCCGGGCACGCAAAGCCACGCTGCTGCTCTGTGCCCTGGGCGCGCTGCCGGTTCTGCTCATCAGCCATCTCCAGCACGCCTGGATGGTCATCGGGATTCTGGGACTAGCGACGGCAGCGCATCAGGGATGGTCGGCCAACATATACACCACGGCCTCCGACATGTTTCCGCGCGGCACGGTGGGCACGGTGGTCAGCATCGGAACACTTTTTTCTTCGCTGAGCGCCATCGGCTTTTCCATTCTGGCCGGATGGGTGCTCCAATGGACGCATAGCTACACACCACTATTTACGATTGCAGCCTTCGCCTATCTATCGGCTATGCTGAGTATGCAGTGGCTTGCGCCGCAACAACAGCGCATTGCACAAAGAATGGAACCGCAGACATAGCAACATTAAAAAAGAGAGAGCAACCGGCAATGAATCAACCAAAGAAATTAGCGCTTCGCCCCAAAGAAGAGTGCCGCTGGGATCTGGTCAGTCTCGGTGAGGTGATGCTGCGCCTCGATCCTGGCGAGGAACGCATCGCCACGGCACGCAGCTTTCGTGTCTGGGAGGGCGGCGGCGAGTATAACGTGGCTCGCGGCCTACGGCGTTGCTTTGGCATGAAGACGGCCATCGTCACAGCGCTTGCGGACAATCCTGTAGGCCGTTTGATTGAAGATCTGATGCTGCAAGGCGGCGTTGATCTCTCGCATCTGCTCTGGACATCTTATGATGGCGTGGGTCGCGCTGCGCGCAATGGATTGAATTTTACCGAGCGTGGATTTGGCGTGAGGGCCGCGCTAGGCTGTTCGGATCGAGGCCATACGGCTATCGCGCACGTAAAACCCGGACAGATTGACTGGGACACCATCTTTGGCAAAGAGGGCGCGCGCTGGCTGCATACCGGCGGCATTTTCTGCGCGCTTTCCGAATCCACGCCAGAGGTTGCGCGCGAGGCCATGCAGGCGGCTCACAAACACGGTGTCATCGTCTCCTACGATCTAAACTATCGCGACTCGCTTTGGAAAGCGATTGGCGGACAGAAACGCGCAACGGAAGTCAACCGCGAGCTGGCGCAATATGTTGACGTGATGCTGGGCAACGAAGAGGATTTCACTGCCGCGCTGGGATTCAAGGTTGAGGGTATCGATAAAAACCTTTCCCATCTGAGCACAGTCAGCTTTCGCAAAATGATTGAGCAGGCTATCTCGGCGTATCCGAATTTCAAGGTCGTCGCTACAACGCTGCGCAATGCAAAGTCGGCCACCATCAACGACTGGGGCGCTATCTGCTATGCCAACGGCACATTCCATGAAGCGCGGCCCATGCCGGATTTAGAAATCTTTGATCGTGTTGGCGGAGGAGATTCCTTTGCGTCGGGGTTGATTTATGGATTCCTGACAGGACGCGATCCGCAATATGCTGTGGATTGCGGTTGCGCGCATGGTGCGCTGGCCATGACCACGCCTGGCGATACAACAATGGCTACCTTGAACGAAGTTGAGCGCCTGATGCAAGGCTCCTCGGCACGCGTGGTGCGATAAAAAAGTTTTCAGAAAAGGAATTTTATGATGAAAAAAGCAGACATTCTCGCCCGTATCCAGCAGATTGGTATTGTGCCGGTGCTACGCGCCTCCTCCGCCAAAGAAGCGCTGGAGATTGCCAAGGCGATTGAAGCCGGTGGCGTGCCGATTCTCGAAGTCACGCTAACGGTTCCAGGCGCGATTCACGTCATTGAGCAACTGGTACAGCATAGCGGCAACCGCCTGCTCGTCGGCGCAGGCACCGTGCTCGATGCCGAAACGGCCCGCGCCTGCATTCTGGCCGGAGCGCAGTTCATCGTCAGCCCTGCGCTTGATCAGCCCACCATCGCGCTCTGTCGCAAATACAGCGTGCCTGTGCTGCCTGGCGCTTTGACGCCCACGGAAATTGTTGCGGCCTGGCAGGCCGGTGCCGATGCAGTCAAAGTCTTCCCTTGCAGCGCAGTTGGAGGGGCGAAATATCTAAAGGCCGTGAAGGCTCCCTTGCCGCAGATTGATCTGATTCCCACCGGTGGAGTTTCGCTGGCCACGGCAGCAGAATTTCTCGAAGCCGGTGCCTTTGCGCTGGGTGTGGGCGGAGATTTAGTCAACAATCAGGCCATCGCCGACGGCCATCCAGAGATCATCACGGAAAATGCGCGCAAGTATCTGGCTATTGTGCAGCAGGCGCGCGGGAAGTAGGCTCATTCAATAAACGAAGAGTCATTCTGAACGAGCGCAGCGAAGTGAAGAATCCAGAGAATCATGGCTACATCGCATCGCCATCACTGTCTGGATTCTTCGTTTCAGTCGCTGTGCGACCTTCGCTCAGGATGACAACTATATCGTAAATAAATATAAACAAATAATATATACTTCTGATACTATCTATACGAGTCCTGCACAGATACACAGAGTCAATGACTTGCTAGAAAAATCTGCACGGAATCTGCACAGGACGAGTCAAACGATAGAGGCGA
>OLLR01000080.1_pt1 | contig 58080 bp, 44 predicted proteins | sample 1604601 | NCBI WGS metagenome assembly OLLR01 (sample SAMEA104055725, study PRJEB20765) | soil metagenome | biome: Arctic tundra; feature: Polygonal ground; material: soil | place: USA | collected 2011-09 | depth 0-0.5 m | reverse complement strand
TCCGATTCTTGCGCTCGTCCATGTCGATAAAGTCGATGACGATGATGCCGCCCAGGTCGCGCAGACGAATCTGCCGCACAATCTCTGGAATCGCATCGAGGTTGGTCTTGAGGATGGTGTCTTCCAGCCGCGCCGTCTTGCCGACATACTTGCCGGTGTTGATGTCGATGGCCACCAACGCTTCCGTCTGGTTGATGACAATGGAGCCGCCGGATTTGAGCCAAACTTTTGACCGCAGCGCCTTGTTGATCTCCTCTTGAATGCCAAACTGCTCGAAGAGCGGCGTCTCTTTGGTGTAGAGCTTGACGCGGCGAATTAGCGAAGGCTGAAAGCGCTGCAGGAAGCGGAGCACGCGCTCGTAATCGGCCTCAGTATCAACCCAGATGGTTGAGAAATTTTCGCTGACCTGATCGCGCAACACCCGCTCCACCAAGCTGAGATCGTGATAGATCAACGCAGGTGGCTTGCAGCTTTCCGAGCGCTGGCGAATGTCTGTCCACAGATTCAGCAGGAAGCGAATGTCAGCGCGCAGGTCTTCTTCACTGGCCGTTGCCGCTGCGGTGCGGACAATGAATCCGCCGCCTGCATCGCCCTTTTCACTAATTAAAATGCGCTTCAGGCGCTGGCGTTCTTCGTCCGAGGCAATTTTGCGCGAGACGCCGACGTGATTCACCGTGGGCATAAAGACCAGAAAGCGGCCCGGCAGCGCGATGTGGCTGGTAATGCGCGCGCCCTTACGGGCAATGGGTTCCTTGGCAATCTGAACCAGAATTTCCTGGCCCGACTTCAACAGTTCTGTAATCGCAGGCAGGTTGGAGGTCTGCGCTGTAGCGCGACGGCCACGTCCACCGCCGCCTGGGCCACCTCTGCCAATGCGGCGATTGCCCTGCTGGCGTCCGCGACCGCGATCTCTGGAGCGCGAGGGGCGTGCTGTCTGGCCTGCGGCGGCACCTTCTGCGGAGCCATCTTCTTCCGTGCCCTCTTCAGCGATGGCATCGTCCATCGACTCGTCGGAAGATTCGTCGGAAGATTCGTCGGAGGCAAAATCCTCCTCGTCCATCTCTGCTTCTTCGTCGTCAATGTCGCTGGAGGTTGCACCGGTTACGTCTGCGCCGGATTCATCCTCATCAGCGTCTTCGTCCGTGTCTTCCAGCGCGTGTCCGTTTGCGCCATTGCCGCCGTTTGCGTCCTCTTGAAAGCGAGTCCGTTTCTCCACATAGGCATCTCGCACGATTTCGCCCAGCAGGTCGGCATCCATCTGCACATCGAGGGTCTCTTCAATCAACTCGTCGAGTTCGGCCTCATCCAGCAGCGCGTAGGCAGGAGAAACCTCGTCTTCTTCTTCGTCGATCAGTTCTTCTTCCAGCACGCCGGTGCCGGGAGCAAAAGCATGCAGATCGGCCTCGCTGGCGTTTTCGTCTTCCTCGTCCTCAGTAGCAATGTTGTCCTTGTCGCTGGACTGAACCGCTGTTTTCTCGGCGATGGCTGGAGCGGCGTGCTGCACGATCTCTTCCTGAAATGTGTGTTCGGCTTCGGGTTCGGTCACGCTGCTCTGGCGATAGGCGCTGGGCGTTGTGGGATCGACCAGATAGGAGGCCGAAGCTTCCGTCGGCTCATATTCTACGGCTGCGGCAACGGGTTTTTCTGAGATCGGAGCGGCTGCAATAGCGGCAACTTCCCGCACTACGGACGCTTCTGCAAAGCGTTCCACCACAGGCGAAGCTGGCTGAACGGGCGCAGGACTGCGGCGACGCGCCAGCGATTCGCCTGGCAGTTGCAGGCCGCCATCCCAGGACAGCGGAGCTTCAATCAGTGTTGAGGGTTTAGCCGTGAAGGCCGATGGAGCGGGCACAGTTTTTGTGCTGGTGCTTGCTGCGGTTGTGCTGGCTGCTGGCGCTGGCTCACTGCCACGACGATACTTCGACAGCGACTCTCCGGGAAGAATAATCGGAGTGGTATCGGCATTGCTGCCGATGCTGCGGTCATACACTGCACGGGGAGTTTCGTAGGAATGGCTGTGCGGCTCCTGGGGAGCATCCGCGTTGCGGCGATCCCGGCGCTGGGGCCGTCCACCACCTGAATGGCCACCCGAACGGCGCGAGGAGGAACGAGATTCCTGCGGATACTCGGCGGTGGCCAGAGGCGTTTCTTCGGGAATTGAAATCTCTGGATACGAATCTGACGCCGACTCTGAAGCTGTATGGGGGGAAATCTCTGGCGCGTCGGACGTGGCGGGATTTTGATTCTGGCTGCGATTTTGATTGCGATCGCCACCGCGACGGCGACCCCGGCGGCCACGCCAGCGGCGCGCGCCTGTTCCATCCTGTTGGCCCGGCCCGCCCTGACCCCGTTCTCCTTGGCCTCGTTCTCCTTGACCCCGTTCTCCGGCAGCCTCCGCATCGCCTTCGGCTGCTGCGGTTGGAGCGGCCTCCTGCGTACCAGAGCGAGGCGCATTGCGGTTCTCGCCGCCTCGATGTTCGTTGCGGTCATTGCGGTTGTTGCGATTGTCGCTGCGCGCGGTGCCGTCTGGCAGCGCAGCCTGCCCCTGCGGCAGGGCGACTATATCGTCGCCGTCTTCCGTTTCTTCAATAAAGTCGGTGACATACAGAAAGGCATCGCGCTCCAGGCCTACATCGACAAAGGCCGATTGCATACCGGGAAGGACGCGCGTGACGCGGCCTTTGTAAATGGAGCCTGCCAGGGTGTATTCATTCTCGCGTTCGTAATAAATCTCGGCGAGTTGGTCGTCTTCAACAAGCGCCAGCCGCGTTTCGTGCGGGGTGCTGGAAATATAAATCTCTTTTGCCATGTTGCCTCATAGTCAGCCGGAGGCTTGAAGACTCCGGGGTGAGGGTGAGGCAGATTCCAGCCGCGCGGTCGTCGCGTTGGCGACGGCTGGCGGTCAAGACTGTGGCAGGAAAAGAACGATGCGATGGAGCCGACGCTGCGGGCCGGATGCTTGCCAGAAGCCGTGGAGATACAGCGCTCCCGCAAGTGCGGGAGGCCACGGAAAGGGAACCATGCGGTCTGCTGCGCCGGAGATGCCTGCACGGGGAAATTGTGACCGCGACTGCCTCGACCTGAGGGGTTACCTCAAAAAGAGGTGTTGCCTCAACGGGAGGTGGGGCCGTTACCCTTTCCTGTGCGTGCATCTCTGCATATCCTGCCCGGTCAACATGGAATCTGCCTGACCAGGAAAAAACTTGCCGCATCCGAATCCGGCGCCCTATGGCGCGCAGGCGGATGCAAACCTCAAAACTCTTTGCCAACTGTGCGCTTCTGGGGCGGCCAGTCAGCCAACTCAATTTACAAAGCGGTACGTCTAATTCACAAAACGGCTCATGCGGATGTTCATTACGATGCCGAGCGCCAGAAACGTAAACAGCACCGATGAACCGCCATAACTCATCAGGGGCAGGGGGATACCGGTAACCGGCATCAGGCCAATAACCATGCCCACATTGACCGCGATCTGAAAGATCAATACGGCCACGACCCCCAGAATAATCAATGTGCCGGGAAGGTCAGCGGCGGTTTGAGCGTTTTGAATCAAACGCATCAATATCAAAAAGTATAACAGCAGCACCAGAGCCGCACCAACAAATCCATGCTCTTCGCTAAAAGCGGCGAAGATAAAGTCCGTATAGGGAATCGGCAAAAAATCCCCCTGGGTCTGGGTACCCTGCGTCGCGCCTCGGCCCCAGATGCCGCCATCGCCGACGGCGATGAGCGATTGTCGAATCTGGTAGCCGCTGCCACGCGGATCGGTATCGGGCTGCAGAAAACTGGTCAGCCGTTGCTTTTGGTAGGGTTTCAGCACCTTATACCAGGCCGGAATCACCGCCAACCCAGCTGCCAGCACCAGAATGGCCGCTTTTTTGAAGCTGATGCCACCCAGAAACAGGCCGCAGAGCAGAATGGGCGCGTAGGTGAGAGAGGTTCCCAGGTCGGGCTGCTTGAGCACCAGCAGCATGGGCAACCCTACCATCGCCATCGCTTTAAAGATGTCGCCCCAGGTAAGGTCGCGGCCTGCCAGATGAGAAAAATACCGCGCGACGGCAACAATCAGCACCAGCTTGACCCATTCCGAGGGCTGAAAGTGGAGGCTGCCCAGGCGAATCCAGCGCCGACCGCCGAGAACTTTTTGCCCGACCAACAGGACAGTGACCAGGGAGACGAGACAGAATCCGTAGGCCCAGTGTGCAATCTCCAGCAGCGCGTGGTAGTTGATGAGCGAAAAAATAAACATGCCTACCAGTCCACCCAGTAACCAGAAGATCTGTTTTTGGTCGAAGTGAACAAACTTGGTGTGCAGCGTGGCACTGTAAATCTCCAGCACGCTGACGATGGAGAGCAACAGTACAAAGCCGAGCAGTACCCAGTCAAAGTCGCGGAAGGAGATGAGTCGACGCATCGTGTCTCCTTTTTACCGTATGCGGCTGCTGGATGCAGCGGCGCGATGTTGGATGCTGGTTGGGGCTTGCGTTGCGGGCAGCGGGAAGCGCGCGCCGCGCAGAACCTGATCGGGGCCGAATGGAATCTCCTGCTGGCCGGGAATCGTCGCGGGCGAACCAGCGGCAGCATTCCACAATCCGGCCATTTCGACGGGCTGCTTTGTCTTCGCGAGAGCTGCCGTCGTACTAGCTGGCGCGGTGCCAGACGCAGTACGTTTGGCCGCAGGCTGAGCCAGATTATTCTCCAGTCGCCGCTGCTTGTCCACATAGGCCGCAATCACCCGTGCGGCAATCAGCGCGCTGAACGGCCCATCTGCGCCATTTTGCCAGAGCACGACGACAGCAATCTCTGGATTCCTGCGCGGCGCTACCCCAACAAACCAGGCATTCGCGCGCATCCTCCCTGTAGCAACTTTTGTCGTATCGTGGCCCACAAGCTGCGCGGTTCCGGTCTTACCTGCAAAATCAATGCCCGATAAATGGGAGGCCTGGGCTGTGCCCCCCGGCTGCGTGGCCATCGCCATGCCATCGGTAATCGTCTCCCAGATTGCGGGATCAATGGGAACTATCTGATCGCCGGAACCGGGATATTGTTCCTGAAAATATTCGCTGTAGGATGCGGGAACTTCATTGGGAAAGACCACATGCGGACGCTTAAAAACGCCGCCGCTGGTGATGCCTGCAATGGCCCGGATCAGCTGGATCGGCGTGGTGGCAATTGCTCCCTGCCCAATGCCGACGGAGATCGTTTCCCCGGCAAACCATTTCTGATGGTAGTTGCGCATCTTCCATTCCGTGGAGGGCATGACGCCAGCAGCTTCGTCGGGCAGGTCGATGCCCGTCTTTTGTCCGAAGCCAACGATGTGTGCCCATTTGGCAATAGTGTCGATGCCGAGCCTTTCTGCCAGCGTATAAAAGAAAACATCGCACGACCAGGGAATCGCATGGAGAATGTCCACCTCGCCATGTCCGCGATGGTGTTCGGAGATCCAGCAGGCAAAGCTGCGCCCGTAAAAGACCGCGCTGCCGGTGCAGTTCACTTTTAGAGTCTGGGCGATGTGCTCTTCCAGCCCAGCCAGTGACATGATGATTTTAAAGGTCGATCCCGGCGCGAGCTGCGCCTGAATGGCCTTGTTCAGCAGCGGGTGTTCGGGATCGTTGATGAGTTTGTTCCACTCGTCGCGATGGATGCGAATGGCGAAATCGTTCGGATCGAAGGTTGGGCGACTGACCATCGCCAGCACCTCGCCCGTGCGAGGATCCAGGGCCACAATCGCGCCATTACGCGGGCCGAGCGCCTTCTCCGCAGCTTCCTGCACATTCAGGTCAATGGTCAATTTCAGCGAGGTTCCAGGAACGGGCGGCTCCGTGCCCAGCATCCCCAGCTCGCGCCCGTGGCTGTCTACGATAATGTCGCGAGAGCCATCCTGCCCGCGCAGAATGGGGTCGTAGGTCTCTTCGACGCCGGAGCGTCCGACTACATCGCCCGGCTGATAGAAGGCGTAGCGCGGATCGTCGAGCATCTCCTCAGAGACCTCACCCACGTAGCCAATCAGATGCGCGGCGAAGCCGTTGTCGGGATAGAGGCGGCGCTGTTCGTCAATGGTCTCCAGCTCCGGCAGCTCGTTGCCATGCGCGGCAATAAAAGCCTGCTCATCGGGGGTAATGTCTTCTTTGAGCGGGATGAGCTGGTAGGTGGAGGTGTGGCGGAAGCGGAACAGGGTGCTCCGCAACTGGGTGATATCGAGATGCAGACCGCTGGCGATGCGCGGCAGATCGGCGTTGAGAGTGCGGGCCTGCTCCGGCACCAGAAAGCAGGTGACGGAAGGGTAGTTGTCGACAATCAGGCGGCCATCGCGGTCAAAGATTTTTCCGCGTGGTGCCAGAATGGGAACCTTGCGCACGCGGTTGGCCTGCGCCAGCGCACGATAATTCTGCGCGCCCAGCACCTGGATTCTCCATAGCCCAGAGAGCAGGATGACCAGGATCAGCGCGATTCCATACTGGATCGCAGTGAGCTTGACGGCCGGGATTTTTTCTTCCGAGTGCTGCGAAGAGTGTGCCATGTCAAAACGACCGTGTTTGCTTTCAGAATACTCTGCGCTACTCCCGCTGGCGCAGGCGATCCAGCAGGGCAAAGAGAATTACCGCGACCAGCGCGTTAACCACGGCGCGGATCAGTTCATGCAAGCCGTACCAGTCCTGTTGCAGATCAAGCAAATGCCGCACGATGAACAGGTGCAATAGGCTATCGAGCAGCGTAAAGAAAAACATCATCAGAATGCGCGTGCCGGGATTGTCCACGTCGATGCGCATGCCGATGGAAGCGGCCAGATATCCCACAACTGCCTTGATGATGCCGTTGATGCCCAGCGGCAGATGCGTCAGCGCATCCTGAACCAGCCCGATTGCCGTACCCTGCAACATGCCTGTGACGGGGTTGCGGCGCGAGACGGCAAAGTAGACGGTGACGATGAGCGGCAGGTCAAGCACGGCGAAGCGCGGAAAGCGCAGCGGCAGATAGGCCTGCAGAAAAATGGCAAACAGCGGAACCAAAACCATGACCGCTGGATGAAAGTGGTGCTGATCAATTTCTTCGCGCGAATTGTTGTTGAGCAGAGCCATAGCTTAGGGGTGTGGCTCCTGAGAAGTCGCGGTTGGGGAAGTCGCCGCAGGGGAAGTCGCAGCTGGTTGGGCCGCAGCCGGTTCGGGGGATGCCGGTTGCGCCGCAGGCGCTGGGGTTGCCGCAGGCGGCGTCACGGGCGGCGGCGTAGCTGGCGCTGTTGGCTGTGTTGCCGGTTGCGTTCCAGGCGTAGCCAGCGGTGCAGTGATTTTTGGCGCTGCCGTTTTTATGCCGAGCCTTCTGGAATGTGTTGGCAGTGGTTGTGCTGGCGCAGGCGTGGCTGGTTGCGCCGGGAACATCTCTTTGGAATAGGGCGCGCCTGGCCTCAAGCTGGTTGCTGGCGGCGTCGCGTCGGGGGTAAAGCGATCTGGGTACAACGAGAGTGGCGGCTGCACGGGCGGTGGCGGCGCGCTGGGATCCTGCGCTGGCAGTGGCCTGCCATTTGGCCCGATCACAGTCTGCGCTGGGCCATCATCGGCACCGGGGAGTCGCTGCGCCAGAATGTCGGCGGCCTTCTGCTCGCTGGTAATAATGTCGGCTTCTTCCGTTGCAGGCAGTGTGCTGCCGATCTTGGTGATAACCAGCACCTCTTCCAGCCGGGAAAGTTTGGCGGCAGGCCGCACCAGAACGGCGACGTAGGGCGCGCGCTCCGGGTCGTTGACCACGCGATCCACGGTTCCCACGAGCAGGCCGCGCGGATAGATCTGATCGCCGCCGCTGGTAATGACGGCCTCTCCAGTTTGAATATGCTCGTCCGGCGGAATGTTGACGATCTCGATCTGGCCGATGGCATCGCCGCGCAGAATGCCGCGCAGCCGAGTCTGCTCCAGAATAATGCCCAGCCCGTTGGTCTGGTCGTTAATCTCCAGCACCTGTGAGGTGTGCCCGAAGACATCGCGAATTTTGCCGACCACGCCATCGGGCGTGACGACGGGCATATCCGGTTGCAGACCATCCTCGGAACCTTTGTCGATGTAGAGAACGCGGGATTGGTCGGTGCCGCTGGTACCGATGACCTGCGCGGCTACGGTCTGGTAGAGGTACTGCTGCTTGAAGTTGAGCAGCGCCTGCAGACGCTGGCCCTGACGGGCATCCTCGGACAGAGAGGACTGCTCCAGACGCAGCCGGTCGATCTCCCCTTGCAAAACTTGATTGTGATGGTAGACGTGGCGCAGGTCGATGTAGCCATGCCAGGCTCCGCGAATGCCGTGGCCAACGAAGAGAAACGTCTCCTCAAAGGGTGTCAAAATATCGACGACCCAATAGCGAATCAGGCGAACCTGATGCGTATCCTGGCCCGCAGTCGTAGCCGGACGACGCACCTGCACGGCCAAGCCGATGACCTGGGCCAGAAGAACGCCCACCAGCATCAGAACGTTGCGGTAGCGGCTGTAGAACGATTCCATGCGAGCTTCTGTTCCGGTTGCTGAATGAATCCAAGAACTGCGTGCAACAAGGCAACCCGCCGCAGAAGAGAGCCGGGTCGCAGGTCTTAGTCGATCTTGATCTTGCGCAGCAGGCGGAAGTCGGAGAGCATTCTTCCGGTGCCCAGCACCACGGAGGCCAGTGGATCGTCGGCCACGGATACAGGCAATCCCGTTTCTTCGCGAATGCGCTTGTCTAGATTTTTCAGCAGCGCGCCTCCACCGGTCAGCACAATGCCGCGATCGCTGATGTCCGCCGAAAGCTCTGGCGGCGTGCGTTCCAGCGCGACGCGAATAGCATTCATAATGGTCGAGACGCATTCGGTGAGCGCTTCGCGAATTTCGCTGTCGTCGATGGTGATGGTCTTGGGCACGCCTTCAATCAGGTTGCGACCTTTAATCTCCATCGTCAGCGGCTTGTCGAGCGGGTAGCCGGAGCCGATCTCCATTTTGATCTGTTCCGCTGTGCGTTCGCCGATCAGCAGGTTGTACTTGCGCTTCAGGTAATTCATGATGGCTTCGTCCATCTGATTGCCCGCCATGCGAACCGAGCGCGAGTAGACGATGCCAGAGAGCGAGATTACCGCGATATCCGAAGTCCCGCCGCCGATGTCCACGACCATGTTGCCGCCGGGTTCGGTAATTGGCAGGCCCGCGCCAATGGCGGCCACCATCGCCTGCTCCACCAGATACACCTCACTCGCCTTAGCCCGATAGGCGGAATCTTCCACCGCGCGCTTCTCCACCTGCGTAATCTCTGACGGAACGCCGATGACGATGCGCGGATGCACCAGCATCTTGCGGCCATGCGCCTTCTGGATGAAGTAATTCAACATCCGCTCGGTCACCTTAAAGTCGGCGATGACGCCGTCCTTCATCGGCTTGATCGCGACGATGTTGCCGGGCGTGCGGCCCAGCATTTCTTTGGCCTCCTTGCCGACGGCCTCGACCTCGCCCGTTGTCTTGTTGATGGCGACAATGGACGGTTCGTTGACGACGATGCCTTTTCCGGCGGCATAGACCAGGGTGTTCGCCGTTCCGAGATCAATAGCAAGATCGCTGGAAAAAAGGCTGAAGAGTGAGCGTAGATTGTGCCCACGTACAAAGCGAGAGTGAAAACCGTTAGAAGCCATGAAGTTTCAGTTGTCCTGTGGAACGCTATGAATGTTCATTGTAAGGCCAGCGACGGCGCTTTGCGCGTCGGCGATCAAGAGAATTCTTGCTTCGATGAACCCTTTTGGCTACGGGCACGGGCCGAGCGGGGCGGGCGGCTGGCTGCCGGGTGCGGTATCCTCATTCCTTCAGGCTGCGCGGCCAGACTGTTTTGCGCGGCCAGCAGGAGGACACGCTATGGCAGCCAGACCCCACGCAACGAAGCCCAGCACTGCGAAACACTATCAGAATCTGATTGGCGGCAAGTGGCGGGCAGCGAACAGCCGCAAAACCTTTGAAAATCGCAATCCCGCCGACAGCGACGACCTGCTGGGAACATTTCCTGCTTCGGGAAAAGAGGATGTCGCTGCCGCCGTCGAGACCGCCAGGCAGGCCTTTGCGACGTGGCGACTGGTGCCAGCACCCAAGCGCGCCGAGATTCTCTATCGCACCGGAGAGCTGCTGACGCAGCGCAAGGAGGAGTACGCGCACGCGATGACGCGCGAGATGGGCAAGGTGCTCGAAGAGACGCGCGGCGACGTGCAGGAGGCCATCGACACGGCCTTCTACATGGCTGGCGAGGGTCGCCGCCTCTTTGGCCAGACCACGCCCTCGGAGCTGCCCAATAAATTCGCCATGAGCGTGCGGATGCCCGTGGGGGTCTGCGCGATGATTGCGCCGTGGAATTTTCCGATGGCCATCCCCTCGTGGAAGCTATTTCCGGCGCTGGTGGCGGGCAACACCTGTGTCATCAAACCAGCGGAGGACACGCCGCTCTCCACGCACCATCTGGTGCAGACGCTGCTGGATGCGGGCCTGCCACCGGGCGTGGTGAATATCGTCCACGGCTTTGGCCCCGATGCAGGCGCGCCGCTGGTGGAGCATCCGGATGTTCGCGCCGTCAGCTTTACTGGATCGAGCGAAGTGGGCCGCATCGTCGGACAGGTGGCAGCGGCACACTTTAAGCCTTGTTCCCTGGAGATGGGCGGCAAGAATGCCATGATCGTCATGGACGACGCGAATCTCGACCTGGCCGTCGAAGGCGCGCTGTGGGGAGCCTTTGGCACCACCGGCCAGCGCTGCACGGCGACCAGCCGCATTCTGCTGCATAAGAAAATTGCGCGAGCCTTTACGGAGCAGCTGGTCGCGCGCACGAAAAAATTGCGTGTCGGCAATGGCCTGCAGAAGGGCATCCAGATGGGGCCGCAGATCAATCTGCAACAGGTGGAGACCAGCGCGCGCTACGTGAAGATTGCACTGGCCGAGGGCGCAAAGCTGCTTGCAGGCGGCAAACCTCTGCGCGGCGCAGCCCACGCCAGAGGATTTTTCTTTGCGCCCACAATTCTTTCTGATGTAAAGCCGACCATGCGCATCGCGCAGGAGGAGGTCTTTGGCCCGGTGCTCAGCCTGTTGCAGGTGGGCAGCTTTGAGCAGGCCATCGAGATTGCCAACTGCATTGAATATGGGCTTTCGACTTCCATCTACACGCGCGATGTGAACAAGGCTTATGCCGCCATGCGCGATCTGGAGGCTGGCATCACCTACGTGAACGCACCGACGATTGGTGCCGAAGTCCATCTGCCCTTTGGCGGCGTCAAGCAAACGGGCAATGGACATCGTGAGGGCGGCACCGGCGCGATGGATTTCTACACAACATGGAAGTCGGTGTACGTGGATTACTCCGACAAATTGCAGCGCGCTCAGATTGATTGATCTGCAAGACAAGTGTCGCAAATAGAATTGTCATCCCGACCGAAGAGCGTTCGCCGCAGCGAAAGCTCGGAGTGGAGGGACCTGTGGTTTGATGGATAAAACTGAACCGCAGATTCCTCGACTTCGCTCGGAATGACAGAATTTAAGATGGAAGTGTGTAGTAAGAGAGGTAAGACGGAATGATTCTTGGTGTACCCAAGGAAGTAAAAGATCACGAGAGCCGCGTGGGCATTACGCCTGCCGGGGTCAAAGCACTGACCGATGCGGGCCATAAGATACTGGTGGAGACGCAGGCCGGGGAGCAATCCTCCTTCTCCGATGACGACTATCAATCCGCAGGCGCGGAGATTGTTGGCTCGGCGCACAACGTCTGGGGGCTGGCGGAGATGATCGTCAAGGTGAAGGAGCCAATCGAAAAGGAGTACGGCTTCTTTCGCGAAGGATTAGTGCTCTTCACCTTTCTTCACCTCGCGCCGGCGACAGTGCTGACGGAAAAGCTGCTGGCGAAAAAAATGATTGCCATCGCCTATGAAACCATCCGCGACCAGCATGGCTTGTTGCCGCTGCTGATGCCCATGTCGGAAGTAGCCGGGCGCATGTCCGTACAGGTGGGCGCGACCTACCTGGAGCGTGAAAAAGGTGGGCGCGGCGTGTTGCTGGGCGGCGTACCGGGCGTGCCTCCAGCGCATGTCTGCGTGATTGGTGGCGGCATCGTCGGCACCAATGCGGCGAAGATTGCGATGGGCATGGGCGCAAAAGTCACGCTTGTCGATCTGAATCTAAACCGGCTGCGCGAACTGGACGATATCTTCAACGGGCGCGTCTCCACGCTGGCCTCGAATGCCTACAACATTGCGCGCGCCGTGCAGCAGGCTGATCTGGTAATTGGCGGCGTGTTGATTCCCGGCGCGGCTGCGCCGAAGATTGTTACCCGCGCGATGGTTGCCACAATGAAGCGCGGCACGGTGATTGTGGATGTCGCCATCGACCAGGGCGGCTGCATTGAAACAGCGCGGCCCACCACGCACAGCGACCCCGCGTATGTGGTGGATGGCGTGGTGCATTACTGCGTGACCAATATGCCCGCCGCGGTGCCGCATACTTCAACGTTGGCGCTGACCAATGCAACCTTCCCGTATGTGATGCGGCTGGCGCAGCACGGTGCCAGAGCCGCAATTCAATCGGACGCGGGCTTGCGCGATGGCGTCAACACCTATGAAGGCACGCTGACCTGCAAAGCCGTTGCCGAGTCGCAGGGCAAGCCCTGGAGACCCGTCGCAGAATTGGTGGGATAAGTTTGCGATTCATGAAAGACGCGGCCCTGGAGATGAAATCCAAAAGGCCGCGTTTTTTCTGTAGCGGCAACTGGATTTAGCTAGCCGTCCAGGCGACTCCTACATCTCAAACGCGAGACGTGGGGCACCCGGCGTGAATTTTTGGCGAAGATCCGCACGGAATATTCTTTATACATCCACACTGGGCGGGATAAAATGGCGGCACTGCAGCCCATCCGGGCAGGCCCAGGAGGCCACGACCATGTACGACAAGCGAATTTCCATTGCGAGCTTGATGCTTGCGGTAACGATTTTTTTCACGGGCTGCGGGGGTTCGGGCAGCTATAGTTCTGGCGGCGGGGGAAGCAATCCCAGTCCAAACACCACGGCGATTACAGTGACCTTTGCTGGGTCGGGGCAACCGCTGGCTGCGGCCACGCAGTTTGGCACCGGTGCCTGGACGACGGCGACGGTGACCAACAAGACGTTGACCTTGAGTGTGCCAAACGGGACGACGAACTATGCGGTAGCTTATGTTTGTCCGACATGGCAGGGCATGGGGCCGGTGAATCCCGAGAATGTGATTGAGGCAACGGTAGCGGATGGGGTAGCGTATACCGTCTCCTGTTACGCTGCCCCAGCTACGGGAACAGTGACCGGAAGCGCGAATGCATCCGCGATCGCGGGGACGGCGAATATCTCCGTCCGCGGGATGGGCGGGTATGGCCCGAGCATTTCCGGGACGAGTGGAAGTTTCAGTGGATCGATGCCGAACGGAAGCAATGACGTGGCAGCGGTGGCCATCGATGCGAACCAGTTTCCCCTGGGGGTGAAGATTGTGCGTGCGCAGACGGTTCCGGGAGCGATCCCCGCGATCACCCTGGCGGCTTCAGACGCGATGGTGACGCAAACGATCACGGTGACGGGAAGTCCAGCAGGGTTCAATGCGACACCTGCCGTGAGCGCGTCGTATTTGACGGGTGGCGGAAGCAGTTTCTATTTGGACGACAATAATTCCCCGACTGTATATGCAGTAGTTCCGTCGGCGGAAGCGCTAACGGGCGACTATTACAGCTTTGAGACCAACAATGCAAATGTGGCCACCAGCCAGCATGTGTATGCCTACGAGAACACGGCGACAGCAGGCGCGATCACGTTGGCCTATCCGCCAGCGTTGCCAGTGGCTGCGCCGACGGCAGCTGCTTTTCCAACCTTCAATTTCAATTATTCAGCGTTTGCGCAAAGTGCGTTCAGTTCTTATACTGCCGAGATCCAATGGCCCCCGTCGGCGGGGGTGGACGATGCTTTGACGGTGATTGCGACGGCGAAATACCTAGGCGGCGGAGCGACCGCGACCGTTACGATTCCCAACCTGACGGCCATTCCAGGATTTCTGCCTTCGGCACCCAGTGGTGCGAATGTTTACTGGCGCGCTGTAGTCACCGGGGGAACCTACGCGGCATGGGCGACTGCCCCGGCGACCAGCTCACTACAGCTTGCCGAGGACGACGGCAACTATACCGAGCCATAGAACCCAGGATTTCCGGGGATTTTAGCAGTGAGAAATACATCGACGTAGCGGAGATTCTCTGGATTCTTCGCTATGCTCAGAATGACGCATTCTTTTATGGAATGGGATGCACGAACAGCGCAATTTCTCATCCTAGGAAAGCCCAATGCGGCTTGTATGGGGCACGGACTGGCCATCCAGGCAACTCCCACGTCTCAAAACGAGCGAGACGTGGGGCACCTGTGATCTGAAGTTTTCAGGGTGGGCGAAGATTTAGCTAGCGAACGGTCACGTCTCTTTCCAGGCGGAAGGTGAGTACAGTTTCAGCAGGCAACACCAGGTCTTTGTTCCCGGTAAAGGCACTCCCCGCGCCACCTGCGCCTGCGCCCAGCGCGCCACCCATCAGCGCGCCTTTACCGCCGCCCAGCAGGCCGCCAATCAAGGCTCCCAACCCAGCGCCGCCACCCGTTATCACTGCGGTACGCTTGCCTTTGCCCTTCTCCACTCGCTCCACAGTGCTGGTTTGGACGGGATAGGTGCGGCCATCGGCGCTCACGCTATCCAGCCGAACAGCCAGCACCGCCTGCCCCGCGAAATGGCCGATGTCTTTGATATCCATCACGGTACCGCTGGCCTGCGCTCCGGCACGAATGACCGACTGACCGTGAACCATGATCGGGTAGGCCACCGTCCCGGTGAAGGTCTCGCCAATTCGGCTCTGCTTGGTGCTCAGCGTCTGATCCAGTTGGACTCTGATGCTGGTACCCGCTGGAAGAGTGAAATACTGCGGTGCTGACGGTGCGGGTGCGTCGCCACCGTTCGAGTTGGAGTAGCTCTGCGTTCCAGGCGCAGGGCCATTCGAATAGCTTTGTTGCGGCTGCTGATTGCTGCTCTGACCCATGGGCTGGCTGCCGCCGGGGTATCCAGGCTGGCTGCCATCCTGCGCCACCAGATTATTCAGGACGGTCGTCACTCCGGCAACATGTGCGGCATCGTTGCCTGCAAGCTCACGCGAGCCTTGGCCGCTGACCGTGCCTGAAAGCGTGACCACACCCTGGACGACCGTGGCCGTAATCGGCTGGCCTTGCAGGGCAGCGTCGGCTGCGATCTGGCCTTGCACCTGCGTGGTGAGCTGCGTATCCGTCGGCTTTGTATTGCAGCCCAGGCTGAGCAGCAGCGTGACCGCCAGGGCCAGGGGAAGACTTGAAACAACAAAACTCCGGTTACGGTTCATCGCGTTCCCTCAGAAATTCGTATTTGTACAGTAGACCTTGGGTAAGGCTGTCGAGAATTATATGCACGCGCCATGAAGAAATGAACCGTATAGAAAAGAACGGGGAACCTATAATGGCTGGAGAATGGAATAAGGGGTTGTTCCGTGGCGACCGGCGATTCTACAAATCGTAAGATGGCGGCCTGGATTCTAGGCATCCTGTCGTTGCTGGTGCTGCTGTTGCTGCTGACGGAAAATGCCTTCAATCTGAAATTTCTTTCGCCCAGCAATACCAACTCCATTTTTATTTTTACGGCCATCTCAGCGTTGAGCTTTCTTCTCTTCCTTACCGTACTGGTCTTACTGCTGCGCAATATCCTCAAGCTCTATGCCAGCGAGCAGAGCCGCGTGCTGGGTTCGCGCTTGCGCACGCGCATGTTGGCCGGTGCGCTGTTGCTTTCCATCGTCCCTGCCAGCTTCATGGTCTTCTTCAATTACCTGCTACTGAATCGTTCCATCGACCGCTGGTTCTCGCAGCCAGGAGTTTTTTTGCGGGATCGCCTGACCCAGGTGACGGTGGAGATGGCGCATTACGCGGCAGAAAATGCGCGCGCGGAGGCGGAGTCCGTTGCCAACTCCACGACAATGCAAAACGAAAATGGCGCTACCAGCCAGCAGATGTCGCAAGAGATGCACCACCACAAGATCACCTTGCAGGGTGGCTTTGCCGTGCTGTTTCACGAAGGGCAATTTGTCAGCGCCTATCAGGTGCCAATGACTCCTGGCCCGGTGGTGATTGATTCCTGGATTGCGCCCGGCGATGCAATCGAAACAGCGCCCGCCGGACAGCCTCTGGCAGATACCATTCTGCACGCCGCGCAGCGTACCGATGAACCCATCCTGCGAATTGGCAGCGTGGAATATGTGCTGGGTACGGCCTCGACCGACAATGGCTCCGTGGTGATTGTGGGCCTGCCCTTGCCGCCCGATATGGGGAGCGCGATTCGCGGCATCCGCGCCACCACGGAGACCTACTGGGCGCTCTTTCATGCGCGGCGACGCATTCGCGCCACCTACCTGCTGGTGCTGCTGCTGCTCTCCGTGCTGACTTTTTTTATTGGTAGTTGGCTGGCGCTCTTTCTCTCCAAGCAAGTTACGCGCCCCGTGGAGATGCTGGCCGATTCGATGGACACCATTGCCAGCGGAGATTACGCCCATCGCGCCGACATTGCTGCCGCCGGAGAGCTGGGCGAGCTGGTGCGCTCCTTCAACCACATGGCCTCCGATCTGGAGACCAGCCGCGCGCAACTGGAATTCTCCACACAGCAACTTTCCACAGTGAACGCGGCGCTGGAAGCGCGGCGCAAAGAATTGGAGACCGTACTGGAAACCATCCCCAGTGGCGTGGCCGCGCTGGACGGCGCGATGCGCATCGTGCAGACCAATCGGGCCTTTTGTGAAATGCTCGACCCTCTGGGGGAGCGAATCTTTGAAGGGCATTCCATTCTCTCGCTCTTTACTCCAGAGGCTGGCGAGGAGATGCTGCGCGCCCTGCGACGCAGCCTTCGTCTGTCCACAGCCTCCGCAGAGATTGAAACGAGCAATGCACAGGGAGCGTTGAAGCTGGCCTTTACCGTAGCGCCGCTGCATAGCGTAGCCGGGCACGGATATCTGGTGGTTCTCGACAACGTTACCGATTTGCTGCTGATGCAGAAGCAGAGCGCGTGGAAGGAAGTGGCCCAGCGCGTGGCACATGAAATCAAAAATCCGCTGACACCGATTGCGCTGTCCGCGGAGCGCATCCAGCGCCATCTGGATCGTGCGGATGCAGCCATCCCGGATGATTCCCGCAAGATGATTCGCGGCGCGACAGAGATCATTCGCTCGTCTGCAGAGACGCTGCGCCTGCTGGTCGATCAGTTCTCCGCGCTGGCAGATTTTCCCGTGGCGAAGCCGCATCCTGTGGAGCTGAACCAGATTGTGGACGAGACGTTGAAGATATTTTCTGGTCGGCTGGAGGGCACCGATCTCAAGCTGCACCTGGAGCCGAAGTTACCCTTTGTCCTGGCCGACCCAGAAGCGATGAAGCGCGCGCTGACCAGTCTGGTGGACAATGCCGCCGAGGCCATGCAGCAAAGTCTGGTGCGCGTTCTGACCGTGCATACAGGCTTGAATGAATCGCAAACGATGGCAGAAATTGTGGTGACGGATACAGGTCATGGATTGACCGAGGAGATGCGCGAACGGCTTTTTCTGCCGTTCTTTTCGACGCGGCGGCGCGGAACCGGCCTGGGGCTTTCCATCGCAGCAAAAATTATTCAGGAGCACCACGGAAGTATTCGCGCAGAATCCAACCTACCGGCAGGCGCGCGATTCATTGTGGAGTTGCCTCTGGCCGATGCCCTGCCCTTGGAGACTACGCCATCGGATGTAGCGACAGTCGTTGCAGGCAGACAGGCTGCGCGATGAATCACATCCTTGTGGTCGATGACGAAGCCGATATTCGCAGTACCTTGCAGTCAATTTTTTCTGACGAAGGTTACGCCGTGGCCACAGCCTCTACCGCAGCCGAGGCCTTGGCGCTGGTTCGCGATGCCGTCTACGAGGCTGTGCTGCTGGATATCTGGCTACCCGATCGCGATGGATTGGAAGCGCTGGAAGAGATTCGCAAGGTCGATCCTGCCAATGGGCCAGAGGTGATTATCATCTCCGGTCACGGGTCGATTGAGAGCGCCGTGCGCGCGACCAAACTGGGAGCCTTTGATTTTTTGGAGAAACCGCTCTCGCTGGAACGCACGCTGATTGTCGTCAAAAATGCGATGGAGGCGCGACGGCTGCGTGTCGAAAATCAGGAATTTCAACGACAGCTCTCCGTGCGCGGCTCCATCACCGGCGAAAGCGTTCCGGTCAAAGCGCTGCGCCAGCAGATTCGCCTGATGGCTCCCACCAATGGCCGTGTGTTGATCTATGGAGAATCCGGCACAGGCAAGGAACTGATCGCGCGCGCCATGCACAGTGAAAGCCTGCGCAGCGACCGCGTTTTTGTCGAGCTGAACTGCGCGGCGATTCCAGAGGATTTTATTGAGACGGAGTTGTTTGGATATCGCCACGGTGCTGTGCCCGGCGACCTGCCGGAAAAGCGTGGCACCTTTGAGCGCGCGCATGGAGGCACGCTGTTTCTGGATGAGGTGGGCGACATGAGCCTGAAGACCCAGGCCAAGGTGCTGCGCACGCTCGACGAACAGGCGTTTACGCCCGTGGGCGCAACCCACCCGGTGCGCGTGGATGTCCGCGTGATTGCCGCCACCAATAAAAATCTGGAAGAAGAAATTGCGAAGGGAAATTTCCGCGAAGACCTTTTTTATCGCCTGAATGTCATTCCGTTTTATGTGCCGCCACTGCGCGAGCGCAAAGAGGATATTCCCCTGCTGGTGCGGGAGATGCTGCGCGAGTTTGGCCGCCAGTATGGCAGGCCGCGCGTGGAGATTTCCGAAGATGCGCTCAGCGTGCTCCAGAAATATCACTGGCCGGGCAATGTCCGCGAGCTGAAAAACATTGTCGAGCGCATGTTGATCTTGAATCCCCAAGCGGCTTTGATGGAGCGCAAGCATCTGCCGGTGCTGGTCTATCGCAGCGCCAATCGGCGGAACGAGGAGTTTCCTTCACTCCAGCACGCGCGCGAGGCCTACGAGCGAGATTACATTCTGCGCAAGCTCGAAGAATGTCACGGCAATGTGAGCCGCGCCGCTGAGGCGCTGGGTCTGGAGCGCAGCCACCTCTACCGCAAGATGAAAACGCTGAGCATTGCCACGCGCGAGGCACAGGCGTAGCCGCTATTTTTTTTGTTGGTTGCCCAGGTCTTCCAACTGCTGCCGCCAGTCCAGTGAATCCAGAAATGAGCGCGAACTGCGCCAGTCCTCTGCAACCTTAATGAACAATTCCAGATAGACGCGCGTGCCCAGCATCTTCTCAATCTCCATGCGTGCCGCCGCGCCAATCTGCTTCAACATGGCGCCGCCCTTGCCAATCAGAATGGCTTTTTGTCCGGTGCGTTCGCAGTGGATGGCCGCAGCGATACGCGTGAGCGGCAGCTTGGCGGGCAACTTAGCGTTGGGCTTTTTCGGAGCAGGCGCAGCCGGTTCCTCGTAGCGCTCAATCACGACGGCGCTGGCGTAGGGCACCTCTTCGCCGGTGAATTGCAGAATTTTTTCGCGAATCAATTCAGCCACCAGAAAACGCTCTGGCTGATCGGTGAACTGATCCTTCGGATAGTAGCGCTGGCCCTCCGGCAGATGCGCGACCAACTTGGTGACCAGCGTATCCAGACCATCTTTTTTGCGCGCGGAGATGGGCAGCACTTCGGCATAGCCATGCTCGGCGCTCAACTGCGCAATCAGCGGCAGCAGTTGATCTTTTTCAATTGCGTCAATTTTGTTCAGCAACAAAAAGACCGGGCAGTCGAGTTTGCGAATCAGGTCGAGAACAAAGGCATCCTCATTGTCCAGATGCAGCGCTGGAGGCCGCTTCTCGCGCCTGGCTGCGGCCTCGGCCTTGTCGGCGGTAGCTTCATCGGGCAGGCGCAGACTGCGGCTGGCATCCACAACATGCAGCACCACATCGCGCGTGTCCAGGGCTTCATACACCTCCTGCAACATGCGCTTGTCCAGCAGCGTGGTGGGCTTATGAACGCCGGGTGTATCGACAAAAACAATCTGCGCGGCGGGATGCTTGCTTTTTTTCGCAGGCACCTCCAGCACGCCGCGAATGCGATTGCGCGTGGTCTGTGGCTTGCGCGTCACGATGGCGACTTTCTCGCCAATCAACGCATTCAACAGGGTAGATTTACCGGCATTGGGCCGACCGATGATCGAGACGAATCCAGAACGAAAGGGCATCTCTTCTAGTATGCGCTATGCGAACGTTCTAAAAGATGCGATTGGATATGATGAACGCAAAATCGACCTCTATCGGCTGGCCATTTTGCATTGCAGGTTTAAATCTCCATTTAGAAAGTTCCTGCATAGCGGCATTGTCAAACGGGGTGCCACCGGAAAGTGCAACGTATGGTTCGCGAACGATTCCATTGGTGTCGATCTGTCCCTGAATCACGACAGTTGGTGTCAAATGGGATTTACGTTCCGATTTTGGATATTTTATTCGCGATTTATGTATAAGTTTGGGAAGAGTCAAGCCAACTGCGTGCATATCTGTGATTCGCGCCGGTATTACATGGGAATCCGCGATCAATGGAGTGCTAAATAAATTTTGCTTCCCAAGTTGAAGCGGTTCCAGTAAAGCGATATCCATAATGAGTATGGGAGACTCCTGAAGAGTGGTAGTGATATTTCTTGGAATCCACAATTTCCCAAACGATTGAGGGTTGGAATATATCTCCGACACATCATTTTGACGGTAGGATTGCAAAACTCCATTTTCGGCAAATTCATACTGCTGTATGCAAAGAGTACCTTTCTCTTGCGGAGAACAGGGTTGTTGTTTTGCTACCTCCTCCAAAGTATCGTGGGTTCTGGTGATCGTGGATAACTCCCATTCTCCCTGTTTTTCTTTTGGTAGGCCAATATGGAAGAGTTGAAGTTCCATCGCCTGCCAGACTCGCAGTGGCATGTACACCGAGGTCGCTGAAGCCACGCTCTTCTCGCCATTCTGAATCGCGATATATTTGTAATCGCCCAGCGTAGCTTCTTTGCGCCAGATGTCTTTGGACTGCCACCATTCTTCATAGGTACCGTTGCCGGTGAACTCAGTATCGCCGCTGGCTACGAAGGTGGTTTTCATGTGGAAGGGAATGCCCGCAGCTTCAGGATCGTTCAACTGTCGGGCGCGCGAGAAAAATTCCTCCGGCGTTTGCGGGCTAGCTGTCGCTGTTGCAGCAGAGGGAACAATTGGGGCCACAGGCGCGGTCGGCTGCGATTGCGCGTGCAACCCTGTCACACAGCACGTTGCGCAGAGAAACGCAGTTGAAAAAAATCGGGAATTTTTCATAGACGTTCCTATTCGTCGTAGTGCAGCAGGCTGAAGACATCCAAACCTTCAAAGCGTTCGCGGCCTTTTAGAAAGTCCAGCTCTACGGCAAAGGCCAGGCCCGCAATCTCGCCGCCCAGTTGGCGAACCAACTTCACGGTCGCCTCCATGGTGCCGCCGGTGGCCAGCAGATCGTCCACAATCACCACGCGCTCACCCGATTCAATGGCATCCAGATGAATCTCCAGCGAGTCGGTGCCATATTCCAGATCGTAGGTGACGCGAGCGGTCTTGGCGGGCAGCTTCTTCGGTTTGCGCACGGGAACAAAGCCAGCATTCAGGCGATAGGCCAGCGCCGGGCCAAAGATAAATCCGCGTGCCTCAATGCCAAGAACCAGATCAATGTTGCGGTCAAAATAATGTGCCGCCAGCGCGTCAATCAGCATGGCGAAGCCCTTTTTATCTTTCAGCAGCGTGGTGATGTCGTAAAACAGAATCCCCGGCTTGGGAAAATCCGGTACGGTACGGATCAGTTTTTTTAGTGGCTCGCAATCAATCGCAACATTCGAGGTTGTCATTTACCAGGCTCCTTCAATTTGAAATGTTTCCAGGCGAGCTACTTCAATTTCCAGCGCGTCGTGAACCTCGATGGCATCCACGCGAGAGCCACGAGAGCCTTGCCGCAGCAGGATAGAGAGCCTCTCGTGTTCCTCGGTCGTGCCCGCAGCCAGCACTTCGACATGCCCATCTGCGGTATTGCGCACCCAGCCGCGCAGCGCAAGCGTGCTGGCCTCCCGCATCACGTACCAGCGGAAGCCGACCCCTTGTACCCGACCTTTCACGAAATATCGGCGCGCGATTGTGTTTGACATGGCAGTCAGGCATTCGCAGTGTCGCAGATGGACAGAGAAAAACGCAACCGGCAGCGCAATCCGGAGCAAGTTGAGCACTACCGCGGGCTAGGTACAGCAAGCCCGCTACAGCAAGCCCTTACAGTAAGCCAGGGATGAGAGCCTTCACGCGGTGCTTGTAGGCAAGGTATTGCTCGCCAAACTCCTGCTGCATAAACAATTCTTCTGTGCGAAGTTTCAGCCAGAAGCCGAGAAACAGGATTCCGAGTGCCAGCACGCCGCTGAAACGATCAAAGACCGTGGCCGTGCCCAGCACCATCAGCAACAGGCCGGAGTAGATGGGATGCCGCACAAAAGCGTATGGCCCAGTGATCGTGAGCGTATGTGCCTGCTTGACGGTTACGTTCATGCTCCAGTTCCGACCCAGAATCAGGCGCGCCCAGATGGCCAGCAGGCATCCAGCAAGGGTCAGCAAAATTCCTGCCATGTTGGTTGCGGTCGTTTGCGGAAACAGTTTCCATCTAAAAATACCTGCCTGCCACATCGGCGAGAACAAGAGGAAATAGGCAAGCAGCGTGAGGCCAAGTTGCAGGAATCGGGAGAGGGAACTCTGTCGCCGGACAGTCCGCTTATTGCGAACGATACCCACCAGGTAGATCAGGCCCAGAGCTTCCCAGAAAAGAAATACGACAAGCGGTGCGTTCATGCGGTGTCTCCTGCTGTAGAGTACGGCAGCAGCCCGCAGGCAGTTCCCTTCCATACGGAAAAAACTACAAAGCTGCGGAGCTGACGGAGTGATCCGCAGGCCAAAGCGTTATTCGTAAGCTAAAGCGTCGATGGGATCCTTTTGCGCGGCCTTGTAGGCGGGGTAGAGAGCGCCCACTAATGCTCCGACAAAGGCGAGCAGCGTGCCCAAGAGTATCCAGTGCGGCGTAATGGGAAAGGGTACCGTCGGGAAGCGGCGCATCACGATGGTGCGGACAACATAGCTGAGCGCAACGCCCGCGGCCACGCCACCCAGCGCCAGCAGGCCCGTCTCGCGCAGCACCATCGACACAATGTACGAGCGCGAAGCGCCCAGAGATTTCAGAATGCCGATCTCGCGGGTGCGCTCCATCACCGCCGTGTACATGGATTGAAAGATGGCCAGAAAGCCGACAATCATAGCGATGCCGATGACCACATTCAGGCTGGCGGTGAGCGCAGGAATCTTCGAAGGCGTGAGCTGCGAGAGCATTTCCTCCGTTGTCTGCACCTGATATTGCCCCAGACCCGGCGTGGCAAGAATCTCCTGCGTGACGGCTGCCTCAAATTTTGGCCCTTCGGTGCGCAGATAGAAGATCGACGCGTTGTCCGGCGTGCCCATCAACCCTCCCAGCGTGGTAATGGGCAGGAATTTTCTTCCGCCTTTGCCATGCTGCACGATACCGCAGATGCGATAAGGGTGCTTGAGGATATCGATGGTCTCGCCAACATGATGCCCATGGTCGCTGGCGGCGAAGATGTCATCCACGATCACATCATTTGGCCCCTGAAACGGTGTACCGGCAACAAAGACAAAGGGCCGCAGCGCGTTAAAGCTTTTGAAGTCGATGCCGTAGATATTTTCCACGGAACTGCCCAGGGTCAACTGCACGAAGACAGGAGCGGCGACCACAACATGTGGCAATTTTGCCAGCACGTCGTCAGCGATTTTGGCCGGGACAGGTGCGCCGCCAAATCCCGCTAAAAAGCTGGCATTCGCCGGTCGTACCACCATGTCCGCGCCAATTCCATTGGTGCGCGCTTTGGAATCATCCAACTGGCCCAGCATTAGCGCCGTTATGGACAAAATCATGATGACCTCAATCGCGATGGCGGAGAGGCTCAGGAGCGAGCGCAGCGGGCGGTGGAGCAGGTTGCCGACAATCAGTTTGTTCATGGGGTTCCTGGTTCACGGGGTTCGTGGTACATGGGGTTCTGGGGCCGTTGCCCCTCCCAAGTATAGTAGGATTGCCAGGAAACGGTGCTTTTTGCATAAGATGGCTAATTTTCCACAGGACTGCGCCGATAAGTGGCAGTAGATGGGGTGCAAATGGTACCAATATCGTCAATAGACGACAGAATTTTTGCTTCCATTTGACGCTGCGATGGTGCAGGTTTATATCTGCGCTCAAAAAAATGTACGGGATTTGCACAGGGATGGCCCTGCGTGCCAGAACGAGCTAACCAGTGAATACCACGATTCATCACGAGGGTTGCTTTGGAGAGTTGCTGCGGCGGGAACGCGAGCAACGCGGCGTCACGCTGGACAGTATCTCAGACTCTACCAAAGTGACGGTACGCAATTTACGGGCTTTGGAAAATGAACGTTTCGAACAGCTTCCGGGTGGCATTCTCGGCAAAGGAATTATGCGCGGGTATGTGCGCTGTCTGGGGCTGGATGAAAACGAGTGGATGCGCCGGTTTCTGGAAGCACATCACGAGCCGGGAAGCTCCCCGGAGGCACAGGGCCTGACCTCCTTCGCGCTGAACATCTCCAACAATCGCACGCCTGCTGAGCACTCTTTGCATCTGCGCTGGACTGGAGTTGGGGTGCTGCTGATTCTGCTGGTCAGCTTTGGCTGGTTTGTCTGGAGCTATCTGCACGCCCGTACCGCCAGTATGCAAAATTCTGCCCCAAAAAGCTCCTACGCCTCCAATGCGGGGCTGTCCTCCATGCCTGCGTCTTCCGCGCCCGCGCAGTCGGTGCGGTAGCGTCCCTCTCAATTCTGATACTCCCCTCCTCAATTTTGATACTCTAAGAAGAGTGCTGTGGCGGGCCAGAACCCTGGGCCAGACATCCTGCACAAAACCCAGGGCCGGACATCCTGCACAATTTGGATACCCAGAATTCGCGGATGTGCAGATTCAGCGCGGACGCGCTCGCCATCCACCCCTATCAGGAGGAACACAGTTTTGTCACAACGGGATCGTTTCTTATTTACCTCTGAGTCCGTAACCGAAGGCCACCCAGACAAGATCGCTGACCAGATTTCTGACGCGATTCTCGATGCGTGTCTGGAGCAGGATTCGCTAAGCCGCGTTGCCTGCGAAACTCTCACAGCTACCGGGCTGGTTGTCATCGCCGGCGAGATTACCACACGCGCGTATGTCGATTTTCAATCGCTGGTGCGCGGCGTGGTTGCGGCCATCGGATACGACAATGCGTTGTATGGCTTTGATTCCAATACCTGCGCGGTCATCTCCACCATCAACAAGCAGTCGGGCGACATTGCGATGGGTGTCGATACCGGCGGCGCGGGCGACCAGGGCATGATGTTTGGCTATGCGACCAACGAGACCGCAGAGCTGATGCCCACGCCCATCTCCCTGGCGCACAAGCTGGCGCAGCGGTTGTCGGAGGTTCGCAAGAGCGGCCAACTCAGCTATCTGCGTCCAGACGGCAAGAGCCAGGTTACGGTGGAATACGATGCCAACAGCAAGCCGGTTCGCGTGGATGCGGTGGTCATCTCCACGCAGCACGCTGAGACGGTGGACAACGAGCAACTGCGCGCTGACATTCTCAAACACGTCATTCAGGCAACGATTCCCGCCAATCTGCTGGATGCGGACACCAAATACCACATCAATCCCACGGGACGTTTTGTCATCGGCGGCCCGATGGGCGATACGGGATTGACGGGCCGCAAGATCATCGTCGATACCTACGGCGGCATGGGCCGTCATGGCGGCGGCGCATTTTCTGGCAAAGATCCGACAAAGGTGGATCGCTCCGCAGCATACATGGCGCGCTACATTGCCAAGAACATTGTGGCAGCGGGTCTGGCCGAGCGCTGCGAAGTGCAGTTGGCCTACGCCATTGGCGTGGCGGAGCCAGTAAGCGTGCTGGTCGATACCTTCGGCACCGGTGTCATCGAATCGAAGAAGCTGGAGGCGTTGGTACGCGCCAACTTCAAATTAACCCCCAAGGCGATTATGGAAAGCCTGAACCTGCGTCGTCCCATCTATCGCAAGACAGCGGCGTATGGTCACTTTGGCCGCACCGACCCGGACTTTACCTGGGAGGCAACAGACAAGGCCAAAACGTTGCGCGAGCAGGCTGGCCTGAAGGCCGAACTGGCGGGCGCTAAGAAGTAATTTTTTTGCAGGATGACAAACGGGGCAAGCTCACAGAGCTTGCCCCGTTTGTCATGGGACAAAGATTTTTTCTTTGCCGACAGGATTCGGATAGCCAAAGCTCCGGCGACAATGCCATCCTACTTCCATGACGGTTTCCCCTGGAAGGTTGGATGCGGCGCGCGCATGGCGGCAGGTGGAGCAGCATGATGCCCGCGCCGACGGGCAGTTTGTCTATGCCGTGCGCTCTACGGGAATCTATTGCCGTCCCTCCTGTCCCAGCCGTCGGCCAGCACAGCGAAACGTGGCCTTTTACCCTGGTGCGAATGAGGCGGAACAGGCTGGCTATCGGCCCTGCAAGCGCTGCCATCCACAAGCCATGCACCCGGAGGCCGCAGCCGTGGATGCTGCCTGCCGCTATCTGCAACAACATCAGGACACCCTTCCAAGCCTGATGGAAATTTCGCGCGCTGCGGGGATGAGTGCCTCGGCGCTGCAGAAGCTCTTTCGTCGAATACTCGGCATCAGCCCGCGACAATATCATGCAGCACAGCGCAGCAAACAGCTTCGACAAAAACTTGCAGACAAAAAAGAACGCACGGTCACGGAGGCGATCTATGCAGCGGGCTATAGTTCGTCGAGTCGCGTGTATGAGCAGACGGCAGCGTTGATGGGCATGACCCCGGCGCAGTATGGCAGGCATGGAGCGGGACAGCATATCCGCTACACGCTCGGCAGCTCCACGCTCGGCACAGTCTTGGTCGCGACTACGGAGCGCGGCATCTGCGCTATCACCCTGGGCGAGAGCGCGGCAGAACTGGAGACGCAGTTGCAGCAGGAGTTTTCCCGCGCGACTCTGGAACGCGATACAAAATCTTTGGCCGAAACGCTGACCGCAGTGCTCTCGCAGCTTGCTGAACATCCCTTGACCACGGCGCTACCGCTGGATGTACGCGCGACGGCCTTTCAGCAGCGTGTCTGGCAGGCACTGCAGAAGATTCCTCGTGGCCAGACGGCCAGCTATGCGCAGGTAGCTGCTGCCATCGGCCAGCCAACAGCGGTACGCGCCGTGGCCCGCGCCTGCGCGCAGAATTCCGTTGCGATTCTGATTCCCTGCCATCGTGTTCTTGGTTCTGACGGCAAGCTGACCGGCTATCGCTGGGGCGTGCAGCGAAAACAAAAGCTCCTGCAAATCGAGGCACGGACAATACCGACTCCTGGCTAAGTTTGATGTATGTTGGTCATGCCAGCATATCGCCTCTCCGGGAGTATCCGATGCCAATCTCGACTGCACTGCGCAGAATCCGCGCCACGGCCTATGTCCTCATCGTGTTTTCCATTTGCATCGCAGGTGTGCTGCCCGCGCGCGCGCAATCGCGACCGCAAATGCGATTGGGATATGCGGAGATCTATGGCCCGTACAACGGGAATTTTCTTCAGGGTGGGCGCGGCCTGGAGAAGTTGCTGCCAGAGAACGATGCTCTGTTCAACGCGAATGCAACCTGGACAATCTTTTGCTGGGTTCACAGCACGGAGCTGCAACCTTCTCCTAGTCTGCTGGCAGGCATGGGCGATCCGCAGGGCGAATATACACGCTACTTCGGCGTTGCCGATGGAAAATTTATTTTTCGTATGGGGCCACAAAATCGCCTCAGCAGCACCGTTCCCTTTACGCCAGCAACCTGGCACATGCTGGCCGCTACGTTTGACGGAGACACCACCCGTTTCTATGTCGATGGCGCGGAAGCGGCGAATGGAAAGCTCCCCTTTGGCCCAGTCAGCGCCGTGCTGGGGATGGCTCCCTCTGCGCTTCCCTGGAGCGAAGGCACGCACTTCGGCGGGCAGATTGCCACGTTGACCGTAGAGCGGGATGTGCTGCCTGCGAGCGCGATGCAGGCACTCTATGCGCATCCTGTCGATGTTTCTTTGATTCAATTTGAGGAAGGCTCCAGGGCGTGGCCGATCCAGACGCATGAACAGGCCGGATATCGCGCTCCGCAAGATCCTTCGTCGCTGCCGAAGACCAAGGCTCCATTCTCCAGGCCAGTTGCGCAACCCGAACCCCAAAATGCAAAGCCTCTGGTGCAGGATGCTGCCAATGACTGGACGCTGGCCGCAGGCTGGAAGCTGACACCCGCGCCAAAGGTAACAGCAACCGCAGAGCAGATTTCTCAGGTTGGTTTCAACGCGAACGACTGGCTCTCCGCCACAGTTCCCGGCACCGTTCTCACCACCATGGTTGATCGCGGCATCTATCCCGACCCTGATTATGGCCTGAACAATTTAGCCATCCCGGAGTCGCTCAACAAGCAGGACTACTGGTATCGCATTCAGTTCCCCGCACCGAAGTTTGCTGCGGGCCAGCACGAGACACTTACCTTCAACGGGATCAATTACGCTGCGTCAGTCTGGCTCAACGGCCATCAAATTGGAAACGTCAAAGGCGCATTCATTCGCGGAGTCTTTGATGTAACCGGCGTGTTGCTACCCGGCAAGGAAAATGCGCTGGCTGTGCAGATTTTTCCGCCTCCACATCCCGGCATTCCCAATGAGCAATCCATCCAGGGCGGCCCCGGAGAAAATGGCGGCATCCTGTGCATCGACGGACCAACCTTTGTCGCTACCGAAGGCTGGGACTGGATTCCCGGCGTGCGGGATCGCGACACGGGTATCTGGCAGGATGTGCAATTGCACGCCACGCGCCAGATTACAATCGGCGATCCGCAGGTGGTCACGACGCTGCCGCTTCCTGATATCAGCCGCGCGAATGTCGCCATCACCGTGCCCTTCAACAACGTGTCGGATTCTCCCGTTGCCGTTACTCTGACGGCGACCTTTGGAAGCGTCACGGTTACAAAACATCTGACGGCGCAGCCGGGCGTGAATACGGTCACGCTCGCGCCCGCGGAATTTCCGCAGCTTACTGTCGTCCATCCGCGCCTCTGGTGGCCCAATGGCTACGGAGAACCAAATTTATATTCACTCCAGCTACAGATGAAGAGTTCGACCGGAGAATCTGATCAGAAGCAATTGCGCTTTGGCATTCGGGAGGTCACCTATGAACTCAGCCTACTGGATGCTGCGGGGCATCTGCGTCGCGTCGAATACTCGCCGACCGTCGCCAGCGCAAACCATCAACAAGTGGTCGATGTCAGCCATCACGGAATGCGCGAGATTCCGCAGGGATGGGCGGCATCGTTGCTGCCCGGCGCAGAATCTTCGCCAGCCATCCAGCCGTTGAACGACGCGCAGATGACGCCCTATCTGGTCATCAAGGTGAATGGAGTACGAATTGCAGCGCGTGGTGGCAACTGGGGCATGGATGACTCGCGCAAGCGGGTCTCGCGCGAGCATCTGGAACCCTACTTCCGCCTGCATCGCGATGCCCACCTAGACATTATTCGCAACTGGGTTGGTCAGAATACCGAAGCAACCTTCTACGATCTAGCCGATGAGTATGGCCTGATGGTCTGGAATGATTTTTGGGATTCCACGCAGAACTACAATGTCGAGGCCGAAGACCCTGCACTCTTTCTCGCGAATGCGCGGGACACGATTCTGCGCTTTCGCAATCATCCCTCCATCGTGATGTGGTGTGGGCGCAATGAAGGCGTGCCACAGCCGATCATCAGCAATGGACTCGACGATCTGGCGCGCACGCTGGATGGAACGCGCTACTACTCGCCCAGTTCCAATCAGGTGAATCTGCAGGTCAGCGGCCCGTACCATTATCAAGACCCAACGAAGTATTACACCGAGCTGAATAAAGGATTTTCCGTCGAGACGGGAACTCCCTCCATGTCAACGCTGGAATCCTTTCAGCGTTGGATTCCCAAACAGGATCAATGGCCCATCAGCGATGACTGGGCCTATCACGATTGGCATCAGTCGGGGAATGGAGATACGAATCCGTTCATGGAGGAGATCGACAAGGAGTTTGGCGCGCCCACCAGTCTGGCGGATTTTGAGCGCAAGGCGCAGATGCTGAACTATGTGGATCACCGCGCGATTTTTGAAGGCTTCAACGCGCACCTCTGGTCGCCGAACAGCGGGCGCCTGTTGTGGATGACGCAGCCTGCATGGCCCAGCACGATGTGGCAGATATTCAGCTCCGATTACGACACCCAGGCATCGTTTTACGGCGTGATGGAAGCCTGCGAGCCGGTGCATGTGCAGTTGGATCTGTCGAATGACACGGTCGCCGTGGTCAATACAACGACGACTGCGCTGTCGGGCCTCTCGATTGTGGCCCAGGTATTTTCTCTCGACAGCCATCTCCTCTTTCGGCAGGAGCAGGCAGTCAGCGTTCAGGATGATTCCATAACGCAGGGATTTCATCTTGACCTTGCCTCGAAGATGGGAACCGGCGTGGTCTTCGTGAAATTGCAGCTTAAAGATGGCGCAGGAAAAATTCTCTCGCGCAATCTCTACTGGCTGGGCGCAACCAGCCAGGCCTATCGCGCGTTGAACACGTTGCCCGCCGCGACGCTCACGACATCGGCGACCGTGACGCATCCGGGGGATGTGCAGGTAACGCTGAAAAATTCCGGTAGCTCGATTGTGCTGGCTGCGAAGTTGACGCTGGAAAACTCCAGCGATGGATCGCGGATTCTACCGGCCTACTACAGCGATAATTACGTATCGCTGCTGCCGGGAGAAACGCGGATGATCACCATCGAGTATCCAGAGAAGGCCGCTGCAAGCGCTCCCAAACTGGCGCTGCGCGGCTGGAATCTGGCCCCAATCTCGGTGGGGATTGCTGCGAAGTAGCGCGGCAATTCCTTTTGCGAGGTTCGAGCGAGCCAGAGATTTTTACGCTTCAAGCAGCAAAATGCGGACATAGCTACCTGCTGCAAGTACAGGTTGCTCTTCCGCCACGACCAAATAGCAATTCGCACGGGCGTTCGCGGCCAGGTCGCCCGATCCATGCCAGGGGATGGGCGTGACGGCCGGCTCTGCTAACGAGGCTTGTGTGCTGGCGGCGCTGGCGCTGGATGCGTTCGGTACACGATCCAGTCGCGCCGGTAGAAAGCGCGTCAGCCCAACAGTATGGCGAACCTCTTCGGTGAGCCGAGCCATCGCAAAGGATGGCGTGCATCCCTGTTCACCTGCCAGAGCCGCCAGCAGCGGGCGCACGAAGAGGGCAAACGTCACCATCGTCGAGAGCGGATTTCCCGGTAGGCCGAAGAAGTAGCGCGCAGGCGCAGCATCGCGGGCCGGAATGCGTCCAAAGACAAGTGGCTTGCCGGGCTGGATGCGCACGCCGGTAAAGAAAAACTCCGCGCCCAGATCCGCCAGAACCTGCTCCACCAGATCGTATTTGCCCATCGAGACACCGCCAGAGAGCAGCAGCAGGTCTGCGCTCTGGTTGTTTGAACCAAGGCCAGTATGCAGAGCAGCACGAATGCCATTGGCGATGGACTCAGCCTGGTCGCGAGCAATCGGCAGGCGAAGCGGGATGGCTCCTGCAGCAGCAACCAGCGCGGCGGTGGAATAGCTGTTGGAGTTAAAAATCTGATGCGCGGCAATCTCTGGGCGCGGATCGTCGGGTTCGACTAGCTCATCTCCCGTAGCGAGAATGGCCACGCGGGGCTGCGCGTACACGGACACCATGCTGCGCCCACAACTGGCAGCAACCGCAATCTGGGATGCTCCGATGCTCGTGCCGGAAGGAAGCAGCAACTCGCCGGAGTGGGCCTCAGAGCCGCAAGGCACGACGTTAGCTCCGGGCAGCAGCGCACGGCCTGATGCGGGGAGAAGATGCGTGTTGGTGGCATCCAACTCAGCATGTTCAACCATCAAAACAGCGTTGGCTCCTGGAGGCAGCGGCGCGCCCGTCATAATCTCCACAGCCTCGCCAGCGCTGAGGGCAGCACGTTGGGCAGGCCAGGCCTCCCCGGCGCGAATCTCTCCTAGGATGTGGAGCGGCTGCTGGCGGGCGACATCCTCTGCGCGCACCGCGTAGCCATCGCGGGTGGAGCGATCAAAGGGTGGCTGCTCTCGATCAGCAAAGATGGGAGCAGCCAGCACACGGCCCAGAGAATCGGCCAGCGAGACAAGCGTCTGTACAGGGGAGGATGCCTGCAACGCAAACGACGCCTGCGTCGTCACCGAGGCGAGCGCTTCAGCAAAAGAAAGCAACGATTCCCGGGCAGGGTGCTTCATGGGATTGATTCTATCTACACAGAATGGAATTTCGAGACACGATGCAATTGCAGTATCCAAAGAAAACGGCCTTGGAGAGAACTCCAGGGCCGTGGTCGCGTGCTGGGACAAGGTGCGGCGAGCTTAGTGCTTACCTTTTTTGAAGCTGGAATGAATGGTTTCTCCGGCAGAATCGAGAATGCCGCGAACATCATTGGCAAAAGTACCAGCCGGCGCAAGTTCCAGATACTTTCGGTAGGCATCTGCACAGCCAGGAGGAAGAACAATCTTCTGCGTTTTTGGATCCATTGTTGCGTTCTGGATGAGGCTTTGTCCTTTGATGTAATAGGGAACGGGCTTCGTCGGATCCGCAGCAATCGCCTTCTCTGCGGCCGTGCCAGCAGCAGCGCCCTGGCCCGCGTTGAATAAGACAACAGCTTCATTGCCATAAAACATGGCGGCGTTGGTGGGCTGCGCCTTTACGGCTGCATCGTACGAGGCGAGAGCCAGATCTGCCTTGCCGGTTTTTGCATAGACTCCACCCAGATCGTTGTCGACAGAAGCAATCAATTCCTCATTGGGATTCTTTCCAGCCTGGAGCAGATCGAGCGCCTTCTTATAACTGGTCGCCGCATCGTCATACTTCTTCGCCCCTTCCTGGCTGGCCCCCAGTTCATACCACAGAAGACCTTGATCGGGCTTCAGCTGGGTTGCCTGCTGATCCAGCGTCGTTGCCAGATCAAAGTTTCCGGCCTGTCGTGCATTGCGGGCCTCAGTAATCAGAAGATTGATGTTCTTGATTTGCGAATTCTCTTTGGTGAGAGAGGCATTTTTGGCGCGAGTCTCATCCAGAGCTTTGCGCGCCGCTGGCGGTAATTTATCGATATATTCCTTGCGCGTGAGATCAAAATCTACCAGGGTATCCGTTCCCCCTCGTAGCTGTTTGTTCTCCTGCTTGTCGACAACATCAGGAATTTTTCCAGGAATAGGCCTGGAAGCTGTAGCCGAATTCCCCTTCACCTGTTGCAACAGAATCGTATAGGTGCCCGGAACGATTCCGTCTCCTGTATAGTCGCCCGTGGCATTGGTGCTAAAAGCGTATACCTGAACGTTGCTGTCCGTAGCAATAATAATCTTGGCATTGGCAACAGGAACGCCCAGAGGATCCTGTACATGCCCGTGGATTTTCGCTGTGAGTTGTCCCCATCCGGTGGTGGCTACGGCCAGGATAGCGGCGGCCAGCCAGGTTTTCTTCAGCATTTTCTCTCTCCCTTGCCGCGTGCCAAACACTTGGCGGTCGCGTACATCCTCTACATGCGTACATCCTCTACATGGAGGACATCCCAATTATAAGACGCTGCGGGATTGTCCGAGGCCTGACCTGCTGTGGGCGTATTGGGGGCGACGTATCAGGGTGCTGCATACGGGATGGGATCAGTCGCCCCAGCATTGGCAAATGCGCGCAGGCGCAGCGCGCAGCTTTCGCATGCGCCACAGGCCACTGACTCGCCTGCGTAGCATGACCATGTTTGATGAAACGGAGCACCCAGTTCCAGGCCAAGCCGGACAATCTGGCTTTTCTTGAGCGCAATCAGTGGCGTGACGACTTCGATGTTGCCCTCGCGCGTGCCGGTGCGGATGAGCTGCTGAAAGGCCTGGTAATAGGCGGGACGGCAGTCAGGATAGCCGGAGCTATCCTGCTCGACGGCACCGATCAAGACTTTTTTTGCGCCCAGCACCTCCGCCCAACTCACGGCGGCAGCCAGAAAATGTGCATTGCGAAACGGAACGTAGGTGACAGGAATCTCTGCGCCAGCCTGGCCGATCTGTTCTACTGCTGGCGCGTCAGGAATGGCAATCGTCGTGTCGGTCAGCGCGGAACCACCTATCTGGCGGAAGAGGTCGATGCGCAGCGGCAGCAGTTGTCGAATGCCAAGCGTCGCAGCAATGGCGCGTGCGCTGGACAGCTCGCGCTGCTCCGTGCGCTGGCCGTAGCTGAAGTGCAGCGCGTAGGTTGCAAACTCACGCACGGCAAGCGCGGCGCAGACGGCAGAATCCATGCCGCCAGAGAGGCAAACTACGGCGCGGGGTTGATCGGGTGCTGGTGTGGCGCTCATCGTGGTGTGTTCTCTATTTGTATCCATTCCAAATTGCAACGTCACAATAGAAACTTTCTACATCCTTGTTTTGGTCTTACACGCCTTTGGTCTGCGGTTCCCAGATGAATTTATGGATTTGCAGGCTCAGCCGCGCGGGCAGGTCGTCGGCAAGCATCCAGTCGACCAGCAGCTTCGGGTCGAGCGTATAGTTCGCCGCATCGCGTGTGGGTGCTGGCGTTTTGGTAAAAGCTGGCGAGAGCAGAATCTGTCCGCATCGCGCGGCAAGATCATGGTGTCGGATGAAATCGCGGGCAAATTCGTAATCGCTGCGATCCGTCAGGACGAACTTCACCTCATCGCGCGCGGTCAGCGCGTCCAGATTGGGCAGATGGAAGCGCGCGCTTTCGCCGGAGCCAGGACATTTCACGTCCATAATTTTATGCACGGCTTTGGGCACGGCAGCCAGAGGGCGCTCGCCGCTGGTCTCAATCATCAGCGTAAAATTCTGCGTTAACAGATGATCCATCAAGGGCAGCAGCTCGCGCTCCTGCAGCATGGGTTCGCCACCGGTAAATTCGATCAGCCGCACCGGCGCAAGCGCGTGGATGGCCGCTTCCACCTGCTCCTGCGTGTACTTCGTGCCACCCGTGAAGGTGTACTCCGAATCGCACCAGGAGCAACGCAGATTGCATCCTGCAAAGCGGACAAAGATGCACGGCAGCCCGGAGAAGCTCGACTCTCCCTGCACGGATTTGTATAGCTCAATCAGGTACACGGCTACTCGTAGTAGGTGGCAGTGGTGCTGCTGGTTTCGTAGATGGTGCAATCCTTGACGCGGACGCGACCCGTGGTCATTTCGTTCATCTGGCGATTGGTCTCGTCAAAAAAATACCGCGCAAGATTTTCTGCCGAAGGATTGATCTCTGTAAACGGCGCCAGATCGTTAATCATCTGATGATCCAGATATTCAATGACAGGCTTCATTACCTGCTTGAGCTGCTTGAAATCCAGCAGTAGGCCAGCGGCATCCAGCACCTGTCCGCGCAGCGTGACGCGAACCTTGTAATTGTGTCCGTGCGGATTTTCGCACTTGCCGCGATAGTTGCGGAGGTAATGGCCAGAGGAAAACTCCGCCTCAACTGTAACTTCGTACATGAAATCCCCTTACGGTCGCGTGCTTGCAAGCGGCCTGTTTCGTCACATTCTATTGTAACGAGGGGAAGCGGTGGGTGTGGCGCGAAGCATCGTGTGAGCATTAACGACCGAGAATGGACTCCGTGCCGGTTGGGCGCATAGACTGCGGCAGACGTGAATAGATTTGCTGCGACGTGTAGCTGCCCAGTGGCCCAGTCACCACCTCGATTGCGTTGTTCTTGTCCACCACGGGCAGTTCGCTGATCAAAACGCTGGCGACACTTCGTTTGCCGTTATCAATGGCACGCGTGGAGAGAACAGGCTTTTTATTGACCAGGGCAATGGCACACTCCATAACGGTTTTGGCCAGCAATGGAATCGGCTTGTAGATGGACATAGTTTGCTGCCCTTGCAGAATCCTCACCACCGCGCTCAGAACCGCATCCTGTCCGGTCACAACAACCGAGCCTTGCATTTTCGTATCGTGTAGCGCCTGCGACGCGCCTTCGGCAAGATTGTCCGAGGCCGCCAGAACACAGGTGATCTGCGGATTCTTCTTCAAGGCATCGCGTGTCAGCTGCCAGGCCAGGCTCATGCTCCATCCATCCACCCAGCTCTCCAGCACAGGTTGAATCTGCCCGGATTCGATGGCAGCCTTCATCATTTTTTGGCGCACCTGTCGGATGATGACGGCATTGTTATCCTTCGCGTCGCCATCCAGAATAATGTAGTTGCCCCGCGGCGCATGTTGCAGCGCATAGCGGCAGAGTTGTTCGCCGACCTTCACCGTGTCGAAGCCGACATACAAGGGAAGATCGCAGTTCAGAATCATGCGCTCATACGCAATCACTGGAATACCGCGCGCGTTCGCCATCTCCACCGCCTTGGCGGACGCAGTTCCATCCTGCGCAAGAATGATGAGGGCCTGAACGCCATCGGCCAGCAGTTTTTCGCACTGTTGGGTTTGGCGGATGGCGCTGCTGCTGGCATTTTCCAGCAGAAGTTTTACTCCCATTTGCCGTGCCTGGGATGGAATTTCCGTGACATCGCGTTCCCATCGTGGGTCGATGATGGAATGAACCGACAGCCCAATGGTGATGCCCTCGCCCGCCTGCATTGTCATGTAATCACTCCTGTATCCGGTGCACCCGCGAAGATGGCCTGCTGGATGCAGCGCCCGCTTGTGCTCGAACTTCACTGGCCTTATCGGCAAAACCCGACACAACCTGAATCTCTGCTGATTTTTGCCAGATTTATCCGGATTGGCGGGAAATTTGTGAGAATTGGCTCGTGACGTGTGACGGGAAACACCGAAAAAACAAACGGCGCAGCCGAAGCCACGCCGTATCCTTTTGAATCCTGCGCCGCGTTACGCTGCGCTGCATTACGCTGCGACAGGTTTATGCTGCGACGGGCTTTGCGTCCTTCGCCGTTTGGAGCGCGACCTTCGCCTGGCTGACCAGGTTGACGAAGCCAGCCTCATCGCGCACGGCAATGTCGGCCAGAATCTTGCGATCCAGCTCAATGCCAGCCAGCTTCAGGCCGTGCATGAACTGCGAATAGCTCAGCCCGCTCAGCTTGGTGGCTGCGCCGATGCGCACAATCCAGATGGAGCGATACTGGCGCTTCTTCTCTTTGCGTCCGCGATAGGCGAACTTCAATCCGCGCTCGACGGCCTCTTCTGCCGCCTGGTAGAGCTTGGATTTGGTTAAGAAGTAGCCACTGGCTCGCTTCAAAATCTTCTTGCGATAATTTTTGCGTTTATTGCCACGTTTTACGCGGGGCATGGTGGTTCTCCTTTTTGCGTTGCTTCGGGGATGCGGCTGGAGGCAGGAGGCGACTTCCCTTGCGGGGTCGCGGATGTACCTCTTCACACGCTTGCTGGCTCTGAATCGTCTGCGGAATCCCATTCCGGGCATTCCGGGGGCCACGAACGCTTGCGGCCCAGCTTTTTACAAAGCCCGATCAGGCATAGGGAATCATGCGGGAAATCTTCGCGTGATCCGCTTTCGATACCAGGGCAGAGCTGGCCAGATGGCGCTTTACCTTGGTGGTCTTGGCGGTCAGAAGATGTCGCATGGTGGCTTGTCCGCGCTTGATCTTGCCGGTTCCGGTCTTCTTGAACCGCTTGGCGGCGCCACTATGTGTCTTTAACTTCGGCATTCGTATCCTGCTTGCAAAAACAGTGTTTACAGCATCTCCGAGTATACGGGAATCCCACCCAAATCGCCAAGTTACCCGCCAAACCGGTAGTGTCTCAGTTTGAATCCACAGGGGCGGAAAGGGTGAGGTTATATATTGAATTTTTCTACTTTTTCAAAAACATATAAACAATCCATCCAGAGAATCCAGCCACAATAAGTGTCCAAATTCCGATACCAATTTTGCCTCCGAACTTTTTCCAGAAGACTTTCGCGGACTCACGATCCATAGCGTTGATTTTGTCCTGGATTGAGGCTGTCACCTCTTTATCGTCCTTCATCATGTCGCAGAAGACCTTAGAAAATAGCTTCTTGAGTCGCGTGGACTCCTCGACAGCATCTTCCAGCGTTTTCGCCAAAAGCTTAGGGTCTTTGAGGGTCTGCTCCAGCGCAGTAACCCTATTTTCAAGTGAGGAAATACCCTCACCGTGAGCCTGTATGGAAAGCTCGATGGGATTGAAATCTTTTTTGGGGTCGTACGGGTCTGCCATAGGATTTAGCTCTGGGGTACCGTATCCGTTGGCTTCAAGAGATTCGCCGATGGGGTAAGGCTCACAGTTTTCCCATCTTTCTCTACGATAGAAATGGAACGAGTTGCCGATCTCGTTAAAACTGCCAAGGCGAAGCGCAGTACACTCGGCTCATCTTTGAACCCTAGTTCTTGCACAACGGTTTTGAGTGCCACAAGGTCACCATTGTTGATGACGAGGCTGAGTTCTTGTTCGGGGTTCGGCTGAGTGGCTGAACGAGTGATTGCCATAATTATCGATTATAGCGTTTGGGGAAACAACCGTGTCAACAGGAGCAGCATGAACATTTCCTGAAAATTTACCAAATTGATGCTCAGGTGATTTGTTTGAGTTCGTATAAAATTGACCGTTTTTCCAGCAAATCTACAAGTTCTGAAATGCTCCATACATGGCTGCTGAGACCAGACTCCATTGCAGGTGTCACGCGGAGAGTTTGATGCACCCTGCGAAGTTGTAGTACATGAAGTAGAGCGCGATTGCATGGCCGTGATTCTCAATCTTTTTTGAGAATGCGTTTGTAAGACGGGTGAATCGGCGCATTCCCATCCGCATCGAAAGATTTTGGCGTTCAACGTAGGATGTGCTGACATGATTCGGGTCAGGCACTCCGCTGATCGTTTTCATGTCGCAACCGATGCAGGTTGCAGGGCTGTAGCGGGTATCAGGATCGCCGGATGCTCCATAAACCTTGTGGAGCATTGCGTAGTCCGCATTGCCTCCAAATGCGGCCTCTACCGCTTTCAGGTATGCTTCGCCACGCCAGTCATACGGCATGTTGCGTTGATGGATACGCCCTCCACGAGGGCCGCTACAACTTGGACGCACTTTGCTGTGCTCAGACGGTTCACAATGTTCTCCTGTAAGCATGTATAGAATAATGCTTGCATTTTGTTTTTGCAAGCATTATTCTCGAATAAGAGGTGCAAGCATGAACGAGGAAATTAGCGGTAAGGCGAAGGGCGGGTTGGCCAGAGCAAAGAGCCTCACGTCGCAGGAGCGTACTCAGATTGCACGACAAGCGGCCCTCAAGCGTTGGGGCGGCACAATCCCCAAAGCAAACTTCAAGGGCATCCTAAAAATTGGTGCAGGCCTCCCCTGCTTTGTGCTTGATGACGGGAGAAGGGTTATCTCTGGAAGAGGTATTACGAAGGCAATAGGCATGAAGGGCCGTGGCCAAGGAACGGCCAGAATTGCGGGGCTTTTGAGGCAAAAAGACAATAGATTCAATGATTTGGCTATGGCCATCGAAAACCCTCTTGTTATCGACAGTGGCGCACCATTGCCAACGCAGGGATACGAAGCTTCCCTCTTGGGAGAACTCTGCCAAGCCGTTCTTGAGTTGCGTGACGCGGGCTTTCTCAAGACAGAACAAGAACTCCGTTATGCACAAGCATGTGACCTGCTGACCAGAGCGCTGGTCAAGACAGGAATCGTCGCTCTTGTAGATGAGGCTACGGGCTATCAAGAGGTTCGTCCCAGGGATGCACTTCAAGCCTACCTTGAAAAAATCATTGCCAAGGAACTGGCGGCTTGGGCGAAGAAGTTCCCCGATGAATTCTACGAGAATATTTACAAGCTCAAGGGATGGCCGTGGCCGGGAATGAAGAAGAATCGTTACAGCGTAGTTGCCTACTACACGCGAGATTTGGTCTACCAGCGCATTGCCCCCACCCTATTGGAGGAACTTGAGAAAAAGTCTCCCAGAGGTGAAAATGGCCAGCGCAAGAACAAACTCCATCAGTGGCTAACGGATGATGTCGGAGACCCGATGCTCGCACAACACATGCACTCACTAATCATGTTTCAGCGACTAGCTATTGCAAGTGGGTTTGGTTGGAACCGCTACGTGAAGATGGTTGACCAAGTGATGCCTAAACGCGGGAAGACGTTGGAATTGCCGTTCCCTTCGGAGGCTGAAACCGTCTAATCGCGCTCAGTAGCTTCCCTAACGACCCGCGCGGCGGCTTGGCTGAAATCCTCACGCTTGCGCGGAGGTGTTTTAGGTTGGACTTTGGCTGGTTTCTTCTTTTCAGGCTTCGCTTTATTCTTGTTTCCCATGCACACAGTTTAACGCTGAACTCGGATTAAAATTCAAACTGACCCACTACCGCCAGGTGGCTTTAGGCACACGCAGCCGAGGCTGGCCAGCGGAAAGCTCGAAGCCATCCAACCCCAACGCACGATGCTGCATCCAGATACAGGGCAGCAAAGACTCCTGTTCCCAGCCTCAAGAAAGCGTGTCCCAACTATGAAAATCGCAGGATTCATCCTCCTTGTTCTTGGAATTCTCGCCGTAATCTACCAGGGCATCAGCTATACCCACGAAAAGCAGTTTCTCAAGGTGGGGCCAATTCAGGCGCAAAAGAAAGAAACCAGCACCATTCCCATCTCGCCGATTCTCGGCGTCATTGCCATCGTTGGCGGCGGCCTGCTGATCTACGGAGCAGAACGGCAGCGCTAACACCCCAATTCTGGACACTGCCTGTCTGAGAGCTACCACTTCAAATGCAGCAACGACGTGGCCTGCCGTGGCAGACTGGTGGCAATTGTCACCTTGCCATGGCTCACGTCCAGCCATGCAGGAGAGGTAAGCAGCTCCAGTTGTCCTGCCGCTTTCATGTGTGCGTACTGCTCCGGCGTCGGCCTCTGCGGCGATCCCATCCTTTGCCACGCAGTGTAGGAGTTGCTGTGCGTGTCGTCGATCCGATAGTGCTCCAGCAGCACCTTCTTCACTCCCGTGGGAATGCCTGCGACGGTCACCTGCACCTCTGCGGAGGCCGTCGGTACATCGTCATCGTCGTAGTTCCACAGCATAACCGCTGCTGCATGTTCCGCCTTGGTCGCCATCGCGTCAATATCCGGTGCCTGCCTCACTCCATGTTTCACCATCGCGTCCAGCGGAATCTCTCCCGTACTGCTTGTCATCACCCGCTCCCCTGACATCAAGCCAGCCATCCTGAATATATTCAGGATCGGCTTGTCTACGCCCTTGGTCGCGAGAGTACGAAACCCTTCAAAGAACCCACCATTCTCGAACTCAAACGACCACGACACCATCCCTGCAAGATTCACCTTGGACTGATCCTGCAGGTCAAACAATGCTTTGATCATCACCGCCGTATACGTCGCATAGAGCGGGGAATTCCTGTACGAATTCGCCGGATTCGTTTTCATTGAGCAAGCGGCGCACCCTTCCGGATCAGCCTCGCTCAAAATGATCGGAAGATGGATATAGTTCGGATACTTCGCAACAATCCTGAACCCGGCCTGGGTCGCGTCCAGCTCATGCGCAATTCCCATCCGCACATGCCCATCTACAAACGACGTCTGGCCCTTGGGATGGAATGAAATAAAATCTAGCGGAATCCGCCTGCCGTTCGCCGCGCTCTTGTCGTTCTGGCAATGCTGTAGAAAGCTATCCAGAAATGCTCCGGCTTTCTCTCCGTTCGGCCCCGTGCTTGCCGGGCCGCCAACCCGCGCATCGGGCAGCGCCGCTCGCACACCCGCTACCGCGTAGTCATAGAGCTGGAAATACTGGGCCGGCGTGCCGTGCCAGTATCCGATATCCGGCTCATTCCACACCTCGAAGTACCACGTACTCACCTGCTCCCTCCCATAGCGCTCCACCAGATGCTCCGTGAACTTTCGTATCAATTCGCCCCACATCGCATAGTCTTTGGGCGGATTGTTAGAAGCTCCAGCCATCGTGGCTCTGGGATAGTGAACCTGATACTCCTGGATTCCTGGCACAGTCGCGGCAAGGTCCTTCGGCATAAATCCAAGTTCCACAAATGGCCGCACTCCGGCCTTCTTATACTCGTCGAAGGTCTGGTCGGTGATCGTGAAGTCGTACACCGGCCTTCCGTTCGCGTCCAGGGAGAATACGTTCGACGAACTCCATTTCAGCTCCGCCACTCCGTTCCCCGAGGTCAGCAGGTGATGTGCCCGGATGTATACCGGCACTGGACTTAAATCATGCAATTCCGGGAGTAGCTGCATGCCATACTGCATCGTCGTGTAGTTGGACTCGTCATAGCCGAACCATCTGTAGATGGGCGTGTACGGCCCCAACGGCTTCGACAACTCCACAGTCACCACTACTGGCGTTTGTGCCTGGCACGCTATCGTTAACAGGAGTGAGAGCAGGCCGCATCCGAACTTTCGCATTCTCACGGTGATTTTTCCCCGAAGCCTAGACCACAGCTTCCGCGCTGTTGCAGGGTTGGCATCTGTCACGTCTCTCGTCCCTGCTTGACGAGCCTCTACCTGACGAGCTTCTTTCTTTGATACCACAAGTTCCGCGTATCCCTGCGCAGCCTCATCGGAGTGCGTTACCGGTCGCACAACGCACGCCTACTTCAGCGCCACGGGGCTATCCGTAGGTGGCGATGGCAACCCAGGAGGCCCCGGCGCGAATACGACGGAGCGTAAAGGCTTGGATTTTCGACAAATTGTGGCCCCATGCAAAACTAATCGCCGTAGTCGACGTCTTCTTCTGTAGGTATGTTCGGCAGGAAATACTTTTCGAGCGTTCTGAGAGTCCAAACGCACTTAATGAGAATGTCTTCGAGAACATCGGTTAATTCTTTTTTATCCATTTCAAAAAATGGCTTTATCTTTTCGTAGTTGTCTCCCTTTCTGTGGGCGGTGCTCGCCGAGCGCAACGCCTGGAGCTTGCGCAAAAACTGCATCATTGGATCACTGCGAAAATGCTGTGACTGCAACCATGTTTCAAATTTGTCCAAGCCTTTCGCATTTTCTTTGCCCGTGATTCCCTTTGCGAGCTCTTTCTCGTTCAGAGAATCGATAAACACCTTTGTGAGCGTTGCGATTTGCTCGTCAAACTCTCGTTGATCGTTGGTCAGGGGAACGCGAAGGATCTTGAAGGCGTACTCATCCTTGCCGGTCAATGGCCTGAAAAGTTCCCAGCCAAACTTCTTTTTCCAGTATTCGTTAAAGGCTAAGAACTTTTGCTTGAAGTAAAGATCGGCAGTCTGAGGAGCTGTGAATTGGCCGAGAATACTCCTCTTGAACGCAACCCTGCTCATATTCCCGGAAGGAAGATTAAATCCGCGCCAATACATCTGCTCCGTGTGAGAAAGGTGGCCGAGATCACCAAGAAAAACCATGACCGCTTCAGGGTGATTGTTGTCGATATAAAGGCTCCACAGAGCGCCACAGGACAAATGCCCGTCGCTCACCGTGTATTTTTCCGGCTGCGAATAGTACTTGTTCAGCACCTCTTTTCGGAAACACACAGGCGTCAAATAGTGCGGCGCCCCCGGATTTGCCCCAAAGTAGTTTGAAAGCTCCGCTTCGTTGCAGGTGAATAGAGTTTCCTCACCGTTGTCATCCGCACCAATGATGAAATCTATGTACTGCTTTTTCTGGCGCCCAAAAATATCCGGTTTGAATGAGGAATCGCTGGACACGAGCTTCTTTCCGAGAAGTCGCCCGTGGGACTTCTTTGTATCATCCGAGAAACCCGTCCACCGACGGACGCCAAGAGAGTAGATGAAGTCTGCTCCCTTCTCCTCTACCGAATACTCTTCGATGCCGATCTCTTCAATTGTTCTCGAAGAAAACAGATGGCAGTCAAAAAAGATCGCCAATTTCATCTTGCGAACAGTCAGATACTGACGGATCAAGAAGGTTTTGATCTTGATTTCGTCATTCTTCATTAAGACCGCTTCGTACTCGTCACCGTTATCGTCTATACGCAAAAGCTTGCGACCCGACTTGTCATCATAGAGGTTGAAATAAAGACGGAAGTCTTCAGAGATTTCCCAATAGCCGGGTCTAATGTCGTGAAAACTACGATTCAATACAAGGGGTTCTACTCCACTATCCGAAGAGCGAACATAGCGGGTCTTCTCTTTTCCGTCTCTAAAGCTGGACTCTAGGCCAGGGCCACCATCCCCAATCCGGATGTCCCAAGAGGGATGTTTTAGCGCCCGCTTTACGAGGGTGTTCTTTATGAGCGCAGAGTAGATGGCCACCCCATCAACGCTATCTCGGGAGGAATAGACTGTGGTCCACTCACCTTTGCCTAAGCCGCCGATTTTCGCAATAAAATCTGCAAAACTCAGATCTTCTTCCGCCATATCCGGAGTTTACATCCCAGGATGTCCTCCCTGCGGCTTCGAGCGCTTCCTGTCTACTACGGACCTAGGGCGCATAATGTTTATCCGTCGGTTGATCGAAGTGCGGGAATCGCAACACTGATGGGCCACAGAGAGATTCCCTTCGGGGGCCGCGGGTTTTCGTTTATACCCACATCCCAACCTGCTCATTTACCGTGATCTGCGCGTACCCAATCGGATGTGTTTGGAAAACGTGCTTATCGTCACTGAGCAGTTCAGTAATCTCGGCTGGCGCAAATTGCCAATGCACTCATCGAGCCGGATTCGTCCTTATAAGTCGGCTTGTGGCTAGCGATGCCTAGCTCCTGAATCACGGGCAAATCAAAAGTTTGCCCACGCCCGCAACTCTTGCATTTCGGCGGCAGGAATGTTCCACTGGCCTACGCTATGAATCGTCGCGATTTTCTGTTCTCTGCCGCTGCCGGGGCCTCTGCCGTAGCCCTCTCCCGCTTCTCCCTTGCCGATGCAACGCAACCCGCGCCGCAACCCATCGCCGCGCACCTGACTCTACTCCCCAACCAGCCCGGCGCTGCAATCGATCGCGAGTTTCTCGGCCTTAGTTATGAGTCGGCGCAACTGGCCCACCCGGAGTATTTCTCCGCCACCAACCACGAGCTGGTCGGCTTTCTGCGCAACCTGGCTCCGCGCGGCGTGCTGCGCATAGGCGGCAACACCAGCGAGTATGCCTTCTGGACTCCGAAGCCTGCTGCGCAGCAGCAGCCAAACGCATCCTCTGACTCCTCTGACATTGTTGGCCCGGACAAAGGCCACAAGCCTGCTCCACCAACCCAGACCACGCCCCAGGCCATCCGCAATCTGCGCGGGTTTCTGGATGCCACGGGATGGCGCGCATATTACGGATTGAATCTGGGCCAGGGCACGCCGCAGCAGGCTGCCGACGAAGCGGCCTTTGTTGCCGACACGCTGGGCGACCGGCTGATTCTCTTCCAGATTGGCAATGAGGCTGATCTGTACCACAACAACGGGCTGCGCCCTGCTGACTACAACTACGCCGCCTTCGCCCGCGATTGGCAACGCTTCTACGATGCCATCCACGCCCGCGTGCCCACGGCAAAGTTCGGCGGCCCGGATACCGCCGTCACCGGCATGTGGGTAGAAGAGTTTGCCAAACAATTTCACAATCAGGTGGAGCTGCTCAGCTCGCATTACTACGCCGAGGGGCCACCGACCAATCCGGCCATGACGATTGAGCACCTGCTTGCGCCAACCAATGATCGCTGGGACAAAGGCGTGCCGCAGATTCGCAACGCGATGGCCGCCTCGCAGCTTCCCTTTCGCCTGGCCGAAACCAACTCCTGCTACCAGGGCGGCAAGCAGGGAGTCAGCAATACCTTCGCCTCGGCGCTCTGGGCCGCCGATCTGATGCTGGAGCTGGCCTCCTTCGGCGCCAGCGGCATCAACTTTCACGGCGGCGGCTACGGCTGGTATGCGCCAATTGTGGGGACGATTCCGAATGGCTTTGTGGCGCGGCCAGAGTATTACGGCATGTTGCTCTTCGCGCAACTGCTGGGCGGCAGCCTGATGGCCAGCGACCTGCGCGTGTCCAATAGCTCTCCCTTACTGAAGGCCTATGCCGCGCGCGGCGCGAATGGCTTGCACCGGGCAATCATTCTGAACAAAGATGCCGAGAACAATTATCGGCTGACCGTCAAGGCTCCGGTACACGCCGAGCGCCTCACCCTCCAGCGCCTGCTTGCGCCTCGGCTGGAGGACACCACCGACATCACCTTCGCTGCCGCGCCGGTGGGCGACAGCGGAGCCTGGCACGCCGAGCGCTCCGAGTCAGTGCCGGTACAGAACGGCAGCGCAGACTGCGAGATTCCCGCTGGCTCCGCCGCCTTGTTGACCTGGGAATAATGGCGCAGCGAGAATCGCGCGCCTACATCAGCCGCGCCTACATCAGCCGCGCCGATTCTCCAGCGCATAGGCTCCGCTGCCTGCAAGCAGCAAAAACAGCAGCCCAAAGAACATGCTGGCATCCACGCGGCTTTCATGCAGCGTAACCCACAGGTTCGTGTGCCGATATAGCGGAATCTTCGTCATGACAATCGCGCCCAGATTGACGCACAACAGGCCCAGCGCGGCCCAGCGCGTCTCCATGCCCAGCAGCACCGCCGTGCCGCACAGAATCTCCACCACGGCGACGAAGATGGCCATCTCATGCGGCCAGGGAATGCCGAGCCGATGAAAACGACCCGCTCCCAGATCGCCCGGAAATAAAAATTTCTGAATGCCTTCGGATACAAACACCCAACCTACAAGGATGCGAATCAGAATAATTGCCTTGCCTGCCCGATCCGCTCCGCCTTTACCACCTGCTGAACTCATGCCACGCTCCTGCAACCTGTTGTATCGCAAAACGCCGTGGCGTGTGTAGAAAGAATTTGAATTTCTCTTTGGGAGTGCTCAGGCTATAACCCGAGTCAGGTTCCCAAATCTGATCCAAATTGAATCCCAAAAACGTCTATTTGCGCAAAAATTGCTGCAAAATCGCAAAAAATACTGCAAATTTCCGAAAATTCTATTGACTTTAACCCTCTCTATACCGCAAGATGTTGTGCGGTGGCATTCGTAGGCACGACAGGTCGTATACTTCGTGCAACATGCTTTTTCAGGGAGAGAAAGCAAACGGAGGCAAAGCGGATCGTAGATTTCGGTATATCCGCTCCAGAATGCACACCAAGTGTTGTGTACGCAACGTATCGGCAAGGCTCCGCCAGGCGGCGGAGCCTTTTTTTTGCGTCCAGGCTGCGCGAAGGCGTTGTAGAAAGTTTTTTTTGCAATGCCATCTTGCCGCGCAACACGCGACGCGCATCTGTGTTATCTAAAGCGTAGGGGATACTCTTTGCCGCTGAAAGAGCCGAGCATTGCGGAAACATTCCCGGAGGCGAATTGAACATGTACAAACGGCTTTTTGCGAGCGCACTGGCAGGGATTCTTCTGACGGGAGTCGCAGCATTCCCACAAGATCAAGGTGGTTGGGGATCATCTGGCGATGGCCCGATGGTCAATCCTTACCAGCCAGATGGCAATGCGCAGCCTAATGGCGCGGCCCCGGCAAACAATGTCAATCCAGATGGAAGCAATGCAAACGGCGGCAATCCTGACGGCAGTACTCCAGACAGCAACAATCCAGGCAGCGGCAATCCGCCAGCTACAGTAGGGCGTTTGTCTGGCCTTGTGGGAACGGTCACCGAGGAACCCGCCGGGGTCAATCAGTGGAGCAGCGCTACGGAGAACAGTCCGCTCAGCACCGGCGACCGTTTGTACGCGGATCAGGATGGTCGCGCCGAAATTGAAATGGGCCAGACCGTGGCCTATGCGTGGCATGACACGGACATGACCGTGACGAATCTGACCGACCAGATTATCCAGCTTGGACTCTCGCAGGGAACGCTGCGCGTGCGTACCTTTAGACTCGACCCGAATCAGGCCGTCGAGGTTGACACGCCCAATGGAGCGATTGCCGTCACGCAGCCTGGCGCCTTCCGCGTGGATGCTTATCCCAACGATGGCGGGACGCAGGTGACCGTAACCAGCGGACAGGTGCAGATCACCGGGCCGAATTTATCGAAGAATCTGAACTCCGGCCAGTCGGTTCGGCTCACCGGAACCGATTCCATTACAGTCGCCAATACGGACATGCCGGGCAGCGATGCGTTTGATACCTGGAGCGAGGCCCGCGATCAAAAAATTCTGGCCGCGCAATCCAACCCAAACGTGAACCCGAACACCGTCGGCAGCGAGGATATGAACGGGTACGGCACCTGGAGCAGCACGCCGGATTACGGCCCCATCTGGTATCCGACGCAGGTGGCTCCGGGCTGGATGCCGTACTCGATGGGCCAGTGGGCATGGATATCGCCCTGGGGATGGACGTGGGTGGACGCGGAGCCGTGGGGATTTGCTCCCTTCCACTATGGCCGCTGGGCCATGTGGCGCGGGCGCTGGGGATGGGTTCCCGGCCCGTACGCGATGGCTCCCATCTACTCGCCCGCGCTGGTGGGGTGGGTGGGCGGCGCAGGTGTCGGCATCGAAGTTGGCTTCGGCGGCCCGGCATGGTTTCCGCTGGGGCCGGGGGAGCCGTTCTATCCCTGGTATCACTGCGGGCCGGGCTACTTCGGTCGCGTGAACATCAGCAACATCTACGGCTACCGCCGCTATAACAACATCCGGGACATTGGTGATCGAGGACGCTACGGCTATTACCACAGCGATGCCGTGATGCAGAACATCCACTTTACCAATCGCACGATTGCCACCACCACGATGCGACAGAGCGCCTTTGCCAGCGGCGCGCGCATCACGCCGCAGACGGCTATCCATCCTACAGCCGCGCAGTTGCACAACGCGCCATGGATTCCACATCCGAGTGTGCAGCCGACTCTGCGCAGCGTGGTGTCGCGTCCAGTGAGTCGAGTTCCTGTCTCCCCGATGCGGCCGATATTTCAGTCGCATCCCATGCAGCAAAACGCCGGGATTGCGCAACGTGCTCCCTTTGCACCCCAGCACAGTACCCTGTCACCGAACTTTGGCAATGGCCGGTTTGGCGGTGCGCGCCCACTCATCCAGCGCAATGCAGCGCCGCCTGGGCCAGCGCCATCCTTCCAGCAGCGTCAACCGGCCATGCAGCGCGATCCAGGCCGACCACTCGATCCGTGGCAAGTGAACAACCTCAGCCGAGGGCGACCCGCTGGCCCTGCGCGCGCGCCGGAGTTCCCGCCACATCCTGAAATGAATCGCGGAAGCGCTATGCCGCGCGGAAATGTTGGAGGAGGGGGAGGACGTTCGCGCCGCTAGTCCTCCGCACCCAGGGCTTGACGACACCGCGCGCGATTCTTGCACCGCACGATTGTTTTCGCGCAAGAAATCGCGTGCAGTGGCGATGATGTGCTCTATACTTGGTGCAAGTGGCGCGACTTGGTGCAAGTGGCGCGAGCTGAAACAGCGCCTGTGCACTGCGCTGCTCTCTCATTTTGCACTGCTCGTGCAATGTTGTTCGACTTGCCCACTCTGCCTTGCGAAGGAGGAGAACTGAAATGGCTCAACAACCTTTAACGCCGCGCGTTCCGCAAAAAACCAAGCCCGGCCTTGCGCTCGTATCCATTCCTGACAAACTCTACTTCCGCATTGGCGAGGTCGCACGGCTCTGCGCTCTGCCCACCTACGTGCTGCGTTTTTGGGAGTCGGAGTTTCCGCAACTGAAACCGCACAAAGGCGGCACCGGACAGCGCTTGTACCGCAAGCGCGATGTGGAACAGGTGATGGAGATCAAGCGCCTGCTCTATGACGAGAAATTTACCATTGCAGGCGCGCGGCGCACGCTGACCGAAAAGCGTCGCAGCAGCGGAAGCAGTAGCGCATCCAAAATCGCCACACTGGCCGATTCCTCGGCGTCGCCGCAGACGGAGTTGCCCTTCCGCACTTCACAGCAGAAAGCGCAGGCGCCACGTCTCCAGCAATTGCGCGGGGAGCTGCGCGAGATTCTCGGCATTCTCGATGGCAAGGTTGCCGGTACGCTTCCAGAGCGCCGCGGCACGCTGTCCCCATCCCGTGGCACTACGTCCAAACAAATCGCGCGATCCGCAACCCGACAAGCAGCGACTGCCCCTGCCGGAATCAGCACCCCCCTGCTGTTTTAGCTGGATGCTGTTTTAGCTGGAAAATTCAGGCTGGCCCACTCTGGTCAGCCCAGTCGATTCAGCCTGGTCGATGAAGATTCAAGCAGCAAAAAAAGGGCCCCTCTTTGGGGAGGGGCCAATCTGCCTTGGTTCTCTCTTTTTGTGTGAGAGCTTTTGAGTCGCCTTGTTATTGATCCTGAGTGGGTTGCGACGCAATCCCATTTGAGGAGGACTGCGCGGGGCCGGATTGCGCCGCATCCATCGGAGAGCCGCCCGCATTGGACGCGCTCAAGGCTGACAAACTGTTGTGCATCACATTCACTTCCACAATGCTGCCGTGGTAGCGCGTGGCTGCTTTTGCATTCCCTGCATCGGCTGAAACTCCCAGCGGTACGTTACCCAGACTAATCTGGCGTACCCGATAGAGTGGAACCTCATGCTTCTCAATCAAGTACCGCGTAACAGCAGCTACCATCCGATGCGAGGCTTGTATCCCTGTTACCCCGTGCAATGAGGAGTATCCCTGCACGTCAATCAGGTAGCCCTTCTGTCCCTGCACCTGGCTGGCAACCTGATCCAGCGCGGCTCTTGCATTCTGTCCCAGAACGTTCTGCCCGGAAGGGAACCGAATCTCCACCTGGCTTGAGGTCTGGTACAAATCCATCCCTGCAACGGCAGTGCCCATCTGATCCGTGTGCTCGTCGCTGCGTTGCGCTAAATCCTGTGCTTGCGCTGCTGCCGCTGCTGCCTCGCTGGCGTGAACATCGGCCTGCTGCGTGGCAACACTGACGCGCTGCAACCCCGCCTGTGTGCTCGCATCCAAGTCTTTGATCTGCTGCGCATTGGCTGCGCTCAACTGCCGTAGCTCCTGCAAGCGATCCTTTACTGGAACGACCTGCCGGTTCACCCAACCCTTGCTCGCCATCGGATTAACATGACCCCAGAAGCCCTCGCGCGATTGCGTCTGCAGAGGAGCTTTCCCCGTGGCGTACTGCGTGTTGAACTTAGCCAGCTCAGTATTCGTAGTCGAAGTTCCTGTCTGCACCTGTGCCGAGCTTGCTGCATTCTGGCTACCGGTACTCGGGTTCACTGCATCCTGTGCATGGGCGGAAACCACAAGCAGTAGTCCCGCGATCAATCCTGTAAAAACCGGCAACGAAAGAGCCGCTTGGCCCTTCATTCGGAAATTTTGTTTGTACATGTTTGCACCATTCCCCGCGTATTTGACAAACCCGACACCCGAACTGGGAAGCAATCAAGACCAAGCGTAACCATCAAATGAACGTATGCCAAAAATAGGACGATCATCGCAAGCTACACCCAACCTAAAGATTCAAAACCAAGATCGAAAAAAATACGCAGAGCGCATCCGTGCCACGAACATTACAATCCACGCCGGATGCGGAGCAGAGTTGCAACCGGAATGCCAAACTACCCATTCAGGGATCGGGAATATGTAAACTTATTGTAATCAAAAGAGTTATGCATGGATACACTGCGGCGATCCGGAAGGGTCGGCAGTACAATGGCGGCAAAAATCGAGTAAATATTGCATGGTTGCCGGAAAAAACTTCCGGGTGCATGGACGGAACGATACCGCCACACGACACGCAATACGGCTATGCGCCTTTGCGCTCAGTTACTTCGCGTTTGAGGCTATCTGCACGCCCAGAACGCGAACCTCCGGCACCTGCATGTTCCAGAGCGGAGAAATATCGTCAAAAACCAGACGAAACTCGCGTGTAGCGCCCGGCGCCAGCGGAGCGGCGCTGACCGGCTCGGTGTCTATGTACGGCTGGTGCATGCGGATGAGCACCAGCTGCAACGTCTCCACCTGCGGCGGATCCCCAGTATCGTTGGCAAAGGTGACGGCCACGGTAACGCCAGTCACCGTCTGATTGCCGTGGTTGGCCAGCGTGCCATCGACATAGGTCACCTGGCTGCCAGCAAAGTTTTCCGCCTGACTCATGTGCAGGTCGCTCAATTGCAGATTCGCCGCATACGCGCTGGCCTGGAGAGTTGCGTTTGACACCCCGGAGGTCGCCACCGGGTGTCCGCCGCCAAAAATTGCCAGCAGGCCCAGGCATGCCAGCACAATTGCAGCTGCTACGGCCCAGGGCATCCACGTCTGGCCCGGCTCCGGCTCCTTCTGCTTGCCAAAGGAAAACAACTCTGGCTCGGCTGGGCGTGCCGCATCCGAAGCAGGCGTAGCATTCGAGCCAGGTACACTGTGCGGGTCGCGAGAGGGAGGGTTGGGGTCGGTGGGCATGGCATGATTCTACCGCTGCGCGCCAGACGGGAAAGAAAATTTCAGCCTGCCCAGTTTCAGCCTGCCCAATCTGATAATCTCGTGACCAAAAATTAATTTTCAGAAAATTTAGCTCATCCACGAATCCCTTTTGCCGAAAACTACGTCATATTGGTAGCAGATGGCTCCACGCAAGTCACAGATAAGTCATAGATCAAGGCACAGACCCAGTTACGGACAAGGACTGACCCCATGCGCACCCTGTCGAGAAACCTCTGGAAAGCGTCGTACTCTGGTTCGTTGAACCGTGACTCGTTGAGCCGTGACTCGTTGAATCGTGGCTCGCAGCACCGTCCTGCGCAGGGCCACCTGCTTGGTCAGGATGGGCACCGTCTGCCATCAGCTCCGCCGCCCATGGCCGACTGGACCTATCGCGCCGCCGCCTTAGCCGCAGCTCTGCTACTGCTGGCCACCGCCGGGGGAGCGCTGTAGCACGTTTGCTTTACCAGGAACCTGCTGGAGATCGTTATTCCAGAAGATATTCCTGTTCAGCCCCGCAAGAGTGATGCTTCCATCCATTGAACCTGTCTGTTCACGCCCGGTTGGTACACTAAAACAGCATGGCGTTTACAGAACAATATGATGTTGTAGTAGTCGGGGCGGGGCACGCGGGCTGTGAGGCGGCGATGGCCGCGGCGCGCATGGGCCTGCGGACGGCTTTATTCACCCTGAATCTGGATCTGATCGCGCAGATGTCCTGCAACCCTGCGATTGGCGGCATCGCCAAGGGCCACCTGGTGCGCGAAGTGGACGCGCTGGGCGGCGTGATGGGCGAGGTGGCCGATGCGGTCGGCATCCAGTTTCGGCTGCTGAATACTTCGCGCGGGCCAGCCGTCTGGTCGCCGCGCGCGCAGTGCGACAAGCAGCAGTATCGCGTCAAGATGCGCGAGGTGCTGGAGTCGCAGAAGAATCTCTACATTAAGCAAGCTGAGGTCGTCGATCTGGTTCTGGAAGACTTGCCTGCCAGCGCTAGCTCCACCGCCACGCGGGTGCTGCGCGGGCTGCGACTGCGCGATGGTCGCGTCGTCGTTGCCGGAGCCACGGTCATCACCACCGGAACATTTCTGAATGGCCTAATCCATTGTGGCGAGGAGCACTACGCTGCCGGTCGCAGTGGTGAGCCACCTTCTCTGCTATTGGGCGAGGCGTTGAAGCGGCTGGGCCTGCGCAATTGTCGTTTGAAGACCGGCACGCCACCGCGCCTGGATGGCCGCAGCATGGACTGGTCGCAATTCCAGGAACAGCCGGGCGATGTTGACCCCACGCCCTTTAGTTTTCGGACAAAGGCGATCACGCAGCAACAGATCAGTTGCCACATTGCCTTCACTACGCCGGAGACGCTGCAAATCATTCGCGAGAATGTGCATCGCTCGCCGATGTACTCCGGGCAGATTGAGGCGATTGGCCCACGCTATTGCCCATCGATTGAAGATAAGGTCGTCAAGTTTCCGGACAAGACCCAGCACCAGCTTTTTCTGGAGCCGGAGGGACGAAACACGCACGAGGTCTATGTGAATGGCATGTCCACCTCGCTGCCGATGGAGGTGCAGGTCGCGATGCTGCGCTCGATTCCTGGACTAGAAAACGCAGAAATGCTGCGTCCTGGCTACGCCATTGAATATGACGCGATTGATCCGACAGAACTGGATCGCACGCTGGGTGTGAAGAGCATTGCGGGCCTGTATCTGGCCGGGCAGATCAACGGTACATCAGGATACGAAGAAGCTGCGTGTCAGGGGATCATGGCCGGCATCAACGCAGCGGCGCATGTGCAGCAGGCGGCGGCCTTCACGCTCGATCGCACGGAGGCCTACACCGGCATCCTGATTGACGATCTCATCAGCAAGGGCACGAACGAGCCGTATCGCATGTTTACCTCGCGGGCGGAGTTTCGCTTGCATCTGAGAATCGACAATGCAGATCGCCGACTGACGGCGTATGGACGCAAGCTGGGCCTGATTTCCGATGCGGCCTGGGCCGAGCATGAGGCCAAGCAAGCTCGGATGATCGCGCTGGAACATCTGCTGACTACACGCAAGCCTGATCTGGAGCGGCTGGCAGCGGTTGCGCCAGAGTTGGCAGGCAAGCTGGACAACGCCGCCGGACAGAGCTACGCGCAATTGTTGAAGCGGCCAGAGATGACGGTGGCCGGGATCACGCCGCTGCTGCGAGAGTTGTTGCGCGAGACGGGAACAGAAGCAGTAAGTGCGCTGGCCGTGTATCGCGCAGCACTGCATTGCGAAGCACTGGATGGTGAGAGTGCAACGGAAAGAGTGCCCGCGCAAGTACGCAATGAGATGAAGGCCGTCGAGACGGAGATCAAATTCTCTGGCTATCTGGAGCAGCAGCGCAAGTCCATCGACCGACTGAAAAAATCGGAGGAGCGCAGTATTCCGACGTGGTTCGACTACGCAAACATCAGCGGTCTCTCGCGCGAGATGCAGGAGAAGCTATCCAGAGTGCGTCCGCAGACGATTGGCCAGGCCAGTCGGATTCCGGGCGTGACTCCCGCAGCGCTGTCGCTGGTGAATATCTACATTGAGATTCAGGGTCGCCAGCAGGTCAAGGCCGTTTCGTAGAGTGAGACGTACGGATTCCGCGGGGAGTCTGATGCGTCCTTACGAAAGGGTGTCACTCTGAGGAGTTCGCCGAAGCGGACGACCGAAGAATCCAGAGAATCTTGGCTTCATCTTTGCTGCCATCATTCTCTGGATTCTTCTCTTCGGGTGATCGCTACAGCGACCACCCTTCGCTCAGAATGACTCCTTCACGGAGCACACAATTCCCAGGTCTCAAAAACGAGACATGGGGCACCCAAAATCAGAATGTCGTCTCGGAATGGCGCAGTCACAGCACTCCAGATACCCTACGGGACGACGCTTGCCACTGGATGCGTTGCATTCGCGGCAGTCGCGACACAGGTGGGATCGCTGTCTGCGCGATACGGGCTGTTGAGAATCTGCACCAGTTCCCCGGTCTGCGGATTTAGCTCAAAGCCGCTCACCGTGTTGCTCAGATAGTTGGACACGTACACGAAGCGTCCATACGCGGATTCAACGGAAACACAATTCGGGCCTGTACCCGCTCCATAGCTGAGATCACCGATAGGCTGGTCTGGATTACCGGTAATGGGATCGATAGTGTACGCACGCACGCTGTTGGTATTGAAATTGGTGACGTACAGGAACTTGCCACTCGGATCGGTAGCGATGCTGTTGGGATATTGATCCGTGGAGACAGGATTGGTCATCGATTGCAGAGATCCGTTGCCTTGTATCGTGTAGCCCAGTATCTGGTTAGCTTTCTGGTCGAGAACATACACAAAACGCCCGCTCAGGTCGCTGAGGATGGCGCTGGGCTGAACTCCTGCCGGGTAGCTGTTATTGGTTAGCGCGGTCAGCACACCGTTGGTGTAATTGACGGAGTAGCCGTAGACCGTGTGTGTGCCTTGATCCGCAACATAGAGATCATTTACGGTGGCCGTTGCAGTTACTCCGATAGGTTGCGATCCTTGAGCAGCCGTCGCTCCATTGAGCGGGAAGCAGCTCTGCCCGGAGACGGGATCAGCGATGGCTGTTCCCAGACTGCCATCCGCGGCGGCGATAGGATAGACGACAACGCAGCCATACGTGGCTGGGTTGGCCGCGATGGGATTGATATTGGGCGCAACCGCGCCGCTATTATTGAAAGTCGGTGCGAAGGAATCAACAACAAATAAAAATTTGCTTTGTGGATCAATGGCCACGGCAATCGGATAGGTGCCCGGCGTGTTGTATGTGTGCTGCTGATACAGCTTGCCGTCGGTACCAATGGCAAACTCTACGACAGAGTTGTCAATTTCATGGACGACATACAGCCGCTTGCTGGTGTTATTCACGACACTGGCGATGGGATATTCTCCGCCGGAAGAGAACGGTGAGTTGGCAACCTGCGTAATGGCGCCAGAGACGCTGTCCATGCTGTAGGCATTGATGATCCCAGGAGAGGAACTCGCCGAAAGAACATAGACAAAACCAAGCGTAAAGCTGGGATTGCAGGCGGTAATGCTGAGTCCCAGAGCCAGGGACGCAACCAGGGCCAGCGTGATCCGGCCGTATTGACTCCACTTCATGCGTTTCCTTTGTCCCCAGCCTTCGTTCGGCCCTGGGGCTGCGCTTCGCAGGTTGCTGTTTTTGGGTTTGTTCCCATTCATCATTGTAAAAGCGTCTGCACCCTTGTGCCAGTGCTGGACATGAAATCTATGCCCGGTTCAACACTTTCTTCCTTCTGCTGCGATAAAAAAACAAGGCCCGCAGAGAGCGCAGGCCTTGTCCTAGCTAAAACCCGTTCTGCCCTGTTACGGCGTGATGCTTTGTACTGGATGGCTACCGTTGGCAGATGTTGCCTCGCAGGTGGGACTTCCCCCTGCGGCGAAGGGAGCATTGAGAACTGAGGTCAAAATCCCCGTATGCGGATCCAGCTCAAAGCCACTGACCGTGTTGTCCAGATTGTCTGAGATATACATGAAGCGCCCGTATGCGGATTCAATGGAGATGCACGTCGGCCCAGTCCCCGTACCGCTATGCAGGTTCGAAGGAATCGCTGAGAGATTGCCTGTGCCGAGATCAAGGGTGTAGGCCCGCACGTTGTCAGTATTGTAGTCGGTGACGTACAGGAAGAGGCCGCGTGGATCGATGACAATGCCATCTGGATACAGGTCGGTGGCAAACGGCCCATTCAACATGACCTGGAGCGACCCATCGTTCTGGACGTTGTACCCCAGCAACTGGTTGGAATATTCGTCCGTAACGTACACAAAGCGTCCAGTAGGATCACTGGCAATGGCGCTGGGTTTGACTCCAGCCTGGTAGTTATTATTGGCCAGCGCGGTCAGCACTCCGTTGGTGTAATTGACGGCGTACCCATAGACCGTGTGCGTGCCTTGATCCGCAACGTACAGATAATTCACAAAAGCCGTCGCGCTCACGCCAATGGGTTGCGATCCTTGAGCAGCCGTCGCTCCATTGAGCGGGAAGCAGCTCTGCCCGGAGACAGGATCGGCAATGGCCGCTCCCAGGCTGCCGTCCGTAAAGGAAATGGGATAGACCGCTACGCAGCCATACGTGGCAAAGGGTGCTGCGGGAGGGGCAAGGGGCGCGATTTTGGGAGCGGTCAGGGTTCCAGCGGCAACAGCCGCGGCGATCTGCGTGGTAAACGCAGGCCCAAAAGAATCGACGACAAATAAAAATTTGCTTTGTGGATCAATGGCCACCGCAATCGGATACGTACCCGGCGTGCTGTATGTGTTCAATTGTTGCAGCGCGGATCCAGAGGTAATTCCAAACTGGACGATAGAGTTGCTGACCTCATTCACCACATACAGCCACTTGCTGCGGTTGTCGATGGCGTCGGCAATGGGCAACTGTCCGCCGGAAGAGATCGTCGCTGCGGTATCCGGCGGCGTCAAGGCTCCAGAGACGCTGTCAATGGTGTAGGCGTTGATTTGTCCAGGGGAGGACTTCGCCGAAAGAACATAGACAAAACCAAGCGTAAAGCTGGGATTGCAGGCGGTAATGCTGAGTCCCAGAGCCAGGGACGCAACCAGG